>ENA-UESH01001270-UESH01001270.1-human-gut-metagenome-genome-assembly--contig:-NODE-1270-length-18357-cov-5.125985_pt1 | contig 18357 bp, 16 predicted proteins | sample MGYA00243001_ERZ508002 | MGnify/ENA primary metagenome ERZ508002 (study PRJEB26167, sample SAMN06115447) | human gut metagenome | host: Homo sapiens | place: China:Anhui | collected 2015-08-07... | reverse complement strand
TCACTTTTGCTCCAATAGTAAATGTGCAAATTTTGATTGCACTTCAATTGTTGTGCAACAAACGATTCGGTATAAGCCCCCTTATATTCTTTGAAAATATCATTGCTTGTGAGCACAAGTGCCTGTGGTGCTTCTGCCAAACACCCCAACAGTCCACAATCACACAAGAAGAGTTTAAACGCACCAAAATCCTCATACACTTTCAACGGAATGGAGGGTTTTGATGCCATGTGAATTTTCAGCACAATACCAGCATCGACAAGCCATTGGATAGCCAATTCAAACTCCTTTGCACGAGCACCCTTCTTCAGCGATCCATACACAAATTTCTTGTTTTCCTTTGCTAATTGTGAGGGAATGGAGTCAAGCACCATGTTGATACGAGGAACATCGTTTTTTGGTGCGTGTTTACTCACGTCGTTGCGATATGCGGAGAGTATGTTTTGCTGGATTTGCCTTATTTTTTTCAAGTTTTTTTCTGCCACAAACGACGAAACCGCTTCAGGCATACCTCCCACAAAATAGTATTGGCGTAGCAATTCCTCAAAAGAGGGCAAAAGTATGTTCAACACATCCCATCGCTTCGATTCCAGCAAAGCCACTTTCTCTTTCTCGCCAAGAGCAAGCAAAAACTCGGAAAAACTCATAGGATAGAGTGTGAGCATATCCACTTTTCCCACAGGGAAAGAAACGCCTTCGTGAATTGCAATGCCTAACAGCGAGCCAGCCGCCATCACATGCAGTTGGGGCATATCCTCACAAAAATATTTCAGCGACTCCAAACCTTTGGGTACTTCCTGTACTTCATCGAAGATAACGAGCGTTTGCCCAACCTCAATTTTCACCTCGGAATGTGCCTGAAGGAAAAGTAATATGCGCTCCACATCATAGTCCATATCAAATAGTGATGAAGCCCATGCGTCTTTCTCAAAATTCACATACACGCACGACTTAAATTCACTTTTTCCAAAGTGCTTCATTAACCAAGTCTTGCCCACTTGTCGGGCACCTTGCAGAATCAATGGTTTGCGTGAATTGCTCGCTTTCCATTGGAGTAAATCGCTGTATAATTTTCGGTACATTTTGTTGGCGTTTTGTTCGTTTTTGCAAAAATACACATAATCAGGGTAATAGCAAAGTATTTTACACTTTTTGTGCTGAGTATTGGGGTAAAAGTCACATTTTTTCTGCCGAGTATTTGTGGATTCTTTACACTTTTTGTGCCGAATATTGGGGTGGAGATTACACTTTTTCTGCCGAATGTGCGGGGGGTGTGGGGGTGTGAGTTTTGATGAATGGGTGGGGGAAATGGGTGGGGTGAGTGGGGGAAATGGTTTTTTTCGGTGCTTTGTGGTGGTGAAAATTGGGTGTGAGTGACGGAAAATCACTAACTTTGCACCAAAATTCAAATTATAATTAGACAACGATGAGTGAAAATTTTGAAATGGTGGCCAAAACTTTCCAGGGATTGGAAGGTGTGTTGAGCGACGAGCTGCAGGCACTTGGGGCTCAGGAAGTGACTCAAGGTAAGCGTATGGTGTCGTTTAAGGGCAATCTCGAAACGATGTATAAGGCTAATTTCTGTTGCCGCACAGCATTACGCATTCTTAAACCAATCTACAAATTCCGTTCCACCGATGCCGACGACCTCTATGAGCAAGTTCGCAAATTTGAATGGGACACAGTTTTAAGCACCGACAAGACTTTCGCCATCGACACCACCGTGTTTAGCGATGTGTTCCGTCATTCTCGCTTTGTCACCTATCGCGTGAAAGATGCCATCGTTGACTATTTCCAGGAAAAGGTGGGCAAGCGTCCCTCTATCCGTGTGTCGGCTGCTGATTTCGTGCTGAATGTGCACATTTCTGCCGACGAGGTGACCATTTCTCTCGACTCGTCGGGCGCGCCTCTCTATAAGCGTGGCTGGCGTGTGGCTCAAACCGAAGCGCCTATCAATGAAGTGCTTGCCGCTGGTATCATTAAACTGAGTGGTTGGGACGGTCAGTGCAACTTCGTGGACCCTATGTGTGGTTCTGGCACATTCCTGGTGGAGGCTGCTATGATTGCCGCCAACATCAACCCTGGCGTGTATCGCAAGGAGTTCGCTTTCCAAAACTGGAGCGACTACGATGCCGAACTTTTCGACTCTATCTATAACGACGACAGCCAAGAGCGTGAATTTAAATACAAAATCTACGGCTCCGATGTGGCTGTGCAGGCTATCGCCATTGCCGAATCCAATATCAAGAGTGCTGGCGTGAGCAAGATGATTGAACTGAAGCAGCGCGCACTCGCCGACTGGGAAGAAGCTCCCGAAAAGGGCGTGGTGGTGACCAACCCTCCTTACGGCGAACGCTTGAAATATCAAGACATCAACGAACTCTACGAAACTTTGGGCAAGAAACTCAAATTCGTGTTCAAGGGCTACGACGCATGGGTGATTTCGTATGGTGAGCTCACCGACCTCATCGGTTTGCGTCCATCGGTCAACTATCCGCTGCTCAATGGCGACTTGGAATGCGAATTGCGTGAATACAAGATTTTCGACGGATCATACAAGGACATGAAGGCTGAAGGCGGCTCGATTCGCAACGAGGGCTTCCGTGCAGCCGACAAAGACCGCGGCCAGCGTCGCCCACGATTTGAGGAAACTTTCAAAAAGCGTGATGGCGAATCAGATGGTGCGCCAAGAGAACGCCGCCCACGCCGTGACGATGGCGACCGTCCTCGTCGCAGTTTCGGAGCGCGCCGCGATGATGATCGCTCACGCCGCGGTTTCGGCCCTCGCCGTGACGACGACACTCGCATGGGTCGCAACGAATACTTCCACAGCACCAAGCACGCCGATATGGTGGTGCGCCACCAAGAGCCCACTTTGGGCAAGGAGAACGAGCGCCCTATCATTCATGGCCGCCGCAACGGCTGGAAGCGTCGTGAGGAATAATTTTTCATAGAGCAATCTACACAACACTATCATATTGATTTATCACAACATCATGAAGCAAAAAATCTTGCTGCTGGGCTCAGGTGGCCGCGAATGTGCCATCGCATGGAAATTGAGCCAGAGTGAACTTCTCGACAGTCTTTACATTGCTCCAGGCAATGCCGGCACTGCGCAGTATGGCACCAATGTGTCACTCTCTCCTATGGACTTCGACGCTGTGGGAAAGTTTGCCGCCGACAATGGCATCACTATGCTGGTGGTGGGCAATGAAGACCCGCTGGTGGCTGGCATCACCGACTATTTCAATGCCAACGAGGCGTTGAAGGGTGTGAAGGTGATTGGCCCATCGAAAGCCGGCGCACAACTCGAAGGCAGCAAAGACTTTGCCAAGGGATTCATGGCGCGCCACCACATTCCTACCGCTGCCTATCTGAGCGTGACAGCCGACAACATAGAAGAGGGCTTCGCCTTCCTCGAAAGCCAAAAGGCACCCTATGTGCTGAAAGCCGATGGTTTGGCAGCCGGCAAGGGCGTGCTGATTATCGACTCGCTCGACGAGGCAAAGAGCGAACTCCGCCAGATGCTGGGTGGCATGTTTGGCGCATCAAGCGCTACCGTGGTGATTGAGCAGTTTCTTTCGGGCATTGAATGTTCGGTGTTTGCACTCACCGATGGCGAGCACTACCAGTTGCTCCCTGTGGCTAAAGACTACAAGCGCATCGGTGAAGGCGACAAGGGTCTCAACACTGGCGGTATGGGCTCGGTTTCGCCTGTAAGTTTTGCCGACGACGCTTTTATGGCAAAGGTGAAAACCCGCATCGTGGAGCCTACCATCGCCGGACTGAAGCAAGAACGCCTGCCTTACACCGGCTTTGTGTTCTTCGGTTTGATTAACGTGGACGGCGAGCCATACGTGATTGAATACAACTGCCGCATGGGCGACCCCGAAACTGAAGTGGTGATGCCTCGCCTGAAATCCGACCTCGTGGCTCTGCTCGAAGCCGCTGCCGACGACACACTCGACAAGGCGGCAGTGGAAATCGACCCACGCTATGCCGTGACCGTGATGATGGTGAGCGGCGGCTATCCCGAAGCCTACGAAAAAGGCAAGGTGATTGAAGGGCTCGACGCTGTGGAAGGCAGTGTGGTGTTCCACGCTGGCACTGCACGCAACGCCGAGGGACAGATAATCACCTCTGGCGGCCGTGTGCTGGCAGTCACCAGTTATGGCGAGAGCAAAGACGCTGCCCTCGCTCAATCATTTGCCAATATCAAAAACATCAAGTTCGACAAGAGTTACTTCCGTAGCGACATCGGCTTCGACCTCAAATAATAGCAATATGCACCGTTAATCCACACCCACCGACAAGACATGGCATACAGAGAGGAAAGGATAAACGAATTTTTCAATTCCCGTGGCTTGATGATAGTCATGGGACTTGTGTATGTGGTGGTGTCGTATTTCGCATTCGCGTCGGGGCGATTCAATGCTTCGATTGCGAGTGGCAACGGTGTGTTTTTCAACGACATCGACCGCTTGCTTGGGCACCCTTTGGCTTCCTACGGCCTGAACACGGCTTGTGTGCTTGCCATTATCACCCTCTCGGTGCTCCTCAACAAGACCTACACCTTCATTCGTGAAGTCACGTTTATCTTCGGATCCACATTCTTGGCGTTGCAGTTGGCGTGTCCGTATGCGTGCACGCAGTTCTGCACTGGCACAGGGCTTTGCTTGCTCACGCTGGTGGTGCAACTCTACATGTTTTCCACCTATCAGCAGAAGCAAGTGGCGCAGCAGAAAATATTTCTCGTGTTTTTCCTGGTGGCATTGTGCAGCATGTTCCAATATGCGTTTTTAGCGCTTGTGGTGCCGTTTTTCATCGGATTTCTACAGATGCGCGCTATCAATTTCCGAGGTGTGTTGGCAGCCTTGTTCGGGCTTATCACCCCATTTTGGCTTGCTATCGGCTTGGGGCTTATCGACCCCACCACAGCCCTGCTGCCAGCCTACGGACAGGCGCTTGAGGTGCTCACCGAGCAGCAAATCCCAGCCATTCTTATCGGGCTTGCGCTTGTGGGCGTGTTCACGTTTGTGTTCATGACCATCAATGTGATGAAAATCATGTCGTATCGCCTGCAACTGCGCGTTTACAATTCGTTCTACTTGGTGCTTGCACTGTTTTCGCTCATCATGATGGGTGTGGACTACCGCAACTTCTTCGTGTATCTGGCGCTGCTCAACTACTGCTTCTCCATTCAGGTGGCACAGGCCTACACCATACACTCAAAAATCTCGCGCCGCTACATATTTATGATTCTTTTCATGCTCACATGTGCCGCAAGCCATGTGGCGTATTATTTCCTGTAGAAAAAATGAAAATCGTAGTTGAAAACCACATTCCCTACATTGCTCACCTGCTTGAGCCTTACGCCCAAGTGCTTTATCTCGAAACTTCCGACATCACCGCCTCTGCGCTCAAAGATGCCGATGTGCTCATCACGCGCACACGCACACGCTGCGATGAGGCACTGCTTTCGGGAAGCCGTGTGCGAATGATTGGCACAGCCACGATTGGCACCGACCACATCGACCTCGACTACTGCCGCCGAGCCGGCATCAAGGTGGTGAACGCTCCGGGGTGCAACGCTCCTGCCGTGGCGCAATGGGTGCTCAGCACCGTGGGATATTGGTTGCAAAAGGAAGGCACCGCACAGCCACGCGACTTGGTGATGGGTGTGGTAGGCGTTGGGCATGTGGGCTCTATCGTGGCACGATGGGCAAAGCAAATGGGCTTTGAGGTGCTGCTCTGCGACCCTCCACGCGCCCAAAAAGAGGGTGTGGCAGCGTTCTCCACCATCGAGGAAGTGAAGGCGAAAAGCCATATCATCACATTTCACACGCCACTCTACCGCGAGGGCGAACTCTCCACTTACCACATTTGCGACGAGCAATTCTTGGCAGAAGCGCCTAATTTGCGCCTGCTGATGAACGCCGCTCGCGGCCCCATTTGCGACAACGACGCATTGGCGCATTGGCACGGCGATGTGGCTATCGACTGTTGGGAACACGAACCCGAAATCAACCTTCCGCTTCTTGAAAAGGCATTTGTGGCCACCCCACACATTGCAGGATATTCAGCCGACGGCAAGCGCAGAGGCACTGCCATGGTGGTAGAGGCACTGAACGCAGAGTTTGGCTGGCACGCCAGTCCTCTCGCTGCCGAAGCACCGTATGGAGGCGTGGAAACCGCCACCCTACAAGGTGTGATGAGCAGCTACAACCCCCTCACCCCCGACACCACCGCCCTCAAATCCAACCCCACCCCCACCAACTTCTAACACCTCCGCAACCACTGCCCCCTCCGCCCCGAAGTCCTCTAACCCCACCCCCACAAGAAAAACGACACCATAACGTAGGGACATGCCTTCGGCATGTTTCGGTGCAATCAGCAATGTACCCCTTTTATTGGTTCTGTGGATAAATACTGGGGGCACCGAAACAAAAAACATAAAAAACAGCTCGCCTTCGGCGAAAAAACCGGTAGGGACGTGATACTTCACGTCCGCCCAAAATTGTGATACCATATTGAGTATCAATCATTTGACGCGGACGTGAAATTTCACGTCCCTACCATACAAAATCGTTAGGAGATTGACATTTTTTGAGAAATTTGATGCGGTTTTTTACCAAGAAACCATGTTATCATCAGGGGTTTTTCGCCGTGAAACGGCGAGAGGTTTTTATCCTTGGGGCAAAGTGGATAGCCCTCGTAAGGTGGCGGAGGGATTGTGTGGTTGGCGGCATGGAAACTCGTTTCCAATGGCGCAAAATGCACAGTCACACCGCCAAATGCGAAGCATTCCACATTGCCCCAAGGCTGTTTTTTATGTTTTTGTTTTTCACTCCATTCTCAATTCCGCAATAAAGAATAATCATTGCCCCCCTGTTTTTTCCACTGAGCCGTTTTATCCCTGGTTGAGGGTGGAGAGGATGCCAGCGAGCAGGTTGGCGGTTTCGAGCGTGTCGGTGGCTGTCTCGATGTTGGTAGAGTCGAAGCGAAGTTGGGCCTTGCTGTAGAACGGCTCACGCTCCGCCAATTTTTCCTTCACAAACTCCAGTATTTCCTCGTCGGTCTTTTCGGCAATGAGCGGACGCTTCGCCTTCTGCTCAGGCAGACATAGACGTGCCGCAATGCGCTCAGCCGATGTGGTGAGCCAAATCGTAAGTCCCATCTCGTTCATCAACTCCATATTGCCCTCGATGCACGGTGTGCCGCCACCGCAAGCCACAATGCCGCCCAAGCGAGCCACCTCATGCAGCGCCTGCTTCTCCAACTGACGAAACCCAGCTTCGCCAATCTCCTTAAAAATCGTGGTAATACGCGCCTCATACCGCTCCTCGATATAGTCGTCGAGGTCGACGAACGGCACATTCATCACCGCCGCCAAAACACTGCCGAGTGTGGTTTTCCCACACCCCATATATCCAATCAAAAAAATAGTAGGCATCATATCTCAATCATCAAATTTACCATAATCCCCACAAAAACGCCACTTATATTATAACTAATTTCACAATAACTTGTTGTGGGAGGTGGGGGTAAAAAAAAGATTGACAGTCTCACGACTACCAATCTTAATTAACCTTAAATCTAATACCATGAAAAACACATTGCAAAGATATATAGGATTTTATAAACTGCAAGAGGTTGACGCGTTTTTTCTCCACAATTTAGCATCTTTTAACAAAATTAAGGCGTGTTTCTGCACGTTGTATCTATTATTAGTGGAAAAATCGTACCCTTCAGCCCCCCAAACAGCCCCTTCAGACTTGCTCCCACAGCACTCGATGGCCTGTTGGTTCGTTGAGCCGTAGACTTCAGAATTTTTTGGAGGGAAAATTTGGGGAAATGGGGGGAGGTGGGTTATCTTTGCGGTGACTAATTATACTATTATTGTGCGTGACAGTGTCGTGTGACTTTTGTGCGACTTTAATGCGTCTTAGTGTGTCTTAGTGTATGATTGTAGTAATTGATGTGTAACCTGTAAAACGAATAGAATTGATTATGCTGCCTGGAAAAAAGAAATGCAAAATCTTGAAGCAGATTAGACAGGAGATTGCGAAAGCCAATGATATTGAGTTTGTGACCAGCGAGTGTAAGCATAAGGGCAACTGCGAGGGCACTTGTCCGAAGTGCGAGGAGGAGTTGCGCTATCTTGAAAGTGAGTTGGAGCAGCGCCGAAACGCCGGCAAGAAGGTGTCGGTGGCGAGCATTCTGGCTGGGGCGATACTTACGGCGCTTCCGGGGTGCATGTTGCCTAAGTCGAACGGCGGTGCTGTGCCCAAGAATCCACAAGACATGGAAACCGACAGTGCCACCACTTGCTCCGACAGTTCCACGATGGCGCAGGGCGATGCCACGCCAGGCATCAGAAGCAAGATAAAATCCGCTATCGAAAACGATAGCGATTTGATATGGATGGGTGATGTGCCATATAAAGAAGAAGTCACGGCTGACGATGACGATTCCAACGAATCAAAGTAAGCCTTGCTCTACGCGAGTGGCTACACGCTCGATTACGGCGTCGTTTTTATCTTTGTCGGGCTTGTATGCGGCGTTGAGGTTCACGCCGAAGAATCTGCCGAAAGTTTGCCAAAATCCGGCACGGAATGTGCCCAAGAATGCTTTCACGATGTGGTAAGATGTTTGGTTGGTCTCGCGGTTGATGAGTTTAATCATCATTTTGCCCTGACTTTTTGTGAGTTTTTTCATCACGGGCTTATACTGTGCGTAGAGCGATTTCTCGAATTGCTTCAAATAGGCGTCTTTCTCCTTCTTGGTGTCGAAAGTTTCGAGATACTCGTAGGTCTCTTGCAGTGTGCGGTTGATGAGTTTGGCGTAGGGCAATGTGCGTTTCACATCACGCACGGTGCGCCAGTAGAATTTTTCTTCGTTTTTGTTGCGGAATCGCTCGTTGGGATACACCACCACGGGGCGCATCTCAATCTCAAATGCCGTTTCCTTGGGGTTGTATGGGTCGGGAATGATGCGATAGCCCACATACACCTTTCGCAGCGGAGAAAGGTTTTTCTCCGAAATATCCTCGCTCAAGTCTTGGGCGTAGCACAGCCCCACCGACGAGAATAATAAAAGGATTGCTATAAGTGTAGAAAAGCGTTTCATCAAAAAATTGAAGTCTAAAAAATCCAATAGCCGTAAAAGAGCGACGTTATTGCCGTTTTCGTTAAATTCGGGCACAAATGTAGAACAAACATTTTAATTACGGTGCAAAACAAGTATTAATTTGTTTGAAAATAACATTTTGCGCCCGTCTTTGGGGCTGTTTTTCCCCGAATTTCCGATTTGGTTTTAGAAACCCAATGAGTGGAGCAAGCCCAGATAGTTGATGGTGATACCCACAAAAGCACCTTTCACCGAAGGGTTGCACTTATCGTATTTTGCGTAAGCCACGAATGGGGTGAAGCGAATCGACTGTCGCAAGCGGGTGTCGCCATCGCCTGTGAACGGATTTTTTATCTTCGAACTTGAGAAGGTGTAGTCGATGTCGATAGAACCGATGAAGCCGAGATTGGTCAGTTTAGCCGATTCTTTACTGGTGACTTCTGCCACATACTCGCCGTCGTCGTTCTTTTTCCACTTCAGGTTGTCGAGGTTCCAACTGTATTTGGTGTAGTTGATACCCACGTTAGGCGTAACGGCGAATCTGCCTCCTTGATACACCTTATAACCCAACTGCACACTCCAGCCCAAAAACGAGGCAGAACTGTTGCCGTTCACTTGTGATGGGTGACCCTGCTCGTCGTAGGCAGGTGCGCCAAATATGTTGTCGTTGCGATAGCCCGGTTGTCCGAATTGCACATCGGTTTTGAGTTGGAAGCCATCGTAAGTGCCCACCGCACCGATTTGGAACAGGAAGTTGCCACCGAAATTATCGTTGAGCGATGGAGTGGTAACGGAATAGCCAGCACCAGCATACAAACCGTAGCCAAAACTACCTTCTTGCTCAAATTTATAGTTATCAAGCACTTGCTTGTTGGTGGTTTCGCTTTCCTCTGCCACCACCTGTGCCACCATCGACATAGTGATTACGCTCATCAGAGCCGCTAAAATTATCTTTTTCATCGTTGTCTGTATTATCTAAAATTTGTCGTTTTTGTTATCAGCAATTTGGCAATATTTTGATTTCGCCCAAGCGTAGGGACATGCCTTTGGCAGTTTCAATCGCAATCACCAATTTATCAGCGCATCAGCTAACATGCCAAAAGCATGTCCATACGTTGCGATGGAGCCGCTATGGTGGTGCCACATTGGCGATAATCGCTATTGCGGTGCAAAGTTACGATTTGATTTCCAAATATGGTTGTGCCAAATAGTTAAACTTTGTGCATCACTTGAATGTGAGGGCGACTTCGGGGCTCACTTGCAAGGTGGCTTGCGATCCTTCCACTATGGGGAGATTGCGGTCGATATGCCCAATGGGGAAGTTAAACGCCACAGGATAACTGTAAGGCTCCACAAGACGCGAAATCATGCTGTAGAGGTGCTGCTGCGTGTCGGTGCTGGTGTCGGTGAGCACTCCGTTGAGGTGATAACGAGTGAATTGCCCCACAATCAAGCCCTTCAACTTGGGCAGCACGCCAGCGAGCCTCAACTGATAGAGCAATCGCTCCACCCTATAGATTTCCTCGCCCACATCTTCAATAAAGAGAATGGTGTCGGGCTTCAGCAGATTGTAATCGGTGCCAATGAGCGCCGAGAGCACCGCCAAATTTCCGCCCACAATCATTCCCTCAGCCTCGCCGCAGCGGTTGAATGGGTGAGAGTCGATGTGGTAGGGCGAGAGCGTGCCACCGCTGATAATGGTGTGCATCGCCTCGCTCACCTCGCCCTCGGTGCCGAAGTCGGTGAGTTGCTTCGCCATGGAGGCGTGCAAACTCATCACCCCTGCACGGTGCCACAGGGCGTGCAGCGCGCTGATGTCGCTAAAGCCAATCAGCCACTTGGGATTGGAGCGAACCAAATTCACATCAAAGCGATCCAGCAGCCTCACCGTGCCATATCCGCCACGGCTACAAAGAATAGCCTTGATTGTAGGATCGGCGATTGCCCATCGCAGGTCAGCCAATCGCGCCTCATCGGTGCCACCGGTGAGCACAGTGCCCCACGAGCGGTGTTCGTCGAGCGTGTGCTGCCCCACCACGGGAGCGTAGCACCACTGAGCGAGTGCCGCCACAGCGCCTTTCACACGCTTGGCGACAACATTGCCCGACGGGCTGATAATGGCAATGCGGTCGGTTTGCCGAAGTGCAGCTGGACGTATCATCATCGTTTTATGCATTTACTTGCACATCGAAGCCCGCAGCCTTGATGCGTGCGCCGATGCGTTCGAGTTCTTCTTTCTCCACCTTTTCAAGGTGCTCTTCGGGCGTTTTGCGGTCGATGCTGTAAATCATCACCGAGCGAGGCTGAATTTCCTTGTAAGCCTCAATCAGCGCGTCGATTTCGTGGTCGGTGGTGTTGTCGATTTTCACGCCATTGTGCTCGCCACGCAGCATCATGGTTTGAATGATGCATTGCCCGGCAAACGCCTTCAGGTCGTTGATAATGCCTTCGGGCAGTGTTCCGCTCGACACAGGCTGGTTGATGGCACGCATGGTGGCAGGGAGCGCAGAGTCAAGTTTGAGGATATTATTGTCCACCTTCAGCAGTGCCTCCACCACCGAAGGCTTACCTGCCATGGTGGAATTGCTGAGCACGCTCACCTTTGCCTCGGGGTAATAAGTGTCGCGCAGGCGCATCACATCAGCCACAATCTCCTTAAAGTGAGGGTGGATAGTGGGTTCGCCATTGCCCGAAAAAGTGATGACATCGAGCTTGCTGCCCTCTGCCTTCATTTCTTCCAACTTCTTTTTAAGTCCCTTTTTCACTGCCTCACGAGTTGGCACGCCGTCTTTTCCGGGACCTTGCGCATTGTAGCCGGCTTCGCAATAAACGCAGTCGAACGAACAGATTTTGCCGTCGTTAGGCATCAGGTTCACGCCCAGCGACACGCCCAAACGGCGGCTGTGGATAGGACCAAAAATGGTGCTGTGGAATAATACAGTTTGCATATATCGTTGTTTTGTTTTGAGTTTCCTTTTTGATTTTGGGTGATTTCGTCAAACAGTTGTATAAACTGCCGCGCCACCACATCGGCAGAGAATTTGCGCACCACTTCGTGATGGAGCCATGCGCGGTCGATTGGGTTGGCGATAGCCCACTCAATGCCGTCTGCCACGCTGCTTGCGCTTTTGTAGTCGGCGATGTAGCCACTTTTCAGGTGGTCCACGATGTCGGCCTGTCCGCCCTTGCCGAAAGTCACAGGCAGGCAGCCGCTCGCTTGCCCCTCAATCAGCGTGCCGGGCAAATTCTCGTAGAGCGAGGTGGAGAGCACGATGTCGCTGTGGCGGTAAAGTTCGTTGAGTTGGTTGGCGCGCACCGCACCCACATAGGTGTAAGGCACGGCTATTTTTTCGAGAAGCGACGCGTCTTTAATGTCACCGTAGAGCAGGAAGTGGATTTTCTTCGCCAACTCTGGGCGGTGTGCGGCGATGTATTGCGTGGTTTCGAGCATTTCGGGAAATCCCTTGTTGTCCTCGTCGAGTCGGCGCGCACCCATGATAATCACCGTCTTGTCGAGCGGCACGCCGGGGTAAGCCTCCGTCAGTCGGCCGTATTGGTAGTCGTCGGCAGGGAAAGCGTTGAAAATCATTCTCACATCGCAGTCCTTCATAATCGCGCTCTGTCGGCACACCCCTTCCAACCAATGGCTCACCGCCACGAAATGAATGGGCACACGCTGGTAGAGCGAGGCTTTGCGCCGCTGGGTGGTGGTGGAGAGGTCGGTGCCGCTCTTGCCAGTCAGGTGGCAGGATTGGCAGGTGCCTTTGTAGCCCTCGCACGAGAAAGCGTGGTGGCACACACCGGTGCAGTTCCACATGTCGTGCATCACCCAAACGATGGGTTTGCCCAATCGGTGTATTTGCTCAATGCCTTTGAGCGAGAGCGTGCCTTGGTTCACCCATGCCAGCACCACCACATCGGCATCTTTCACCCACGGGTGGGCGGCGGCGTTGGCACCATATTGGCAGGTGTCGATTTTGAAAAGCGTGCCACGGTTGGCTCCGTTGTGCATCATGATGCGTAATCGCTCGGCAATAAAGCGCAGTTTGTTGGCGCGAGGGCAGCCCAGTTCACCCACCAGCGGCTCGTCGGTGAGTGTGGGGTGGGTGACCAACATTCGCGCGTCGATACCGGCTTCCACAAGTGCGCGAATCAGGCGGAGCGATACCACTGCCGCACCTCCTTGCGTGTCGCTATGATTAATCAGCACTACTTTCATCTTTCGCTACGATTGGGGGATATTCGTTTAAATAATCGACAATTCAGTGAGCAGTTCCTCTACCTCGGTGTTGGAGAGTGTGCGGCGCTCTTGCAAGAGCGATGCCAACTGCGATGTGGCATTGCGCACTGTGGGGTTGGAAAACACCTTCACCATGTGCTGGAAATATTCCTCAAACACATTTTCCACCTCATCGTGTTCGAGGCAGCAAAGCGTTTTGCCCTCTTTGGTCATCGCCGAGAGCATTTGATTATGCATCTTGCGGTCCACCGTACCGTGGTCGTGGAGCATTTTACGGCTCACACGGTCGGCAATCACCATTCCCATGGCCACATGGAAGTGCCTTACGCTTTTTTTCCACGCATCGTGCGCATCGCAGGTGAGTTGGTCGGAAATGAGGAAATCCGGCATCATCACCACGCAGTCGAGCCCGTCGGCATCGATGGTCACGCTGCAGAATGTGTCTTCGGCGTTGAGCACATTCAGCCCAATCACCATACCTGCCGCTCCGTAACTTTTGTCGTTATCGCTTCTGTATTTCATTTTCTCTTAATGTTGCTTTCTGCCAAAATCGGCAGGAATTTGCCCCCACCGCTTTGTTTCCCACTTCACCACACGATTTGTCACGGTGTTTTCGTTGAGCCATTTTTCGGCGCGGGCAATCATGTCGTGGGCCTGGGCAAACTGGGGCGTGTGGGGAAGAGTGGTTTTACATTTCTTCTGGCGCACCCACAGCATGGCGTTGCGGCTGTCGGAATACACAACCGTTTGGCTGTCGCCCCGCTGCTTGAGCATGGCAAGGGCGTGGACAATCGCCAAAAACTCTGCCACATTGTTGGTGCCCATAATCGGGCCAAAGTGGAAGATGTCGGGCATGGAAGGGTCGGCAAACACATGCACGCACCTGTATTCCATCTTTCCGGGGTTGCCGCTGCAAGCCGCGTCCACGGCGATGCTCTGTGGGTCGATTTCCGGAAATTCCGACAGTTGTTCGGGCGTGAGGCGCTGATTCGACACCCTCACCTCGTCACCGGTCTTGCGCTTTGGTGCTTGGTAGCCAGCGGCGTAGGCTGCTTCAGCCTCTGCCAGCGAGTCGTAACTCTTGTATTTTGCTCCAGCAATGCCGTGAATGCGCTGCTTGCATTCCGCCCAAGTGCCGTACACACCCGGCTCCGTGCCGCTCCACACCACATACCATTTCTGTTTATTTTTCGCCATTGTCGAGAGTCGCTTGTTCAGTTAGTAGCTCATCATATTGATAGAAAAGAGCAATTATTGTGCCAATGCCACAGGTTATTTGTCATCGTGGCAGACACTTGCAGGGTTTGGACCCCATTCGTCAGTTTTCCACTTGATCACGAAGTTGTGAAAAGTGTTGACCTCCAACCAGTGGTCGGCACGCACCAGCAACTGCCCCATCTTCGCATAGGCAGGGGTGGGAGGCACATGCGCGTTGCTCTTTTTCTGGCGCACCCACATTTGGGCTATGCCGTTGGAGCAATAGATGGCAACGCGGTCTTTACGCTGCTTTTGCAGCAATGCCAGCGCATGGACGATAGCCAAAAATTCTGCCACATTTTCGCTGCCAGCCACAGGACCGAAACGGAAAAGTTCGGTGCCCGACCACACATCCACACCACGATACTGCATCATGCCAGTGGCATGGTCGCACGAGCCGCACACCGCCACACTGCCGGGGTATATTTCCTTGATGTGGGCATAGTTGGTGCGCGAGGTCTCGGCGTGGGCGATGGCGCGAATCACGGCACGAGGGTCGGCGTGGGCATCTAATTCCTTGCGATACGCCTCAATGGCTTCACGACTGGAATCAAACGCCTTGTAGCGCGCACCGGGATAGCCTTGAGTGCGAATTTGGCACTCCTCCCAAGTTTCGCAAATGCCAGGCTCGGTGCCAACCCACACCACATACCACTTCTTGCTCATCTTCAAATATCAAAATACTGATGAATAAAATAAATGATAAAGTTAGAAATATTATTTCGATTCCACAACCCCCTTTCCCGAATTTCTGAGTCAACGAGTCAACAAGCCAACGAGTCAACAAGTCAACAGGTCAACAAGCCGATAGGCCGAAATTTCGAAATATCAACATCAGAAAGGGAATAAACTGCTATTCTGATTGATATCATTACATTGGGTGTGAAAATAGCCAAACTTGGCGCATTTGGTCAAGTTTGGCTATTTCTTTGTGGGGGTATGTTTGTTTTCGCTATTACTTCAGGTAGTCGTCGAAGTAGCGGGTGATGCGTTCGTGGAGGTGTACGCTTTGGTGGCCGCGCATGTTGTGGGGCTCGCCCGGATATACGAAGAAGTCGGGCTGGGTGCCGGCGGCGATGCACGCTTTCAAGAACGAGTAGGCGTGTTGTGGGAGCACCACGGGGTCGTTCAAACCTTGAATGATTTGCAGGCGGCCTTTCAGGTTTTTCGCCTTGTTGAGCAGGCTTGCCTTTTCGTAGCCTTCGGGGTTGAGTTGTGGGGTGCTCATATAGCGTTCGCCATACATCACCTCGTACCACTTCCAGTCGATGACAGGTCCGCCAGCCACGCCCACCTTAAACACGTCGGGGTAGTTGGTCATCAGACTGATGGTCATGAAGCCGCCAAAACTCCAGCCATGCACGCCCAGTCGGTCCATATCCACATAGGGCTGAGTGCGCAGAAATTCCACGCCCTTCATCTGGTCTTGCATTTCCACCTGTCCGAGTTGGCGATAGGTGGCAAGTCCGAACTCACGGCCACGGCGGTTGCTGCCACGGTTGTCGAGAATGAACAGCACATAGCCACGCTGCGCCATGTATGTTTCCCAACTGCGGCTGCGCCAGTGCCAACCAGCGTCCACATTGCGGGTGTGTGGGCCACCATACACATACACCACGGTAGGGTATTTTTTCGATGCGTCGAAGTCGGGTGGAAGCACCATGCGATAGTAGAGGTCGGTGGTGCCGTCGGCTGCCTTGATAGTGCCATTCTTATAGGTAGGCACGGCGTAGCCAATCCAAGGGTCGGGGGCGGTGAAGAAGCGCACAGCCTTGCCGTTTGCGGTATGCAGAATGTCGATATTGCGAGGCACGTCGGGCTCTTGATACCAATCCACGGCGAAGGTTCCGTTTTCGCTCAGCAAGCAAGAGTGCACGCCCTTGCCGTCGGCATCGATGCGAGTGCGCTTGCCCGAAGCGATATCCACACGGAAAATGTTGTTCTGCAAATCGTGTGCCTCGGTGCTCTCAATCACCACGGCACGGCTCTTGGTGTCGAATCCCACGAACTTGGTCACTTCCCAGTTGCCGCTGGTGAGTTGCTTAAGAAGATTGCCTTTCACATCATATAGATAGAGGTGGTTGAAACCGTCTTTTTCGCTTTGCAAAATGAATTTCGATGCGTCCCAAGGCAAGAAGTTCAGTGGTGCGCCTGGCTCAATGTATTTGGGGTGCGACTCGTGGTAGAGTTCTGCCACTGGTTCGCCTGTGGCGGCGTTGTAACTCACCATGTGCATATCGTTTTGCGCACGATTCATCTGCTGCACATAGATGGTGCCACCGTCGGGGCTCCAAGTGATGCCACAGAAATAGCGGTCGGTGGGGTCGCCAACCTTCAGATAGATGATGCTGCCCGAAGCCACGTCGTACACGCCGATAGTCACCTTGTGGGAGGTTTGACCAGCCATTGGATATTTTTCGGGAGCAGGTGTAGCCATCAGGTGGGCGGTGTCGGAAAGTTCGGGCACATTGATTAGCGGATAGTCGGCAACCATACTTTGGTCCATGCGGTAAAACGCCAACTTAGTGCCTCTGGGGTTCCAGAACATGCCGCCGTCGATTCCAAACTCATTACGGTGCACGCTCTGCCCGTACACGATATTGCGAGAGCCATCTTTGGTGACGCGCATCAGTTGCCCTGCGGCATCACGCACATACAGGTTGTCGCCATCAACAAACGCCACGGCACGGCTTTGCTTGCACCAGTCCGACGCTTGCGTTTCTTTCGAGCAATCTTGGCTCCACTCCACATTTTTGGTGCGGAAGTTCACCAATATTCGCTTCTTGGCGGTATGCACCAGCGCGAGAGGCTTGCCAGCGTAGGGCATCGACACGCCACGGAGCGAGCGAAGTTTCTTGCCCAGTTCGCTCCACTCACGCATCTGGTCGAGCGTGAACAGCGGTTTCTCCTTAGCAGTGTTCACATCCACGAGCGAGCAAAGCGAGTCGGTGGCGTGCACCAACTTGTCGCCCCACCAGTAGAGTGTGCGGTTTTGTGGACTCATCTGACGGTAATTCTTGCCGCCGAAATTCAAATCTTCAAGCGTGAACTGCTTTTGCGCCATCGCCGAAGTGGCGCCCATAATAAGCACCATAGAAAACAGAATGCGTGAAATACGTGATACCATATAGTATGTATTATTTTATAAACAAAACACCAGGAAATTGATTCCACCACAAATTTAACGATTTTCCTCAACACCGCAATTCTAAAAGCCTATATTTCGGGAAAACATGTTGTAGAAATATTTTACAAAACACAAAAACGAAATTCATTGCACATCATTTGAAAAAATGCGTTTTTTTTGTTCTAAAAATTTGTTTTCAAACTGAAACTTTTCCTATATTTGCCACAGAAAAAGCGTGTGAACTCTTTAATACACCGCTCCTATCGCGAGCGATGTCTTATTATTTACAAATCATTTAGTCTAAATTTCCCTACGTCGTTGAATTGATAGGTCGCATGTGAATGTAAAATTGAAGTAAGACGACAAAGATGGAGGCTCTCCTTTTCCAACTAAAAAAGGGCAGTCTCCATTTTCGTTATCCCAAATATGAGCCTTTGCCACCAAATGCAAAAACGTAAAATGGCTCAGTGGAAAATTTCTGGGGATAGATTATGCAATATTGCCGAATCGTAAATAGAACCAAAAACAAAAACATAAAAAACAGCCTTTTGGCGATGCCACCGACCTCGTAAGAGGGCGGCGTTGGTGATGTGGTGTGGCTGAT
>ENA-UESH01001252-UESH01001252.1-human-gut-metagenome-genome-assembly--contig:-NODE-1252-length-18553-cov-4.130385_pt1 | contig 18553 bp, 9 predicted proteins | sample MGYA00243001_ERZ508002 | MGnify/ENA primary metagenome ERZ508002 (study PRJEB26167, sample SAMN06115447) | human gut metagenome | host: Homo sapiens | place: China:Anhui | collected 2015-08-07 | study... | reverse complement strand
AGCCCATTTAATTTACAAGGAGTTTTGCCTTTGAGTACAGGGATTTGCATATATAAGTCTATTTGATAGTCGGGGAAGCGATTATCTTTTGCTGTGAATTTGTAATAGTATAGATTGGGGGAATTACTAAATGTCGCTGAATTCTTGAATAAAAGAGTAAATGGATTTTTTATATTACCGTTGCTTCCACTTTGACTTCCTGTACTGACTTGTGTAAAATTTTGTGCATTTGATTCTGATATAGATGTGAAATTATAGCCAACTGGAGATGTGAAAATGAATGTAAATCCGGTTCCTATATTCTCTTTAATATAAATATCTATGTCACTAGTCGTGCAGTTATAAGTAATACCTTGTCCATCCCGATTTGAAGTTACCGTAGGCAATGATGATTTAAAAGTAACCGCAATTGCTTCTCTTTTCGTTTCATCTGATAAGTTTTTTACATAGAGTGTTCCACTGTTCACATCACTGAGTGATAAGCTGCTAGTTTTGTATTTTATTACATAATTATGCTCTTTCGTATTAGATTCTGCAAAGTCAGCTTCTACTCCTCCGGGTAATTGTAATACACTTCCTCCTAAAGAGTATACTTTCAACGTTGCTGTAGAATAATAAGACGATTTCAACTGATACAAGTTCAGTGATTTGTTACTTGATATATACGAATTAACAGAAGGATCTGTACTGACTACCTCAATGGTGGGCGTTTGGAATTCTCTCGCAATATTCATCGTCATACTCGTACCTCCCGTTGCATTAGTGAACACGATTTGCGTATCATCAAAACTTGTTGCGTCTTCCTTTAGTTTGAAAGTAAAACTTACTGTTTTATTTTCCGGTGTGCTACGTGTAGACACTGGTGTAATGTTCTCCAGCCATGACGGGCACCTGCTTATGGTAGGTTTACTATAATTATCCATCGTTAGGGTGAATTGCTTGTCCTTGATGATAGGCATAGTAAGCGTGGCTGTGGTAGCTGTAACAGCTGAGAGTGAGATACCGCTACCTTCGTTTGAAAGTGCCAGATTATTGATTCGGTTAGGTAGTAATTTCACTTTGATATTCTCAACTTTAGTCTCGTCCGAATGATTTTTTATAGCTACGGTAATTTCTTTTTCCGTCAAGTCGGTAGCATCCGTGCTTGCCCATTGGAAAGTATATTCTTGTGTAGTATTTACACTTGAAGTAGGACTAACGGTAATGCCCGAATGGGCTGGAAGTTCCACTTTGCTGCCGCCAATAGAAGTGATATTTATCGTGCCTGTAGATGTATTGGTGCCGATAACTTGTACCAGATAGAGTATATTGTCCGCCGCATCCCATTTATTTACTCCGTCAGGATTCATTGTTCCGCCTGTGGATTCTACGACAGGAGTACCAAAGGTCGTATCTATTAGTATCACTTCTTCACTGCCTCCCGCTTTATCCGTTAGGTGCAGGATACCACGAGGATAACTGTCGCCTGCGTAACTTTCATTGAAAGAAATTTTGTACTTCACTTGTTGCGTGGCTCCTGTTCGTGTTGTGGTGACGGGGACTTCTTCCAATTTCAACCAGCCGTCAGTAGGGCTGTTACCGTTATAAGTCAGTTGTGCATTTACTCCGGCATTGGAACCTGTGGAGATAGTAAAACTACTTCCTGCTTTGAGCGCCAGTGTCACAATATTGGTGCTGATGTCGTAAGTGGTTTCACCCACAGGCAGCAAATCAGCTACCGCAATTGTCTCCAATCCGTTGTCGGGCTCGTAATCATCTATATAGTCTCCTGTTTCCCAATCTACCAGACGGATATTGGCTGTCAGTTCAAAAGGGTCAGCTTCTGTGATCTGCACCGTATAGCGGTGGTTGTGGTTTATCTCGATGCGCGTACCGTTACCGTCGGTTACACGTTCGAAAGGGATACGATAAGATACCTCTTTCTTTTCATCCGTCAGGTTCATGGTATACAGTCCTTTCAAAATCAAAAATCCTGCATCTATGGCTTTACATGGGTAGCAATAGAAAGCTTTGGTGGTAGTTCCTGCGTTAGCGTTCAGTCCGTCGAAAAGGCGGTAAGGGTATGTAATCAGTTGACCGTTTGTGGCGGGAACATTTCCTGTCGGACGAATGGGGAACAGTGTTACACCTTGTCTTCCGTTTCCCATGCTGATATCCGTGATCGTAAAATGAGACTTCGTAGCATCGTTTACTATATCGAAGCGTGCCACGGCACGAGTGAGTGAAACATTAAGTCGCACGTAAGTTCCCATACTGTATTCGCGCAGGTCGGTGGGCTGGCTGTTGGCACCGGACATGGGCAGAGGGGCAAGCAGTATATCGGCATTAAAGCCGGTGGAATTTAATAGCGGGGTATTCAGTTTAACGAAATCGTTCTCGGTGGGTGTTCCGGGTGCCGTCACCGCATCTCCCGACGCGCCGGATTGTGGTTGCGAACTTTGTTGCAACGGGGTATAATTTGTGTATGTATTTCCTGCGGCATCATCCATTTCGGTTTGATTGGCTACGCAATAAAACTTGGTGAATAAACCTTTGCGGGGGTAGAATACCACATTTATTTTTCCGGCGGCTTCATCTGCTTTCAGTTCGAGAGGGGAAGCACCCGCGGGCAGGGTTCCGGCATCCGAACGGTAGGAGAAACGTTCCTGAAAGGTATAAGGCCCTTCCTCCTTGTCACTGCCGAAAGCATAAATATCGAAACTTTCAATGCGGTTTTCGTCCTCCTCAGCTATACCGTCGCGGGTGATAGTCCGGCTTTCAGGTGTACCGTTTACAAGGATCAGCTTGTTTTGCAAAGAGATTACCACCGAACGGCGGTTGGGGTCATTGGCCTGCGGGTTCTCCGGTGTTTCGGGAGTGCCGCCTATTATATCTACCTCCGAGGTGCAACCTGCCGTCAGGCAGGACAGTATCACCAATGAGAAGTACAGAAAGAATTCAGCTAATGCTTTCATGCTTGTTACTTTTATGCGGTTATTACTTATTTTCATTTCTTCATTCCTCGTATTTCATCTTCTTCAGGTTCTTCCTCGCCTTTTCCGGCTCTATGCCCAGTGCCTTGCGAAACCATTTTTCCGCTTTCTTCCGGTCACCTTCCAGATAGGCCAGCACACCAAAATCATTCCATGCACGCGGGTCATCGGCCACCTTGTTCAGATATTGCCGTGCGCTAACCGGATCACCTGCCATGATTACCGCCGAAGCCGCATTGATATTGGCCAGCACGTCGTCCGGAAAGTGGTAGGCGGCTATTTCATAAATTTCACGGTATTGCTCCGTACCGGGGCGATAGAATGCGGCTACCCGGTACATCTCCTGCAATGATAGTAGGCGGGGATGGGTATATATCAGACTTGCCGCCTCTTCGATATTGAAAGCGCGGGCCTCATAACCTACTGTGATACGGATACGTCTCAACTGCGGAAAATAGTTTTTCAGAAGTTCCCGATATACGGTTCCTCCGTGCATATCCATCAATTGTTTTTCGCGTCCTTCAAAAATGCCGGTTCGGGCAATGAGAGACAATACTTCGTCACCGTGATTCATGGGGCGGCGTTGCAGAAGTTCCACCAATCCATCCCAGTCTTCGGGTACGGAAGAAACTTTATAAAGATCGCGCCCGGGTGCATACGTGGCACGCATATACTCCTTGAAGCAGCGTGCGCGGTTGGAAGCCAGTATTTCATTATCCTTATATATCCCGTCGGGCGAAGCGTAACCGCAGATGGAGATACTCGAAATATTTGCCAGATTCCCTTCGGTGAGCGGGCGCATCAGGCTGTCCAGTTTCTCCAGTTCGGGGCGGTTGTTGTGGAATTCGCGGCGGACGTCATAAACTCCGGTAGGGTAGTCTATATATAAGGTGGCACTTTCCGAACGGTGTTTCTGAGTTTCCATATCGGGGATGAGGTAAGTCACCATGGCTGTACACTCGGCACAGAGCATACAGTCCGGTCTGCTTGGAGTTTCCTGTCGATTAGTGGCATTTTCACTTCTTTCGATAATCGCCTGCGGAATCACCGTCTGTCCCTGCGGAACATGGAAAGGGCTTGTCAGGGCAAGATCGGTTATCACCGGCTCTACTCCGAGCATCTTCATCCGGCAGCAATCCCGCCGTTCGCGCATCAACACCAATGAGGCGTGTTCCATCCATGGGCTATAGGCAACGGACACCTTATAAATAATGCTGTCTTTCCGGTTTCTGTTATAAAGCGTACGGTAAGGAGGCAAATAGCCGGGAGACGGTTGAAGCGCCTGCCGCCTGTGGTCGGCACGGGCACGGCGACGTCCGCTCACTACCACAGCGGGCAGCTCTTGCAGACGCCCTGCGCCACGAAGCACGGGAGTGAACAGATAAGCCTCCGCATTCCCCGCTTTTGCATCACTCAGATTGAGCAGCAGTTCTATGTGAAGACTGTCTCCCTGCGTAAAGACATGCGAACCGAGTGTTAAAGTTCCGCCCGCCCATGCTTCCACAGTCAGCAGTACCCCAACCAGACATCCTATTATTTTCTTCATCCTTTTCATCCAGCCTCTTTAATTTTTAATTATTAATTTTTAATTGCCTTTTTATCCCAGTCCTCCGCCTTCCGCCCAGTCCGACGAACTGAGCTGTGTCACTACAATCTTCTGCCCGATGGTTACCAGCAGGTCGAATTCCTGTTCCGTGTTTTCATCCAGACTGACAGGCAGTTTACGAAAGAACAGTTGCAAGTCAATCTCCTTCATAATCCGTTCATTACCCCGGTAGATACTCAGCAACGGATGTGATCCTGATGTCAGGCGATACGTTACCAATTCTCCCGTCAGTTCATCGTTATAGTTCATCGCCGCCTTGGCCTGATGCCATATTACCGGGCTGCCTATGGAGGGAAATGTGAAAGCTCCGTCACCACTGGCCAGCGGTATGTCGTAACCTGCCGGAAAGCCGTATTCGCAAGGCACGCCCCGCAGGCGGAATGTATATCCTCCCGTTCCTTCCGCCGGATAGTATCCGTCTTCCCAATGTACGGTAATCCGGAGGACGGCGTGGCAGTGGGTCAGGTAGACGGTCCGGTTCACTGAATTTCCCGTAGCGGGAATTTCAAACGTGCTATATCCATAGTATAGCCTTTCGGTATTCGGTCGATATTCGCTTGTGGATGTTCCTGTAGCTGTTCCCGTGGCCGAAGTCATTGCCAGTTCACGGATTTGTGTCACGCCGGGTTGGGGTGCGGGTACTACATCGCTTTCATATCCCCAGTTTCCCCATGCCACGAGGGTATATCGTCCGGGAGCTAACTCTCCCTGCCAATACTCCAGACTGTCACCTTTCAGTAACCGGATGTCCTTCAACACTCCGTCCGCATCGAAAAGGAACTGGTGGATGTTGTCCACATACATGGAGAGTTGTCCGGCGTCGGGCCTGCCGGCATAGCGGTAATTCAGCCGTACATTGTAGGGACACACTCCCGGTTCGTCAAATTCGAACGTGCAGGAGGTGCAGAACCATAGTATGCAACAGAGGATTACCATAACTTTCATCGGATGAAATAAATGAGTGACACACCGGCCCGTGTAGGTCCGAAATAATTCCTTTTATAATGTCCCATGCGCTCGCCGCAGCCTGCGCACCGGTATTTATCATATTCCATGCGGGCATATCCGCCTCCAATTACGGTTTCTATCGAGAGGCGGTCGCCCAGTACCCAATGGTAACCGTAAGTGATACCTCCACCGTACAGGTCGCCCCGGTAAATAATGTCTTCCATACCCGAAAAGAAAGGGACCTGGCCTACGTTGTAGTAAGCGTAATGTCCGTGCACTCCCAGGAAGTGTCCTTCGAACTTGCGGCAAGGCCAGTAGCGTAATTCCGGTTGTATCAGGTAGAGATTCAGTTTCATATCATTGCCGAACTTCCAGGCGTTATAAGCCCCGTTCAGTGCCATTGTAAAATGACGGCTGATGCTGGTTTCCACTCCTGCGTTGGGTGTGGTAGTTCCCCACAATAGCAGGTCGGTGCGCAATGCCACGCGTTGGGCAAAGGCAGCGGTACTCATCAGACTGAGCAGCAGGAACAGCAAATAAAGTCGTTTCATGGCAATTCGGATTTATTGCACAGTTTAGATATGGGGGATGGAGTTCTCGATAAGGCATTCGCTCACGGGAAGTTCCGCTATGGAAATTTCCATCAGATAAAGGCGTGTCATCTGATTGACAATGCCCAGTTTGCGGGCTGTCGTCCCATAACAGGAATAGAATTTTTCGTCACTGGGGCGGTTGAAGTAAACGCCTTCTCCCAATGCTTCAAGAATGGAAAGGAGGTTGATTTGATGATATGCACAGGCAAGGCGGTAGGATTCCGGGCGGTTATCAGACTGATTATCCGGTCGATTTTCTATCAGTGCTATCAGGCGTCCTTTTGATAGCTTTTGCAGCAGGTACGTAACTTCGGAAGGTGAAGGATTAAGGGAAGTACTCAACTGGTAATCCTTATACTGTATGTCGTGCAGTACTGCCAGGGCGAGTTTTGTTCTGAGTGTTAACATAGCGCTTGCTTTTTATGTAGATTATTGTCTGTTTTGTTTGGAATGTTCCGATTCCCGGTAGGAAACGGAACGGGCGCTATTGCAACCATAAATTAGGTGGATAATAATCGTCCCTCCTAACTAAAAAGGAAGACAATTACCAATTTTACCTTCCTGTATTCCTCAATTTTATAATGAGATGCTCCATATTAAGATATGGGTAAGGGGGACTTTGTATTCAAACAAAAAAAGTGAAAGCTTTTTAATCAATACAAAGAGCTTTTCCACTGATATACTATATTATTACAGGAATATAATATTTATTGACATGACTTTTTGAGACAAAATCTAACTTTCAGGATAAGAGAGATGTTTTTGTCGTGTCTGGTGTTGTAATTTAACTGATTTTTTACAGAAAACTGGGAAACTTCGATAAGTATTTCCTGCTTTCCTTGTTTATTTCAATTGGAAATTGTTCCTTTACCGCCCGACTCGTTCCGTTTCCCACCGGGACTCGGAACACAAGTATGAACCTCATTCTTAGTGTTTTTCCTCACTTTATCATTCCTATTTCCTTTTCCCTTTTCTTTTTCTTTCCTCTTCCATTCCTTTTCTGCCATCGGATTAACCAACGCTGCCATTTGCAAATTCACCACCGCCAGTTGTTCATCAGAGAACGACCTCAAATAAGTATGTGTTATCTCTTCCGAAGCATGGCTCAATCCTGCGCTAATTTTGGCTACCGGTATATCCTCATTATATGCCAATGTCGCCCATGTATGCCGCGCCACGTATGAAGTTAACCTCACTTCCAATCCCAATCGTTCAGATAACCGATACAAATGTTTGTTGTAAAGTCGCAAGGCACTCTCATATTGTTTCCTCTCCTCTGGTATACTTCCAGGTCTCCGAATAATTTTTAGAAGATAAGGCGAATCCGTATTCTCGCACTTATACCTCTTAATAATCTCCCACATCCACGGTTCAAGAGTAATCGTCAACATTCTCCCCGTCTTGCTACGACGATAGCAAAGCACATTATCCTGAATATCCGTCTTCCTCAAGTAAGCTAAATCTATAAAAGGAATCCCTCGTAGATAATAAGAAAGAATAAACAGATCCCGTGCCACCCCCAAACTTGGTGTATCCTCCAAATCAGCATCCGCCACCATACGAAGCTGTTCAATACTCAGCGCCCTTTTCCTCGTCTCCTCGTATCCCATAAACACCTCACTAAAGAGTTGCTTAGCGTCTTTCAGCTCTTTCTCCTTTTCTGCTTCTCGACAAATAGCCCGCAATGCCCGGAAATAGCACGCTGAAGTATTACGTGAACATCCCGAAGCCCACAAATAGTGCTCAAAACCGAGAAAGAATCCTGCCGTCAATTCTTTAAAAGTAACAAACTCCATGTTAGCAAACCCTTCCAAACTATGCAGCATACTCCTGCAAGTATGTTCCGCCGAAAACTTAAACAACTCGCCCAAACTATCCGCATGAGTTATAATACCCTCCTTTAATGTTTTCATTTTCATCACACTGTTCTTTTAATTAGTATCTCCTCTCAACTCTACCTTCCATCATTTGTTTTGTATGGAAAAGAAGGAAAACATCAAAAGTAAGAACAGAAAATATGACTGCCTGTCATGAAATACGCATAAATGACTACACCTTATTATACAGAAATCCCCCGGAACTTTTCATGATTTGAATTCCGGGGGATATATTTATTTCTTGTTCTGAGCCTTTTCCGCTTTTCTCTTATTTACATAATCCTTGAACATCTGGCGCCAGTTACGACCATGCTCATTAAAATACTGTTCGCACTTGGTCTTGTAGATTTCAAAGATAGCAGATATCTGCTTCATGTTCTTATAATCAATAGCCTGTTCACGAGCCAGCTTCAACTGTTCCAACACAAAAGCGGTTTCTTCCTCCGTCATATCAGGGACAATGGCCTGATAACCTTTCAAAGTGAAAGCTACTTTGCCTACAGTATATTTATCAAGAATCTGCTCTACTTGTTCTTCCGTCAGCACTCTGCGCAAATCTTTCATCAGCTTTTCATGAACTTCTTTCGGCATGGCGGAATCGGCAATCATTTCCCGATCCAATTTACTTAAAGATTTACCAGTGACAGGATTGATACCCTCCGGTACAGTGGAATAAGGGTGTTCATTATGCCAATCACGAACCTTGCGCAAATGATTATAGATAGTTGTTACAGCAAAGCCCGCTTTCTTATCATCCTCCATATTTAAGGAAGCCACCCAGTCCATTGCCTTTTTCTCAAGAGAAGCATCCGACTTTAATTGGGCAAAAGCTTTCTTGTCAATATAAACAGCTACTTTATCAAACGAACGAATTGCGCTTTCCGGCAAAAGTTCTCCTTTCTCACCGAAACTATACATAGCGGATTCCGGTTCGATGGTGATTTTTGTTTCATCCAGCATATTTCTATTCAAGCCGAACACCTCAGCAAAAAATGTATAGACAGCATTCCGCTTATTAGGACCAAAGTCATGTCTTTCTTTCGGAAGATGTATGTTCGTCACTTTATCTTTTGCATCGTAGAATCCATAAACACGCTGCAAATAAGGATATTCCAGTGTAGGCACACTTGCCGTCCAATCACCACCATCAGACACTACTAATTGCGGACGGGGAGCAAAGATTGCTGCCAATTCGGCATTGCATGTGCCACCCGCCGCCAATTGAATAGGCATACCGCTTTCACAGGGGCATCCTCCATCAAAATGAGAAGCCAAACTTACCACCGGCGCCGAAGCCGTGAAGCGATCATCCAGTGCACTCAGCAGAACTGTTTGCGTGCCACCACCGGAACCGCCATTCACACCGATTCTTTTCCTGTCAATATCTTTACGGGCAGCAAGCATATAGTCGAGAATCAGCAAACCATTCATCACCTGAATGGTATGAGCTGCACTACTGCGGTGTGCCGCACTGCCAACCTGCAAAATTGACTCTCCCCAACCGAAGAGATCATAATCCACACAAACAGCCCCCATACGTGCCAGGGTTCCCATACGCTGTTGTTGATCTTCGCGATAACGACCTCCTCCAAAGTGTCCATTCGGACAAATGATCAGCGCATGCTTCCCTTTCGATTTAGGGGCATAAACAGAACCGCAAACATACAGCCCTGGAAGCGTCTCAAGTGCAAAATTCTGAACTGTATAGCCATCATATTTCCTCACTTTGGAAAGAATCGGCTTCGACTCCACACATTGTGCGAGTAAAAGGTCAATTCCCAGACGTTGCCGGACTTCTTTTCTTAAAGAATCGGCACGGAGTTCAAAAGCTTCCTTATCTGCATAAAGCGTATTAAGGTAAGCCAGCATTTTCTCTCCGTCAGCATCTGTCCGCCGAGGATATTCATAAGCTTTCAACTTATATATATTGCCGGTTTGTTTCACAAACTTATAATCGAAAGGGGACAATACATTCGTCAGCGATTCTTCCACTGAATAAGGACGGATACGAAAATCCGCATAAGGCAACACTTTACCGACCGTATCAATATCGTATTTCAGGCGGATACCAAAACGATTTTGTATGTCCGTAAGAACTTCGTTCAAAGGGCGGGCAAAGGCCGTTTCAAATGTTTGTGTTTGTGCTTCAGCCGAAAGAGATGCAGCAAAAAGCACAGAGAAAAGAATACGTTTCATTGTTCTATATATTATTGTTTACTTTTCATCGACTTCCTTTGGATACATCTTTTTACCATTCACCATGACATCTTCCATCGTGATGCGTTCGCAATCCTCAAAGACACATTCCTCACCGGCTCCCTGCACATGGATGTCGCGCAGTACAATATCAGAGATCGGAGCTTCTTCCAGCCCAACTATCTTAACAGGAGTCTTGACATCCGTAACCGTCATTCCACTGATATGTATGTTGCGAAACAGCGGAGTGCGTTCACTCTTGGGTTCGGCAGGCATACCGCTATACTTCAGATTCAGTACCACAGCCTCCTGCTTGATATTGCGCATCACAATGTTACTGACACGGATATCTTCGACCACTCCTCCCCTGCCCCGGGTGGACTTGAGACGAATGCCCCGGTCCGTTCCATCGAAAATGCAATTGGAAATAGTCACCTTACGCACGCCTCCACTCATCTCACTGCCTATCACTACACCACCATGACCGGAAAGCATGATGCAATTAGTGATGGTTATATTCTCACAGGGTACTCCCAACCGGCGCCCCTGCGCATCGCGACCGGACTTGATCGTTATGCAATCATCTCCCACCGAAATGTGGCAGTCGCTGATATGTACATTCCGGCAGGACTCCGGATTGATGCCGTCCGTATTGGGCGAGGGTACATTATGAATGGTCACTCCCTTCACCTTCACGTTTTCACAGAACTCGGGATTCACCGTCCAGAACGGAGAGTTGACGATCTTCACCCCCTCTATCTTCACGTCCTTGCAACGAACCGGCTGGATAAACGGAGGACGGAAAAAACGACGTTGCAGTGTACCGATGTAGTCCTTGTTTGTTTCAGCATAGATAGCCGTTGTATCATTTGCCTGGTCCCACATCGTCTGATACTTATTCACATTCTGCATGCCATTGTCGCGCAGATCAATCATCACACGAAAAAACTCCATCCACCACTTCTTTCCCTGCCCGTCCAGCGTACCTTCACCTTTGATTGTTATATTTTCCGCATCCACGGCATAAATCAGAGGCTGGAAACTCTTCATCATTACTCCCTCATGACGCACCTCCACAAAGGGAAGATAATCATCGAAGCTATCAGAAAACAGCAAAGTGGCTCCCGCCTCCAACTCCAAAGTGATGTGGCTCTTCATCCGGATGCTTCCCGTCAGATAAGTGCCGGCAGGAAAAAAAAGGGTACCGCCACCGTTCGCGTTCAGGCGGTCGATGGTAGAATTGATAAGTTTGGTATTCAACGTCTTTCCATCCACCTTCGCTCCTGCTTTCAGCATATCTACACGTTCTGCACGAAGCACCGTAACCGCACAAAGGCAGAAGAGTGAACAAAGAAGTATTCTATATTTCATGGTCATAGTATGGTTGTTTATGGTTCGTTTATAGTTTGTTGTTCGTTCACTACAAATTCATGTTTCCCGCTCTCCACCTCTCTCGGTTCTTTCTCTCCCGGAAGTGTAACCACCGCCACAGTGTTTACCGGAACGGACAACTTCAGCTTAAACCGGCCGTTCTCGCGGGTCCAGTCTACAGTTATCTTACCGTAAAGGGTTTCATAAGATGACTGCACGTATTTCAGATCACCGACAGGCTTCGGGGCGATTCTGAACTTCTGGTATCCATGCTTCACGTCCGGAGAGATACCAACCAACGAGTTAAAGAACCATTCATCAATCTGCCCCATCATAAAATGATTCCAAGAGGAGCCCTGACGAGGGTCCCATTGCTCAGTCAGAGTCGTTGCACCAAACTTGAGTTGAAAGCCATATCCGGGCGTTTCCTCATGGTTGAACATTTTATAGATGAGTTCATCGGCTCCGTAATTGGCCAATGTCTGGATCAGATAGCGGTTTCCCACATCTCCGGTAGTCAGACGATTGCCGTGTGCTTCCACATCTTTTATCAGATTCTTAAATACTTTGCGCTCCAGATGACGGTCCGTTTCATAACCTCCAGAATGGCCTCTACTCAGAACCATATCCAGAAAAAGCGGCAAGGCATTGCTGCACTGGCTTCCCGTACCATACTGCGCCGCATCGTAATCCTGAAAGCGTTCGTTAAATGCCACCACGATATCATTCGCCAACGAATTGTAATACCTGACATCATCAGCATTACCCACAATGCGAGCAGCCTTTATCAGATATTTGACAATCATGTAATAGTGTGCCGTAGCCACCAGCGGAACTGGCGTATTGCGGGAGAATCCTGCACGGAAGTCACCGTAATCATACCAGTCGCCCAAACCGAAAGAAAGGATATGATTATCTGCGCGGGTAGAGAGATAGTCCACATATCGGCGCATATTCTGGTAATACTTCTTAATCAGCGAATCGTCCCCGTAGGTTTCGTAATACATATACGGGAAAATGACCAAAGCACCTCCCCACTCGGGAGATTCGGCAAAGGCATCCATGCCCGGTCCTTCGAACACGACATACTCCGGTGCGGTGCTTGGCATGGCTCCGTTGCGATGTTGGGCATCCGCCATATTCTGCATAATCTGTGGAGCGAAAGCTGTCAGGTCATAATTGTATAAAAGTCCCGGCCCGTTGAGGTGCACCTGTTCCAGCCATCCCAGCTTTTCCCGATGGGGACAATCGGTAAATACAGACTGCATATTGCTGCGAACCGCCTTCTCTATCAGACAATGGGCAGCGTTGAATATCGGATTGGAACACTCGAAAGCAGACACCTTTTTTGCCGAGTTATAAACAAAGCAGGATTGAATATCTTTCAGAACAGGCAATTTCCGGGGATTCTTCTCCCCCTTCAGTACGGCACCCTCTACCTGAATGTAGCGATAACCATAGTATGAGAAACGGGGACGCCAGGTCTCGTCCCCCTCACCCTTCAAGGTATATTCGTAGTAATGCTGACGTCCCGTTTGCCGTTGGTTACAGGCTCCTTCCTCCGTCAGAGCCTCAGCCACCACCAAAGTAACCTTCTGACCTCGTTTACCACGCACGGTAATTTCCGGAAAACCGGCAAGGTTCTGCCCCATATCCAGTACGAAAGCGGAAAGGTCGATGGTTCTTTTGGTCGATTTACAGGCAGAGGCAATCTGTTCCGGGGTCAGTTTTGTCACTTTCCGGACACCATAACGTTCCATGATTTTCACCGGAGCCGCCATTTGCGGACGCAACGTTCCCTTCGGAGCTTCCTGAACCACTACCGGGCGCCAACGCGCATCATTAAAACCTGCCCGGTTCCACCCTTTTTGTTCGCGACGCGCATCATAATCTTCGCCTCCATAAATACAATTAAAGGTGAGGGGGCTTAAGTCATATTTCCAACTGTCGTCAGAGCAAACCACATCCCGTGTTCCATCTTCATAATTGACAAGCAGTGAGAATAAAAGAGTCGGTGCCCCGAAGCTGATCTGCAACTTGCGGTAACGTCCGCCCTGCACATTATAGAACCCGTTTCCCAATAAAACTCCCGCCACATTCTCGCCCTCCTGCAACAGTTCCGTTACATCATACATATTATAATAGACGCTCTTGTCATAATCACTCCAGAGGGGAGCAAATTCACTGTCACCGACTTTCTTCCCATTCAAGGTGAACTCATAGAATCCAAGGCCACAGATGTATGCGGTAGCCTCCGCAATCTTTTTGTCCGTGCGGAACATCTTACGCAAGCAAATGCTTTTCTTTGCCAATGTATCCACGTCTTCCCATGCCGCCTTTACCTCCGGCTTCTTCAACTCGCCTCCGTGGAATTTCCGTCCTTCGGGCAAGCGTGCGTCTTTACGGGTGATGGCCCCAATCCATTCAGCCGAAGAAAAACCTTGGGGAACTAAACGAAACTTTGCTTCTCGACTCCATTCGGAAGGCGTGTCCGTTTCATCCCAAACCCGTACACGCCAGATGTAGTTATAGAAACTAAATCGGAGAAACTTCGCTCCATGAGTCGGTATCAACTGGCTTTGCGAAGATTGGACCTTTCCCGTATTCCAAACCGTACGTCCGGTGCAGGCTTCCCGAATCTCAATCTCATAAGCAGTCTGCCTCGTCCCATTCTCCGGCGACTCCATGGTCCACCCCAGCCGGGGATAGGCTTCAACAAGCACCAACCCTTCCTGCATTTCGCAAGTGAGATGGCTGACCGTTATATTCTTTGCCTGTGCCAGACACGGTAAGCAAAGAAGAAAGAAAATATATCTTTTTAAAAACATCATTCGTTTTTTTCGATTTCAGTAGTAACCATTATTTCAAGACGTTCTCACAAATGATTCTCGTCAATCTATCTGCATATCCAACTTGTTTTCCATCTACAAAAATACGCAATCCTTTTCCGCGATGGTAACGATCACCATATTTATCCCAAAGAATTGTCAGGTTACGACCATGATATAAAACATTATCCAGACAGAACCAATCCCACTTATCTGCCGGTATCAACGGATTTACTTCCACCGTATCATCCAGGCGCGGGCGTAATCCAATCAGACCGGTAATCATCAAATCATTAAAAGTAGAATGGTTATAGTAACGACTCCGTTCCTGGTCACCCTTCAGCCAATAACCTGTCACCTCATCCAGATATTCACCAATGTAAGGACGTCCGCGATGATATTGCGACTCGACATACAATTCCATTTGACGGAAATACACACTATCGGATAATACAGTCTGCGGATAATTATTCATAAAGTTAGCCATTGCTGTCAATGTCTGGGCAGAAGCAAACGGCCAGATTGCTCCGTCCCATTCACATTTACCAACTCCGTGGGTACGAAATTCCGGATGACGGCGCTCGGCAGTAGTTAATCCGTAAGGAGCAGAAAAACCGTTCTCGTCCATAATCTCTTTCCAAGCAACTTCATATTGCTTCACTGTGTCCGGCAAATTAAAATACCAAGGTATATATCCGATAGCCTCGCGTACATTCGCAGAAGAGTCCGCACGCATTGTCTCAAAAAACTGGTGACGTGAATTCCACAACTTATCTTTCACCAGCCTTTTCAATGTATCCGCCCGCATACCATATCTCATAGCCATTCCTTCATCATCCGAAAGGATTCCCATCAGTGAAAGAGCTTTTGCATTACCATACATATAGCTATTAATGGTGGGGCGGGCATACTTTTTCTTACGTCCGCCACTAATTGATTCTTCCATGCCATCCTGTACATCTCCTTGCCAATATAATCCGTTTTGCAAACGGTTCGTGCACTCCCAGCGTTGATACTCGGCTTCCAGATTTTCCTTCATATCCAGCATGAAATCCTTATCAGCATCCACCATATAACGTGCCAGCACAGCATCCGCATTCCACGAACTAAACTTATTCATCTTATTCATCGGCCCGCCATCATTCCCCCGATACCACGTATGAATAATCTGATCCAGATACTTCGGATCGCGTAACCAACGGCTTTCATAAATATGATGCCCGATAGCGCAGGCTATCAAATTATATTTATCAGAATAGGAACGCTGAACCAGAAATTCCGTCATGCCATATCCCACAGGTGTTTCTTTGATATGCTTCCGCAACGACCACCAGCGGTAATAGTACATCTCTTCAAAATTACGTTGCGGACATTCAAACAACGGTATATTCTCTTCCATCCATTCCGAAGCCTTTGCATTCGGAATGGCCTGGGCTATATTCTCATCTTCCATACCATTGAAATAATCTGCATAATGGCTGAAATCCGCATACTTCAAAACAGCAGCAGTCGCATCTTTATCCACAGAAGAGGTCTTCACATTGGCGATACGATATTCAGCTAGTGGCTCCTGGTCACCGGCATTCGGCAGATCATAGGTCTGATCAGCCGGTGTATCTACAGTGGGAAATGTTCGTGGAACTCCTGTACGGAACGCAATACGTTCAATAGCAGGTACCGGTGCATAGAACATGCGCAATCCTACTCTCTTACCATCCACAAATACCTGAATATTACGATCGGTCACTGAAAGGATAGCCTCTACATGATAGTTTTTTCCCGGTTCATATTTCATCAGGTTTCCAAAGCGGGAACCGCCTTTAGCACGAAAAACTCCATCAGGAGTCAGCTCAAGCCGGGAACAAGCAATGCTGTTCTCATCCAGGAAGTCAATCTGAAGAGTACCTTTATCGTTTTGTCCGGCCTGTAGATCAAATGAGATTTTCAGTTCTTTAGAAGCCGGTATTTTTCGTTCTACCTTGGCATAATCAAAAGGATCTTTATCTTGCAAACGCAGCCACTTTCCGTCTAAAGTGACTGGAGCCCAAAGGGGAGAGTAAATATTCCAGTCGGTCAACTCAGCTATTGATCCGGCTTTTGAGAAATCATCGTCTGCATGTGCAGAGGCTTGTATCTGTACCGGAACAGGAATACGTGATACCCACATATCTTCTTTGTTCACACTGTAAGCAACCCATAAATCACCATCCGCAGGAATTCCATTTCCTTCTTGAATACCGCGGGGATATTGCGGACCATACGACTTATAGTTTCCTCCATAACGCATCGGCGGAATTTCACCATGCACGAGGTTCAAGGTCGTATATTCCAGCCCATCCTTACTCAACGATATAGCCAGCGGCCAGCGAAACTCCGAAGGATTATACACGGTAGCATACATACCATCAGTCAGGCGTTGTCCCCAAATCTTTGCATTGCTATTAACGAATCCTTTGGCACGAAGCACCGGTTCCGCCCAAGTATAGCCACCGTCTTCAGTGATTGAAGTCAGTGCATGTTTCCAAAGGCTGACAATACGCCCGTCGGGTAAAGTATAGCAATTGAACGCTTTATATCCCTTCTTCAAAGGAATAATCGGGTCTTCCCGATCCGCCTCTTCCACCCATTGCATTCTATACAATGGATTATCCAGAATTTCCTGACAAGCCTTTACAAACTCACGATCCTTACTTTTCTTGAAATAAGGGTAATCGGTATTTTTTTCATTAAATCCATGATTATAATATATAAAGTAGATGGGACCGAATGAACCGTCTTTCTTAATTTCACGAACTACCCGACCAATACCGTTTCCATCATTCGGATCATCTTTTTTATCCAACGCAACTCCATAATTCCCCATTGTAATCAGTCTGCCGGACTTGGATACATAAAAGCCCACACGCTGATGCATGATGGCAATCAGGTCTTTTGCCTGCATACCCGGACGGGAAGCCTTCGTATATCCGTCGGGAACTTTATAAGGAGGAAACACGATTTCCGGATTTGTCCAGTTATATCCGTCTTTAGAAGTCATCAGAAAAGTCTGGGAAGGCGGAATATGCTCATCCGACGGATCTGCCAGATATTGATAATAGAATTGCCCATTCCAATAGGCCAACATCGGTTGATGGTTATATGTCCATCCATTGCCGTTCGACGCTTCCGGATGCTCGCGATTGGCACGCACCAGTTGAATATTATGCACTCCCACTACCGGAGATAATTGTCCGTCGTGATAGGTGGGATTCGATAATTCTTTTCCTGTGTAATGGATTCTGTCCTGCGGAGTCTGTGCTTGGATGGCAGTCGCCATCCAAGCGGCAGCCAGTACAAGAAGAATCTTCGTTGAGTTGTTCATGATTTATTTCAGGTTTTAGTTTATTCCGGATTCAACTTATCCGGTTTAAGTTTATTTCTTCTTGCTTTCTTCCAGCAATGTTTTAACATCTGATTCTGAAGCTTTAAAGATGGTTCCGTGTTTATGCCCGACAGGCACACTCACATTTTCTGTGATATCCGTGAAGTTCTTAAAATCACGGGTACGCATGGCACCGTATATTTTCTTTTTATAAACATCAAAATAGATCAGATAATCATCACCTAATTTCTCGACAGTCGGTCCCTCTACAAACGATTCGGTAAATGGTTGTGATGACGGCGAATAAGGTCCTGTCAGAGAGTCAGAAAAAGCAATTTTCAGATTACGTTCGGGACGTGTATTATCTTTGAGCACCATTACATAATCATTTTTCGCCCGCTTCACAATGACAGCGTCAATCGAGCTGAAACCGGGATCATATAATACTTTCGCCTTGGATACTGTCTTAAAATCCTTTGTAGTGATGTAGTATAAACGATGATTATTCTCTTCTTCTTCGATTCCCTTTTCAAAACGACCTGGTACACATGAAGCCCATACTACCATAAACTGTTCGCTCTCGTCATCATAAAAAATCTCCGGAGCCCATACATTGACAGTGGTCGGTTCGTCTGCCATTACGGGAATCATTTGTTGCTCCGACCAGTGAATCAAGTCTTTGGAATTTGCATAACCAAAGCCTAAATCCCCTTTCCAGCTGGTGGTCCATACCAAATGATAAGTACCATCCGGTGTACGCACCATGGAAGGGTCGCGCATCAGGCGATGTTGTCCCAATTC
>ENA-UESH01001228-UESH01001228.1-human-gut-metagenome-genome-assembly--contig:-NODE-1228-length-18854-cov-8.226980_pt1 | contig 18854 bp, 17 predicted proteins | sample MGYA00243001_ERZ508002 | MGnify/ENA primary metagenome ERZ508002 (study PRJEB26167, sample SAMN06115447) | human gut metagenome | host: Homo sapiens | place: China:Anhui | collected 2015-08-07... | reverse complement strand
TTTATATGTAACACTTTCATATGTTTTGGGATCAACCTTTAGCTTATCAAGCATCAACAAAAAGGTAACACCACGTAGCACATAAAAATGCTCATCAAGCAACGCGCCTCTTCTATACTCGACCAACTTTCTCCTACCATGTTCAAGATCATATGAAATCATATCAAAACTTTTCTTAAACTCGGAGAAATCTTTACATACCTTTCTGTGAGCGATATAGTCTGGGCGTATTCTGTCTGTTGGTTTAACATGAGACAATGTAAATATCCCCGTATCATCCGAATCGGAGCCCAAAATACCCAGTGGATCATTTTTTAATATATCATCAATTGTTACACTTGTTGTGTTTTGTATATCGAGCAAATTATATAAGTCGAACGGTTGTAGCAATTTGACTTTCTGCGGATTGGAACGAATAGCTTGCAATCTATATGAAAGCATAGCTTCTCCCATATCACCATCATCCCTTGGGCATCTACCCTGTGTTTCATAAAAATCACAAATTTGTTGAAATCCATCTATTAGCCTTTGGTCTTCCGATGTTCGTACAGGTTTTTCTGATGTTGTGTCTATCAGCAATCCAAGACTATCGCTTTCAAAAATTTCTTGTAGTTTCTTGAGATTGCGTTCATTCATTTTCGTTCCTATAACCTCTCTTCAATTGGCGCAAATACACCAAAGCCTCGGCTAATCTTCTTTCGGTTGGATCCAATGCATCAAGCGATGGCTGACGTCTCATTGTTCTTACAAAATCATTAATTTTAGGCCACAAATAAATAGCCTCATCATCCGTCATACTTACTTTAAATGCTGAAATACAATCCTGAATTGACTTCAACACTTTAGGTGTAATTGTTTTTGAGATAACCTCAAACGCTTGTTGGAACGGATTTACCGAATCAATAAGATCAATATTGATTTCCTCAATATTAATAAACTTATTGTTAATTTGCAAAAATCTTGTTCCATTAGAATCTGTTGTTATCCCCTTGCGAAGCACCATATCTGTAACCAAATGCTCCCTTACTTCTTCAACCTCATCTTCCTTTAAATCAGGATATTTTGTCATAATTATTTTAGGGATCATTATTTTATTTACAACCTCTGGATCAACTTCTCCCACGAAAGATTTTTGTATATCAGGATTCTGCAAAATAGCAGCCTTCAGTTCCGTAAGATCAGATGAAACAATTGTCTTAACTCTATCAGAAGTCGGTTCTCTCAAACCAGTAACCGACACGGTCTCGGAATTCTCATCACTTTCGTCTATATCTTTCCTCGCTTTAAAAGTTAATACTGGTGCCAGCACTTGTTCCATTAACAATGATGCAGATATTGCCTTTAAAATATTGTTAACTGTTTCAATTACCTCCTCATTTTCCGCATCAGGCTCTGCAACAAGATTTGTGAATTGAGCATGTGATTTATTTACACTATCTCTTGTGCATCGCCCAATAATTTGAATAATTTCTGTTAATGAGCCTCTATACCCCACAGTTAATGCATGCTCACAAAATGGCCAGTCAAACCCTTCTTTTGCCATACCTAACGCAATTATAATATCAATGTCTTCTGGATTTACCACCTCACGCAAATACGCTATAACCTTTTCTCTTTCCACTGGTGTGTCATTCACGAGGTCTGCTATTTTAAGTACTCTGCCATTGGGTTGTTTTACATAAATGATATTGTTTTCATCAACGGACTCAATTTTTCCAATTGCATCAATAATCGTATCGACTTCAATATATTTATCTTTGGTGGACTCGCCAGAATTAACATTTGGAATATGGATTATTGTTTTTTTAGTTGTATCAAGTACTTGCATAATGGCACTGGTATATCGGCCATGATAAAAATGAAAGCCGATGCCAAGAGACTTAAGATACTGGTATCCATTAAGTTGCTCATAATAATTATAGGTAACTTTAACAAATCGAGATTCGTCTTCTTCTAACAAAACAGGAATACCGTCCCCTCTAAAATACGAGCCTGTCATTGCTATTATATGTGCATTCGATTCAATCATTAACCCCCTAACTAATTCTCCAAGTTTGCTTTCATAATCAGCGGAAACATGATGAAACTCATCGATAGCGACTAAGCATCTATCAAAAGCCTTTGGACCGATTTTATCGTATGCGAATCGTAATGTAGCATGAGTACAAACCAATATAGATGCATCACTTTTCATAAAATTCTGAAAAACGCTTATCTTCCCACCTTCTCCACCGGGCATACAAAGGTTATAATGTGGGTCAACTACCCAGTCACTATGAAAACCATTCTTCATTAGGTATGTGGTGCTAAAAGACTTACCTATTGAGCGCTCTGGGACCGCGACGATCACTTTATCAACAGCTCTTGTTTTTAGTTTATCAAGCGCAATAAACATTAAAGCCCTCGACTTTCCGGATGCAGGCGGAGCCTTTATGAGTAAATACTGGGCTGCACGTGACTTATATGCCCGTGCTTGCATTTCACGCATTCCCAGTTCGTCAATCGAAGTACTTTTCCCTGTAGCTTGATAATGAACATCAATAATGTTATCCATTTTCTTCCTCCATAAGTCGTTTATAATAGCCAAATAAAAAATCCAACCGTTCCGCATCCGATAAAAACGGCTCTTCTCTATAGCATTGCTCTATAACTCGGTCAAGCATGCCATGTTCGTACCGTAATCCAACGCTCATTCCTTCTTCTGAATACATTTTGGCATAAGTTTTCTGAGAAATTTCCTCCCTTTCCGCCAACACTTTCTTGACATGATAAGTGATTAGTTTCTTTTGCTCCTCACAAATTGATGGGAAAGGGAAAGTATTATACCCCAATAAAGAAGAGTATCTAAGTCGCGTTTCAAGCCCTCCACACACTGTGCGTATCCACAATAAATGCATTCGAGATGCGATAACTCCAAACACCCATGGTTCAGCCTCATATATCACAAAACTCAGGTTAGAAACAATAGTGTCAGAACCTACAAACCCTATTTGCATATACTTTCTGTTTTCGGATGAAACAGACGGTACAACCAATGAATATCCTTTTGTATAATGCATCTCCCGGAACTGATGAGGTCTTTCCGCAAGTTTTCTCCCAGACGCATCTTTTAAGTGCAACCTATATTCTCGACATTGATCTATACGTTTTTTTATAGGCGGAATATTTATAGCTTTCGAAAGTTTGTTATCTGGAATCCACAAACACCATCTTTCTTTTCCGTTAACAAACTCTTCGGAACCGACTAATTTTTTAAACAAGTCTTCAGCCTCCGCATATTCCGATATTATTTGAATACGTTCTTCCTTAGATATATTTGAAAGATAACCATTATCATATGGCATATTACCCTTATTCATATATGGCAATTTTGATAATGGTTTCGTTCTTTTTAAAACAATTTCTTTACTTGGCGTAATATATGGACCTATTTCCAAGACTCGGTGAGAGCGCATATTATCAAACAATTCACATTCACGATGTCTCGAAGATGAACTCACACCAAATATCACGACTGTAACTTCCGTGCTATTTTTTGCATTATTTTTCCACTTAAAAGGTCGATACGCAAACTGAATATAAACATTGTGCTCAAATAACTTGGGCCAAAGGAGTCCAACTTGTTCTCCTTGCGACAACGAATTTGTTGTAACAAATGAAAAAGCAGAATGCCTACGTTCAATCATCTTAGTCGCTAAAAGAAACCAAGAGGCTGCATAATCCAACTCCGCACATTTTTCATATTCTGAAAAAACCTTTTCTTTATCTTTCTTCTGTTTTGGAGTTTGTTTTTTGGCTCCCCTATATGGGGGATTTCCAATGATATAGACCTCACTGTCATCCGGGATATTTACATCCCACTCAACAACCAGCGGATTTTCCTCTCTAATGTCAACTGTCAAAGGACAAGGCAAAACTGATTCATTTTGATAAATGGCAATCGACAAAGAAAGAGCTGCCATTTGCGAAGCAAAATGTGTATTTTCTATACCGTGAATATTCTTCCATGAAAAATCATCAATTGACTGCGCACCCAACATAGTTAGTCGCTCATTTATGTACCTCGTCAATTGAGATAATTCTCTGTATACCTCAATCAAAAAATTACCCGCCCCGCAAGCTGGATCCATAATGTGCATGCATTGCATGCGATTACCTAATACTGTAAGCCCGTTAACATCATCTTTACTATCTTCATAACATTGATACAACTCGTCAAGAAAAAGAGGACCGACAACTTTATGAATATTTTCACTTGTTGTATAGCACGATATCCCCCTATCAGTAGCATCCTGCAAAATTGCTCCCAACACTTCTGGGGACACATTGCTCCAATCTAAAGCAATTACATCATATATTTTTGAGCGAATTGCATTGGTATAGGTAATATTATCAAATTTCCAGTCAGCTATTTCACTCACGTTTTTAGAAGTCCAATAATTTACGCTTAAATGCGGAGAATATCCTTCGATTGTCATCAAACCCCACATATCCAAAATCAACTGTCTAAAAAACTCATTTGTTTCTGCGTTGTAAGTTGACAAAATATTCCTTACACTATGACATTCTCCATAGAAACAAATATTATCGGTGAAAGCAAGCCAAACAAGTGAACAAATAAAATTTTGTATTTCGTGTTCTTTCTCTTTTCCATTCTGCAATATAAGTTCATTGTAAATAGAGGCTAATTGTTCTGCAACTTGAATGGTTACTGAGTCGGTCGGAGAAGAATTCGCATTTTCTCTTCCAATCAAAGGGAAAAAGAACTCAAAACGAGAAAAAACTTTTTCTTTGCTAATAGCCAGTGTTTCAAATGTCTTTTGGTCAAAAGCCAACAAATCCGATTCATTTGTCACGAAAATAAATCGAACATCAGAACTGACCACATTATTTTTCTGTAATGAACCGAGCACTGAATAAAGATTTCTAATATTTGTATCCATAATAAATGCTTGTTTTGATATATATACACCATTATGAATACTATGCTCATCGTTGGCCTTAATACGGTCAAATGTCGCTCTCGGATACCCCCAAGCATCAAAAAACTTCTCAAAGTATTCCAGTCCTTTGAAACTCGAAATCAATTGAAGTTGTTCTTTTAATGCTTGATAATCCATCATCTTTTCTCCTCATATTCCAAAATTGCTTTTCCAATATACTCGGCAAGGCGAACTGGTACAGCGTTACCAATAGCTTGTTCTATATCAGATTTATTGCCAACCCATTTGAAATCTGCAGGAAATGTTTGTATTAACCCTCTTTCTGCAGATGTTAATGCCCTAACTTTTGACAAATCTGAAGTCTTGTCAGATGGATGAGACTTATAATTACTTGGCACAGGACGATTTACGCCGCGTATTGTTGCACTCGGTTCGTAAATACTAAACACTGCTCTGCGATTGTAACTACGCGGATGCATATAATAAAACTCCGTCCTGAGCGATGTTCCCAAATAATCAAATACGCTCATCGGCTTAATGGCTTTATGTTTATCCAATATCAAATCTAAGAAACCATCTTTTTCACCTAAGCAGCCTATCATAATGAAGCGTTTTCGCATTTGTGGCACCCCATAATAACTGGCATCAAAAACCCTATAAGTTAGACCGTAGCCTGACTTTTTGAAAATCTCTATAGCCTTGGGCAGAATGGGCATTTTTATAATATTATAAACATTTTCCATTACGAACCATTTGGGTCTTACCTTGGCAACAATTTCGGCGTACCTTATTGTTAAGTTTGCTCGTTCGCCTAAATTTCTTAAACCAGCTATAGAAAAATCTTGACATGGCGGTCCACCAATTATTATATCAGGATGATTTGAGTCTATTTCATCAATAACATCATTATTGTTTAGATCGTACTCAAATATTGGATGAGTAAAATTTGCTCTATAAATATTTACGGCTGGTTCCCATTTGTCATAAGCTGCAATTACATCAAATCCTGCATTTTGAAAGCCAAGGGACATTCCGCCACAGCCACAAAATAAATCTACAAGTCTCATTTTTTCCTCGATTGATCGGCATCAAATTTTCTTATGGCCACGGCAACATATTCAGCCAACTTCACTGGAACGGCATTACCAATCATGAGATTCAAATCTCCTTTATTCCCATCGAATTTAAAACCTTTTGGAAATGTTTGGACATAACTCCTTTCAAGCACCGTAAGGGTTCTTACCTTTGGTCCAATTTCAACAGGATCGGATGGATGCCCCTTATAACCTTTTGGAATAGGTCTATCAACCCCACGAATCGTTTGACATGGTTCATATATGCTAAACACACCGCGACGAGAATAGCTTCGTGGCACTCTAAAGTAATATTCTGTTCCAAGACTATTCCCAAAATAATCAAACATAGTCATAGGTTTTTCCGCGAGATTACATTCTAAATAGTCTAAAAGAGCATTGTCTTCCCCGCCTAACACACCAATCAAGAAGAACCGCTTCCTTGATTGAGGGACTCCACAATAACTGGCATCAAGTATTTTTTGTGTTAAGCCATATCCCGCACTTTTAAAATTATCTATCACAACCTTAATAGACCGACTTTTCGTTATTTCAGGCACGTTTTCCATAACGAAGTATTTTGGTTTTGCCTTTACGATTATTTCGCTGTATGTAATCGATAAAACCGCACGCCCAAAATCTTCATTTCTATGTCCCGCTGATGAAAAATCTTGACACGGCGGTCCACCAATTATAATGTCTGGATTTGCATCAATAATCCGTTCCTGAACCTCAGGATCAGCAAGGTCATCTTGATAGATTGGATGCGAGAAGTTCATTCGATATACTTTTACGGCTGGTTCCCACTTATCATATGCAGACATTATATCATACCCTGCGTTTTGAAACCCTAATGACATTCCACCACACCCGCAGAATAAATCTATAGTTTTTAATTTACCCATTCCTTTAGTCCTCCGCGATCTCCATAATATCTGACACATCACAATTAAGCGCTTTGCATATTTTAAGAATAACCTCGGTAGTTACGTTTTCATTTTTGCTCAACTTGGCAATCGATGCAGGACTAATCTGCGCTTTTATTTGCAGATCCTTTTTTTTCATATCTTTGTCGATAAGTAATTTCCACAATTTTTTATAACTTATAGTCATTATCCAACTTCCGTTTTTCTTTCTATTATACCATAAAACCATAGAAAGCGCAACAGAAAAATTGATTATGAAAAGACTTTTTATGCATTCACATATTTTTTATTTACAAACGCATATACCAGAAGGTTTTTATAGATTAGCATAAGTCGTGTATAGCATCATCAATGTATCGTAATACATATCTTCGTATGTTTCTATCACACCGTCTCCGATGTTCAATTGTCTCCAATCGGCATCTCGGTCGGCAACCAAGTTGTGATGGCAAAATGCCAAACAACCGCTTGTAATGAACCTCATCATCCAAAAACACAATGTCGGCTCATCGCAATTACCTACTCCCACAAAACTATCTATAACTGTAAAGGGCGGAGTTTGCGGAAGTTTTTCTGGCACATCTTTCGTATCGTCTTTATCACGAAGAACAAATTCCAAATATCTGTCCATGTAAAGAGTTAAGTCCGCCTTGAAATCTGGGAATGCCTTGGCGAGTGACTCATTAAGCCTTGGTATATCGAAAATGTGAGGATTGTCACCATCTACCGCCATTCCCCTATAATACTCAATTGCTCTGCGGAAATACTTCCCGCCTTCATAAAGCCATGATCTTTCCCATAGTTCGGTTTCTAATGCCTGCTTATCAAAGGAATCAAGACATTTCTCAAAAACGCTCTTATCCTTAATTAGTCCGATCGGAATGTTTTGGTGGTGCAGTATTTCAATTTGGACTTCTTCCGTACACCTGTTGAAACGATTGTATATTTGCCGTTTGTTTGCCGCATAAGGCGATACCGCATTAGCAAAGACGCATAAAGGCAAATAATCAATCTCCGACTGATTGTCTATCACAAACTCTTTGACTTGCTGCTGTATTGCTTCCGCATGCTGCCTTTTTGCCCTTTTCGTTTCTACACGAGCAATAACAACCGATACCGCAACCGTTGCTATTAGCGACAGTACCCCTAAAATAATTTGAATCATATCTGCGATTGTCATAGATTTATTCTCCACCACTTTTTTCCATTAATATTTGATTCTCATTACAAAATTTTTCCATTCCTTTTGCATTTACTGCTTGTACATTTTTTCCTAAATAAACAGCCTTAATTGAAGGTGCTTGTATTTTTTGCCCAGCATCCCCAATCAATCTCCACTCTTTTTGATATTGCCATCTTAAATCCTTCGTCAAAAACATTCTCAAATACCTCGAACGGTCTGCATCAATTTGCCCATTACTCATACCAATAATCATTTGACCTATAAAATCACAAACGATATTCATTAAAACATTATTTTCACGCTGTTCATTATAAACCACGGGAAGCAGCAATTCTGTATATTTATAATTTAACAAGTCGTATTCAACACAATATCCAGTACCGTCATTTGCATAATCTTTCCACATAGCACTGTCGTTTTTTTCTGTTGTTAATGAACAAATGCCAAATTGCTCGCGAGCATTTGCTGCACTTATAAATAACTGCTCTATCTGTTCTCGTACTTTTTTTTCATTAATGCTCTCAGGAATATTTCCAAGCATATTTACCAATGAAACAATATCTGCATTCGGCGCAAGTTCTTGCAATTCAAACGATGCATCCAACAACCAATTTCTTTTTACTAAGCAATCCTGCGTCATTACTCTTGCAATAATACTTTGGATTTGTCTAAAATTTACATCACCTGTATAGTCACGTATTGATTCCATGATTTGCTCAACACAATATTTTGTAAGTTGATTCGTATGTAAATCAATATAGTCTTGAACATCAAAAGAGACCACACATTCACTTGGATCGTCTAAATTTTTTGCTGGACATAAGTATAAATATCCATTTTCAAGCATATCGTATGTATGTTCATCAAACGGACGGTATTTGAATAATGTTCTTGGAACAGTGGAAGTATTACCTTTCATTTTATCGTTAATAGTTTTAATTTCTTTTGACTGCGTCATAAATCCCCTTGATATATTTTAACTAAATTTATAACATACTCTTTTATTTTCTCTACCACTTCGGTCGGTCCAACTACTTGCAGCTTATCTCCGAACGACAAGCACCACCCGTAGAATGTCGGACTTAGTTGTACTGAAGCCTTAAATCTCACTGCTTTTTCTCTTTCAGGTTCAAGCTTGACCGCGTCCCCAAAAACATCAAATATCACGTCGAGCAAACTCTTATCCGCAATAAACTCCACTTCTTGTTCTTCGCCTTGGAACATTCCAAACAATGTTTTCTTATGATGCTGTAAGTCTATAGGATTTCCCTTATATAGGTCTATAGGTTGAATAATAACCATTTCAACGTGATCCATTCGGTCTATGCGATAATGAACCACACCCTCGTATTTACCGTAATAGCATATAAGGTAGTAGTTATCATCGTCATAAATCGTAGCAAGCGGGTTAACATAATAACGCTTGCCATTTCGTCTATATACCCGTTCGTGTTTTTCATTAAAGTCAAAGTATTCAAATGAAACCTTCTTTCCATTTTCTATTGCGGCATTGATTTCGCTTATTGAATAAAAAATGTTTTCATTTATACTTTTAGTCGTATTAAACTTTACAATATTGCTTTGTAGCAGTTCCGCGCGATGACTTCCCCCAAGATTAGCAATTTTATCAACAAGTTCTTCGGTCTTTTTCGGTGTAATAAAACTCGATGCTTGAACCGCATCCATAAGAATGCGGAGTTCCGAAACGTTAAAACTGCGATCGGCAACACAATAGCCATTTGGCTTTCCCGGAGACTTTTCACACAACACTTCATATCCAGACTCGTTCAGAAGTTCTACATCCTTGTATAGCGTTCTTCGGTCACAAATAATTCCTATCGCCGCAAGCCTTTCAATTATTTCGGTTGTCGACATATAATTATCTTCATCCGAATGTTGGCGTAATATTTCAAGTAATTTTATAAGCCTGATTTTGAAAGCATTTTCTTGTCTCATCCGCTACTCCTTACACCTGTCCCATTTTGACGCTTATAGTATAACATATTTTGAAACATTTGTAAAGTAATGGGTGTCCGCATTTGCGGACACCAGTTTACAAAAAAAGACCGAACAGATTCTCTTCTGCTCGGTCAATCCATATTCAAATCCTACATATTCAGTATATAAGCGTCCTACCTACATAGGTGGTTTGTCGTTAATGTCTCGGCAAATCGAGACACTCTAACTCGGTCATTTTCGGGGTAAAATAGGTAATTCACCCGATTCACCCTTAAAAAAGGTAAGAAAAATGCCGAATTCGTCTCTTTTTCGTCGAGACAAATTCGACATCATCCGTGGTAGAGACAGTAGGGCTCGAACCTACGACCTCTTGCATGTGAAGCAAGCGCTCTGACCAACTGAGCTATGCCTCCGTAACTTTCGTGAGTATTGTAACACATTCACGAAAAATATTCAACCGTTTAAGCGTTGTTAAGCCGATTTTTTATTTCGCTTTTATCGCGGAATACTTCAGCAACGCCACAAGCGTTTTAGCATCGGTTATTTCGCCGCGCGCAATCATATCGTAAGCCTCGCCCAAATCAACCCAGAACGTTGTAAGTTCTTCGGTTTCGTCGAAATGCGTCTGTCCGTTTTCAAATTCATCGGCGTAGAAAATACCGATAACCTCGTCGGTATAACCGGGCGAAGGGATGATTTCGCACAGTTTTTCGAGTTTTGTCGCTTTCAGCCCCGCCTCTTCTTCGAGTTCTCTTCTCGCGGTGTCGATAAAATCCTCGCCCGAGTCGCGTTTACCCGCGGGGATTTCTATAGTCTCTTTACCGACCGCATAGCGATATTGTCTTTCAAGCAACACCTTGCCGCCTTTGACGACGAGTATCGCCGCCCCGCCGGGATGATGAACGACCTCGCGTTCTCCGCGTCTGCCGTCGTCGAGTTCGACTATATCGAAATTTACTTTAAGTACAGTTCCGTCGAATATCTTCTTCGACGATATTTGTTTTTCCATTGCGGATAACCTCTTTATTGCAGAGCCTCGGAAACTTCTTCAAAAATAGCGTCGGTATCGAGTTTCGGTCTTTTTATCGACTTAACGGCATATTTAAGCGCAAGGCACGCAAGCGTTATTTTATCGGCGTCGGATTTTTCTTCCGCGTCGCGGAGTTCTTTGAGTATATATGCAAGTTCTTCCGCGCCGTCGCTGCCCGAACGCGCGAATTCGTCTTCCGCAAGAGTAATTGCGTAAGATACGGCAGACGCTTTCTTTTCTGTTTTGACATTCTGCGATTCGGCGTTTTCGGCTTTTTTTTCGCCCTTGCCGACCGTCGGCATTTCGCCAGAAATTATCTTGCCAAACGTCTTTTCGGCTATATCGCGGAAAGGTTTAAGCATTTTATCCGCAAACGTCGCATATGCGTTCTGCATACCGTTGTCGCCGCCGAAATAATCGTTAAGTATGCGCATTACGTCTTCTCTGCCGGCGTCAATTTCCATAAGAGTAAGAAATACGAATGCAAGCACGTCTTCGTCTTTCTGCGGTAAAGACACGCCGCCGTCGACAAAGCATACGCTTTTCGCCGCGGAATAATCATAGCCGTAAGTGACGTATTCAAAAGTCTCGTAAAGCATACGCGACTGCGCGACGGCTTTGAGTATCGCTCCGACTTTGCTGTCTGCCAATATATATTTTGAGTTTATAAGTTCGTCTGTCGCGGAAAGAAAAATCGCGAGAGAACGTTCGCGCGTGAGCATAAATATGAAACCTCCGTATTTCAGTTTAGTCAAATTGCGCTACGGCGGGCGATAAGATTAGGGCAATTATAACATATCTTTGAAATTAAAACAATAACTTTTGAGAAAACTATTGATTTTTTTTTATGAATTATGTATAATGTCTATAGCCTTGGTTCTGACGGGTTTTTTACCCGTACGGAACTTTCAGGACGGGAGGAAGTAAAAATTATGAAATCGGTACAAATTTCTCTTCAGATGGCAAGTCAGGTTAAAAAATTCGTTTCCATCGTACAGAAATATTCTTACGAGATAGACCTTCGCAGCGACAGATACGTCGTCGATGCAAAATCCATCCTCGGCATATTCTCGCTCGACCTCGCTAAACCCCTTACGGTCGAAATTCATTCCGAAAAGTGCGACGATCTCGTATCCGAACTTAAAGAATTCGCCGCATAATCGTTTTCGCGCCGAATTTTCACGGAGGAGACCGCCATGCAAGTCAAAGGCGACGCTTTGGTAAACAAGTTAATATTGTTGTTCGTCTTTGACAAAATGGAAGTGCCGCTGTCCGAAAACACGGTTCTTGACATGTGTTGCGGTGCGAACAACTGGATTTCTTATATGGACTGCAAGCCCCTGCTCGGCACGCTTTTGGATCATTCGTTCATCTACGTCGCGTCGGAGCAAGGTAACGACCCCCTTTACGGCATTACGCCTGACGGGAGGGTTTGTCTTGCCGATTTTTACGTTCAGATTCCGTCTTCGCTGCGCGAAGAAATTTCGTCGTTCGTAAAAAACAACCGTATGAAATATCGCAAAAATCAGCAGTGCGCCGCGGATTATTTTATGAATAAAGACGGCACTTATACCGTCTATCTTAAAATTCTGGAGCCTTCGCAACCTATTCTCGAGCTCAAATTCGTCGTGCCGGACAGGCAGACAGCCAAGAGTATTTACAAGAAATGGGCGGAAAAGGCAGGAAACGTCTACGCGACGGTTTACGACTGTCTGGTAGATTAAAGGAGTATAAAATGCAAACTTATCTTACGAAAGGTACTTGCAGTCGTCAGATACTTTTCGACGTAAACGACAACGACGAGGTCGTGAACGTCAAATTCATCGGCGGGTGCAGCGGAAATCTTCAGGGTATAGCGAGACTCGTTCAGGGCAAAAAGGTCGACGAGGTAATCTCGCTTTTATCGGGTATCAAGTGCAGATCCAACACTTCCTGCCCCGACCAACTCGCGAACGCTTTACGCGAATACAAAGAGAAAAAAGAAAACGTATAACGTGTAAAAAAGCGGGCGATGACGGAGAAAACCTCCGTCGTCGCCCGCTTTTTCTTTTATCAAAAGAACACCGCCGCAACCCGATAGCGTATGAATTTATATTATTCTTCGACGAGTTTAGCCGTCTTCAAAAATCTGCGGACGCTTTCGATCGCGCTCTGGCATGCCGAAAGTTGCGCGTAAGTTTCGCCTATGCAAAGCGTGGCTTTCTGCGCGCTGCGAAGTTTGAAGAAATATCTGCCCTTTTTATCGCTGTCGATTATGAAATTACCCGCTATTCCGTTGGTTGTAATCGTCGAAATCGCCGATTTGGCAGACGCGTAAGAAACATAACTTTCACTGTTCAAAAGCAATTCGCCGTTCGATGCGAACAACTTTGCCATATAAGTATCACCGTTCTGCTCGATTTTCCACTTACCGCTGTAAGCAGCGCCGGTATTTACGGGCGCCTCTTTCTTTGGCAAGACGTATTTTATGACGGTTATATCCTGCTCTACGCCGTCCTGTACGGGTGACGACACGAACCTCTTTACCGATTCTTCCGCGCTCATAGCCAAAGCCTCGCTGCGGTAAGTCTCGCTTGCGCAAAGTATACGGTTTTTAACGCTCTTCAATTTGAAATAACAATTGCCGTTTTTGTCTTTATACGGAACAAACGTGCCGCTTTCGACGTTCTTACGGATAGTTTCGATCCCCGTACGCGCGCTTTCTTCCGAGGTATAAATTTCGCTTGTCAGAATGAGTTCGCCGTTGTTTGCGTAAAGAAACGCGACGAATTCGCCCTCGCCTTTCTCTTTGATTATCCACTTGCCGACTGCGACTTTGCTTTCCTCGGTTTTTTTAGCCGCGGGTTTTGCCGCTTGCTTAGCGGCGGGTTTCGTCGCTTTGACGGCAGGTTTCGCGGTTGTTTCAACCGCTTTTTTCTCTTTGGTTTCAGCCTTTTTCGCTACGGGTTTCTTAACCGCCGAAGCCTGAACTTTTTCGGTTTTCATCGTATCGTCCTCCTCTACGGTAACGGGCGTTTCATGCTCCGTTCCGATTTTTTCTTCGGTTTCTGCCGCAACCTGTTCCGACGGAATTTCGTTTTCCGCAACGGGTGCGGTTTCTTCGACCGTTGACTGAACATGCGGTTCTTCATCTTCTGCCGTCTGCTCTTCGGATTTTTCTTCCGTGACGGATTCCGCGTCGGCAACGGCGGCATCTTTGGTTACGTCGTTATCCGCAACCGTCTCGTTCCGTTCGGTTTTGTCGGCTTTTTTAGCCCTGACAAGGTGAACGGCGACCAATGCGATTATCAGCGCGGCGAAAAAGAACGCCGCAACAGCCGTGATCACGGGCAAGTTGGTCTTTACGAATTCAATTATCTTTTCCATAGTCCGATTATAACGCTTTCAGGCGATTTTGTCAAGGTAAAGAGCGATTATTATGCTCATCTGTGCATATTTTTGTACTTTTTACGCGTTGCCAGACCGCCACGAATATGTCTTTCGGAAAGATTTATGAACAGCACGTTTTTGACCTTTTTCGCTCTGTCTTCGTCCAGAAACGGAAGGCGTTTCGTCATATCGTAATGCACGGTAGATTTTCCGACCCCGAAGGCTTTCGCTGCCGCTCTTACCGTGGCGTTTTCTTTGATAATGAAGTCTGCCTCTTTAATAACTCTTGCGTCGACGTCGTAATACAATGGCGATGTTCTCCGTCCGTATATACTATGACGGTTTTCGGCGAATTATGCGAAGATACACTGCCCCAGTGAGTATACAAATATTTATTCCGCGGGAATTCACCCTGCCGGGAGAGGTGGCACGCGCAGCGTGACGAAGAGGGGGCGACCTGCCTAAGATTGCGTCGCTATGCTCGCAATAACAATTTTTTTCTGTCTCTGCGAGGGAGAACAAAGTTCGACCGCGGCAGTCCCCTTATTGGATGTACGGGAGTAACTACTCAGCAGTAAACCACCCTCCCGGGAGATTGCCACGACCCGCAAGCGGGTCTCGCAATGACAATTATTTAACGCCCCTGCCGGGAGTAGGCTCTCCCGATGAAACGGGAGAGGTGGCACGCGCAGCGTGACGAAGAGGGGGCGACCTGCCTAAGGTTGCCGCGTCGCTACGCTCCTCGCAATGACAATGTATAATAACAGAGATTGCCACGCTCGTTTCACTCGCTCGCAATGACAGTGTATAACAAGCGAGGTTGCGTCGCTAGTTTTACCCGCTCGCAATGACAGAATATTGCTGTTCAGCGGGAAAACGGTGAAGAAATAACTTTTTTGCGTTTATAATCTTTGGAAAGCGGAAATAATACCGCTTATGCATGCTTTCGTTATAAATATAAATAAAATACTTAAAGAAATAACTTCGTTCGATAATTACCTGACGATAATTCCCGCCACGGAATGCGCCGTATTTGCCGCAATATTTTTACTCGGCGTATTTTTCAAAAAAATACGCCTGACGGATAAAACCGCGCTTACACTGACTTCGCTGGCGACGTTTGCGTTTTTAGCCGCGAAATCGATTGCGGATAACGCCCCGCGGGAAGATTTATCGGTAAGTCTGACTATCGCGGCGGTAGCATTTTTATTGCTTGCCGCGCTCACGATTCAGCAAAAAGCGGCTATAAAAGCCGAAAACAACGCAGTACCCGACCCCGACTATCTCGGCGACGAATTGCCGCCGTCACTCGCAATTAAAGCGTTGACCGAATTAAAAAAACGGCGGACAAACGTATTGCCCACCGAAAAATTATTTGAAAAGAAAGATGCCGATTTTGAAGTAAATTATTCCGAAATTCTGGCTTTAATCGCAAAAATTCAGGCAAAAACACCCGATTTTTACGATGAAAAGACTTTGACGGGACTCAAAGCGGACGTCGAAAAATATTCGTCAGAAAAAATGGAAGATGCCGACAGAAGGCAATTTTCAAGCAAACTATCCGCATTGATAAAGTTAATGGCAAAATACGGCGCGTAAAATACGAACGCCTGCCCGACAATATCAAACAAACTTGCGGTGAGTGCTAAAATATTTATTCCGCAGTAATATACCCTCCCGGGAGTAGGCTCTCCCGATGAAACGGGAGAGGTGGCACGCGTAGCGTGACGGAGAGGGGGCGACCTGCCTAAGGTTGCCACGACCCGCAAGCGGGTCTCGCAATAACAGTGTATAAACAGAGATTAAAATTACCGCTTTCAGAAGATTGCGGAAGTTTTTTCGTCTCCGTAACCGTCCGGAAGTAATTTATACGATATGTTAGATATATAATACTGCAAATGCGTATCGATCTTTTTACCGTCAGACGTATACGTCGTGCCGGCGGTTCTTAAATACTGCGCAAAAGATGCCGCGCTTTGCGAAGTGAGTTCTACCGTTATTGTCGTATGCTCGGGGAAGTCCGCATTACCCAAAGTATCGTTTACGAATTCTACGTTATTGATATTAAGCGTCTTTTCATTTCCCGATCCTGTACTGCCGTCTGCCCCGATGTCGAGATACATAAGGTATGCTGTGTCAGAACTGCTGTTTGTAGTGTCTGCGTCTGTTCCTATTACATAATCTCCTGCGTAAACGGGAATCTCATAATAATATGCAGCATTAATACATTTTAACGCTCTACCTTTATTTATTGTCGTAAAATTGAAAACCTCTTCACCGTTGCAAGTGTTTGAATTATAAGATATTTCGTTAGTTTCAGAATTTTTATATATCGATGTGATTTTTACAAGTTTATCGATCGTACCATTGGTACGCTTGACTTCAAACAAGTCAAATAAAGCATTACTGCCGGAAGTTTCGGTTGCTCCGATATTGTAAAACGAGCCGGCAATTACCCTAAGGCTATCGTTACTTCCGGTTGAAAAATTAAGACCGCCGCTTATAAATTGGTAACTGGAATAATCCTGTCCTAATATCCAGACTTTTCCTGTACCGGGTGTGAAAGTCGTAATATCGGGATTGCTTACATTTATCGCATTCAGAAAGTGAAAACCGTGAACAAGGGAACTGCCCGTCATTGTTTTTATAAAATTCTCCCTTACCATACTATAATGGTCAAATTTAAGTTGTGAAGGAGTTAATGACGAATACCCGCTAAGTGCTGATGATTCATTATGGGTAGTATCGTCCTTTATTTTATATATTGTTCCTTTAAGATTGTTTGTCAGCATAGTGAAGTTATCCGCATCAAAAGTGTCGCTGCCGTTGACAGAATTTTTAAGCGCGTACATTTTTTGAATTCTTGCCCGCGGACCTTTCGAGGCTCCGACAAGATAACCTGTGTTTTTCTTTTTATCGACTATTTCAGGCTGTTTTGTCTTATAAAAAGCATTCGTATGCAACGTTTTATTGTTTGCAACGACTGTTGACAATGTATCATAGTTATCACCGTCTTCTGCGTTAAGATACATGTTGACTTCATCGACATTCAAAGGGATAACTGTCCCCGCATTAAGATATGCTATATTAAGATTATTATTGCCTACACTTTTCCAGTAATATTCTATACGTGAAACGCTTAGATTTGTATTATATATACTTGATGTGGAAACGTTACCTTGTTTTGTTGAAACAGTTCCCTCGGTAAACATATAAGTTATACGTCGGTTTAACATTTTCATATCTATCGAGCCGCCCCAACCGCCACCGGTGGGTTTGGTCGTCCAGCCGACCGATTCGGCGTCGTAATCACCGACGATAGAATATTTAGACACGACGTTTCCGTTATCGCCTAAACCGACCGACGAAGACGAAAGGTTTATCTGACTTTTACCTACGCCGACGTCTGAAAGCGACGCGCTTACTTCGCCCGCAACAAGTCCGACAAGCGTATTTTCGGAATACGTTTTTACCGTTATTCCGTCAAGGTAAAAACCTTTTACGTTCATAAGCGTATCATTAAGCGTATAACCTACAACTTTATTATAGTTGCCGACCACGCCGAACGCGCCGACGATCTGCACTTCTTTACTTGAATTATCGGCGCAATCAAGCATTCCGTTTGCGTCAAATCGCGCATTCGTAGGATATTTCGTTATATTGCCGTCGCCCTTGGTGTTTGAAACCGTAAGCCCGCTTATGGTATGCCCGTTACCGTTGAAATTACCGATAAAAGGATATTCTTCCGTTCCGATAGGCGGCAACGCACTGCCGAGCAATGACATATCTATGTCTGCGGTAAGTTCAAAATAAGACTGTTTAAGTCCGTTATTTACGCCCGTTTCGCCGCCGTTATAATTGAAATAACCTATATACTGCAACCACGCAAGGTTGTACATATGTACTTCGTTTGAGATTTTATATGCGTCGTCTGCCGAACTGCCGTCTCCGCCCGCAAAATATGCGGCTTTTGTCGAACCGCCGAACGACGTCGGCAATTTGACGGTATCGTTATCCGAAAGCCACGCAAAAGAAACGGACGCAAATGCAACTATTATTGCGACCGCTACGGCTACTTTGGCAAATATCTTTTTCATTTTGCGTCCTCCTTATAAGGTTGTACGATGGTTTTATTGTGGGCGGAACCCGGCAAAAGTCGTTTACGGTTTATCATACGAAATTCAGCGGCAATTCACCTTGCCGGGAGTGAGGGAATATTCACTCCGCGGTAATTCACCCTTCCGGGAGTAGGCTCTCCCGATGAAACGGGAGAGGTGGCACGCGTAGCGTGACTGTTTTTTCTGTCTCTGCGAGGGAGAACGAAGTTCGACCGCGGCAGTCCCCTTATTAGGTGTACGGGAGTAACTGCTC
>ENA-UESH01001223-UESH01001223.1-human-gut-metagenome-genome-assembly--contig:-NODE-1223-length-18894-cov-79.878780_pt1 | contig 18894 bp, 25 predicted proteins | sample MGYA00243001_ERZ508002 | MGnify/ENA primary metagenome ERZ508002 (study PRJEB26167, sample SAMN06115447) | human gut metagenome | host: Homo sapiens | place: China:Anhui | collected 2015-08-07... | reverse complement strand
CTCGGAAACGCGGTAGTGCCGCAGCAGGCATATCCGATTTTCAAGGCATTGGCGGAAGAATTGCAGAGGGAGGATTTATGAATTTGGAACCGGAAGAACGGGTCAAGACGCTGCGGTGCTGCGCAGAGGGCGATTGCTGGTGCTGCCGTCTACACAATGACGCGCATCGCTGTCAAGAGACTTTACTTGGCTCCGCTGCTGAGCTGATCGAGCGGCTGGAAAAGGAGAAAGCGGCGCTGATAAACACGATAAGAGGATTCTGCCGGCACTGCAAAAACGTTGATGTCGATGAGAATTGCTGCCGCGCATGGGTTGGGTGCTCAATCTGTAGCAAAGATTGCCCCTGCGCAGGATGCCGAAAAGGAAGCAAATGGGAATGGAAAGGAGTGGACGAGGAATGAGACTTACAACGGATTCGCCGAAAAATAACGTTGAGATGGCTCTTAATCTGTTTTTCGTCAAGGACAAGGAAGTCTGGGTGCGCGGATACGGGAAGGACGGCGCAGACATCAGCCTGTTCGACCTGTCGCGGGATCTGACCAGATGGAACTGCCCGTATGTGGACTTGGATATCTCGGATGATTCCTTCTCGATGATGATGGCTGAATGGCTCTGGGAAGATGTTGAATCGTTCGAGCACGTTTTGGCTCTGCTCTATCAGGCAGCGTGGGTGTGTGCAGAGCTTCGCGAACACTTGAAACAGTTTGAGGACAAGGAGGCCGCCGATGGAACGACTGAAAGCCTATGAGGACACGGGCTTATCGCCCATCGCGTGCGAAGAGAGCGCGAAAATCGAAAAAGGACTTTCGGAGGGCGGCTATTCGACCTCGCGCATGGTGGAGCTGATGTGTGCCGATCAGGAGGGGCGCGTGGTGGTTCTACCATGCAAGCGCGGCGATGAGTTGTGGACGCACGGAACTTTTCCGAGCGGCGGGGAGGTATACAAGGTTGTGGTGTCAGATGTGAGCACGCTTAATGGGCGGACGGTGCTTAACACATACGGTTTCGGCACTATTAGGCCAGAGGACATCGGCAAAAACGTATTCCTGACGCGTGAAGAAGCTGAAAAGGCGCTGGCGGAAATGGAGGGAAAATGATGGTAAAAAGAATCTGCGACCGATGCGGAGCCGAAATAAACCCTACAAGTTCGGCAACGTATGTAAACGTAAGGGGCGCATATCGCGAAAACACGGGAGACGTCGAGCTTTGCTGTTCATGCGGGATGCGCATTCGTGAATGGCTAAAACCAATCGAGGAGGACAAGAAGGATGGCTGACGAATATATCCGGCGCGAGGATGCGCTGCGCGCCGTGCAAAGGCAAAGAGGCGCGAACAGAAGCCCTGCGCAAAATGAAATGCTCAACAGAATTAAGACTGATATAATTCGTGCGCCAGCCGCCGACGTTGCGCCGGTGGTGCATGGGAAGTGTGGTGACAATGGAATCGAGGGTTCGATGCTGGTGAAATGCTCTGTATGTGGCTTTGACTGCGGAGCAAACAGCTTTTCTTACTGCCCGAACTGCGGGGCGCGGATGCGGCAGGCGAAGCGGGGGAAGACTCAGAGGAAGTATAGGGAGATTCTGGCTCTGTACCTGTACTGCGTGGAGGTCAGGATGGATGCTCGACTGGAACGGCTGCATGACGGCTGGGCGATTCGGTTTCCAAACGGGGGAGACTTTGCGCAGCACGCCGGAACATACGGAGCGAATGACGGATTTGTGGAACCGGCGATCGGCTGTGAAGCGGACTATTCGCCGGTGTCGCTGCGGGAAGCGGAGAAGCTGATTTGCGAGAACCGGAAACGGCTGATGACACCGAGATGTGAGGGGGAACGAGGGATGGAAGGTGAATGAAAGCGCCGCTGACTGGGGCCTTGTTTTCGATACGCTGCTGCTGATAGCGTTTCTTCAGTCGGATGCGGAAACGCCGGAAGCTGCGGCGGAGCGGAAGAACGGCGCGCACGGAGTGACAAGTGGTATGCTCAAGAATGGGAGAAAATCAAGCATTGGGATGATGCCAGGAATCTTGGGCACGATTTGAGGGGGATAATACAGTGACAAAGGATGGCTTTGGGCGAAAAGAAACGGATTTCTGCTCCTATGGGGAGAGAAAGGACAACGATGAACACTGAAATCACACTGTTGAAGTGGCCGGGGGAAGAAGATTGGATGTTTGCCAAGAGCTGCGCGCTGGTCACGATTGGGAAGCACTCGGGAAAAGCACCGGACATGGAATGGAAGCACAGGATGCTCCGGGCGAAGCACAGTCCGATCCGGACGCTGAACTTCGCGTTTTACCTTCACAACGTGCCGTATTACGTCAGCACACATCTTGCGCGGCACGTCCATTCCGTCCCGTTCATCAAAAGCCAGCGCAACGACCGTCAGAGCGACTATGACAGGAACGCAGCGCGGCAGGACGCGCCGGTGGATATGATCTGGTACATGAACGCGGAAGAACTGTTGACGGTCGCCAGCAAGCGCCTGTGCCGCAAGGCAGACGAAACGACGCGCAGGGTTGTGAAGCTGATGTGCTGTCTGGTGGCAGACCTCTGCCCGGAGTTCCGCGGCTTGATGGCCCCTCCCTGCGCGTTTATGGACGAGTGCCCGGAAATGGAGCCGTGCAAGGAGGGACAGGCATGACGTACATGGAGGCATGGAAGCTGACGGCCCCGTATCTTCCGATTGATACGGACGAGCGGAGAGAGGCGTATCTGCTGATGTTCGGAGCGGTAAAGGCGATGAGCGAGAAGGAGGCGCGGAATGGAAAAGCTGGCAAAGCGGATCAGGAGCAGCAACCAACAGTACTTTGATGCCGGTGTGGACGCCGGGACGCAGAAAGCCTGCGACCTGCTTCTGGTGGCGGCCTATGAGTGCGGCTTTATCCGCACGCCGGAAAAGGCCAGGAAGCTTATGGAGACTTTGATGCAGCTGGAATCCGAGTACGGCGTCGCATGGCAGTGCAGGCCGGAATCCGACGAAGCGATTGCGAGAATCGATTATGTGCTGCAAAAGGTCTGCGGCGGGTACTTCCAGCCGTTTTTCGAGCGGAACGACCTGATAAAGGACTGGTGGGACAGATGATATGCAGCTGTGGCGGAAAATTTTACTCGCTGGAAGTCCGGCCTTACAAAAAGAACGGCATACTGCAACGGAGACGGTACGAATGCAGGAAATGCCACAAGGTGATCTCTGTTGCGGAGGTCGACGAGAAGGAATACAAGGAACTGAAGGAGAAAATCACGGAGCTGGAAATCAAGCTCTATGCGGTCAGAAAGGAATTGAAAAACTGCTATGAAAATTGTTATGGAGCCGTGGGCGATCATGCCGACACGGGCGCATGAGTTCGACGCGGGGCTTGATTTGTATGCACCGCACGACGCGACAATTCGCTCGAAACAAAGCTGCCGATTTAGTACGGGCGTACATATCCAGCTGCCGCAAAACACGGTTGGCTTCCTAAAAAGCAAGAGCGGGTTGAATGTCAATCACAGCCTTACCAGTGAAGGGGTAATAGACTGTGGTTATACGGGGAGCATCGTGGTCAAGCTCTACAACCACTCGGATCGTTCGTACCGGGTGCGGAAGGGTGATAAAATCTCTCAGTTGGTGATCCTGCCCTGCCTGCTGCCGGAACTGGAAGTGGTGGATTCTCTGGAAGACACCGAGCGAGGAACCGGAGGGTTCGGGAGCACGGGGAGATAATGGAAGATATTACAAAACAGGAATATTCCGCGTGGCTGGAAGAATCTCTGAAAACTGTGTTGGAATTCAAGCCCTCTTCAATTTGCATTGTTGCTACCGCAGAAGATGGGACAACGAAGACGGGGTATTACAACGCAACAGGGCAAGACAAAGCTGTGTTTGCGGCGAATATCTTGAGTGACGTTGTAATGGACATTATCAAGGCCAACGCGGATGTAATCAAAGGAATCTTGGATGGTGACAGTGATGAAGAACTGTAATAGCTGTGAATTCTGCATCGCGTGGTGGTGCGATCTCTACGAACGGTTTCTGGATTCGGATGAGAACGGGCCGCTGCCGTGCGAGGAATGTCTGGAGGTGGACGATGGGACGGTACAAGTATTCCCTGAATGAGAAGATCAAGGGGCATGTGGAGTTCCAACTGGCGCACTACAACGAGATCAAGCGCGACTTGGAACGGGAGAAGGATGCGATGATGCCGTCGACCGTGGCAAAGTACGGAAATGGCTGCGGGCACGGCTCCGATGCTTCAAGGATGACGGAAAATGTGGGGCTGAGAATGGTGACGTCTCCGTATATCCGGAATCTGGAACAAACGGCAGAGGCCATCGGGCGGGTGCTCTCCACGCTGGATACGACGGATATGAGGCTCATCGATCTGGTGTACTGGAAAGAAAGCTATACAGTCGAGGGCGCGGCAATGATGGCGGGGATCGGGAAATCGGCTGCATACGCCAGAATCAACGGAATTCTCGGGCAAATCGCGGTAGAGCTCGGGTATGTCAATACATAGCGGCGGAAAAAAAGCGGAAAAATCGGGCCATAAACCGTGGTATTATGGTATCAGCCAGATAGGCATTGACGATCCTCCTTCCTTTATAACGGAGCGTATGGTGAAACGGCCATACGCTCTACCTTTATCCGGAGGAGCTGAGAGAAGATGAGGACACTGTGTTATAGATGCCGCGACAGCTATGAGCTGGCCGGGTATCGGTGTAAATGGGCTGGGAACAAAACAAAGGCAGCCTGCGACCTGTGCGGGAGGCCCGGCATGGACTACAACGTGACAAAGAAGGGAGGCGAAAGGCGTGGCAAGGAAAAAGAAGTACGAAACGGCAGGACATCCGAAAACCTATCAGAGCGGCGAAGAACTGATCGATCTGTGGACAGAGTATTGCGATGAGATCGCGGAGCAGGGGTACATTCAGGCTCCGACGCAGACAGATTTCTGCCGATGGTTAAAACGACGAGAGACACCGGCAGATGCAAAAACGATTTACACCACACTGAACAAATACTTCCCGAATATAAAGGCCGAGTTCGAGAAAATCCGCGCGGACACCATTGCGGCGGGCGCGATGCTCGGGCACTATCAGCAGTCGATCACGATTTTCGCCTTGAAGAACTGGGCGGGATGGACGGACAAGCAGGAGGTCGGCAACTTGGATGGCAAGCCATTCCGGCAGTCCATTGATTTGACGGAGCTGAGCGACGAGGAATTGATGGCGATGGCCGATGAATAAGGCGGTCATGGCCGAGCTGGCACGGAGAGAGCTGGCGAGACGAAACTATGAACAATATCTGAGCCTTGTGCAGGGCCCGCAATGGGTTCGCACAGGGCTCTCACAATATCTGTCCAGAAAGATCCAGGCGTTTCTGGAAACGGAGACGGGGCATGCGTATGACATTCTTTTGATTGAGACGCCGCCGCAGCACGGAAAGAGCATGACGGTGACGGAATCCGTGCCGAGCTGGTATCTGGGGAAGCATCCGGAGAGCCGGATCATCATGGCGTCGTACAACGAGGGCTTTGCGGAGCGGTTTTTGCGGCGGAACAAGGAGAAGATCCGGAGGTTCGGGAAGAACCTGTTCGGCATTGAGATCGGAAGCGTCGACCGGGCGACGGAGCTGGAGCTGACGAACGGGATGGGGCGGATCATCTCACGCGGCTTGCTGTCCGGCATTACGGGCAATCCGGCGAATCTCATTCTGATCGACGACCCGGTGAAGAACCGGCAGGAGGCCGATTCCGAGACGACGCGGGACAAGGTCTGGGAGGAATGGCAGAATTCCTTGAAATCCCGTCTGGCTGCGGGCGCGAAGGTCATTGTGATCATGACGCCGTGGCACGAGGATGATCTGGCGGCACGAATTTTGAAGAGCGAGGCGAATGTGGAGCTGGTGCGGCTGCCGGTCGAGGCGGAAGAGCATGATCCGATGGGCAGGAAGCCCGGCGAGGCGCTGTGCCCGGAGCTGGGGAAGGATGCGAAGTGGCTTGCGGAATTCAAGCGGTCGTATCTCTCCGATGCGCAGGGTGGGGCGCGGGCGTGGATGGCGCTCTATCAGTGCTCACCGCGCGTCGAGGGCGGAAATCTGGTGCGGCGGGACTGGTGGCGATTTTATGATCCGAAGGCCGTGACGAGCTTCGGCACGGAGGTCATTTCGGTGGACGCGGCGTTCAAGGGCGCGGAGGACAACGACTTCGTGGCGATCACGGTTTGGGGCAAGCGCGGGAATGACTACTATCTGCGCTACTGTCTGAACCGGCATCTCGATTTTCCGGGGACGCTGGCGGCCATCCGGACGGTGCGGGGGCTGTATCCGAACGCGCGGGCCGTGCTCATCGAGGACAAGGCGAACGGATCGGCGGTCATTCAGGTGCTGCAAGCGGAAATGTTCTGCATCCCCATTCAGCCGCTGGGCGGGAAGGTGGCGCGGGTGAACGCAGTGAGTCCGGCGATTGAAAGCGGGCATGTGTATGTGCCGGAGGGCGAGCCGTGGGTCGAGGAATTTCTCGGGCAGTGGACGAGTTTTCCGGCTGGGGCACATGACGATATGGTCGACAGTGCCAGCCAAGCCCTGCAATACCTTTTGAGGACGTCCGGCGCATTTGAGCCGGTGAAGAGGAACGAATGGGAGATCGCGCAGGAGCAGGAAGAACGGGCGTTTTTGGACGACGCCTATGACGTATATGGATAGGAGAAGAACATGGTCGATATTTTGATCGGGGTGCTGCTGCTCGTCATTGGCGGCATGGCCGGATGGTTTTTGAGAAAAGCTGTGGAGCGGCTGACACACAAGGCCGAAGTACAGACAGCAAGCGAGAAGGAATTGATTCGGCTGAAGGAAGACAAAGAGGCGTTTGACGTGCTGATGGGCTACAACATCGACATGGCCTATGGCATTGACAAGAAGGAGTAAGGCATGGGGCAGAACAGTAAAACCAGAGCGTGGGAGCTTTATGAAAAGGGGCGGCAATACAACAACAGTCTGGTGCCGAACCAGTACCGGCTGGTGAATACGAATATTGAGTTCTTCGCGGGGAATCAGTGGATCAACGTGCCGATGACGCCCGCGATGTCGCGACTGCCGAAGCCGGTGTTCAACATCATCAAGCGCGTGGCGAGTCTGTTTGTGGCGAGCTTGACGTCCTCCGGCACGACGATCCACTTTGAACCGCTCTCCTATTACGACGGCGAGAATCAGAAAGACCCCGAGAACAACGCGGCGGAATACGCTACGGCAGAGGTCGAGAATCTGCTGGAAAAGTTCAAGTTCGAATACAAGATCCGGGAGGCCCTGTTCGATGGGGCACAGACCGGAGACTACGCGGCGCATTTCTGGTGGGACGCGGATGCGCTGCCGTATGGCGGCGCGTTCGGTGCGCACCGGGGCGAAATTCAGATGGAGCTTGTCGACGGGATCAACATCATGTTCGGCAATCCGAACGATTCCCGCGTGGAGACACAGCCCTATATCCTTGTCATTGGCAGAGATACCGTTGAAAATCTCCGGGCCGAGGCCAAACGGCACAAGGCCAAGGACGCGGACGGCGCGTTTCAGCCGGACGCGGAGTACAACGAACAGGCAGGCTCCGGCGGCAAGGTGGAGATCACGTCCGACGACGGGACGGGCAAGGCCCTCTATGTATATCTCTACACAAAGGTGATGACGGAAGAGCCGGTGATGGATGAGAACACCGGCGAGGCAATGCAGGAGCCGGTTGTGGACAAGGACGGGAATCCGGAGTTCCAGAGAGACGGAAAAGGAAACCTCGTTCTCGGAGAGGACATGCAGCCGATCCCGAAAACCAAGGATATGAAGCGGATGGTGACGACCGTGCATGTGACGAAGGCGACGCGCACGGCGGTCATCTTTGAGGATGTGGACACTGGGTTGGCGAGATACCCCATTGCATGGGCCAACTGGGAGAAGCAGAAGAACCAGTACCACGGGCGGGCGCTGACCACGGGCCTGATCCCAAACCAGATCTTCATCAATTCCATGTTCGCAATGGCGATGCGGCACTTGCAGCTGTTGGGATTCCCGAAGACGGTCTACAACGCGGATCTGATCGGGAACTGGTCGAATGAGATCGGACAGGCCATCGGTGTCAGAGGCTTGCAGCCGGGGCAGAGCATTTCACAGGTCGCTTATAACCTTCAGCCCGCGGATATGTCCAATCAGATCCTGACGGTCATTGACCGGGCGATTTCTTACACAAAGGACTGCATGGGCGCGACGGATGCGCAGCTTGGCAACGTGAAGCCGGACAACACGTCGGCGCTGATGGTTTTACAGAGCAACGCGGAAGTGCCGCTGGAGAACATCCGGGCAGGGCTGCATGAATGGGTGGAGGACATCGGGGCGATTTTGCTGGATATGATGGGTACCTATTACGGGAAACGGCCTATCGTGAAGGACCGGATGATGGACGAGCCAGTGATCGGCACGGACGGAAACCCGGCGATTGACCCCAACACCGGAATGATGCAGATGCAGAGCGTGTCCAGAAGAGTTGTGGAAGATTTTGATTTTGCACAGTTCAAGCACCTCTGGTTCAACATCCGGGCAGACGTGGGGGCGACCTCGTATTATTCCGAGATCGCGATGACGCAGACGCTCGACAACCTGAGATCGGCCGGCGTGCTGGATGTGATCCAATACCTTGAGAGAGTGCCGGACAAGCTCATCCCCAAGAAGGGCGAGCTGATCGACGAGCTGAAAAAGGCAGCCAATCAGCCGCAGCAGACAGCTGGCGCGGAGATGCCGCTGCAAGGCGGGCCGCTGAGCGAGGACAAGGCTGTGAGCAGCCTTCCGGCGTCGGTACAGCAGCGGTACAGCACCTTGCCGAATGAGGCGAAACGGGCGCTGAGAAACGCCCAGAGCATGTAAATGACACACTACCATGTGCCAAAATAAATGAATCTGCCTACCCGCAGAAAGGAGAAACAGTATGGACGAACAAAACATGGCCGCGATCCCGGAGGAAGAGGACGTGATGATGCCGGACGGCTACGGCACCGGAGACGACTTCTTCGCGGACGAATGGACGGGGCAGGATGCGGACGCGCAGCCGGAACCCGAACAGGAGGCCGAACCGGAGAAACCGAAAGAGGATGCTCCTACCACTGAGCAGCCCGAGGAAAACCATGAGGCGCAGGAACCCGAGGCGGAAACGCCGGAGGATGCGCCGCGCAGACTTCGCTTCAAGGCCCGCGTCGACCGCGAGGACATGGACGTGGACATTGGCGAGGACGAGGTGCCGGCCCTCTATCAGCTGGCAAAGGCCGGGGAACGCTGGAAGGCCAAGAACGACACGATGCGCCAACAGGTGGAGCATTATGAGCAGATGGCAAAAGGCATGGGATATGCGACGGTGGACGAGATGATCCAGAAGACCGCCGAGGGCTACAAGGCCGCAAAGGTGCAGGAACTGATGGAGCAGGGCACACCGCAGACCATCGCCGAGGACTATGTGGACAGGATGATGCAGCGCGAGGCGGCAAAGGCTCCCGACCCGGAGCCGGAGGAACCCACGCCGGAGGCCCATGAACGCAACATTCAGGCGGAGGCGCAGGAGCTGATTGTGGCCCGTCCTGACCTGAAAACCAGACAGCTGCCGATGGAAGTCGTGGAGGCATGGCGGAACGGGGAGAATCTCCTGAACGCCTACAACCGGTATGAGGCCCGGCAGAAGGAAGCCGAAAATCAGAAACTCAAGAAAGAAAACAACATCTTAAAACAAAATGCGGCTGCGGCGGCAAAAGCACCCGTCAAGGGCGTCACAGGTGGCGCGCCGACGGACACGGAGCCGGAAGATCCCTTCCTGAAAGGGTTTGATTCCGACCCGTGGTAACTTTGCGCCGCGCCATGAATAGAAAGGATTGATTTTATGGCAGGCGGTAAAAACCTTGCAACCAAGTACAGCAACAAGGTGGATGAAAGATTCACCAAGCAGTCTCAGGCCATGATGGCCCTGAACAACGACTATGAGTTTACCGGCGTAGAGACCGTCAAGGTCTACTCCATCCCGGTCGTCCCGCTGAAGGACTACTCCAGAAGCGGCTCGAACCGCTACGGCACGCCGGACGACCTTCAGAGAAACGTGCAGACGATGACGGTCAAGAAAGACCGCGCGTTCACGTTTATCATCGACAAGGGCGACAAGCTCCAGAGCCAGATGGTCATGGACTCCGGCAAGGCCCTTTCGAGACAGACCAACGAGGTCATGATCCCCGAGTTTGATGCGTATTGCTTCAAGACCCTCGCAGACGCGGCTACCGATGCGGGCAACAGCGATTCGACTGCGCCGACCAAGAGCAACGCCTATGAGCTGTTCCTGAAGGGCATGGAATCGCTTGGCGACAACAACGTCCCGGATCAGGGCCGTGTGGCGTTCTGCTCCTATGCGTTCGCCAACCTCCTGAAGCAGGACAGCGCGTTCATGAAGTACGGCAACACTTCGCAGGAGATGCTCATCAAGGGCGTCATCGGCGAAGTGGACGGCGCGAAGATCGTGAAAGTCCCGTCGTCCCGTCTTCCGGCGGGCTGCGCGTTCATTCTCTGCCACCCGCTGGCAGCGACCGCGCCGAAGCAGCTTGAAGAGTTCAAGACCCACGACAACCCTCCCGGGATCTCCGGCTGGCTGTGCGAGGGCCGTTTCATCTATGACTGCTTCGTTCTCGACGAGAAGGTCGGTGGCATCTATTATCAGGGCGGCGGCAAGCTGAAGAAGCTGACCGTGCAGTCCGTCGGCACGGCGACTGGCAAGAGCACCATTTCCCTGATCCCGGGCCAGCATGACAGCAACGGCAAGAAGTGGTATTACAACACTGCCGCGACGAAGGGTGCGCTGCTTGGAGCGACGCAGGGCACGGCGATCACGAAAGCCTCCTGGACGGAGCTGACGGCGGCGACGCTGGAGATCAGCGTGACGTCCGGCCACAAGTTCATCGAGATCGTGGAGGTCGACAGCGCGGACAAGCCGCTGGCGCACACGATCACGAAGCTCAACGCAGGCTGATTTATTTGAAAAATCCCCCGGTTTCAAGCCGGGGGATTTCCCTTTAAGGAGGGCTTATGACTTACGGACAATTAAAAGCTGATGTTCTCCGGCTCATCCATCAGTATTCCATTGCCGGGAACAAGGTAGCGACGACATATAACAACCAACAGGATTATCTCAACCGCATCCCCTCGCTGGCGAATGATGCGCTGGTGTATCTGGCGACGACCGCGCGGCGGCTCCGGGAGGTGGCGGATCTGTCAGACCCTGTCGAGATGGGGAATTGGCTTGTATATACGCTGCCGGGCGATTTCTGGCAGCTTTGCCCGTCTGGGATCATCTATGTGGACAACCACGGAAACGTCTCCCGGACGAGCCGCTATAAGCTCATGGGCGAGAACAAGATCGCCGTGCCGAAGCCACAGCGGGAGATCAAGGCGGAGTATTTCCGCTATCCTGTGCTGCTCAGGAGCGTACCGGAGGATTCGGATTTCATCGATTGCCCGATGGAGGCGCAGAGCGCACTTTCGTTTTACATTGCGTCCCATTTGGAGATCTTCGACGATCCGTACATTCAGGCGACATTCTACAACGAATTCGAAAACAAGCTGTCGCGCCTCGGGGATGTCCCGGCGGCGACGGTGGATATTATCTCGGACGAATATGGATCGGATTGGGGTGGCTGGTGATGTATCTATCCAATCGAAATCCCTATCTCAGCACAAGCAGCCTTCCAAGCTCCAAGACGGAGTATTCCGTTGATTACGATAAACTCGACGGGGGCTTGAATTTATGGGACTTGGACTACCGGATGGGGCGGAATGAGAGCCCGGAGATGGAAAATCTATGGTGGCGCGACGGTGTGCTCTGCTGCCGGGACGGGCAGAACGCCTGTGACGGCGTGGACGAGGACGGCAAAAAGGCCGGGCCGGGAACTGGGTATGCGGCAAGCAATGGGCAGTTCCACGGGATGGAGTTCTTCCACATCGGGGCGTGCATCTACTACGGAGATCCCTCCCAGGAGGACATGACGCTTACCAAGCTCTGCGAGGGTATCCCGGAGGTGCGGGGGTCGTTCTTCCAGTACGACGGGGCGCTCTATTACAAGACAAAGGGCTGCTTCAAGAAGATCACGAAGGAGGAGACGTTTGCGGCGGCGGATGTGGCGGGCTATGTACCCGTCATTGTGCTCAATGCCGATCCGGCGACGGGTTCTGGAGATCTCTATCAGCCGGAAAACCGGCTGGCCGACGGGAAGACCGTGTGGTACAACGCGAAGGAAGGTGTGAAGGAATACCATCTGCCGGTGCAGGATGTGGCGGCGGTGACGAAGGTCGAAGTGGACGGTGCGGAAAAGACCGTGGAGACGGATTATACGGTCGATCTGGAAAAAGGCACGGTGACATTCACGTCGGCCCCGCCGGTGACGAACCCGCCGACGAACAACACGGTAAAAATCACCTACACGAAGGAGAACACGGCGGCGAAGAAGGCCGTGATGGACTGCCGCTATGCAATCGTGTATGGCGGCGGGAACTCGGTGGTGCTGGTGCTGGCCGGATCGGAGGAACAGCCGAACGCCTATTTCTGGAACGGGAATCATACCGTGATGGACGCGGCGTATTTCCCAATCTCGCAGTACAGCCTCGCGGGCGACCGGGCCGAGGCCGTGACAGGATTCGGCGTGCAGTCCGGTTTCCTGATGATCTTCAAGGAACATTCAGTCGGACGGGCGGAGCTGTCCACAAGCGAAATTGACGGGCGGGCGTATCTGACGCTGAACTACACGAACGTGAACAGCGAGACGGGCTGTGACCTGCCGTGGACAATTAAACTGGTGGAGAACAACCTGGTGTTCTGCAACCGGGAACAGGGTGTGCACATTGTGAAGAGCACGACGCCAGCACTGGAGAACAATATTGAGTCGATCAGCCGGAACGTGAACGGGACGGCGGAGCGGCGCGGGTTGCTCTACGATGTGCGCAAAGCGGGCGATGTGTGTGCGTGCGACGACGGGGATCGGTACTGGCTGGCGGCGAATGGGCATGTGTATGTGTGGGACTATGTGCTGTCGTCGGCGAGCAAGCCGAGCTGGTTCTACTTCACAAATATTAGGGCGGCGGCGTTCTTCCTCGCGGACGAGACGGTGCATCATCTCAGCCCTTCGGGCCGCGTGACGCGGATGGAACGGACGTATGCCGACTTCAACGGGCCGATCGACAAGGTATATCGGTTCGCGACGCAGCATTTCGGCAGCTATGACCGGCTGAAGGATGTGCGGCGGGTGGTATTTCAGACGCGGTCGGACACGGACACGAAGATCCGCATCACGTACAAGAGCGACTATGAGACGCGGCGGGATCTGACGGACATTGAGAGCTTCAGCTGGCGGCTGTGCCCGCGCGACCTGACGCACCGATATCTGGGCGTGCCGCAGTTTGCGCTCGCTGCGGTACGGAAGCCGGGCTGCCGCCATGTGCGGCATTTCACGATGACGCTGGAGAACCATGAGGCGTTCCGCGATATGTCGCTCGTGGGGGCGCAGATCTACTACAACTATCAGGGGAGGGACAGATGATGGGCTATCTGGAAAAGCTCGAATTTTCAAAGGACTGGACGAAGGCGGAGGATTTTCCAACGTATGAGCCGGACGAGAGCCAGGTGCGCGCGGACTTGCAGCTGCTGCACAACGAGGCAAAGGCGGCCATCAATGCGTTGGTGGACAAGCTGGAATCGGCGGAATTTGCAAGCCATCTGGCCGTGAGCGCGGAGGGCATGACGGCGACAAATCTGGCGGCGGCGCTGGCGGAGATTTTGGCGACGGCGAAGGCCGCGCAGGCCGGTACGATCGTGGATGGGACGGTGACGGAGGCGAAGCTGGCGGCGGCATTGGTGCAGAAGATCAACAGCATCGACGTGACCTATTCCATGAACGCGCCGACGGCCAATGAGACGCCGGAGACGGGGTATCAGCTGGGCAAGCTGTGGCTGAAGCCGGAGTTTTCCATTGCGAATCTCGCCTCGGACTATGCGCTTGCGTCCGGCGCGGACTGGGCGGGCGAGAACGTGACGAAGGGGGCAAGCGGCGGGAAGCTGGTCTTTTCGGGCACGGGCGACAGCCAGTATGGCACGGCAAAGGCGGAATTCACCGTTCCGGCGGGGCACACGGTGCGTGTGTGGCTGACGGCAGAGGAAACGGCGGGACAGTTCGCGTCGCTGAAGGCGTATCTCGGAACAACGGAATATACGCTGACGAGCGGAACGCAGCTCGTGCAGGATGTGACGGCGGGCGAGGACGGAAAAGTCGCCATTCAGGTGAAGGCCGACTGGTCGAACACGGTGACGGCGGCGGGCGGCAAGTTCACGATCACGGCGTTCACGGCGGTGGACAAGGAGGCGTCGATGCTGCCGGGGTGCACCGCGCTGACGGATGGGAATCTCGACGCGCTGGTTGCAGCGAAGGCACCGTTCGCCGAGACGAAGACGCGGCGCGAACTCTATGGCCAGCAGACGGCAGGCGTCTGGAAGCGGCTGGTGCCGGATGAGGATCAGACGAGCGACGAGCTGACGGTGACGGACCCAGTGGCCGGTCTGGCCGGGGTACAGACCGGGGCGACGCTGAGCGAGGTGCTCGTTGCGATGCGCAACAGCATCGGGCGCATTGAGGATGCGATCAACGGTGCGCCGGGCGGCTATGTGTGGAACAAGTACGCCTATGAGCAGAAGGAGACTTCTGCGGTGATCTCCACTGGAGAAAGCGACATCAGCTACCCGCCGTCCGGATATTTTTTGTTTACGGTGGCAAACAGCGTGGCGATGAATCCGACGACGGGTGAAATTACGCTGGTGAATCCCACAGAGGTCGGCCGGCATCCGACCGCGGGCGAGTATTTCACCTGTAAGATCTGGAAGTATTGGAATGGGGATTTTTCGTATCAGAACGTATCGGGCGTTTATCACTGGAATGCAGACACGCAGATCGTCCGCGAGCAGACCGGATATGCCAATGGAAAAGGCATCTATGAACTGATCCTCCGGGGAGGGACGAAGGTGATCGGGAGCTTGGAGTTTCAGGGTATTGTGACGAGTCAGGCACAGGACGCCTATCCGGCGGACGGATGGGTTGAGAATGTGAAATATGTGTCCGCGCCGAAGAGCCAGCTGTCATCCGTCGGCAAATGCGCGACGGGGAGCTATGTGGGGACGGGGCTTTATGGGGCATCGTCGCCAAATTCGCTGGAATTTACGTTTGTGCCGAAGACGGTGGAGATCCTGGGATATTCGTATGAATATGAGGGGAAGACACGGTTCAAGCTTGCGTATCAGAACAGTTATTCATATCCGCTGCTGATTGGAGAGCGGCTCGGGACGGAGTATGCCGAGGGAACTGGATTTTACGATGGGGCGGGTCTTTCCGGCGTGTATTCGAACCTCGGATATGCGAAGAAGAGCGCTGACGGAAAGACGGTGTACTGGTACACGAACGACGCGGGCACGCAGTTCAATCAGAGCGGATATACCTATTATTACCGGGCGTTGGGGTGATGAGATGAAGACATTGAGATTTTTGATCCGGGACAAGCATATCACGCGGCAGGACGGGAACGCGGTGGTGGCCGGGACGGTGAACCACTACGAGCTGGAATGTGCGTTCGACGAGGACTGGAACGGGCTAACGAAAACCGTTGTGCTGGAAAACGGGGACGTGAAGGTGGAATTGCTGTACACGGGCGGACTGACGCTGCCGTGGGAGGTGTGCCGCGAGGGCGGATTGCTGCTGTCGGTACGGGGGACAAAGACGCTCGGAGACGGGCGGACACAGGTGGTGCGGACGGCGCGGATGGCGAAGCCGATCCCGGTCGAGCCGGGCGGAAGCGAGGATGGAGAGGCCCCGTCCGGCTTTACGCCGGAGCTGGCGGAACAGGTGCTGGATGTCTTGGGAGATCTTGCGGCGCTTCTGACAAAGAACAAGAACACGATGGTCGCGGCAATCAACGAGATCTATCAGGAGGCCGGGATCGAGAGCATCCGCTTCAAGGAGACTGACAGCGAGGGAAACAACGTCTACACCGTGAACCTATCCCGCGGGGAAAGCTATGAGATCAAGGCTCCCATCGGCAAGACCGGGCCGCAGGGCGCACAGGGAATCAAAGGCGACACCGGCCAGAAAGGAGATAAAGGCGAAAAGGGAGAGAAGGGCGACCGAGGGGAGAAAGGTGACACTGGCGCAACGGGCGCAAAGGGCGAAACTGGCGCGACCGGTGCGACCGGCCCGCAGGGCATCACGCCCACCATCGGGGAGAATGAGAACTGGTATCTTGGAAATGTTGACACCGGGAAGCCATCCCGAGGCCGTCAGGGTGAGAAGGGCAATCAAGGCGACAAGGGAGAAAAGGGAGACAGGGGCGCGGCGGGCGCGACAGGCCCACAGGGCGAGACGGGGCCGAGAGGGCCGCAGGGCTTGCAGGGCGTTCAGGGCGAACCCGGCAAGGGATTGACCATCTCGGGCTACTACGCAACGGCGCAGGCGCTGGCCGCTGCGGTGACGAATCCAACGGCTGGCGACGCTTATGGTGTTGGCACGGCGGAGCCGTATGACATTTACATCTACGATGGCGTGACCCATGCGTGGGTGAACAACGGCCCCTTGCAGGGCGCGAAGGGTGAGAAGGGCGACAAGGGCGACACAGGCGCACAGGGAGAACCGGGCAAAGACGGAAGCCCCGGCGCAGCCGGTGCACCCGGCGCGACGGGCACGACGTTCACGCCTTCCGTATCGGCGGACGGGATGCTCAGCTGGACGAACGACGGCGGGAAGGACAATCCTGCCTCGGTGAACATCAAAGGCCCACAGGGCGAACAGGGGCCGCAGGGCGAACAGGGCGCGAAAGGTGAAACAGGCGAGAAAGGTGAAACAGGCGCGGCAGGCGCGACCGGCCCGGAGGGGCCGCAGGGGCCGCAGGGCGAACCTGGCGTGAAAGGCGACCCCGGCGCGACCGGCCCGCAAGGCCCCGCCGGTCACACGCCGGTGAAGGGGATGGATTACTGGACGGCGGCGGATCAGACGAGCATGGTCAATGACGTGCTGGCAGCGCTGCCGACGTGGAGCGGAGGTGCGTACTGATGGCGTATGACAAGGTCGTTGATTCGGCGTCGCTGGATTCGAAGCTGACGCAGGTCGCGGACGCGATCCGGACAAAGGGCAACACCAGCGCCGGTCTGCAATTCCCATCCGGATTTATTTCCGCCATTCAAGCCATTCAGACCGGCACGGAATTGAAGATCGTCGTGTCTGTGACATCTGGTGCAACTGTTACCGCGACGAAAGGAAGCAAGGTCGTAAGCGGCACATCCGTTGACGGAACGTGTACGCTGACTGTTCCGGAGGCCGGCACATGGAGCGTAAAGGCGACACACAATGGGCAAACGTCCGATACGAAAAGCGTCACTTTTACGGATCGTTATACAACGTCCCTGACGTTCTTCAGCGCGACGATCACGGTAACGGTCGAATCCGGCGCGTCCGTTGTGCTGAAGAAGAACGGCACAACCTTACAGACGAAAACCAGCACAGGAACGGTAGTATTTACCGTAACGGAAACCGGCACATATACAATCGTCGCCACAAAGAACGGACAAACGACAAGCGACTCCGTCAATGTCGTGTCCTCCACGACCTCCTACGCGCTGACGCTTACTTTCGTGAGCTCTACGCTCAACAATAACGAGTGGAGCGTTATCAAGTCCGTTTCCGACGCTGGAAAGGGCGCGAACTATTGGAGCATCGGCGACCGAAAGGAAGTAACACTTAACGGAACGGTTGGACATCTTACACTATCGAATTACACAACATACGCATTTATCATTGGATTTAACCACAACGCTGAACTTGAAGGCCAAAACCGCATCCATTTCCAGTTGGGTAAAACCGCGCTGTCCGGTGGAACGGATGTTGCCCTCTGTGACGGATACTACGGTAGTAACAATTCAATCAACGGATTCGAAATGAATCATAGCAACGGGAGCTGGGGAGGCTGGAAATCGTCGCACATGCGCACAGAAATTTGTGGTACAAGTCTGACAAGCTATTCCGGCACGATTCTTGCCGTCATCCCGGCGGCACTCCGCGCCGCCCTTAAGCCCGTTACCAAGTACACGGACAACACCGGCGGCGGAGGTAGCCCGACGGCGAGCTATGTCACGGCAACGACAGATTACTTTTTCCCCTTGTCCGAGTACGAAGTTTTAGGGACAAGCACCAATAGCAATGGATATGAAAGAGACAAACAGGTGCAGTATTCGTATTACAGCGCGGGCAACAGCAAAATCAAATACAATCACGGTGCGATAAGCACAGCCATTTTTTATTGGACCCGTTCTCCGTCCGTCAACGCAGAGGCCTGTTTCATGATTGTGATGAGTAACGGCGCTAGCCTCAACTACAAAGCTGACATCTCGAGTGGCTTTGCCCCCGGCTTTTGCGTGTGAGGTACGAATATGGACTATATTACATATAAGCGATTCAAGGGCAAATCTATTTCCGGGGAGGTCAACATCCCGTTCGGCACAGTCTTACAGGAACGAGGCGGTTTCCTATATCTCGGAGAAAAGCAGATCTGCTGCGTGACGAGTGAAAACGGCTGGAATCATTTTCGACCACTGACTGATGAGGGCAAATACCGGCAGGATATGCTGGATAAACTCTATCGCTGGTATGCAAAGCACGGATGCGGTGAGGATTTCACCGATGAGAACTGGCCGGGACAGGAGAACGGCTATTGGAAGAACCGGTTGAGAACAGCCAGCACGGAACGGTTGAAACAGCTCTATTTTGAGAAATTCGGGGTGATGCCATGTATGCAGTAAAAAAAGAGGGTGCGTTTGCCGGGTATGCGGACAGCA
>ENA-UESH01001221-UESH01001221.1-human-gut-metagenome-genome-assembly--contig:-NODE-1221-length-18911-cov-4.587714_pt1 | contig 18911 bp, 19 predicted proteins | sample MGYA00243001_ERZ508002 | MGnify/ENA primary metagenome ERZ508002 (study PRJEB26167, sample SAMN06115447) | human gut metagenome | host: Homo sapiens | place: China:Anhui | collected 2015-08-07... | reverse complement strand
ACTCGGGACAATATGTGAAAAGTGCAAGACTTTTTGTCTCTGCATTGAAAAACGCAGTAAGGCGTGATATATTAAAAACGCAACAAAGTGCAACAAAATGGATAGCGCTTTTGTCACTCTGTGGCAAATCAGGCGGGATAAGTAGAAAAAGAAAGGCATAGCGACAAACCATGACGATTCAGGAATGCTATAGACAGATGGGCGCAAATTATGAGGACGTGCTCAAGCGGCTTTACAACGAAGGCATGATCTGCAGATTTACGCTGATGTTTTTGAACGACGACAGCTATCCGAAACTGGAGCAGGCATTGAAGGAAGGAAATGTGAAGGAAGCATTCCGTGCGGCACACACGCTCAAGGGCGTGTGCCAGAACCTGGGCTTTACCAACCTGTATCAGCCCACCTACGATTTGACCGAGGTGCTGCGCACAGGCACACTGGAAGGTACCAAGGAGCTGTTTGACAGCGTGACCCGCCAGTACAAAATCACCATCAATGCGATCCGTGCGCTCCAGTAAGCTCCGCATTTGGCTCGATCTCCAAACGGCATCCTTCCTTATAAAAAGGCAGGATGCCGTTTTTTATTGCATTCTGCGCAGTTTTATGATATAATGCCGGACGAACTGAACAGAAAAACAGCAGGTGCCTTTTGCCGATGCACTGCACGGCGGAAAGGGTAAAAGGGAAGCGGGTGCAGATCCCGCACGATCTCGTCACTGTGATAAGGGAGTCCGCATCAGGGTGCTTTGCACCAGCCACTGGAGCTTTTGCTCTGGGAAGGAGATGACGGGCGGCGATCTTTCAGTCAGGAAACCTGCCTGCTGTTGGTACGGGGGTGCAAACCCCAGATCACGAGGAATTGGTTGTACCAAAAAGCCCTGAAACAACAGAGGTCTTTTTGTCATGCCATCCGCAGGACAGAAGGGCCTCTTCTTTCATCTCTCCTTCCTGTACCCTTTGTTTGGTTCAAACCGCAATTTATCCAGCAGGAAAGGACAAGACAATGAGAAAGATCGAAACCAAAAAGCTGGCCGCAGCTGTTACGGCTCTGGCTCTGTGCGCCGGCGTGCTCACCGGCTGCGGCGGTGCTGCTTCCGGCACTGCATCCAGCACCGCTGCGTCTTCCGCTTCCAGCGAAGCGAGCAGCGAGGAGGCTGACGAAATGGCAGCAAAGAACGTGGCAGACCTGATCGATGCCATCTATGTGCAGGAGCGCAATGAGGATACCGATGCCCAGTGCGAAGCCGCCAAGGCTGCATGGGATGCCCTGACCGACACCCAGAAGGAACTGGTGGAAGGTGAGAACGCCGACCCCGACTACTTTGGCCGTGACACCGGCGATGCTTCCAAGGACGATGCCCGCAATCAGGACGACATTGGCGACAACGAGCTGCTGGTGGTCTCCTTCGGCACCTCCTTCAACGACAGCCGCGTGAAGGACATCAAGGGCATCGAGGATGCTCTGCAGGCCGCATACCCGGATTGGTCTGTGCGCCGCGCATTCACCGCACAGATCATCATCAACCATGTGCAGGCTCGTGACGGCGAAAAGATCGACAACATGCAGCAGGCCATGGACCGCGCTGTGGAAAACGGCGTGAAGAATCTGGTCGTCCAGCCCACCCACCTGATGCACGGTGCTGAGTACGACGAGATGATGGAAATGATCGACACCTACCGCGACAAGTTTGAATCTGTCGCTGTGGCTGAGCCCCTGCTGGGCGAGGTCGGTTCCGATGCCACCATCATCAATCAGGATAAGGAAGACGTTGCCAAGGCTGTCACCGCTGCTGCCGTGAAGGAAGCCGGCTACGACAGTCTGGATGCCGCTGCTGCGGACAAGGTCGCCTTTGTCTTTATGGGCCACGGCACCTCGCACACCGCAAAGGTGAGCTACAGCCAGATGCAGACCACCATGCAGACTCTGGGCTACGACAATGTGTTCATTGGCACCGTTGAGGGCAAGCCGGAAGAGACTGCCTGCGAGAACGTGATCGAGGCCGTCAAGGCTGCAGGTTACACCAAGGTCATCCTGCGCCCGCTGATGGTGGTTGCCGGCGATCACGCCAACAACGATATGGCCGGTGAGGATGCCGACTCCTGGCTGAGCCAGTTCAAGGCTTCCGGTGCTTTCGACAGCATCGACTGCCAGATCGCTGGTCTGGGTGGGATCGAGGATGTCCAGAAGCTGTATGTCGCCCACACCAAGGCGGCAATCGATTCTCTGAACGGTTGATCAAACGAACCCTCTCCGTCTCGCGGCCGCTTTGCGGCATCCGGTGGAGAGGGTTCATTTTTTATCTGAACAATGGTATAATAAAAGCTGATTTTTTATAATGTAGAGGTATTTCCTATGAAATGCGTTTTTTCCTGTGTTGTCGCTGCTTCTCTGGCGCTGAGTCTGCTGGTGGGCTGCGGCGCTTCTTCCACGGCATCTTCTGCAGCTTCCAGTGCTGCTTCTTCCGAGGCGGCATCCTCTGTGGCTTCTTCTGCCGCTGAGACCGCCGCTTTGCCGGATGGTGTGTATACCGCCGAGTTTGACACCGACAGCTCCATGTTCCATGCCAACGAAGCCTGCAACGGCAAGGGCACCCTGACCGTGGAGAACGGCCAGATGACCTTCCATGTCAGCCTTGCTTCCACCCATATCGTCAACCTGTATCTGGGCAAGGCTTCCGATGCCGCCGACCACGAGGCCGACTGGCTGCAGCCCACCACAGATACCGTCACCTATTCCGACGGCACCGCGGAGGAGGTGTACGGCTTTGACATTCCGGTCACTGCTGTGGATACGGACTTTGACCTTGCCATTCTGGGCACCAAGGGCAAGTGGTACGACCATGTCGTCAGCGTGCGTGATGCCGTGGAAAAGGCTGCGGAAGCCGAGACCCCGGCAGACGGCACCTACACCTGTGATGTGACGCTGGAGGGCGGCTCCGGCCGTGCTGCTGTGGACAGCCCCGCAGCCCTGACCGTGGCGGATGGCAAGATGACCGCCACCATCGTGTGGAGCAGCCCGAACTATGATTATATGATCGTGGACGGCGAGAAGTATTTGCCCACCAACACCGAGGGCAATTCCACCTTTGAAATTCCGGTATCGGCGCTGGATACCGCACTGGATGTCACCGCCGACACCGTTGCCATGAGCACCCCCCACGAGATCGAGTATACGCTGACCTTTGATTCCGCAAGCTTGAAGTGACTCCTCCAGTCACCTTCTTTGGCAAAAAGATAAACTTTACCGTACTGCCAAAGCCTCCCTCTATGAGGGAGGTGGCGCGGCGTAAGCCGTGACGGAAGGAGTTACCTATGAAGATCACCCGCAACCAATTTCTGAAACTGATCCCTGCTGCGGCGCTGACGCTGACCGGCTGCGGCAGCAAGGCTCAGCCTGCCAATACGGAAAGTCTTGTTTTCTTCCATCATTACCAGCTGGACTATGCGCAGCAGTTCACAGCGGACTGCTATGAGGGCGGCTATACCATGCTGACCATCGCGGAGTCGGATGCACGGTTCCTTGTTGTGCCGGAAGATGCTGCGGAGGTGGACGGTCTGCCTGCTGATGTGACTGTGCTGCGCCAGCCGGTGGAGAATATTTATCTGGTCTCCACCTCGGTGATGGATCTGCTTTTGCATCTGGATGCACTGGACAGCGTGGCCTTTTCCGGCACCAAGGCCGAGGGCTGGTATCTGCCCGAGGTGAAGCAGGCCATGGAAGAGGGAAAAATCGCCTACGCCGGCAAGTACAGCGCCCCGGATTACGAGCAGATCCTGGCAGCGGGCTGCCGCCTTGCCATTGAGAATACCATGATCCTGCACACGCCGGAGGTAAAGGAACAGCTGGAACACTTTGGCATCCCGGTGCTGGTGGAGCGTTCCAGCTACGAGAGCGACCCGCTGGCCCGCATGGAGTGGATCAAGCTTTACGGCATCCTGCTGGGCAGGGAAGAACAGGCCGAGCAGGTGTTTTCCGCGCAGGAGACAGCCGTTCAGCCCATCCTCTCGCAGAAACCCACGGGAAAAAGCTGCGCCTTCTTCTCGCTGACCACCAACAACCTTGCCACTGTGCGCAAAGGCAGCGATTATGTGGCCCGCATGATCGAAATGGCAGGCGGCAGCTATGTCTTTGCGGACCTGACGGACAATGGTAACAGCCTTGCTACCATGAACCTGCCGCTTGAGGACTTCTATGCAGGTGCAAAGGATGCCGATGTGCTCATCTACAACAGCGCCATCGAGGGCATGATCGCATCGGTGAGCCAGCTGACCGAGCGTTTCCCGCTGCTGAACGAATTCAAAGCGGTGAAGGAAGGGCAGGTGTGGTGCACCACCCAGAGTCTGTTCCAGCAGAGCATGGAGCTGGCAGACCTGATCGTGGATATGAACCGGGTGTTTACCAAGGGCACACCTGCCGCCAATACCCTGAAATTCCTCACCCATGTGGATTAAAGAAGGGAAATTTTACAGAAAGGAAAGCCTATGACCCGTACCAGACGCCTTGCAGCCGCCTATATTGCCCTTGCAGCAGCCGTGGCGGTGCTTTTTGCGCTGAACCTGTTCTGGGGCAGCGTATCCCTTGCACCGGGTGCGGTGCTGACGGCACTGCTGGGCAAGGGCGGCGATGCGCTTGTGGGGAACATCATCCTGCAGCTGCGCCTGCCCCGCGCGGTCATGGCGGCGCTGCTGGGGGCAGCCCTCAGCGCAGCGGGATACCTTCTGCAGACCTTTTTTGCAAACCCCATTGCCGGGCCCTTTGTCATGGGCGTTTCCAGCGGCGCAAAGCTGGCGGTGGCCCTGACCATGGTGGTGTTTCTGGACCGCGGGATGCTGACCAGCTCGGCCACCATGATCGCGGCTGCCTTTGCGGGCGCCATGGCGGCCATGGCCTTTGTGCTGGCGGTGGCCCGGCGGGTGCAGCGCATGAGCATTCTGGTCATCTGCGGTGTGATGATCGGCTATATCTGCTCCGCCATCACCGATATCGTGGTGGCCTTTGCGCAGGATTCCAACATCGTCAATCTGCACAACTGGTCGCAGGGCAGCTTTTCCGGCGTGACATGGGCCAATGTGCAGGCTGCGGCACTGGTGGTGCTGCCTGCGCTGGCGGCATCCTTTCTGCTTTCCAAGCCCATGGCCGCCTACCAGATGGGCGAAGCATATGCCCGCAGCGTGGGCGTGAATGTCAAGCCTTTCTCGGCAGCGCTGGTGCTGCTATCCAGCCTGCTGGCGGCCTGCGTCACCGCCTTTGCGGGGCCGATCTCCTTTGTAGGCATCGCGGTGCCGCACCTTGTCAAGCAGCTGCTGGGCAGCGCAAAGCCACTGCATGTGCTGCCGGGGTGCTGCTTGGGCGGTGCGGCTTTCTGCCTGTTCTGCGACCTGCTGGCCCGCAGTCTGTTCGCGCCCACAGAGCTGTCCATCAGCTCGGTCACGGCCGTGTTCGGCGCACCGGTGGTCATCTGGCTGCTGGTGCGGCGCAATTCAGAGCGGGAGGGCGCATGATGAACGAAAAAGCACTTTGCACTGCGCGGGAGCTTGCCATCGGCTACGGCAAGACACCGCTGCTCTCGGATATTTGCCTCGGGGTGCAGCCGGGCCAGATCCTGACCCTCATCGGCCCCAACGGCGCAGGCAAATCCACCCTGCTCAAAACGCTGGCGGGCCAGCTTGCCCCCATGGGCGGCACAGTGCTGCTGGCGGGGAAGGATCTTACTGCCTATACCGGAACGGAGCGGGCCAAAAAGCTGGCTCTCATGGCCCCTCACAGCCGCCGGATGGAGCTGACCACCTGCTTTGACTTTGTTTCGGCGGGGCGCTATCCCTACACCGGACGGCTGGGCATTTTGTCTGCCGAGGACAGGCAGCAGGTGCACAGAGCTTTGGAGCTGGTGGGTGCGGCGCAGCTGGCAGACCGGGATTTTAACCGCATCAGCGACGGCCAGCGCCAGCGCATCCTGCTGGCCCGGGCACTGTGCCAGCAGCCGGAAGTGATCCTGCTGGACGAGCCGACCTCTTTTCTGGATATCAAGGGCAAGATCGAGCTGCTCACCATTTTAAAGGAGCTGGCCCATACCGGTCAGCTGGCGGTGATCCTGAGCCTGCACGAGCTGGAATTGGCCGAAAAAATAGCGGACACGGTGGTGTGCGTTTCGCCCGGTGGTGTTTCCGGCGTGCTGACCCCGGAACAGGCGTTTCAGCCGGAGAATATCCGCACCCTGTACGGCCTGACCGAACAGCAGTACACGGCTCTGTTTGGCACACCGGAGCCGGAAGCCGAAAAGGCACCCGCCGGAAAGCCGCAGTTTGAGCATTACGTCCGCAGCGGGCAGAAGCTGCTGCGCTGCGGCTATACCACCGGCACCTGTGCCGCGCTGGGGGCTGCCGGGGCGGCGCGTCTGCTGCTGACCGGCCGCGAACCGGAAACGGTGGCTCTGCGCACGCCCAAGGGCATTGTGGTGGAGGTGGCTCCCCTCTGGTGCCGCAGCACGGACACAGGTGCCGCATGTGCCATCCGCAAGGACGGCGGCGACGATGTGGATGTGACTACGGGCCTGCCGGTGATTGCATCGGTGGTGCTGGAACCGGATGCCCCCGGCGTGCGCATCCTTGGCGGCGAGGGGGTGGGCCGGGTGACGAAGCCCGGCCTTGACCAGCCCGTAGGCGAAGCTGCCATCAACCATGTGCCGCGCCGGATGATCGCCGAAGCGCTGGAACGGGAAGCTGAAAATGCTGCCTACACCGGCGGCTTTGCGGTGACCATCTCTGTGGAAGGCGGTGCCGAGACGGCAAAGCGCACCTTCAACCCGCACATCGGGGTGGAAGGCGGGCTTTCCATTCTGGGCACCAGCGGCATCGTGGAACCCATGAGCCAGCAGGCGATTCTGGATACCATCCAGCTGGAAATGAATCAGGCTGCGCTGCGCGCAAAAAATGCCTCCGGCCCCCGGCGGCTGGTGCTGGCCCCCGGCAACTACGGGCTGGACTATCTGGCCTCCGCTCTGCCGCAGTTTGAGCGGTTCCCGGTGGTCAAAACTTCCAACTTCATCGGGGATACGCTGGATATGGCCGCCACGGCCAAATTTGAGGAAGTGCTTCTGGTAGGCCACGTGGGCAAGCTCTGCAAGCTGGCGGCAGGGGTCATGAACACCCACTCCCACACGGCGGATGGCCGCGCTGAAGTGTTTTGCGCCCATGCGGCGCTGTGCGGTGCCGCGCATGAGGTGTGCGCCGCCCTGATGGATGCAGCCACCACCGATGCCTGCCTTGACATTCTGGACGGCGCGCAGCTGCGTGCACCGGTGCTGGAAAGCATCCTTGCCGCCATCCAGATGCATCTGGACCGACGGGCAGGCGGGGCCTTCCGGGTGGGCGCGGTGCTGTTCTCCAACCAGCACGGCCCGCTGGGCGAAACAAAAACGGCAAAGGAGCTGATGCAGGAATGGCAGAACTGAAAGGTACATTTTACGGTGTCAGCGTCGGCCCCGGCGACCCGGAGCTGATGACGCTGCAGGCTGTGCGGCTCATCCGGCAGTGCCCGGTGCTGGCCGCGCCGCAGACTGCTTCCGGCCAGATGCTGGCGCTGGACATCGCCCGCAGTGCGCTGGGAGAAGCGCTGGACGGCAAGACCATCGTCCCGCTGTACTTTGCCATGAGCCGTGACCCGGCCGCGCTGGCGGCTTCGCACGAAAAAGCCGCCGCCGCGGTGCGGCAGTATCTGGATGCCGGGCAGGACGTTGCCATGCTGAACATCGGTGATGTTTCCATCTATGCCACCTTTGGTTACCTGCAGGAGATCTTGCAGGCCGGGGGTTATGCCACCGCTATGGCGGCAGGCGTGCCCAGCTTTTGTGCGGCGGCGGCGCGGCTGAATGTGCCGCTGACCGGCGGCATGGATGCGCCGCTTACCATTGCGCCCGGCGGTTGGACAGACCGCGTGCTGGAAACGCCCGGCACCAAAGTATTGATGAAGACCGGCAGGCAATTGCCTGTCTTATTGGATACCCTGCAGCAGGCAGATAAGCTGAAAAAAAGCGCACTTGTGTGCAACTGCGGTCTGCCGGACGAGCGGGTCTACCCGGATCTTTCCCTTGAGCGGCCGCAGGAACAGGCCGGTTATTTTGCCACCGTTTTGGTAAAGGAGTAACGCTATGGTACATTTTGTTGGTGCAGGCCCCGGCGCACCGGACCTCATCACCCGGCGGGGCGCGGCCCTGCTTCAGAAAGCCGACTGCATCATCTATGCGGGCAGTCTGGTGAACCCGGCCCTGCTGGGCCTTGCAAAGGCAGATTGCGCCATTTATAACAGCGCTGAAATGACGCTGGAGCAGGTGCTGGATGTGATGCGGCAGATGGAAGCTGCGGGTAAGATCACCGTGCGCCTGCACACCGGTGACCCCTGCCTTTACGGTGCCATCCGGGAGCAGATGGATGTGCTGGACGCCGATGGCATTCCCTACGATGATACCCCCGGTGTGTCCAGCTTCTGCGGCGCAGCGGCGGCACTGAATGCAGAGTACACGCTGCCCACCGTCAGCCAGACCGTCATCATCACCCGCATGGAGGGCCGCACCCCGGTGCCGGAAAAGGAAAAGCTGGCAAGCCTTGCTGCCCACGGGGCAACGATGGTCATTTTCCTATCCATCGGCCTTGTGGACAAAGTACAGCAGGCGCTTCTGGAAGGCGGTGCTTATACGCTGGATACCCCGGCAGCGGTGGTGTATAAGGCCACATGGCCGGAGGAAAAAACGGTGCGCTGCACCGTAGGTACGCTGGCGGAAAGCGTTCATGCAGCGGGCATCACCAAAACGGCGCTCATCGTGGCAGGCGGCTTTCTGGGCCGGAACTATGAGCGCAGCAAGCTCTACGACCCCGCCTTTACCACCGAGTTCCGCAAGGGGACAGACCAGTGAACCGCGCCTATCTTGCCTTTACGGCAAAGGGCCTTGCACTGGCCCAAAAACTGGCGGCGGCATATCCCGGCAGTGTGACCCGCTGCGGCCATGAAGCCGGGCAGGTGCACCTTGCCGATTGGACGGCCCGCCAGTTTGCCGGGAGCGATGCCCTTGTTTTTGTAGGTGCTGTGGGCATTGCGGTACGGGCCATTGCGCCCCACTGCCAAAGCAAGGCACAGGACCCCGCCGTTGTGGTGCTGGACGAGTGCGGCCGCTTTGCCGTGCCCATCCTCTCAGGCCACCTGGGCGGTGCCAACGACCTTGCCCGGGCGCTTGCCGCTGTGTGCGGTGCGGTGCCGGTGATCACCACAGCCACCGACGCAAACGGTGTGTTTGCGGTGGACGAGTGGGCAAAGCACCAGAACTGCACCGTGCTGGAGCCGGAGCGCATCAAGCTTGTCAGCGGTGCACTGCTGGCGGGCAAAACGGTGCAGTTTGCATCCGACTGGCCCATTGCGGGTGCACCGCCTGATGGGATTGCGGCGGGAGATGCCCCGGACTTTGCCCTCACCCTCTGCCCGGCGGGAGATGCGCTGCATCTGGTGCCGCGCATCGGCGTGCTGGGCGTGGGCTGCAAACGCGGCACCAGCGCCGAAACGCTGGCCGAAGCCTTTGCAGCTTTCTGTGCCCAGAACCGCCTTGCGCCGCAATGCATCACGGCGGCGGCAAGCATCGACTTAAAACAAAACGAGACGGGCCTGCTGACCTTCTGTAAGAGCCACAGCTGGCCGGTGCAGTTTTTCACAGCGGAACAGCTGCGTGCCGCCCCCGGCAGCTTTACGCCTTCGGCCTTTGTGCAGAGCGTTACCGGCGTGGACAATGTCTGTGAACGGTCGGCAGTGCTGGCCGCAGGCGGGACACTCGTTTTTCACAAATATGCCCATACCGGCGTGACCTTTGCGCTGGCCGTGCGGCCCTATGCCCCGGACTGGAGGTGGCAGAATGTTTGACCCGATGGAATTTGAGATCGACGAACCGGAAAAGGTAGTCTACGTGGTTGGCATTGGCCCCGGAGATGTTTACTACCTGACGCAGGAAGCCCAGAACGTTCTGGAACACGCAGATGCCATCTGCGGCTATAAACTTTATCTTGATCTGATCGAGCCGGAGTTCCCATGTGAGGAATATTATTCCACCGGCATGACGCAGGAGATCGACCGCTGCCGCTGGGCGCTGGAAAAGGCGGATACCGGCAGGCGCGTGGTGATGGTGTGCAGCGGCGACGCAGGCGTTTACGGCATGGCCAGCCCTGTGCTGGAACTGGCGCAGGATTACCCGGACGTTGCCGTAGAAGTGGTGCCCGGCCTTACGGCCGCCCTCAGCGGTGGGGCTGTGCTGGGCGCGCCGCTGGCCCACGATTTCTGCGTGATCTCCCTTTCCGACCGGCTTACCCCGTGGGAGGTCATCGAAAAGCGGCTGGCCTGCGCAGCGCAGGGAGATTTCTGCGCTGCACTCTATAATCCTTCCTCCAAGGGCAGGCCGGACTACCTGCAAAAGGCAGTGCGCATCCTGCGCGCAAACGGCAAGGCGGATGATACCGTCTGCGGCCTTGTGCGCAACATTGGCCGCGAGGGCCAGAGCTCCCGGGTGCTGACGCTGGCCGAGCTGGAAGACACGCCGGTGGATATGTTCACCACCGTGTATATCGGCAACAGCAATACCCGCGCCCTTTCGGGCCGGATGGTCACGCCGCGGGGGTACCGTAAGTGAAGGCGGTCGTGTTCAGCGGCACCACCGAGGGCCGTCGCTTTTCCAAAAAGCTGGCAGAGCTTGGCGTTGCGGTAACGGTGTGCGTGGCAACGCCGCTGGGTGCCGAGGAGCAGGGCGAAATGGCGGGCATCACGGTGCACGCCGGGCGGCTGCAGCCGGATGCCATGGCGGCATTGCTGGCGGGAGCTGATCTCTGCGTGGATGCCACCCACCCTTATGCAGTGGATGCCACCAGGAACATCCGCGCTGCAGCGGTGCAGGCGGGCGTGGAATACCGCCGCCTGCTGCGTGCGCAAAGCCCCTTGCCGCCCGGCTGTGCGGTGTTTGAAACAGCAGCGCAGGCTGCAGAATATCTGGCCGGGACAGAGGGCAATATCCTGCTTGCCACCGGTGCCAAGGAGCTGGCTGTGTTTGCCGGGCTGGAACCGGCGCGGCTTTACCCGCGCGTTCTGCCCACGCCGGAGGGCATTGCCGCCTGTGAAGCGGCCAATGTCCCGCACCGGAACATCATTGCCATGCAGGGGCCGTTCAGTCTGGCGCTGAATAAGGCGTTGATAACACAGTTCCAGATCCGGTACCTCGTCACCAAGGACGGCGGCGCGGCGGGCGGCTTTGCCGAGAAGGTGCAGGCCGCTGCCGATACCGGCGCACAGCTGGTGGTGCTGCGCCGCCCGCCGGAAACTGGCGAGACGGAAACACAAATTTTAGCGTATTGCAAGGAGATTTTGCAATGGTCACACTGATCGGCATGGGCAGCGGAAAATGGGAAGCCCTTTCGGCGCAGGCGCAGCAGGCTGTGCGCAGCGCGGGCCTTGTGTTCGGTGCAAAGCGGCTGCTGGCGGGCCTGCCTGCAGACTGCACGGCCCGGCAGTTCGCGCTCTACCAGCCCGCTGACATTCTGGAAATACTGGCACAAAACCCCGGGCAGGATGCTGCCGTGCTTTACAGCGGCGATACCGGATTTTACTCCGGTGCGTCCGGTCTGCTCACGCCGCTGCGGGCGCTGGGCATCCCCGCGCGGGTGTATCCGGGCGTTTCCAGCATCCAGCTGCTTTCAGCGGCGCTGGGCCGACCGTGGCAGGACTGGAAGCTGGTCTCGGCCCATGGCTGCGCCTGCGACCCGGTGGCCGAGTGCATGATGAACCGTTCGGTGTTCTTCCTCACCGGCGGCACGGAAACGCCCGCCTCTCTGTGCCAGAAGCTGACCGATGCCGGTATGGGCGAAGCCCACGGCGTGGTGGGCGAAAACCTTGGCACCGAGGCGGAAGCCATCCGCTACGGTTCTGCTGCAGAGCTGGCGGGGCAGAGCTTTGCACCACTCAGCGTGCTTCTGGTGGAAAACTTTGATCTGCCGCAGCTGCGTGCGCCGGGCTTCCCGGACGAAAGCTTCATCCGGAGCGAGGTGCCCATGACCAAGCAGGAGGTGCGCGCTGCTGCGCTGGCAAAGCTGGCGGTAATGCCCACCGACACTCTGTGGGATGTGGGCGCAGGCACCGGCAGTGTGAGCGTGGAGCTGGCGCTGGCGGCACCCAAAGGCCGCGTTTACGCCGTGGAGTGTGAACCGGATGCCTGTGAACTGATCCGTAAAAATCGGGCAAAGTTCCATGCTTGCAACCTCATCCTCATCGAGGGCCGCGCACCGGATGTGCTGGCAGACCTGCCTGCGCCGGATGCCGTGTTCATCGGCGGCACCAAAGGCGGCATGGAAACCGTGCTGGATGAAGTGCTCGGCAAGAATCCGAACGCACGCATCTGCATTTCGGCCATTGCGCTGGAAACGCTGGGCGCTGCCATTGCTGCCCTCACGGCCCGGGGCCTGACCGCAGAGGTAACGCAGATCGCCGTCAGCCGCACAAAACCGGCGGGCCGACTGCACCTGCTCATGGCCAATAACCCCATCTTCCTCATTACGGGTACACGTAAATGATGCAATTCCTCATCGCCGCGCCCCGGTCCGGCAGCGGCAAGACCACGGTTGCCTGCGCAGTGCTGGCGGCGCTGAAAAAGCGCGGGGCCGACCCCTGTGCGTTCAAAAGCGGGCCGGACTACATCGACCCCATGTTCCACCGCTCGGCTCTGCAGGTGGACAGCCACAATCTGGATCTGTTTCTTTCCAACAGGGATATGGTGCGGGCCATTTTTGCCCGCTATGCCGCCGGGCATGGTGCCGCCGTGTGTGAGGGCGCTATGGGCTTTTATGATGGTCAGGGCCTGACCACCCGTGCCAGCGCTTGGGAACTGGCGGATACGCTGGGCCTGCCGGTGCTGCTGGTGGTACAGCCCAAGGGTGCCAGCGTGACGCTGGCCGCGCAAATTCAGGGCCTTGTGAACTTCCGCAAAAACAGCCATGTTTCGGGCATCCTGCTCAATGATTGTTCCGAAAAGCTGTATAAAATGCTCAAGGCCCTGCTGGAAAGGGAGACCGGCCTGCCGGTGTTGGGCTATCTGCCCCATTTGCCGCAGGCAGCGGTAGAAAGCCGACACCTCGGCCTGAAGACTGCAGATGAAATTGCCGACCTGCAGGAAAAGATCGCCCTGCTGGCCGATGCACTGGTGCTGGATTGGCAGCGCCTTGCCGTGCTGACCGAAAAGCCTGCGCCGGAAGCTTTGCCGGGAGCAGCTGCACCCACATCCGTCCGCATTGCGGTGGCAAAGGACGAGGCGTTCTGCTTTACTTATGCCGAAACGCTGGACGCACTGCGGGATGCCGGGGCGGAGTTTGTGCTTTTCAGCCCGGTGCAGGATGCGGTTTTGCCGGAAAATATAGGCGGGCTGTATCTGCCCGGCGGCTACCCGGAGCTGTACGCCAAAACGCTGAGTGAAAACAAAACCATGCTGGCTTCCATCCGGCAGGCCGTGCAGGCGGGCCTGCCCACAGCGGCCGAATGCGGCGGCTTTTTGTATCTGGGCCGGAGCCTTGAGGATGTCGACGGTAAGGTGTGGCCCATGGCAGATGTTCTGCCGGGCGATGGCATCCGGGTGGGAAGGCTGGTGCGCTTTGGCTATGCCGAAATGACCGCCAAGGCGGACAGTATGCTCTTCTGCGCCGGAGAAACGCTGCCCATCCACGAATTCCACCACTGGGATTCCACCGCAAACGGCACTGCATTTACTGCCTGCAAAAACGAAAAAATGCAGTGGGAATGCGGCTTTGCAAACGAGAATTTCTATGCGGGGTTCCCGCATTTATACTGGGCGGGCACGCCTCTGCCGGGCCGCTTTGTGCGCGCGGCAGAACGATACAGCAAAACAAAAGGATGACCAAAATGACCGAAACTGAACTGAATGCACTTTTGGCGGGTATCACCCCTGCCAACGAAGCTGCCCGCGCGGCGGCACACGCCCACTGGGCCAGCCTTGCAAAGCCTCTGGGCGGGTTGGGCCGGCTGGAGACCATGCTGGAGGATGCCGCCGCCCTTACCGGCAGTGCGGAGCTTGATCTTTCCCGCCGGGTGGTGGTGGTGCTCTGCGCGGATAACGGCGTGGTGGCGCAGGGCGTGAGCCAGACCGGGCAGGAAGTGACCCGTGCCGTGGCCGAAAACCTTGCCATGCGGCGCACCAGTGTGTGCCAGATGGCCCGCACGGCCCACTGCGATGTTCTGCCCGTGGATATGGGTATGGCAGGCAAACCGGTGCCCGGCGTGCGCAGCTGCCGCATTGCCGCAGGCACGGCGGATTTTACCCAAGGCCCTGCCATGAGCCGGGCCGAGGCCGTGCAGGCCGTTGGGGAGGGCATTGCCCTTGCCCGGGAACTGGCAGAGGATGGCTACAGGCTCATCGCCACCGGTGAAATGGGCATTGGCAATACCACCACCTCCAGCGCGGTGGCGGCGGTGCTGCTGGGCCAGCCTGTGGAGCTTATGACTGGGCGCGGTGCGGGCCTCTCGGACGAAGGGCTTGCCCGCAAGGTGGATGCCATCTGCCGCGGCATCCTTTGCAATGAGCCGGACCCGGAAGACACATTGGATGTTCTTGCAAAGCTTGGCGGCTTTGATATCGCGGGCCTGTGCGGTGTGTTTCTGGGCGGTGCGCTGGCCGGTGTGCCGGTGCTGGCAGATGGCTTTATCAGCGGAGTGGCCGCGCTGTGCGCCGTGCGGCTGTGCCCGGCGGCGGCAAAGGCTGTGTTTGCAAGCCACTGCTCGGCAGAGCCTGCCGCGCGCATCGTGCTGGAAGCACTGGGCAAGGCACCCATCATTACGGCGGGGCTGCATCTGGGCGAGGGCACCGGCGCGGTGGCCAGCATCCCGCTGTGGGATATGGCGCTGGCCGTATACGGCGGGTGCTACTCCTTTGCGGAGGGCGGCATTGAGCCGTACAAGCCCCAATGCTGACGCTGGTTCTGGGCGGCGCGGCCAGCGGCAAAAGTGAATACGCCGAGAGCCTTGTGCTCAGGACCACCGGCCCGCGCTACTATCTTGCCACCATGCAGGTGTGGGATGCCGAGTGTGCCGCCCGGGTGGAAAAGCACCGCAAAATGCGGGCCGCAAAGCAGTTTGTGACGGTGGAGTGTCCCTTGCATCTGGACAATGTGCGCCTGCCTGCGCGAGGCACCGCCTTGCTGGAAGACCTTGGCAACCTTGCCGCCAACGAGCTGTACGACCCGGCGGGAGCAGGGGAAAACGCGGCCAAAGCCATCCTGCACGGGCTGGAAAGCCTTGCAGCCCAGTGCGAAAACCTCATCGTTGTTTCCAACGAGGTGTTTAGCGGCGGGGCCGACTATGCCGGTGACACAGGCCGCTATCTGCTGGCACTGGCGCGGGTAAACAATGCCTTTGCCGCCCGGGCCGACAATGTGGTGCGGGTGGTATGCGGCATCCCCGTGTACTATAAAGGAGTGGAAAAATGATCGTTTTGCAGACCATTGCGGTGGCCTTTGCCATGTTTTCGGCCATCCCGGTGCCGCAGTTCGAATGGAACGAAAAAAATATGCGCTACGCCATGTGCGCCTTCCCGCTCATTGGTGTCGTTATTGGTGCGGCGTGGTGTGTGTGTGGCGCGCTGCCCCTGCCGGGCCTTGCCAAGGCGGCGGGCTTTGCGCTGATCCCGGTATGGATCACCGGCGGCATCCATCTGGACGGCTACGCCGACACCTGCGATGCCCTTTCCAGCTACGGCGACCGCACGAAAAAGCTGGAAATACTAAAAGACCCCCACTGCGGTGCCTTTGCGGTCATCCGGCTGTGCAGCTATTTCCTGGCCTATTTTGCCCTGTGCACCTGTGTGAGTTTTACACCCCGCGTGGGTGTGCTGTGGGTTCTGGCACTGGTGCTGGAACGGGCGCTTTCGGGCCTTGCGGTGGCATCGTTCCCCATGGCAAAAAACACCGGTCTTGCACACACCTTTGCCACTGCAGCAGACAAAACTGCGGTGCGCCGGGTGCTGGCGGTGCTGGCCGCAGTGCTGTGCGTGGGCATGGCGGCGCTGGGCGGCTGGGCGCTGGTGCTGGCAGCGCTGGCGGTGCTCTGGCGCTACCATGCCGTGAGCCGGAAACAGTTCGGCGGCATCACCGGCGACCTTGCCGGGTGGTTTTTGCAAAAGGCCGAGCTCTGGCTGCTGGCGGCGCTGTGTGCCTGCCAGTGGGGAGGGCTGCTATGATCTTTATTACCGGGCCGCTCTACAGCGGCAAGCGCACCTTTGCGCAAACACTTCCCGGCAAGCGTCTTTCGGACGTGCAGGTATTGGCTGCCGATGCCGCCGACCTGCCTGCCTTGGCAGACAAGCTTGCCCATGAATACGATATCCTCATCGCCACCGAGATAGGCGGCGGTGTTGTGCCGATGGATGTCAAACAGCGCGCAGACCGCGAGGCGGCGGGCAGGCTTGCCTGCCTGCTGGCCGCACGGGCAGAGTGCGTGGTGCAGATGTTCTGCGGCATCCCCACGGTTTTGAAAGGAGAATTGTCTCAATGCTGATCTATCTTCTGCGTCATGGCCAGACGGAATACAACGCCCAGAAGCGTTATCAGGGCCAGCGCGACATCCCGCTCTCACCCGAAGGCGCTGCTCAGCTGCGCCGGGCAGATTTTGACCCCGATGTGGTCTATGTTTCCACCCTGCAGCGCACCAGCCAGACGGCGCGCATCCTGTTCCCGGAGGCAAAGCTTGTGCCGGTGGACGGCCTGAAAGAGATGTGCTTTGGCAGCTTTGAGGGCCGCAATTTCATCGAGATGGAAAAGGACCCCGAGTATCAGGCATGGGTGAAGGCCAACTGCGAAAGCCCCTGCCCGGATGGAGAGCGCAAGACGGATTTTTCAGACCGCATCTGCCGCACCGTGGCAGAGCTGATCGATAAAGCTCTTGCCGCAGGCGAAGAACGGCTGGTCATTCTGGCCCACGGCGGCACCCAGATGGCCGCCATGGAGCGGTTTGCCGTCCCCCACAGGGACTATTACGCATGGTGCGGACCCAACGCGGGCGGCTTTGTGCTGGATGCAAAGGACTGGACGGAAAAGCATCTGCTGTATCTCGTGAAGACCGTCCAGTACACAAAGGAGAGCAGGGCATGATCCTTCAGGCAGTTGTCGGCGGTTTTGTGCTGGACGCGCTCTTCGGCGACCCGGCGTGGCTGCCGCACCCGGTGGTGCTTATGGGCAGATGCATCTCCCGGCTGGAAAAATTCCTGCGTGCCCGCCTGCCCGGCACCCCGCAGGGCGAGCTGCTGGGCGGTGCCGTGACGGCGTTCTGCCTGCCGGTGGGCACCTTTCTGGTCACGAGCCTTGTGTGTCTGGCGGCGGCAAAGCTCAGCCCGTGGCTGGGCCTTGCGGTGCAGATGTTCTGGTGCGGGCAGGCGCTGGCGGCAAGGGGCCTTGCGCAGGAGAGCACAAATGTGTATAACGAGCTGGTCCGGAACGACTTGCCCGCCGCTCGCAAAGCCGTGAGCCGCATCGTGGGCCGCGACACCCAGAACCTGACCGCAGAGGGTGTGACCAAAGCTGCGGTGGAAACGGTGGCCGAAAATGCCAGCGACGGCGTCATTGCGCCGCTGCTGTATATGCTCATCGGCGGGGCACCGCTGGCGCTGACCTACAAGGCTATCAATACCATGGACAGCATGCTGGGCTACAAAAACGAGAAGTATCTTTACTTTGGCCGCGCAGCCGCGAAGCTGGACGATGTGGCCAACTACATCCCCAGCCGCCTTGCCGCCCTTTTGTGGGTGGCGGCTGCGGCCTTTACCGGAAACGATGCCAAAGGTGCATGGCGCATCTGGCGGCGGGACCGGCACTGCCACGCCAGCCCCAACAGCGCCCAGACCGAAAGCGCCTGCGCCGGTGCACTGGGCGTGCAGCTGGCCGGCCCGGCTTACTATTTTGGCGAATATTACCCCAAGCCCACCATCGGTGATGCCCTGCGCCCCATTGAGCCGCAGGACATCCTGCGCGCCAACCGCATGATGTATGTGGCAAGCGGCTTTGCGCTGGCATGGGGTGCAGCAATACGGGGGTTCCTTGCATGAAACAATTGACCCATGGCGGCGACTGGGCGGGCTATCGCGCCGAGTTTGGCCGCGACCCGCTGGATTTTTCGGCCAATGTCAGCCCGCTGGGCCTGCCCCAGGGCGTGGCGGATGCGATCGTTGCGGCACTGCCCACTGCGGACCGCTATCCGGACCCCCTTTGCCGGGAGCTGCGCACGGCACTCAGCCGGGCGGAACAGCTGCCGGAACCGTGGATCTTGTGCGGCAACGGGGCGGCGGATCTGATCTATCGGCTGGTGTGGGCGCTCAAGCCCCGCCGCGCCCTGCTGCCCGCCCCCACCTTTGCCGAGTATGCCGCCGCACTGGAAAGCGTTGGCTGCGAAGTAAAGCGGGAAAACCTGCATGAGGCCGATGATTTTGCCGTAACGGAAGCCTTTGTGCAGGCAGTGAACCAGAGCATTGACCTGGTGTTTTTGTGCCAGCCCAATAACCCTACCGGGCAAATTACCCCGCCGGAGCTGGTGCAGCGCCTGGTGCGCCGCTGTGCGGACTGCGGGGCCGTGCTGGTGGTGGATGAGTGCTTTCTGGACTTTTTGCAGCAGCGGGATGCCCTGACGGCCAAACCGCTTTTGCAAACCGCGCCCAACCTTGTTATTCTGAAAGCGTTCACCAAATTGTACGCCATGGCCGGGGTGCGGCTGGGGTATGCCTTGTGTTCCAACACCGCACTGCTGGCCAAAATGCAGGCCGCGGGCCAGCCGTGGGGGGTATCCAGCCTGGCGCAGGCTGCGGGCGCTGCCGCTTTGCGGGAAACCGCCTATGCCGATGCCGTCC
>ENA-UESH01001209-UESH01001209.1-human-gut-metagenome-genome-assembly--contig:-NODE-1209-length-19086-cov-2.926508_pt1 | contig 19086 bp, 11 predicted proteins | sample MGYA00243001_ERZ508002 | MGnify/ENA primary metagenome ERZ508002 (study PRJEB26167, sample SAMN06115447) | human gut metagenome | host: Homo sapiens | place: China:Anhui | collected 2015-08-07... | reverse complement strand
GATGAACTGCCGGCCGAACAGTTCGTTCGCCGCCACGAAATCCGAGATCTGCTTCGGGACGATGGCTGCGGGAACGGGAGCGTACTTGCGCTCCACGCTTTCCCACTGTCCGTCGGAGCGGAAATCGACCTCCGTGCGGTCGGTGTATTTCACCTCGTACTCGACACCCATAAACTTCCGGTCGGCCACGATGTAGGCCACCGTCAGCGTGTCGAAATGGGTTTTCAGGAAGGTCTGCGCCGCCTGCGGCAGGCGGTCGAAGGTGATCGGCTCCTCATGTCCGTCGGCATGGGCCGGCGCAAGGCCGCAAAGGAGCAGCAGGGCCGAAAGAAGCAGTTTTTTCATGTTTTTCATAAGATCCGTTTTTTTAAGTTGTCGAATAATCATCCGAAGCTGCCGGCAGCGCTACTTTTCCCACCAGGCGATCAGCTCCATGATCGAGAAATAGAGCAGCGCTCCTCCCCACAGGGCGATGCCGACCACGGCCGCTGCGACCGCCACGATCCGCTCGGCGGCGGATTGCCTTCCGCCGTCCTCCTCCGGCGTGTCCGGCTTCGTCCCGTTCATCGGGTCGGGTGCGATCGGTTTTCGTTCCGTGCGTGTTCGCGTTCCGGTCGGTTTTCTTTTCTTTCTCTTTTTTGCCATCGTACGTTGCCGTTTCCGTCCCGCGCGGCGTTTACTGTATCAACAGCCATAATGCGAGCACGATACCCGCGAGGCACAGCAGCCGGACGAAGTACCGGCGGAACCTCGCCCGTCTCCGTTCCCGCCTGTGCAGCCTCCTTACATCCCCGTTATAGTCCAGTATGGGCATATTCAGGCGGTAGTCCTCCCAGCGTTCGGGATCGTTCGGACGGTATGTATCTCTTTTTTTGCCCATGAACACTCTCTCGGGAACCGACCATTACGATCGGCCGGGGTTATCTCGTTTCTCATATTGCGTTTTTTCGTTCTTTCTTTCCGTTACCGTCCGTTTTTCCGGCATATCGTTCCGCGCCGCCCCGGCCTTTCGGGCCGGGACGCGCAGACCGCGGGAATGCCGGATCCTATTTGCGCACATTATCCCGGATGCACCTTATGCCATAACCGAAGGCTTTGGATTGTGCGGTGGCGTTCAGCGGCATTACCGTCGTTGCTATAGTGCCATTGTCTATGCGAAGCGTCGGAGTATAAGCCTTATCCCTGTTACCTGCGGCAGTGGTGCTACTGGGCATATTTGTCCAATAGTAGGAGACACGGCCTACTGCCTCCGATTCTAAGTTATCTTTATGGCGAAATCCGCCTGCTCTCAGGTAGTATACTCCTCCCGAGGGATCGTATGCTCCCCTCCCTGACATGAGATTGGCATAGAACACCCAGCCGTAGACGGATCGGAGTCCGGAGTTATCCGTAAAGGGCGAGTTGTAAATATCGCCGAAATAGGAGTTGCTTCCCAGCGGTTGGGTATACGTCCTCCCATCATATGTCATACCCGTGAACACATCCGGATCGGGAATGCGGTAACCTCTCGGGCACGGATCGTAAACGGTTTTGGCGAACTTGTAGCCGTCACCGATCGTGTAGCCGGAGCTGCCCGTAAGCTGGGCGTTCCAAAGGTTGCAGTAGTTCACGGCAGCACCATCCGATGCTGCAGCAATCCAATTACTAATACTCCCACCACAGACGAAGCTGTTCGGATTCTGGATGGCCTGGCCGATCGTATATAGGGTTGAACTTGTTCGGAAAGGCGTCGCGAGCGGAGCACCATCCTTGTTATATACGGTCTTGTTGACTATCGAGCCGTTTTGGTTCACAGCCGCCGGTATCGGGTCCTTGCGCCCCCACTGGTAGAAGGGGTTGTTGCCGGAGGACTCGATCTCGATACGGGGCTGTTCGAGCGTGATATCCCGGGTAAGGCCGCTCGCCTGCGTGATGCGCACTATCGCGCTGCGGCCCTCGTAGACGTTGACATCGCCGCTGCACCAACCCAGGTTCTGGCCCTGCAGGATAAACTCTTGTCCCGTTGCGTTCGTGATCTTGCAGTCCTTTATGGGGTCGTACGGGCTATAGGTATCCTGCACTGCCGGAGCTTCCTCAGGATCGTAGTCCGTAATCCAGACATGCCATGTCCAGATGATCTTGTCATTATGATCGTACGCGGCAAATACGACGTTGCCCTGCATGGGGGTCTTCAAATTGGTATTTTTCGGTACGTCGAAGCAGATATAGCAGTCGGGGTGTTCCGTGAAGAACATCCTGGAGATCATATTCGGATTGTCCTGCCAGAGCACGTCGACGCGGGTGGGATGGCCGTTCGAATGAGCAGCGTCCGTACCCGTTACCGCGACTTGATGCGTATCGTTATATTGCAGGTCCTTTTGAATCCAGCCGCTATGGATCCTCCGATTATCGTAATCCAGGAACCAGCTCAGCCATGTAGTAGTAGTAGTAGTAGTAGTAGTAGTGTTTCTGTTGTAAGAGGTGGTGTTCTCGTCCGTTATGTCGACGCATTCGCCTATAAGGCTGTTGCCGTACGCATACGGTATGCGGTAGTAGCCCGGTGCGGAGACGATGTAGCAGTTGGCCGTCTCGCGGGTATCCAGCCCTTGGGAGTGATCTCTCGAAAGGTCGTATCGCGGAGACGAATCCTGGTTGGGCTCGGTAGAAGTGCCGACTAAGTCGCGACCATTGAGCCGCTCGTTATAGGGGTCTTCCGTCTTTGTCAGAGGCATGGGATCGAAGGCAATGGAAAAGTCGCCGGAGCCGTCCGGGAACGACGTCTTATCCACCGTGATCCAGTTCGGTTGGCTCGTCCCGACACCATCCTTGTCGACGAACCCGGCTTCCCACGGCAGTTCTTTGCTCGTTCCGTCGGGCATCACGACGTTGCTGCTCACGCGCTGGCTGAACGATCCGCCCAGCTGGTAGCCCGAGACATCATGCACCGTCAGGGTCGCCCATCCCACGGGTACGAACCGCTCGATATTGCCGCACTTTACGCGCAGCCACATGCCCTGCGCCGTGGCCTTGTCCCCCGTCTTGAAAGAGAACTGATAGCCCTCCTCGGGAGAGGTCTGGCCGTTAAAGGTGAAGGTGTTATTCGGTATGTTATTCCCGTCCTTGTCCAGCAGCTGCACGAGCTCGGTCGCTACGGGAGCCGTTCGGGCGGCATTGAGCAGCGTCACGGTGCTGGTCGCCGGAGCTCCGTCCGGGTCGTTCTCGGGCTGGGGCCACGAGAAACGGTAGAGGGGCTGCGCCTCGGCTGCGGTCCACACGTAGGCCGTATCGCGGTCGGCCGTCACCCCGTACTGTCCGTTGTACTCCCAATTCTTGCTCCAGTCATCCAGAATCCCGATCTCATAGACGGCGTTGGAGGGGTTGTCCAGCGCCTCTTCGATATTATCGTAACCCCGCTTGTAGATGTCCTTCACGCGGAAGACGTAGTGCTTGCCACGCTCGAAGGCGTTGCGTTTTGCGATCGTGCCCTGATTTGTGTCGTCGAATGTGAGGCAGTAGTATTGCATGGGGCCGCTCTCGGTCTCGGCGACCCGCAGCAGGACGTAGTTGAACGCCCGGTTCGTCGGCCAATTAGCAGGCTGCGCCGCCTCGTAGGTGTACAGCGCGGGAAAACTCATCGGGTCGGCATCCGGGTCGTAGCCCGGCGTGCCGCTCTGAGAGAGCGCACCCTGTTCGTTCTGCGAAGCCGGCGTGCTTGCCGTTGTCCACTGCGTCGTTGCGGGCATGTGGTCGAGGTAGGTGGTGCGGACGGTCGTCCACGCCAGCGGCCCGCCCGTCTGGGTCAGCGAGGGGTCCAGCACCACGCTGATCTTGGCGCACTGGAAGCTCATGCGAACCTGTACGTTCTGGCCGTTCCATACGGCATCGCCGGCCATCGTCAGCGGGGCTTTCATATCGGCCGAAGTGCCGCCCGCGGCGCTGCGGGGCTTCAGCGTATTCTGCGCCGCAGCCATATTTTGGCCTACGAGTCCCTCCGCCTGGTTCACGGTTGTCGGGTCGAGGTTGCACAGCACGACGATCGTCTCGCCGCTCTGCGGTGCGAGCTTTCTAAAGCGCAGCGTGGGCTGCTGCGTGCCGTTGCCCATGACGGTCGCCACGACCTCGGCACCCGTGATCCGGTCGTCCGTCTTGTTCCACGCGAGCACCACGGCATTCTCGATGCGGCACTCGTCGATGGTCGCGCCCGAGTAGGTCTCCACCCGCTCCGGGGCGGGAATGTAGAGGGCGAGATCGGTGCCCTCGTCGGGACCGCCCGGCCCGACAGGGTCTTTGGCACAACTCCCCAGCAGCAGCGCGAAGACCGCCGTCAGGCGGAGCAGGGAATGCAGTCCCCGGAGTGCCGCGCCCGGGGAGCGCCGTGCGACGTTCTGCGCCGCACATAGTCTCTGTTTTAATACTGTCCGTTGCATTGATCCGTTGCTTTTATTTTTCGTTTTTCTGTTCGTTTTCCGTATCTTTTTCCGCCCCGGCAGAGTCCGAACGGGTTCGGCTCTGCACCCGGCTTATCGAAAGGGTTCGCTTTTTATTCGTTCCTGTATCTACCGTTCGCCCTTCGGGGTCTCTATTGCTCCTTCACGGGGCGGACGGAGAAGCCGTAGCTGCGGTGGAAGGCGTTGGCCTGCGTGTCGACGCGCGTCTGATTGCAGTACATGCTACTACCCGTACCATTATCCGAGCCCGAACCCGCGGACCAGCAGTAATAGTTGCCGACGGCGAAAGGGGTACCCATCGTGTAGTAGCGAGGGCGCGAAGCGGGGAAATAGATGGTTTCGCCCGTACCGTCCGTATTGCAGTAGAAGTGCCAGCCGTTGTCCCATGCGCCGGAAACATTGAAATCGGTAACGGTGGAGGTAACGTTACCAGTAGTCGTGAACCCGGTGCGGCAGGCAGAACCCGGCCGGCGAGGGATCGTAGACCGTCTTGACGACCTGATTGGTATTAATGCTGGTAACGTTGCTGTTTGCGGACCAGAGGTTGTAATATTGTCCATCCATACCGGAGATGATACAGAACGCAGACGGATTCTTGATATACATCTGAATGGACGTTGTACTGATCTGACGCGGAGCGCCAGTGATCGAAGACCAGGCATTCGGCCCGTAGGTGGGCTTGTTGACGTTGCCATTCGATCCGGGGAACGGGTCCTTGCGGCCCCACTGGTAGCAGGTGCTGTTGGCCGATATTAAGGCGTAGTCCTGTTGTACCGTTATGATCCGTGTCGCGCCCGTCTCCGACTGCGTAACCTTGACTCGTGCCTCCCGCGCAGCATACTCCTTTTCGGGGCACCAGCCGAGGCTCTGCGTCATAAAGTCGAACTGCGTGTTGGGCGACGTGCGGTTCTGCACCGTCTTGGTGGCGTCCGCGGCATAGGGGTCGTAGTCCGTAGCCCAGATATGCCAGCTCCAGGCGATAGTATTGCCTGCGAAGACCGCCAGTACGGCATTGCCGTAGTCGATCTTGTCCGTTACCCGGAACGCGAGGCGATTCCCGCTGAGCTGTACCGAGGATTCCTCGATCATCCCGTTCACGTCCTGCCACAGCAGTTTGGCATCCGTGAGCGTGATGCCGTTATCGGAAATATAGGGATTGGTAATTGTACCCGAGTGGTTGAAAAAGGGATTCAGGATGTTCGTCCCGCTGGCCGTCGAGGTATAAGCCGCTGCGTTCGTGGCCCCGTCCTTGATGGCGTTGCCGTAGACCAGCGGCAGCGAGTAGGTACCCGGAGCATGCACGAGATAGCAGTTGGCGGTGTTCATAAGTCCGTCGCGTGTCGAGAGGTCGTAGTTGACGACAGCGGCTTCCGTCTGCATGCGATGGCTGTTTTCCTGCGCCGCCACGCTGCCCGAGAGGTTTCCCGTCGAGGTCTGGATCGTCAGCCAGTCGGGAACCGGGGCGGAAGCGCCGCCCGCATCCACGGTCTCGGCCGTCCACTCCAGCGGTTCGGTCGTGCCGTCGGGCATAGCGGCCCGGCAGACGATCTGCGAGGCGAAATCTCCGCCTGCATAGGTCGCACTCCCGTTTGCGGCCGAAAATTCAGCCTTGCCCACGGGAATATAACGCGCCAGCCCGGCGGGTTGTCCCCCTTTGGTCTTGACGATCTTCAGCCATGCCCCGGCGAACTGCTCCGTGGCCGTGAACTGCACCTCCGCTTTGGACGAAGGCTCCAGCAGGAAGGTGTTGCCCGCAGCGAAAGAGCCGTCGCGGTAGAGCGACGCCAAGGAGGCGTCCAACGTTCCCGACCTGTCGGGCTTCATGAGCGTGACCGAGAAAGGTTCCGTACCGCCGCCCGCGGCGACGGTCATCACCGTCGATCCTTCGCCCGGCAGGACGTAGAGCGCCGAATGCGAGGTCACGGCCTCGCCCCAGGGGGCGTCGATGTCGATGACCGCGTCGTCCCAGTCATGGATCTCCAGATTGGCGTTCAGGCTCCCTCCGCTCTCGATGGACTGCACCTGAACGTCGAGCGTATAGATCGTGTTGCGCTTGATCGTATAGTCCATTTGCCCCGTCTCCGCATTCAGCTTGCCCAGCGGGTATTCGAGCGTCAGGGTCTTGCTCTCGGCGGAAACGGGGTCCGAGACCTTCATGCTGATCTTGACCACCGTGGCCTTCTCCTTGTCCGTACTTGCGTCGTGCGGGTGCATGTACAGCGAGTCGATCTTCATCCCCGAAGCCCAGTTCTCCTCCATGCGCAGCGGCGTGCCGGAGGTCGTGCTCCGGACGATCGTCTGCTCCATACCTGCGAAAGTATCTCCCGGATCGTAGTCCTTATGATCCGGATTATTCCCGTCGTCCGTCGTGGGGGATGCCGAAGCCATCTTTTCAACCGTCACGCTGATGCTCCGGGGATCGATCTCAAGGGTCGAAGGCACGGCGTCGGGGTGGATGCCCGCCTTGATGCGCAGCTTGGCGACCTGACGCGTCAGGTTCACATTCGCCGTCCACGTGTCGTTCACCTTGCCGAACACGCCCGTTCCGGTGAAGAACAGCGGATTGAGCGTCGAGCCCTTCCAGAGGTCGCTCTCGGCGGTGATGGCATCCGGATTCTGGTTGTAGTTCGCGTAGATCACGGCCCTGAGCTCCGTGCCCCCATCCAGCGCCGAGGGGGTCACCGGAATACCCTCCACCGTGAAGGTGCTCGTAGGGTTACCCCCGGTCGTCCCGGTAAAGCTCGGAAGGTCTTCTTTCTCCAGCGTTTTTGTGGCTACTTCTTTCCAGTCGGCCCGGGCGCCGAGCGCCTCCTTGCTGCGCGAGTAGAAGACGATGTAGAGCGAGTTGATCACGCTCTCCTGGCCGTAGCCCGGTTCCGTCCCCGCATAGGTGCGCGGATTTCTCATCTCCCGCTCCACGCTCTGCGGGACGGTCAGGCTGATGGTAAGGCCCGCCCGTTCGACGATCTCGGGAGCCCCGAGATCCTTCGCGCAGGAAACGACCGTCAGCGCCGTCAGCGCCAGCACCCAGGTTCTTCCCGCACTTCGGATGTTTCGTATAAGCTGTAACATGCGCGTTTATTTTTTAGTTATATTATCGTTGTTATATTCTTGCCTTCTCATGTTTGTGTTTTCCTGTTCCGTTGTCCTGTTCCCGCCCCGGTTATTGCCCGGACACCGCCCGGTACCATGCCGTGCGGCGGTAGGCTTCGTTGAGCGCCGCCAGTTCCGCCCGGGGGAGGTATACCGTCAGTCCCGAGTGGGCCGTGATGTCGAAGCCGTTGTAGCGGCCGTAGTTGCCGTCGTCGCCGACCATGAACCGCTCGGTCTGGTCTTTCCACACCACCGTGCGCCGGAGTTGTTCCTGCAAAGCCCCGGTCTCGCCCGCCAGGCGCTGCACGCACTCTTCCAGATCGAAATACCGGGCCACGGCGGGATTGTCGCCGTAGCTGCCCGGACGGTCGAAACGCTGCAGGTCGTCCGTTATGTCAGACTCACGGATCGACAGGGTCGGCAGCTCGGCCATCCGGGCGGCCAGCGGTTCCATTTCGTGCAGGTCTACGACCGACAGGGTCGCCGAGCGGTAGACGCCCGTCTGCGTGGCGACATGCCCCATATAGGCACTGCCGAATGCCGCGAGGCACTCCGGGGCGGGGGCCGAAGCGTCGAGCAGGTATTTCAATGCGCTCCCGTAGACGAGCGTGAACCCCGGCGAGAGTATCTCGGCCGACGAAGCTAGCATGCACTCCGCCTTGTCGCGCAGGGCGTAGGCCACCTCGGCCCCCGCCATCAGGCACGCCTCGAAGACGATGAAATCGAGCGAGCCGTCGGCGATGGCCGAGGCGAACTCTTCGAGCTCCATCTCCGCGTGCGGCGTCTGCTCGTCGCTTTCGTCCCGGCCCATCGAGCGGCTGCCTATCGTGCCGGAAGACGTTCGGCCGGGGCTTTGCAGGGCGCCCTGCGGCAGCCAGCCGCTGCCGTGCGAGAAGAACACGAGGCCGTAACCCGGCGCCGGGAAGGCGTTCATCGTCTCGCGCAGCGTCCGTCCCAGCACGGCGGGCGACGCGGAGTTCTCCGCCCCGTATTCGGCCACGGTCTGCTGTGTCCCGTCGGGCAGCGCCCGCAGCAGGCGGGCGCCTTGGGGAGTATCGGCGTAGATCAGCAGTTCTCCCGCGCGGGCCGCGGCCCGGCCGCGGCACAGCGCCGCGATCTTGTCGGACGTCTCTGCGTTCAGGTCGTTGTCGGAGGCCATGTACGCCAGCACCGTGCGTCCGGCCGGGGCAGGCCCGTCAGGGTCCCCTGTGCAACCGCTCTCGCACGAGACGAGCCAGGACGAGGCCAGGGCCGCCGCGCACAGCGCGGCGAGAGTCAGGTATCGGGTGCACGGTCGTTTCATGGTCTTTGTATCGTGTTTTCGTTGCCGGGCTCTTCCCGGCGGTTCGCTGTTTTTTCGTTTATATTATCGTTTTTCCGTTGCGTCGTCTTTTCGACGCCCGGTTGCCTATTCCTTCTCGGGACGCACCGGGATGCCGTTGGAGCGTACAGCATTATTCTGCAGTTTGATGCTCGCGTCCGTGTTCAGGAAAACCATGTTATAGCCGTTGCGCTCTTCTTTCGTTTCAACCATCCAGGCGTCCCCTTCGCTGCCGACGCCACCGAGCACGCCTGTAGATGAAGAGCGATAGCCCGAAGCCGGAAAGAATACGGTAGCCGGATTCCCGCTCTCATCCGTGCAGTCGAAATACCGACCCGCAGGGGTAGTGCTCCATGTACCTCTGTTCGTGATCAAGGGGGCGAGAGCGTTGCCCATAGATACCTTGTATCCCGCCGGGCAAGGATCGTAAACGGTTTTTTTGGTCGATTCATTCAGATATGAGCCTGCCGTGACAAATCCACTGTTGGCCGCCCACAGGTTAGAATATTGCCCATCCAGCTTATCTAAACTATTAAGACCGGTATCAGTACTTGCTCCGTGAGAGAACGTCATCGGATTCTGAATACATGCCTGAATAACCTCTTTCGCATCCTGACTCGTAGAAGTCCTAAGTTGCCGGTAATCCCAAACGGTCGAAGGCGTTCCCATCTCGTTGTACCAGGTCTTATTGGTATTGGTGGTACCGTCGGAGGGCAGCTGCGGGTCTTTGCGGCCCCACTGGTAGTAGGGGTGGTTGCCCAGCCCCTTGTAGGCCGCCTGGTCTACCGTCACTATGACGGTGGCCCCTGTGCCGGCCTCGGTCAGCAGCAGGCGCTGGCTCCGTGCCTCGTATTCCGGGCCGGGGCACCAGCCCAGATGGATAGGCCATATCTTGTGCGTCCCGTTGGTTACGACCAGATCCGTTCCCAGCTCGTAGTCCGTGGCCCAGATATGCCAGCTCCAGGCGATCTGTTTCGGATTCTGATCGTCGTAAACCGCCAGCACGGCGTTGCCGTAGTCGATACTGTTCGTTACCCGGAAGGTAAGGTTATCCCCGCTGATAGATACGGAAGATGCGTCGATCATCCCCTCCACGTCCTGCCACAACAACTTGGCTTCCGTGAGGGTGATATTATTGTTATTTTTGATATAGGGATCGGTAATGCCGATGCCCAGATGGTTGATAAAGGGATTCAGGATGTTGTTCGAAGTGGCGGCCGTCGAGGTATAGGCCGCGGCGTTCGTGGCCCCGTCCTTGATGGCGTTGCCGTAGACCAGCGGCAAGGTGTATGTTCCGGGTGCATGTACGAGATAACAGTTGGCCGTGTTACTTGCGGTCTGTCCGCCCCGGGTCGAGAGGTCGTAGCCACTTACCGGCAAGCCAACTTTCATGGGCTCCACATAGCCCGTCTGCGGATTGGCTCTCATCGTGATGTTGCCTCCGCCAGCGGCCGTGGCCGTCGTCAGCGTCACCCAGTCGCTGGCGGCGGGATTGCCGTTCTCGTCGCACGGCTGGGCCGTCCACTGGCCCGTAACGGTTTGTCGCGTATTGTCCGGATAGGTGACCGAGATCGTCGGAACGGTCAAGTTGCTCGTTCCTCCCGCGTAAGTTACCGATGCGTCGGTCATGGTCATCGTACCCTTGCCCACCTGCACATACTGCGCCTCGGCAAAGTTGCCGTCCAGCTTGCACTGCTCGATTCTCAGATAGCCCCCGGTGAACCGGGCGGCATCCTTGATCTGCACGCAGATGTCGGTTGCATGGCCGGGCACCGCGTAGAGTTCGGACACGTCCGCTTTCATCTGCGTCCCGTTCCACAGGCAGATGGTTGCGACCGACGCATCCACTTTTGTGGAGCCGCCGTTCGCCGTAACGAGCGTAACCTTGTAGGGAAGGGCTCCCGGCTCGGTCTTCAGGGTGACGACTTTCGAGGCCGGAGAGGTGGTCGCACCCGCTTTCGTCACTACCACGCCGAAGCCTTTCTGTTGGTCGGGCGCAGCGGAGCCCCAGTCGCGTCCGTCGGTGGCGGCAGCCGTCCACGGGCAATGTCCGTCGGTGTGGGCCTGCGGGTCGCTGGTTACGTGTACGTGCCAGATCCAGCGGTAACCCTGATCGCCCTGCAGCTTCAGGCCCACGGTGGCCTCGCCGGTTATGTTCGGATTTGCGGCCTTCACCCGGACAGAGTGATGGGCGCCCGTCGCGCCATTGCCCATCGGGTTCACGACCTCGGCCGAGATCAGATCACTGCCCGAGATCACCTCGGCGACGAGCGTTTGATCCTGGGCCATCTTGCCGCCCAGCTCCGTGCTATGTTCCAAGTTCCATGTCTGGAAGACGTCCTCCACGGAGAACTCGGCCGCCCGGCCCGGGGCCACGACCACGCAGTTGGCGGCGTTCAGTTTCCGCTTTACGGTCTCGGTCTGCGTATCTTCCACGTTCCACGGCAGCAGCTCCGTTACGATCACCACGTCGGTGCTCTTCGGCACCGGGATCAGGTTGTAGACGATGCGGCCGTTGCAGCGGGGCACCTCCGGGACTTCCTTGGCCTCGATGGTCTGCTCCGCGCCCCATTTGTCGGTGTAGGTCAGCGAGATCTTCATCTTGTGTTCGAGGATGTCGGCGGGTTTGTCGTTCACCGTGCCGTCTGCGTTCCAGAAATCGTTCCCCCGGTGCGCCGGGATGATCGTATGATGGCCCATCGACGACATTTTGAATAATGGCTTGTTATCGGTCGAGAGAGAATCCGTCCACGTCTCGGTGGCGGGAATCGTCAGCACGATGGGCTCCTCGCGCAGCTCCGGCTTCGTCTTGTCCGGCAGGATGTTCCCCGCCCACGAAACGGTGCTCGGCACCTCCGTCAGCTGAACCGTAATAGGCTTACTCGCATTCACGATATTGTCCTTGTCGAGAATACGCACGTACACCTGCGACATGTTGCGCGCCAGCGACATATCGGCCTTCGCATCCTTGTCCGCTTCGATCTCGGGCAGGGTTACGCTGCCGAAAAAGATTTCGGGGCAGGTCGTCGCATCCTCCGGCATCCGGTACATGGGTGTCTCGGTCATGTCCGCTCCCGCTCCGGGCAGGGGCAGCAGGTCGCTGCGCGGGGAAACCGCGGCCAGGCCCCAGTTGCCGGTACGCATCATGCCCGTATAGACGTTACCGTCTCTTTTGAGGATTACCTCGTGGCTGAACGTGCCCGCACCGGAGAGGTTGCCGGACTGTGTATAGGGCGACCGGTAGGCGGCGAAACGCATACCTGCATAGACCGTCTCGGTCTGGTCGGCGGGCAGCGCCGCCGTCGTCCGACCGGCGAACGTGAGCGTGAAGCGATTCTCCCCGCCCGTGGGGCCCTCCGCCCCGACAGGGTCTTTGGCACAGCCGCCCAGCCCCGCCGACAGCGACAGGGCCATGGCGCATTCGAGTGTATATGTCAATAATCGTTTCATGGTATATGTATATCTATGTCATCAATTTCTTCCTGTGCCCGTCGCCGGGGCAATCCCGCCGACACTTGCGGCTCGTCCGGGCGCTTCGGTTTCGGCGGCCCTTGCCCCTCCTGCGGCTCGTTCGGGTGCATGGGGCGTTGCGCTCGCGGTTTTAAAAGTTCAGTCCCACGCCTATCGACGGGTAAAACCCGTGCAGGCCGTTTACTTCTGCGGCCTTCCACCGGTTGGAACCGTAGCGGTAAGCCGCCCGCACGTCGAGGAAGAGAGCTCCCCCGCGCCGCGGATAGATCCGTGTGCCGACCTCGGCCGAGGCACCCACGCCCCAGCTGTCGGCCTTCGAGGTGTTGATCGTCTCCCCGGTAATATCGAACCGGGTCCACTGGGCGCCGACACCGGCGCCGAGATAGGGTTGCAACAGACTTGTGCGCCCACCGAGCATGTACCACCGCAGCGTGGCCGTGATGGGGATTTGCTGCCGTGTGCGTTCGGCGTAGCCCGTTACAGCGTCGCCGTCGAAGTGACCGTCGAACACCCCGTTGTCGGCCGTACGGTCCCAGGCGACCGAGACTCCCGCCGCCCACCGCTGTGCGAAGCGGTACTCGTAACGCAGCGAGAAGGCGGCCGCTCCCGTCTTGTCGGGATAGCCCGTCCCCAGCGGTACCGATACGCCCCATGCGACCTCGGCGCTGTGGCGCGGGGCCGGAGCCTGTGCCCCCGCCCCGAGGGGCAGGAGCAGCAGGACAGCCGTCCGGATCAGATGTCCGACCTTATTTCGTTTCATCGCGATCATCCGTCTATCTATTGAGGATATTGAAGCTTGCACTTTGTTTGTCGGGAGCGATACCGATCTTGCCGGCTCCCTCGGCGGCCCTGACGCCGCTGAGCTTCACGCCCACGGTCTTGACGATGCTGTCGGGGGTGTAGAGCACCATACCGTTGAGATTGACGGCGCTGCTGCGGTCGTCGCCCCAGATGCGCAGGTCATGAGCGTTGGAGAAGACGAAATCGGTACCCTGCACCGCCGTAGCCTTATCATCCAGCTGGGTCTGCAGGAAGATGTCCCCGCCGCTGCAGTTGGTCTGCACGGCGCCGTCCTTGGCCCGCAGCAGCGAGATCTTGAAGAATCCCGACACCACGTTGTTCATCTTGTTGTAGTCGCCCAGCGACTCGATGGCCACCAGCGCCGGCTGGTCGTAGATCAGCCCTTCGCAGCTGAGCACGTTGCTGCCGAACGACACTTCCGTGTCGGACATGGCGTGTATCTTGTTGAAATCGACCACGACGGTCTTGATGTTCTCGTAACGCGTATCTTCGAACGTCTGCACGCTGAAGCGGCCGCTGTGGCTGCCCGGGGTGATCGTCAGGCGCGGCTGGCGGCCCATGTCGAAGTCCATCTTGTCGGCCGTACCCTTGCCGTAGATGCCGTCGATGACGATATCGGCTTTGGTGGCGTTCGTCAGGCGCACGCCGTTGGTCTTGAAGATACCCAGTTCGTACACTACGTCGCTCTCGCCCTCGGTTCCGGCCGTCGAGGAGATCATCCGCACAACCGAAGGCTGGTCTACGATCGTGGCAAGGCTCTTGCCGCGGATCAGGTACGAGTCGGTAACGTCCGAAAGCTGAAGGTCGAACGTGCGGTCGCCTTCGAGCAGGTCGTTGGCCATGACGGGAACTTCCACCGTATAGCGGTTCAGGTAGCGGTCGCGGCCGTCGGTGCTCGGGATGAACGAAAGCGTACCGGTCACGGGCGTGAAGTTAAGCCCCTCCTTGGCGCTGACCGGCGTAGTCTTGTAGTTCACCGTAACGGGACGGGGTGTACCCTCGTCCGTGAATCCGAAGCCCGAAAGGGTTACGGTAAAGGTCGCCGTGGCGTAGCCGTCGATGGGTTTGTTGACGATAATGTCGCTTACGTGGATGCCGTGCGCCAGCTTCGTCACGCGGCTGCCCTCGCCCACGAAGAACGCCTCGCCGCTCATGGGCAGGCAGACCTCGCTGAAGGTCGTAGGCTCGTTCTCCACGGCGAAGCGGTCGAAGAGCGTCTCGCCCGTGGCCGAGAGCATCGAGAGGCGTCCCGTTGCGGAGTTGCCCATCAGCAGGTCGTCGTTGCCGTTGATGCGCAGGTTCGTGTAATTGGCCGCGGTATTCTTCTCGTAGAGCTTGCGTCCCTCTTTCGAGAGTTTGATGATCTTGCCGCGCGAGGCGCTGCGGTCGTAAAGGCTCACGACGCAGTGATCGCCCGCGATGTTCTGCGCGATGGCCGAAACCTCGCCCCGGTCGGCGCTCGAGATGAGCACCGTACCGTCCGAACGCAGCAGCGCGAAGTAGGAGTTCTTGGAGTCGTGGCCTCCCACCAGCAGCTCGCCGGTAGGCAACACGCCGAGTTGGTCGAGGCGCGTGTCGGCCGAGGCCGGAACGATGGGTTTGTTGAATACCTCGTCGCCCTCGGGACGGATCTTCACGACCGTGCCCCCGGCTTTCTCGCCCTGGCCCACCAGATAGATGTCACCGTCGGCGGTCGAGACCATCCGCTCGATGCGGTAGCTCTCGTCGGGCAGCGTCGTGAGGAAATAGGGCTTGCCGTTTTCGTCGAGGCGCACCACCGAGCTGCCGCCCTTGCCGTCGGTGAAGGCGGCGTGCAGCAGTTCCGAGCGGTTGCCCAGCACATCGAAATGGCGGCACACGGCGCCCGTCACGGCCGTATAGAAATAGACGACCTTGTTGCGGGGCGACACCTTGCAGACGAAGCCCGCCTCGCGGCCCTCCTTATTCAGCGTGCTGCCCGATAGGATGATGTGTCCGTCGGGCAGGACCTGCCCGGCCATGATCTTCGTGCCCGGCTCGCCGATATAGAAGTCGCGCTCCACCACGCCGTTACTGCCCATCAGCATGGCATGGCCCGTAGCACGGCTGCGCTTGTCGCCGGCGGGGATGTGGCGGTAGCCCATCACGAGCACCTGCCCGTCGCCAACGCTCTCCAGCGCGAGGATACGCTCGAACTCATCGCCCGGGAAACGCTTGAACAGGCGGCTGCCGCCGCTGCGGTCGAGCCAGGTGAGCGATGCGCGGGAGTCGCTTACGCCGGCCGCTACGGCCTCCCCGTTGGTGAAGTCGGTTTCCATGACCTCGAACTGGTGTGCGCGTCCGTAGTTCTTGTCATAGACTACGGGCATGTATTGGGCGGCCGCGGGAGTCGTCGAGAGAACGCCTGCGAAGAGGCCGGCTATCAGAATATATTTGTCGATGCTTTTCATAATTTTATGCTGTTTTTATTTTTCCCGGATTATTGTTTTTTGACGATGATGTCCACGCGGCGGGCCGTGCGGTTCAGTTCGATGCGCTCGCGCAGGGGCAGTTCGATCATGGGCGTCTCGGGGTTCCATCCTCCGGACAGGCTCAGGCGTCGCTCTTCCATCTGTGCGCGGTAGTCCTCGGCGTCGGGGGCGGTGCGCCCACGGCCCTCCCAGACGATCCGGGGCTTCATGCCGCAGCGAACGAGCTCCTCGGCCGCCGCCCTGGCCCGTTGTTCCGAGAGCCGTTGATTGTATCCTTCCGCTCCCATTTCGTCGGCATAGCCCACGACGATGACCTCGGACAGTGTCCCGATCACCGGGTCGGCGGCCAGCGCGCGCAGCGCTTCGGCACTCTGCGCCCGGAGTTCCCAGCGGTCGAAATCGTAATAGAGCGTGAGCAGGATCTCTCCCTCTTCGGGTTGCATGCGGATCGTACTCTCGATCAGGCTGTCGTCCGTCGGGGCGCCGCCTCCGCGTTCCAGGTCCGTCACCTGCGTCAGGGCGCCGTTCAGGGCGAGATATTCCCGCGAGACGCCGAGCGCCTCCAATCCCGAAATCGAGGTGCGGGCGTTCTCGAACGTATAGATGTCGTCGCGGAACTCGAGGCCCCGGCGATCCGAAATGAAATACCCCTGCCCGTCATGGAACATCATCCCGTAGTCGTTGTACACGGAGTTGATCGGGTAAGGAAGATGCCACAGCGAGTTGGACATGATCTTGCCCTCGACGAAGTTCACGCGGTAGATGTCGTATCCGCCGTAGCCTTCCTGCCCGTTGCTGGCGAAGTAGAGTTCGTCTTCGATGATCGAGGGGAATATCTCGTCGCCTTCGGTGTTGACCGTCGAGCCGAGGTTTTCGGGGTCGGACCAGCGTTCGGTCTGCTCGTTCCAGTAGGAGACGTAGAGGTCCATGCCTCCGTAGCCGCCTTCCAGATCGGAGGCGAACAGCAGCATGCGTCCTCCGTCCAGCAGCACCGGGTGGGCGTAGCACGCCTCTTCCTGATGCTCGAACAACGGCTGCAGGGCGCTCCATCCGCCGCGCCTGGCGTTATATACCGTATAGAAAAGCTGGGTGCGGAACAGTTCCTTGACATCCACGCCGTGGATGCGGTCCGACCCGCGGTAGTTGATGCCCGTGACCACCCGCAGGTCGCCTTCCGACGCGGCGGCCCCGTTCTGCACCTCGCGGGGCAGGTCGCGCAGGGGCTTCAGCTCGCCGTCGCCGCCGATGGAGAAATACTCCGTGCGGTGGAAGAAGACCTTGCGCGGGTCGAGCATGCGGCTCTGGCTGGCCGCGCAGAAGATGCGTCCGTCCCACTCTCCGAGCCAGTATTCGGCCGCCGTACTGCCTGCCAGCAGGCGCACGGCGTAGTCCGCTTCGCCCTTGTTATAGTAGTGCTGCTGATTCGAGAGCGCGTAGAGCGTATTGAGGAAACGCTGGTTGCGGCTGTGCGGACTGCGGAAGGCATAGTGGCGTGCCACGACCTCGGCCTGCTGGGTGCGATCCAGCAGGCGCAGCGCGTCGATATAGGTGCAGGCGTCGTCCACGTCCAGCAAGGAATCGCTGCTTTCGTAGACCGTCGTATAGTGTTTCGCGCTGTTTTCGGGATCTTGCAGCATGTTGTACACGCGGGCCATCTTCAGCTCCAGACGCAGCCATTCGGGCATGTCGTGTCCGTCCACGCGGGAGGAGGCCCGTTCATAGAATTTCATGGCCTTGTCGTAGCGGCTGGTGATGAACGCCCGGTCGCCCAGACGCTCCAGGCGCGTGGCCCGGCTGTGGGCCGGGGCCTCCTCTGCGGCGGCCGCTTTCTCCTGCTTTCCGCGGGAGCGGCTCTTCTCCGCAGCGGGAATCTGTCCCCGCTGCTGCATACGCGCTGCGCGGGCTTCGCTGCGCGCCTGGCTGCGCGGGGAGCCTTCGTCCTGCGCCGAAGCGTTCGTAGCCCAGCATGCGGCCAGCAGCAGGCACATCGATAGTATTGCGTTGCGTTTAAATTTTCTCATCAGGATTATCTTTTTTTTCGACGGCTATTTGAATATGTTGTACACCAGGTGGACGCCGAACTTGGTGGGGCCGATCCACATCTTCGTGTTTTTCTTCTCCAGCGGATAGTGCGCCCACTCGCCGCCCAGCAGGTACTTGTTGTACTGCAGGTGGGCGTAGCCTACCCCGAGGTTCACATCCAAACGGAAGCGTTTCGCGAGGTAGAACTTGTAGCCGAGCGACACGCCGGCCGACACGCCCCAGCCCTTGCGGCGGTAGCTCTCCTTGTCCTCGCCCTTGTACAGGCCGATGTTGAAGTTGCCGTACATGGCGTAGGGGCCTATGTAGAAACCGTCGACGGCGTTGTTCGTATAGTAGTATTTCGGTTTGACGTAGTAGCGCAGGTCGATGCTTCCGATAAGCGTGCGGAACACCTCTTCGTGTTTCTTGAACATGTACGGCATCCACAGCACGTCGCCGTTCACGGTGAACTGCCGGCCTACGTTCCATTCGATGCCCACGTTGGGGCTCCCCGCCAGGATCAGCGGGATATTCGTTTTGACGGCTTGCGCCCGGGCATGGCCGGCGGACAGAAACGTCAGCAACCCGATGATGCCGGCAATGCGGATGATAGACTTTTTCATTGTAATCGTTATTTTTATTTTCATATATGCCATGCTGTCTACATCGGCGTGACCTCGCCCTGTTCGATGTCGCCCCATCCGACGAGCTCGATGCCGAAGACGAAGAAGCCCTTGAACACGAACTTCACCTGGTGCTTCGGGTCGAGGTGGAAATTCCACGGTACGGGGTTGCCCTTCGGGTCGGTGACCGTCGGCGGAGTCTCCTGATCGAAACCGCTGAACACGCCTATGACGTTTCCCCTTGCATCGTAGAAGCGCACGGCGAGGTCCATCGCCTCGCGCGTCGTATTGCGGTTCGGGTCGGCGTAGTGCGTACCGCCCGAGGGGAAGACGTACTCGGGACCTGTCGTGAAATCGGCGCCGGAGGAGCTTACCTCGTGCGAGCTCTGCACGTATCCACCCGCCGGACGGCGGTAACAGCCGTCGAAGCTCATGTGCGTGCCGACGCCCTTATATAAAATATCTATTCGCGCTACGGCAGCCGGCAGTTCTTTGAACTCGCACAGAACGCTGGCCTTGTAGACGCTGTCTTTTGCCAAGTTGACCGTATCGACGATGCCCGCCATCGGATGCTCCAGCGGGTAGGACGTGATATCGTCCTGAAGTACGACACGGAAGTTGGGGCCGGGGGTGTGTACCGTCCCGGCATTGCCGAGCAGCGGCTCGGAGATGTGGGAGTCCTGATAGGATTGGCCCCTATCGCAGTAGGTCTCGTCCACGTTGGCGAAGGCGCTCACCTTGTAGCCTCCGCCCCACGGCAGTTTGAATCGCAGGATGCCGTCCCTGCCTATGGTGTTGGGGTCGAACGGTCCCTCTATGAACCGGGTATAGCGGTGCGTGCCGGAAGCGTCGTGAAGGGACACCAGCACGTGGTCGAT
>ENA-UESH01001208-UESH01001208.1-human-gut-metagenome-genome-assembly--contig:-NODE-1208-length-19120-cov-12.965762_pt1 | contig 19120 bp, 14 predicted proteins | sample MGYA00243001_ERZ508002 | MGnify/ENA primary metagenome ERZ508002 (study PRJEB26167, sample SAMN06115447) | human gut metagenome | host: Homo sapiens | place: China:Anhui | collected 2015-08-07... | reverse complement strand
AACCCAATAAATCCGGATAACGCTCGCATCCTCCGTATTACCGCGGCTGCTGGCACGGAGTTAGCCGATGCTTATTCTTGCGGTACACTCATCCGGCGTCACGACGCCGCTTTGTTCCCGCACTAAAGAAGTTTACAAACCATAGATCCGTCTTCCTTCACGCGACTTGGCTGGTTCAGACTCTCGTCCATTGACCAATATTCCTCACTGCTGCCTCCCGTAGGAGTTTGGTCCGTGTCTCAGTACCAATGTGGGGGACCTTCCTCTCAGAACCCCTAGATATCGTGGGCTTGGTGGGCCGTTGCCCCGCCAACTACCTAATATCACGCATGCCCATCCTTCACCGATAAATCTTTCATCCCCCGGGGATGCCCCCGGAGGACGTATGCGGTATTAGTCGGAATTTCTCCCGGTTATCCCCCTGTGAAGGGCAGGTTGCATACGCGTTACTCACCCGTGCGCCGGTCGCCGACAGAAGTGTTGCCACTCCCTCGCTGCCCCTCGACTTGCATGTGTTAAGCCTGTCGCTAGCGTTCATCCTGAGCCAGGATCAAACTCTCCGTTGTTTATCTTGTTCTTTTATTTTTCTCTGTCATTCCGACAGCCAGACCAACAACCTCGGATCGTCCCGGCATCTGCGCTCTTTTTCTCTTGACGGAGGGCTTCCGCCCTCTTCCTTCGTCTTGTCTCTTTATCGCATCATTTCAATGTTCTCTGCGCCGTTTCCTTTTCGGAAAGCGGTTACAAAGGTACTGCCTTTATTTTTAACCGCCAAATTTTTCGCGAACTTTTTTTCAAGTTTCTTTTCCAGAACCCCGCGTCCGCGCCGGTCCGACGCCCTCCGGCATCACGCCAAAGCTTCACGACCACCGGTCTGTTTCGCTTTTGCGGTTGCAAAGGTACTGCCTTTTGCCTTTCCCGCCAAACTTTTCCGCATCTTTTTTTGCCCCTTTTTTCAACTTTTTTCACAATCACCAAATTATCAACGAGTTATAAGAACAAAAATCGCCGGTCATTCATCAAGAATGCCAGCGATTCCTTTTATTTCCAAAATCTAGTCCACATTATGCAAGTCGTGCCCCATTCGGTCCTTCTTAGTGTGAAGGTAAAATCTATTATATTTATTAGGTTCGATTTCCAATGGAACATTTTCCTCTATCGTCAGTCCATACCCCGTAAGTCCGATTCTTTTTTGCGGATTGTTTGTGAGCAATCGCATCTTTGACACGCCAAGGTCATGCAGAATGCTTGCGCCAACGCCGTAGTCGCGCTCGTCGGCCTTAAATCCGAGGCAAAGATTTGCCTCAACCGTGTCCATACCGTTCTCCTGGAGTTTGTACGCGCGCATCTTGTTCATCAAGCCGATGCCACGCCCCTCCTGGTTAAGATACACTACCACGCCTTTGCCTTCCTTCTCTATCATCTCCATTGCCCTGTGGAGTTGCGCTCCACAATCACAACGGTAAGAGCCGAGGATGTCGCCAGTGGCGCACGACGAATGCACACGCACGAGAATCGGCTCGTCCTTCTCCCATTCGCCCTTTACAATAGCCATATGCTCCAACCCATTCGACTTCTGCAAGAACGGGATCAGTCGGAAATGTCCATACTTCGTCGGCATATCCACTTCTTCGCCTTTTTCCACAATCGACTCCTGCTTCAGGCGATAAGCCACCAAGTCATTGATTGAAATCAGCTTTATTCCGAATTCATCTGATATTTTTTTCAACTCAGGCAGACGCGCCATTGTGCCGTCATCATTCATGATTTCCATCAATGCACCGGCAGGATACAGTCCGGCAAGGCGAGCAAGGTCGACAGCCGCCTCCGTATGCCCCGTGCGGCGAAGCACACCCTTGTCCTGCGCATAAAGAGGATTGATGTGTCCAGGACGTCCGAAGTCGGCAGGCTTCGCATTTGGATCGGCAAGAGCGCGGATCGTTGCGGCACGGTCATGCGCCGACACACCAGTGGAGCATCCCTCCAGCTTGTCGACAGTGACAGTGAACGGAGTGCCGAGCATCGACGTGTTGTCCGACACCTGCACGTCCAAGTCAAGTTCCTTGCAACGCTGAAGCGTAATCGGCGCACAAAGCACGCCACGTGCATGCTTCAACATAAAGTTCACCTTTTCAGGCGTGATTTTCTCGGCGGCGATAATGAAGTCTCCCTCATTCTCACGATCCTCATCGTCTACCACTATCAAGAATTTTCCTTCCTTGAAATCCGCAATAGCGTCTTCAATGCTGTCTAATTTTATTTTATCGTTCATCTCCTTGGTTGTTATCTTTTATTATCTGAGTAAGTTCATCGCAAACTTGTGAAATTTTCTTTACATCCCTTCTCAACCGTTGATGCTGCTTGACACCTATTATATAGACAAGAAATCCGACAGGCACAACAATCATCACCGCCCGCGCCGTCTTGCCATAGACCGACGGCTGCACAAGTCGGTTATATTTTATAACAGGGAAATCCATAAGTTTGTTTATAACCAGCTGGTTGCGTGAGTTGGACAGATAGCCAACCACATCCTCCAGTTTGTCCGACAGTTGCGTCAACGACTTCCGGCTCATGCCGCGTGTCCAATAGGCGAAATAATTCTGCCGCGTCCTGTTGCGGTGATAAAAAGCGTCTGCATCCGCCTTCAGCTCCGACAACGCGGCACACGCCCTGTCGGCAACGACATCCTCCATCGACAGCTCCTTCATCTCCACCCGGCGCAGCTCCGTCTTTCCAACCAGACGGCGGAAGAATGCCACGTATGCCTCCGCGTTAAACACCGCAGAGTCGTTGACCGCCTTATACGTAAGGAAAACGCCCAACGGGAACAGCACCGCCGTGCTTGCCCAAATGCCTTCCCAAACGTCCACACGCCCGTCGCGCGCAAGCTTGTAGCCGAACGTGTCTATGATGTAATAGAACACAAAGAGCAATACGGAGATTACAATAGGCACACCGATGCCGCCCTTGCGGATAATGGCGCCCAGAGGCGCGCCTATAAAGAAGAAAATCAAGCAGGCTATCGACAACGTGAATTTCTTGTGCATCTCTATCTGATGCCGGCGTATCACCTTCTTGTCTTCAGCAAGCGTATAACTTTTAAACTCAAACTCATTTTTCATCTGACGCGCGCGGTCGATGGCAAAGGCTATGTAGCGCTGCTTGTCGGCCAACGTCTTGCCGTTGAACACCGCATCCACATCCACAGGCTTGGTCAATTTCACCTCCGGAGCAGGCTGCTTGAGGATGCCGCCGTGTCCGTCCGACTTGCGGATGAAATTGTCGACGCCCACATACTGCACTTCCTGCAGGTCTCTGCCGAATATGTTGCCCACGCTGTCGATGCGCACCTTCACCGAATCTATTGTCTGACGCAGCTCGGCAATGTTTTTGCCCACATACTGCTTGCGCATCGTGCTGTCGTTCATTCGCGTGAAGTTGGCATCAAAAGGAATCATTATCTCCTTGTCGGAAAACGACTCCCTCCTGTATGGCGCGCCCACCGACGACACCTGCTGGTCGCTCAGATTCTCAAACTGCTCGCCTTTCCATAGTTTAAGGAACAGATGGCGCTTGTCGCGAGTGAAACTGAGCTTGCCCGAGTCGGAAAGAATTATTCTGGAGTTGTTGAATCCTTGCGACACGTCATAGATCATCAAGTCGTACAATCGTCCATTCTCACGGTTTTTCTGCTTTACAAACACGCTGTAGCCGTCTATCTGGTCGTAGAACACGCCCTCCGGGATGTCGAGTTCAGGCGATTTCTGACGCACGGAAAACACCAGCGTCCACATCTTCACCTGCGCCTTTGGCAACACATCATTCTGAAAAAAGAACGCGCCGACAGCCACAAGGGCTATCAGCACCATCAACGGCCGCATTGCCTTCAGCAGCGACACGCCCGACGACTTCATAGCCGTCAGCTCAAACCGTTCGCCGAGATTGCCGAAGAGCATCAGCGACGCCAGCAGAATCGACAAAGGCAATGCCAGCGGCACCATCGTGAGCGCGGCATAAAAAAACAGCTCGGCTATGACGGATATCTCCAATCCTTTTCCAACAAGGTCGTCGATAAAACGCCACAGGAACTGCATCAACACGATAAACAGACAGATGCAGAACGTCATCATGAACAAGGGCAGGAACCCTTGCAGCATAAAACCATATAGTTTCTTTATCTTAAGCATCCGTGTTGTTACAAATATTTCTGCAAAATTACGCTTTTATTGTCAAATTCACAATTCTTCATCAAAACGCCTCGTTGATGTTGAACGCAAAGCCAATCCCATTTTTGGTAAATCCCAGATCAAGACGCACATTCACATTTTCCTTGAATGCCCAACGATAGCCGAATCCGCCGTTAAGCAACGTTTTCCTCCAACGTATCTGCTCAAATTCCGGAAAAACGTTGGCGGCTCCTACCCACACCGTTATGCCGTTGCGCCGGCGGATGTGCTGACGCAACTCCACCTGCGCCTCCACGATGCACTTGTCGCGGTAGCGTCCCTCAAAATATCCGCGCATACGGTTAGGTCCACCCACACAAGCCATCATTGGCCACGGCACATCCTGGAAATTGAGCTGCGAATGGAATTCACCCGCTATAATCGCCCCCTTCCACGCCTTTTTGTAGGTTGCCACCGTAAGGTCGGTCACCATATACTTATCGTCGTTGCCGAAGAAAGCAGGCATAAACAGCTGGTCAAGCTGGAAAAGCCATCCCCGCGAGGCATTCGTAACCACATCGCGCGAGTCATAGTTGAGCGACACGCCCGCACCCACCGCCATAAAATTCTTCTCTGCCGAGCCAACAAGCCCTATCACATCATCGTTCAAGTCGGTCATCTTGACATACTGGAAGTTTGCCACCGGACCTACATACGCATTCTCAAACACACGCCAAAGGAAACGCGGCTTTGCCTCAAACTTGATGCGCGAATAATTCCGCTCATTGTCGTCGATATTGCCGGCATCGTAGCCCACGCCCCATATCTTCGACGGGAAAGTGTAGAAATAGACCGTATAGTCCAACTTGTAGCGTTCGCGTGGGAACACATTGTTGCCCCTCACGCCGAGCGCCATCATTCCCGACGTGGCCACATTGGCGAATATCGACACGTTTGACAGCGGCAGCGTCACATCGTTGCGGTCTATGCGATAAAGTCCCGATGCCACCAACCCGATGCCGACACCGGTAGCCGAGGCATAGAACGGCCCGCCGATCACACCGAAGTCAATCTTTTTTGAAGGGTCGAAATGATTGGAACGCTTGAAATAAGCTCCAACCTTTTTAAAGAAATTCTGTTTCTTGACAGTGTCGGCGGCCATCGTCACCGAATCGGCGACCACCGGCTGCGGCTCCTGTTCTGCCACAACCTCGGCCGACGTCTCCACATCGACGTCCGACACAATGTCGTGCGGCCACACGTTGCCAGCCACAAGACCCAGCGCCACAACCACCGCAAATATTCTTTTTGTACGCATGCTTTTATCCCGGCAGACCGCTTTTAATCACATTATAGCTTTTCTCGAGCAATTCCTCGGTCAAAGCCTTGTTGTCAGCACCCACCTTGTCAAAATATATTGGTTTATGGATTGTCAGCGATATTTTTCCAGGAGTGATGCGGAATGTGTTTTTAGGCATCACGTCGTAAGAGCCGTCGATTGTCAGCGGCACTATAGGAAGACCGAATTCCGTGGCAAGCGAGAATGCTCCACGCTTGAATTTCTTCATCTCGCCGTCAGGCGTACGCGACCCTTCGGGAAACACCACAAGCGACATGCCGTCCTTCAGAATGCGCTTTGCGCTGTCCATGGTCTGCTGTATCGCCGACGCCGACGAACGGTCCACCATAATATGCTTCGATATGCGGCAGGCTGCGCCGACAAACGGAATTTTCTCCAGACTCTTCTTCATCATCCACTTGAAGTTGTGGTTCAGATAGCCATATACAAGATAAATGTCGTAAGCACCCTGATGGTTTGCCACAAACACATACGACGTCTTGGGGTCGATATTCTCGCGGCCTTTCACCTCAACCTTGACAAACATCAATATGCACCACAGCTTGGCCCAGAAGTGCGCAGGATAATAGCCACCGCGCCTACTCATTCCGAGCAGACTGAAAAAGATGGTCAGCAACGCAGTGATAATAGTCACCACCAACAAAATAGGCATAGCCACACACCACTGATACACGGCAAGAATATGTTTCATAAGAATCCAGTTTTCGTTATCCGCTCATTGCGGACAGTTTTTCAGTTGCAAAATTAGACAAATTCCACGAATTATCTGCCTATTGCCCTAAAAAACCACGAATTCAAGCTCCGCTCCCCCATTTAAAGCCGAAAAGCCATTCCCGCCTGCCCGCAAACCGGCAGCATTCTTGAACAAACAAATCTGCACGACAGCTCCAAGCAATTAAAAACCGGAGCAGAAATCCTGCAATCACGACAATTCCCTCCGGTTAATCAAACTTAATTGAAAAGTTTCTCTGGAAGGGACATTTCTACGATAGCCACGCTTTCAACCTGTGCGCAATTGGAGCGTGATAATATCTCATTCCGATTGCAGTCAGGAAGGAAGCGGTATATAGAGAAAGGTAGAAAGCTCGGACGCAAGGTAGGCTCTGTAAAAACGGAAGAACAGATGAAAGCCGAATATAGGGAGGTAATAAGTCTGCTCCGCAAGGGATATTCAATTCGGGATATGGCAAAGTTGTGTGGTAAAGGGGTAAGTACCGTACAACGAGTGAAGCGATTACTAAAAGTACAATCACAGCAATAATACTATTGATTTTACGTTCTTTTCAAAGAAAGGGGTTGTGCAATAGTGGCTTAAAGGCTAAAAGCACTACCTTTGTAAATAATATCAAAACAGAGTATAATGGAAGAAAACAATATAACAGTAGATAAAGCTGTCCAAACAATAAAAGGGGCAATTTTGCGAGCTCAAGCACAGGCAAGCCAATCTGGTAATGCCATACAGTTGTCTTTATATTATGGTATATGGCGTTATGTGTCTATCAATTTACAACAAGCACATTGGGGCGCAAAAGCTCTTGATACTATTAGTGAGAGATTGCAGCGTGAATTGCCAGGATTAAGAGGCTATTCTTCAGGCAACTTGAAGAAAATGCGTATCTTCTATGAGGAATGGCAATGCCTTTCAATTGGTTCGCCATTGGCGAACCAATTACAACAGCTTGAAAATAAGATAGAAGAAGGTGTTGAAATAGGAGAAAAAACACTCCTTTGTATTAACAGACCTATAGAGTCCGCAGACTTACGTATAGAGGATTTCGTGGGCATTAGTTTTACTCATCATATGGAAATTTTGCATAAAACTACCACTTTAGATGAGCGTATCTACTATATACATCAAGTGAACTTGCATCATTGGAACAAGTACGTATTACGGAAATACTTATCAGATGATCTATATCACCATCAAGGCAATATGCCTAACAATTTTCCGAAAGCGATACCAGACATCAGGCAATCAATGAAAACAATATCAATGTTTAAGGATGAATATTTGCTTGATTTCATCAATACTGAAAATTTGGGATTGGAGATAGAGGATATTGACGAACGTGTAGTTGAGCAAGAAATTGTAAGAAACATGCGCGATTTCATTCTTCAATTCGGAAAGGATTTTATCTTTATGGGTAACCAGTATCGTGTCGTACTTGAAGGAGAAGAAATGTTCATAGATCTTTTGTTCTTTAGTCGAGAACTTGCAGCAATGGTAGCCGTAGAACTAAAATACGGTAAGTTCAAGCCTTCATATTTGGGACAACTATGTACATATCTACAGGCATTAGACCTTACTGTAAAAAAGCCACACGAAAATCCCTCTATTGGTATTGTGTTATGCAAAGAAATGAACAAGGCTTTTGTTGACATTGTTGTAAGGAACTACGACAGCCCAATGGGAGTAGCAACATATAAAACCAAACAAGATATGCCTGAAGAATTACAGAAGGCTTTGCCTGATTTGGATAAGATGAAAGATTTATTTTGCAAATCGTTGTAAATGTGTATTCGCATTTTATAAAATACGTATTAAGGAGTAAGGCTATAATGTTCTTACTCCTTTTTCGTATCTGTCACAATGGATGTTAGGGGCTTTAGATGGCGATGCCGTACTTTTTATACTTTTATATACAGCAATAATAGTCCCTTAAATGTTAAAATCGGACAGTATTGACAGAAAATCCAAGTAAACCTTGCTCGTTTTGAAGAAAATTTGTTATTTTTGCAATGGCTCTCGAATTTGTGCGTCAAATTGGGTTTGCTCAATGTCGATACACAGACAGCCAACGCCGAGCTGAAAGCTGAGAAGTCCAAACAACTTTCTCGGTAATAAGCGGGCAATGGGTGGGAAGAGAGTCAAGACATATAGAAGGCGTTTATCTGACGCTGTGTTTGAGACGAGTCGAATCTTGCAAATTCATAATTGTTGTCTCGAATATGGTCAACGGTAGATGTCCCGGGTGTGATTATATCAATCCCGTGGAGACCTTGTAAGCATGGATTGTACCCTTTCGGATGCAATCAAATGTATTATATAGGTCTCTTAACGGTAATTATTTTCATATCGGCGTGGGCTCTAACGTTGTCTGTTCGACAACAATAGGCAATGCAAGAGCCTCGACTCGTGGAATGGACAACAGGACGATTCCACGCTCTTTTGTGTCTATTGGTTGCTAATTTAATGCAAGACATAAAAACGATATGAACGCATTGATTAATGCGCATACCCATCGAGGTCGAAGCAGATCTCCTTACGTTGGACTTACCTCCAATGTCCTCCCCGAAGCGCAACGCTCATATACAGGGGTGTCCTCGGACTATGTACAAAAGGTAAACTACGAGTGGTTCGTGTTGCGAGTTACATATAACAGAACACAGAAAGCACATGGCATCATATCAACCTCTGACGTTCAGTCATATATGCCTATGCATTATGTTATAAAGAAAGAGATTGGGAAGAAGAAGCGAATTTTACAGCCTCTTCTTCCCAATCTTCTTTTTGTATATGCTACAAGGGAAGCAGTAAACTCCATTATCAAGAAAAAAGACGAAGATACACCTATTTTAAAGTATTACCTTGACAAGACAAAGCCTAAGGAGATAAACGGCAAACACCCTCCTCTTACCATTCCATTTGACGCAATGATAAACTTCATCAAAGCAACGAGCACAGAAAGCGATCATGTCCGCATCGTTTCGAATGAACAATGTCATTATAAAAGTGGTGACATTGTAAAAGTGATAGATGGAGAATTTAAAGGAGTTACAGGTAGAGTGGCTCGTATTACTGGACAACAGCGGGTGGTTGTGGAGATTGTAGGTTTATGCATGGTGGCGACAGCCTATATTCCAAGTGCATTTTTAGAAGTTAAGTAAACATCTAATATAAACTAAAACATTTTTACAATGAGAAAATTATTTGTATGTGCATTTGCTTTTCTCTGCCTTACAGCAAATGTATCAGCGCAAACCGTAAAGGACATTCGCAAAGAACGTCAAGAGATTCGTAAGGCATCAAAGAAAGATATGAATGAAAAGGCAACCAAAACAGCAAGAAAAGATGCTAAGAAACTCAAAAAGGAAGGTTGGATAACGGTTCCAGGTGCATTGCCATTAGAGAAACAGCTGGACAAGTCCTACATGATGCAGATGGAGTATGATGAAGACATGTACCCCAAGTATCTTATGGGTGAAGCTATGAGTATAGGTGAAAACTATGATGCCGCCAAGATGCAGGCTTTGGAATTAGCCAAGCAGAATCTTGCTGGTCAGATACAGACTGAGGTAACTGCATTGATTGAAAACTCCGTAGCAAACAAGCAACTTGCCAACGAAGACGCTGCATCGTTAACGCAGAGCATCATGGGGGCAAAGAACCTTATCTCTCAAAGCATCGGGCGAACCATAACAGTGATGGAGTGCTACCGTGTCAAATCGAACAAAAATAAAGAAGTGCTTGTGCGCATAGCATATAATGGTGCTATGGCAAAGGCGGCAGCAAAACGAGCCATACAAGAGGAATTGAATGAAAAGAGCGAAGAAATACATAAGAAACTTGATGAGATATTAGGATGGTAAAAAGACTTCTGTGCTGCTTGATAAGCATATCATTCTCTATCAGTTGTTTCTCTCAGCAAATAAAAAAAGCGGAGGGAGAATATACATACATCGTGCCAGAGAATGTTGATTTAGAAAAAGCCAAGCATATAGCATTGGAACGTCTGAAAACACAGTTGATAGCTGACGAGTTCGGCACAGTTGTTTCCCAAAACAATGCTACTACCGTTAAGAATAGCAACGGAAAGTCAGACATAGACTTCGTCTCTGTTGGTGGTAGTGAAGTAAGAGGGGAATGGATAGAAACTATTGGAGAACCAGACTTTAAGCCTTCCTTTGATAACGGGCAAATGATTATAAAAGTACACATCAAAGGAAAAATACGCGAGATTGTCTCGGCAGACATCAACTTCAAGGCATTAGTCCTTCGCAATGGTACAGAAGATAAATATGAAGATGACACTTTCAAAAGCGGAGATGACCTTTTCTTGTCGTTCACTTCTCCTGTCAGTGGATACATTGTGATATATTTAGTTGACAACGATGGAACGGCATTTTGCCTTCTACCCTACCAGAACCAAGAGCAAGGCAATGTAAAAATCAATGCAAACGAAAGATACGTCTTCTTTTCCGAAAAACTTTCTCCACAAAATCTGAAAGCGTATGTGGATGAATATACCATGACGTGTTCACATAGCCAAGAACTCAATCAGATATACGTTGTTTTCTCACCGAATACATTCGTTAAAGCTATTGACGGGAAGAGAGAAGATACTTTGCCCCGGGAGCTTTCCAACGAAGATTTCCAGAAATGGCTTGCAAAGAATAGGTCTAAAGATAAAGACATGACCTATAAAAAGGTATATATAACTATAAAAAAATAAGATGACATGGCTACAATCGACATCAAATCCATTATCAGCTTTCAGAAACAATTCGATACTCTGACTGCAACATTGAACATATTCGACATGTCTTTTCTTGTTTCTGGAGCAGCAATGTTCGGAGTCTGCCTTTACGCATTCCCGAACATGAAGCCTTTCTTCATACACAGCAGCCATATTTTCCTGTCTGTATTACTATGTGTGCTATTCGCTTATATCTTTGGGCTAATTTGCCGTATTGTCGGAAAGAGGATAAGTGATTGGCTCTGCATGAATGCCATGAGGAATTCATGTAAGAAGAATTTCTCTACGACTTTCAGCAATATGCTGAAGGCTTCCTCGATAGAAAGTTCTACGATACGAACAATGATAGACAATGGACAGGAAATGATGGCATATTCATATATGTGGATGAAACTTGACTCATGTTCTGATGCCGATTGCAGAAACCGTTTTCTTTATGTCTCCCGTATATGGGTATTGAGAGCCATTTATGAGGGCTTAATCGTGCCTGTTCTTCTATTGGCGGCAAGCATTTGCCTAAAGTCATGTGTATCACCAAAAGAACTGTTGTGGAAAGACTTGTCTGATATATTGAACAACCATAGCGGATGTATAGTTATACCAATCGTTGTTTTTCTCACTTGCTCGTTCATTTATCTGCTAAGCAAAGAGGCCGACCATTGCAACTACACCCAACTTCGTGAAATCATATCAGCTTACTCCGACTTCATAGAAAAGCCCAAACAGAAAGAACCCCATCAAATATCTTATACTACAATTTTAATTTAATATTAGTAGTTATTATGAAAAAGGTCTTATTCATATTGTTGTTTGTTATCACTTGCGTCAATGTCGCTGCTGCTCAAAACGATTATGAGCATGTAAAGATAAACGGCTTATACTACTATGTCTATACAAAAGGAGAGTCTACAGGAATAGCTTATGTAGCACCTAAAGACCCGAAAAAAGGCAAAGGGTATAGTCCCGCAAAAGATTTAGAGATACCTTCGAGCGTAAATTATAAAGGCAAAGAATACACAGTTAAAGGTATAGACAGGTGTGCCTTTTTCCAAGACAAGGAATTGACTTCTGTCATTATCCCCAATACGGTAGAGGTTATTGGAACACAAGCTTTTAGCTGCACTAATTTACAGGAGATCATTATACCGAACTCTGTTAGAAAAATAAAAAATAGTGCTTTCGAGAATTGTGCGAACTTAGTAAATATTACAATCGGCAATTCAGTAACAAAAATTGAAACTGCCACTTTTCAAGGATGCTGTTCTTTGAAAAACATAACTATGGGTGATAATATTACAGAAATAGGAGCTTATGCCTTTTCTGGATGTAAAAGCCTTGAACATTTTACTATTCCAAGTTCAGTTAAAGTAATACAATATTCAACTTTTCAAAACTGTACAAGTCTACAGAAAATGTCTATACCCCATTCTGTTGAAAAAATCGAGAAGTATGCTTTTTCTGGTTGCAAATTACAAGAAATTGTAATCTTAAATGAAGATATTAAATTGGAATTAGACAAAAATTGGTCAAACGATTTGCTATCCAATTATATCGGACCATTTGTAAATTGCACCATCAATACGTTGGTTTATGGTAATACGAACTATCCTATAACCGGGTATGGATTAGACTTGAATACACCAATTTATTATTCTGCCACAGCTCAAAATGCAAAAAAAATTGCAGCAAGATTTATGGGTAAAGCCGCTATCCGTTTTGCCATATCTGAGGAAAGTATAATAGCTCAAATTGACGAATGGCAAAAGAAAAAGGAGTTTGAAACTATTGCTCAATGGAAACAACGTGTTACAGAAACCACACGGAACAAAAAGGTACAAGAGATAGTTGAAGATGCAACACAAAAAATGATTAAACGCAATAGTAGTCTTGATATTCTAAGATCTATCGGAACATACGACATGGACTATGGAATTTTGCCTATAAATACTTGTTATGGAACATCTTATTTTAAAATTAATAGTGAAATCGCAAAAGAACTTAAACAGTCTCCAAGTCAACTAAAATTATACCCTACATATACACTAAATAATGATTATATAGCCATAGCTTCATTGAAGATGGAATACAAAGGTAATATTTGGAATGCAGAACCTACTGTTGAAATCCAAGAGCAAGACTTAGCACTCAACTTGCCACCTCTGGAAATGAAATTCGATACATCCAAGAAAACAACACCAGCAACAAAGAACATTCCGCAAAACAAAAATATTGACAATACTATTGATACGAACATACCAAGCACGTCCGGCTTGAATGACAAAACCTTTGTTGTCATTATTGGTAATGAAAAGTATTTAAGGGTCGCAAAAGTTCCATTTGCTCAAAATGACGCAAAAGTATTTGCTACATATTGCCAAAAGACACTTGGCATACCAGAAAAGAATATACGTAGTTATGAAAACGCTACATACGGAACTCTCATTTCTGCCCTTGATGACATCAAAAGTATATGCGATGTTTATAATGGCAACATTAAGGTTATATTCTATTATGCCGGTCATGGTATTCCAAATGAGCAAACTTGTGATGCCTACCTCTTGCCGGTTGACGCAGATGGCAGGAATACATCTGTATGCCTGTCTCTGAACACCCTTTACAAGGAACTGGGAAATTTGAAATCACAAGTCTGCATTGCTTTCATTGACGCATGTTTCAGTGGTGCTGAACGTGGAAGCAATATGTTGGCATCTGCAAGAGGTGTCGCTATCAAGAGCAAGCAAGGAACTCCTGAAGGCAAACTTATCACCTTCTCTGCTGCATCTGGAGATGAAACAGCATACCCATATATAGAAAAAGGACATGGGTTGTTCACCTACTTCTTGCTAAAGAAACTACAAGAAACAAGTGGTAACGTAACTTTAGGAGAACTTGGAACTTATGTCACAGAGATGGTACGCCAACATTCTATTACAGAAAACAAAAAGCTCCAAACTCCTGTTATGAAAATCTCAACTTCTATAGCTTCAGATTGGCGAAGCATCAAACTGAAATAAGTAAAGGCCTAAATATTCTGTAGCAATAATAACACATTTTCCCTAATTATTATGATTTTCCCTAATTATCATGAAAAGAATTCTTTTTCTCGTACTTGTAGCATTGACAATGCACTATGTACAGGCGCAAAACTATGAAAAGATGCTGTTTCTTTTAGTTGATTCCACAACCAAGAAATGCGGTTGCGTTGACATCAATGGAAATATTGTAATGCCATTCAAATATCAATCTGCTTCATGGCGAACATACTTCACCCAACAGGAATATGATAGTGGATACATGAACCGTAGTCGTTACTATGACGAGGAAGAGGCATTTCTACCTTATTCTTTAGGATGGGGATGGTTAAGAACTGAAAAAGACAAACATTTCGCATTCAATAATAACAACAAGCAGAACTACGAGTTGTTGGATGTTAGCAGCGACAAGTATTTTATCATCAAGAAAGATGGACTTGTAGGAGCTGTTGACAGCATGGGACAGCAAGTAATCCCTTGTATTTATGATGACATAGCCCCTGACCATGAGAATATGAAACTTTTCAACTGGCAGGACGGACTGGCATCCGTTTTTAAGAACAAAAAAATGGGATGCGTCAACAAAAACGGTAAACTGGTTATTCCATGTATATATGATATAAATCTATTTAATTTCAGAAGAGAAGGATATTGTATTGTTGCTATAAAAAATGGCAAAGAGGTATATCTTGACAAAAACGGAAAGACGACTTCTGCTCCAAACAATACGCAAACTAATACCTCATGGACAAGATGTCTCACCGAGGAAGATAAAGACCGTGAGTTAATATGCGTAGAAAAGAATGGTAAACATGGTTGTATAGACAAGACAGGAAAACTTGTCATTCCATTTTTTTCTGACACTCATATTTTCTTTAACAACAATGGTAATTATGCTGTCATTTCGCAAGGCTGGAATTTGGATGAAAATAATTACGAGAAAGGGAAGTTTGGCTATATAAACAGAAAGGGGGAAATTGTAATCCCCTGCAAATATGCTGCTGCATCAAACTTTATAGGAAAGTTTGCCATTGTAGAAACTCCACAAGAGACCTCAAACGGCATACTCGAATACCGAGTTGAATGCATAGATGAGAATGGAAATGTTAAACTTAATCTTGGAACTAATATTAACGGATCTGACTATTACGAACCAGATTTTTCAAACGAACAAAACTTACGCTTTAGAAATTTCTCCATATCTTCTAATGGTATCATTTGTCAGAAAAATAGAGATGGTGGCTTTTCATTCAAAGCATTAGAAGGTTATGGTCACGATGCTTTAGAAGAACAAGTCTTTGATAAACTTGCAACATTTGGCGATTTCAGAAAAGATATTGCATTGGTTGAAAAGAATGGTCAGAAATGGTTTATCAATGAGAAAGGAGAAAACATATTGCATGACAAATTTGATAATATTGGAACAATTTCATTAAATGCAATATACAAAATAGAAAAACGCTTACAGTTAAATGACAGATACTTGCTTTCTGAAAAAAATGATTTGTTGGGACTTGTTGATATTGAGCAAGAGAAAATGTTGACTCCATGTATATATGAAGAAATCGGTGAAATATCAAAAGGAGTAAATGCTTGGCAAGAACAAATTCATCAAAATATGGTGAAGGTCAAGAGAAACGGCAAATATGGATATGTGGATGTTAGGACTGGAGAAGAAATTATACCTTGTGAATATACTTATCTAACAGCACGCTTCAAGAAATTCCAATACCTCTACAAAAACCAAAAATCAAACATTGACGAAAATATTCCGGTTTGCAAAATATCTAACAATAAATGCTATGCTGTTATTATCGCAAACGAGAAATACACAAGAGAACAAAATGTACCATATGCGTTGAATGATGGAAAAACATTCTCGGAATATTGCAAGAAGACTCTCGGCCTTCCTGACAACAATATCCACTATGCAGAGAACGTAACACTTAATGACATCAAATATCATTTATCATGGCTTAAAAACCAAGTAAAAATGGCAGGTGACGATACTAAAGTCATTTTCTATTATGCTGGACACGGTATTCCTAACGAGTCTGACCGTACATCCTACATACTACCAAGCGATGGCTTTGCTTTCGATATCAATACAGGATATAGTCTTAAAGATTTATATAAAGAATTAGGTGACTTACCATCCAAAAACATCATAGCCTTTATAGATGCCTGTTTCAGTGGCGCACAAAGAAATGAGCAAGCTAACGCTGAAGCAAGAAGAGTTGCTATCAAGGCCAAGCCAGACACGCCTACTGGTAAACTTGTTGTATTCTCAGCAAGTCAAGGTGACGAATCCGCACTTCCATACGATAAGGAAAGACATGGTATGTTCACTTATTATCTTTTGAAAAAGCTGCAAGAAACATCTGGAAATACATCTTTAGGAGAATTAACCGACTATGTGAAGGCAGAGGTTTCCAAACAAGCTTTCAAGGAAAAGAACAAAACACAAACTCCATCTGTATACAATTCGTCAGAACTTGAAGACTGGAGAAACATCACACTTAAATAAATAAAGCGATGAACAAAAACAAACTTTTGCCTATATTGTTTTGGGGATTGTTGGCTTCAACAAACGGCTTTGCCCAAAACAATAATCCTCGCAAGGCATACGATGACTTCAAAAAGCAGGCACAACAACAATACTATGATTTCAGAACGCAAGCCAACGAAGAATATGCCGCTTTCTTAAAACGAGCATGGGAGCAATATAATTCTCTACCTGCCATTCCCAAACCCAAGGACGAGACTGTGCCACCTATCACAATCCCCGAAGAAGATAAAAACAAGCCTATAGAGAGCAATCCCATACCAATCAAGGACGTTGTTGCGCCACCGACACCAAATCCACAACCTACGCCTATCGCGCCCATCAAAGAAAACTCTCAACCACAAGAAAGAACGGTTGACTTTACATATTGTGGAACAAAATGCCAGATTCGCATTAATAAGAACCTAAATCTGTCTCTCCAAGATTGTAACAACGAACAGTTATCTAATGTCTGGACACAACTGTCAGCAGAGGGCGTGCTCAACAATACCATAAGAGACTGTCTTGCAATAAGAGTTGGCAGGAACTTGTGCGATTGGGCATACCTAAACTTATTGTCTTCATTTTCAAAAGCCATGTATGGAAATTCCAATGAAGCGACAATGCTGACTTCTTATATATATGCCCAAAGTGGATATAAAATGAGATTAGGAAGAAACGAGCAACACATATATTTATTATATGCAAGTGAACATGGAATTTATGATATTTCATATTTCGATATAGATGGACTTAAGTTTTATCCATTCGAATGTGACAAAGACAAGCTGGAGATATGTGATGCTTCATTTCCTAAAGAAACACCTTTGTCTTTGTATATTCCTCAAAATCAAAAGTTTGAATACAATGCAAGTGATATAAGGACTTTGACTTCGAGGAGATATCCAGATGTACAAGTTCAGGTTCAAGTAAACAAAAACTTGATAGAGTTCTATAATACATACCCCTCTTCAGAAATTAATGCTAACTTTATGACGAGATGGGCAATGTATGCCAATACGCCATTGGATGCGAAAGTCAAGGAAGAACTTTATCCTACACTAAAGGAAAAAATCAATGGCTTGAGCCAATTAGAGGCAACAAACAAATTGCTTAATTGGGTTCAAACTGCCTTTGTTTATGAATATGACGATAAAGTGTGGGGACACGACAGAGCTTTCTTTGCAGAGGAAACCTTATATTATCCTTATTGTGATTGTGAAGACAGATCTATACTATTCAGTCGTTTAGTAAGAGATTTATTGGGATTGAAAACTATCTTAGTGTATTATCCAGGACATTTGGCTAGTGCTGTATGTTTTACAGACATTGTTTCTGGGGATTATATTTCTTTAAATGGAAAACATTATGTCATTACAGATCCAACTTATATTGGAGCACCAGTTGGAATGACAATGCCTGATATGGACAATACTCAGGCACACGTTATTCTATTAGAATGACGCAATTAAAAAGGCATTTAAAATGCAAGGATAGCGGATGGACTTGATTATGCAACAGCCATCCGTTTTTTTCACTTGTCTATGTAAGATGCGACAAAATAGACAATCGAAATGACCGTATAAAGGAAACACGGCAAGAATATCCAAAGCAAAGTCTTTACCCAACCATTTGACAACCACACGCCTTCATTCCTTGACATCATATTAGACATATCATAGAAATGGCGAGTGAGAATATCCTTGTTCTCCTTTCGGTGGTCTTCAAGAAGTTTGGACTCATCGCCAATGAGCTTCTTTCTGGCATCTGTCAGTTTCTCAATGTCGGCATCATCAACTTTAGTCTTGAATTTTATATCTCTCACCTTGGCAATAAAGCTATCAATGGCTTTTGTAACAGCGTCCGCTTTATCGGTGGCTTTATTCAAGTTTTCCTTGGCTTCCTGCAAAGAACCAGTTGCCGTTTCAAGACTTGATTTTGCCGAAGTCAAACTATTGCAAGCATCCTTGTAGGCTTGAAGCTGTTGGTCAAACTTGTCCGAAGCCTTGTCAGTTTCGATATTCTTGTCAATCGAGTTCTCGAAAGATCCGAAATCCATATCTGAGATTTTACTTTTACCTATTGGCATAATATCAGTGCTGTTGGTTGAACATTCGGTTATCTGCCATATCCTTGCTTCTTGCGAGGTCTGCACAGTCGATTAGCCATCATAGCGCAACGATGCGCCCATGACAGTTCATCCTCGTCCTTGTCTCGTCCCCAACCAGAGGTTGCACCACCTCCGCCACCGCCAGACTGGGCGGCAATGGTTGTGGCAGCATCAATGTACTCAGCAAAGAGAAGAATGGCGGTCTTCTGCACATCGCCTATCTTGGCAAACACATTGTCGGCATCCAAAGCTATATTCTCGTCGATGACATCCAGACAATTCTGAGGAATATCAACAGGGTAATGATGAAACTCGTCCGTATAAAAGTCGAAGTGACGTATCTTTGGAGTGTTGTCCGCAGTAGGCATGGGTTTGGGTACAGTCATAATCTTTGGCTGTTGGGTATTCTTTGTTGGAGTTGAAACTG
>ENA-UESH01001191-UESH01001191.1-human-gut-metagenome-genome-assembly--contig:-NODE-1191-length-19360-cov-3.459057_pt1 | contig 19360 bp, 21 predicted proteins | sample MGYA00243001_ERZ508002 | MGnify/ENA primary metagenome ERZ508002 (study PRJEB26167, sample SAMN06115447) | human gut metagenome | host: Homo sapiens | place: China:Anhui | collected 2015-08-07... | reverse complement strand
GTTCTGTCCGCAGGTTCGACCTGTTCGAGCGCCCGGAGCTTATCCGTATATTCCTCCAGCGCTTCTTTCGTTTTCTGGATCGCCGACCGATTTTCTTCCCAGTCCTGATTGAGTTTTTCAGACGACGGATGCGCTGCGTCATAGGCCTTTTGCGCTGCCTGGATTGCGACGACGATACCGGTAATGGCTGCGCCGATTCCAAGCAGCCACGGACTGAGCGAACCGAGCTGGAGCACGGAGCCGACCCGCTGAAAGCTTTTGACAGCCGCTGCAATGGCGAATACACCGGTTTCAGCAGCAGCAAGCGTCAGGATTATATGGCCGAGGTCCGTGTCCAGCAGCTCCACCAGTTCGGTCACAGTCTCAAGCCCGCCCTTCACAGATTCTGTCTCGATCATGTGATTGACAAGCTCCGTCCACTTGTTGTCAAGGATATTCGCTTTACTCTGCCTCGCGGTCGGCGCTTCCGGCAGAAGTTGTCACCTTGTCCAGCATTTCCGCGTACATATCATAGTTCTCGATGAGTGCGTTGAGCTGGTTTGTACGGAGTTTGCCGCCAAGATCGGACTCAATCTGTGCAAGCTCGGCCTGCGTCAGAACGCCCTCTTTGTACGCCTTTGCAAGACCCGCGACGGCCTCCATGGGATTTACAATGCTGCCTGTAGCCTGCGCCGCTTTCATGGCGTCTTCCGAATACGTCCAGAGGATCTGGCTCAGACTCTCGATCTCATCCTTTGTCCATGTGATGCCGTCTTCCAGTTCGGTTTCGGTATCGCCCATGATATTCAGGATCAGTGCACGCATGGCGCGGGCCGCCATAGAACCGGATTCCTGCGTTGCGGCTGTGATCGTGCCGAGTGCCGCCGTCAGCTGCTCTGCGGTCATGTTTGCCATCGATGCAACGTTCGCGACGAGCGGGAAGCCCTCGGCGATTTTCTGAATCTCGGTCGCATATTCGTTCTCGATTGTATTAGCCGCGTCCAGCACCTTCGACAGCGCCGCAACATTGCCCTCCAGTTTGAACGCTGCATCGGCAGACAGCAGGAACTTATTTGCAGTATCGGCATTCACATCTCCGACAAGCTGCGTTTTTGTCGCAAGTTCCGCCATGTCCTCCGACATTTCTTTATAACCGGCTTTGGAGAATGAACCGACGCTGCTTAGATAGTCCGTAACCGAGACGCCGTATTTGGATGCTACGTCATAGCCGTGCTCTCCGATCTTCGACATCTGCGCATCGGTATTGTTTGTGACCTTCTGAATGGCCGTCAGTTCGGTATCAACATCCTTCATGGTTTCCAGCGCAGCCTTCAATTCCTGCACAAGCGCGTTCACAGCATCCCGTGTAAGCTGCCAGACCGCAAGCTGCGGGAACAACCGCCCGAAGGAATCAACCAGACCGTCGCTCTGCGTCACGGCCTGTCCGGTCGCGTCTGCCGCATCTGACGCCGCGCCTGCATACTCCCGTGCACCCCGCGCAGCATCTGTCCAGTCCACGTCGATCACAGGCCCCTGCGCTGCCGTTGGGCCGTGTGACGTTCCCTGACCAAACACCTCGTAATCGCCCGCCTCCAGCATGGGGACGCTCTGCCCGGCCGCACCGGAAGCACGGATTCGCTGCATCTGCGCATACAGATCGATCAACTGCCGAATCTGGCCTGCGCGGTCTTCCAACGCGCTGTTTCCGGCGGTCAGCCGCGCAAGAAACTGTGCGTCAGCGTCCGATTCCTGTCTCTGCGCATCTGCCATCTGTGAAACCGCCTGCGCAGCAGTCCCCGCCGCAGAAGCCTGTTCTTCCGTCGCAGCCGTTGTTTGCCTGCGGACAGCCAGCGCCTGCATTTCTGCCGAAGCAGCCTGATTGACCTGCGAAATATACTGCAAAAGCGCCTGCACCGCCGCCTGCGCAGAATTGCCCATGCCAGAAAAGGCCGCTGCATTCTGCCCAAGCTGCGCGTCAAGTTCCTGCAAGCCGGTGCGCATCTGCTGAACGGCATCAGAAAGCTGCTCCAGCGCTGCCGCGCCCGCCGTGTCTACCTTTACAGAAATCTTCTGATTTTTCAGGCTGTTTATGTCCGCAATAAGCTCATCAAGCTGTGCACGCAGAACCTCTACCTGAATCTGTACTGTGTTTTCATTATTTGCCATTCTTATATTACTCCTTCACCTTGAATCCGCTTTCCGTCAGAGACTTTGCCAGCGCATCCCGCACAAGCCCGGTTCCGATTGCAAGCTCCTGCGCTTTCTGATGGAACGGGCGTGCCTGCTTTGTTTTGTAAATCGCCGACTTCTTCCATTGATAGCCCTTGCCGCTTTCCACGACCGGCGCGATCAGCCGTCCGCTGTCCCGGTCCCGGCTCCTGTCCTGCACCTCCAGCGTCATAGTTGACGGGTCATATTTTGCTTCCATCACGTTCCAGTCCTGCAAGCCGCCGGGTTCGCCGGTGTCATCCCGTCGGATATACGGATGATCTTCACTGCGCTTATAAACCTTCTCGCTGTAGACCTCGGACTCAACCGCTGATACAATCGCCGCGCGGACAGCATCGGCTACGTCGCCTTCCATTGCCCTTCCGATTGCATCGTCCAGGCGTCGGTTAAAATCCCGGACAAAATCTTCGATTGCCATAAAAAACTCCTTATAAAAGCAGAAGCCCGGCACAGTGCCGGACTCCTGCGGTTTCCGCCCGACTTTTCGGGGGTATTTGAATTTTTCCGTTCTGATACGACTCTGGCCGCTTCACAGTTCGTATCGTTCGCCGTCCTGCACCGTACAGAGCGTTGCGCGGTTCAGAAACGTCTGACTCAGGGCTTCCCGTGCTGCCGTCTGATTTGCGGCCCGTACCCGAACCGTTGTCCGTGTACCGTCTTCATTTTCCCGTGAAAATGTGTAGATCGCCGTTTTTGCAGTCTGCTGCCGGGCCTGCGCCGCGACCTCCGCCCGGTGCTGCTCTGCTTCCTGTTTCAGTTCAAACCATGCAGGCGGCTGTCCGTCGTCTTCGTCTCCGGGCTTCCAGCTTTCCGGAAGGCCCAAATACCCGGCGTCATGCAGCATATTGAGCGTGATCCGGAGCATTTCACCTCCCTGCGCGTTGAATGAGCCGTCCCATTCAAACCGTTTTTTAAAATTCGTCTTCCAAATGAAGTGTTTTCTTTGCCCGCCGATGTCCAGTCTGGCAACGGCAAGGTAGTCCCATGGCATATGATTGAACGCAATGCAGACCGGCGTGGATTTTTCCAGCATATCATGCGTGACCAGCATCTGAAACCTCCGCTTTCTCGAAGCCGTTTTCTGCGGTCAGAACCGGAGCCAGCCGTTCAAACAGCTGCGGCGTCACAAAATAGTCTCGCTCCGGAGTGTGAATGACCAGCCCGATCAGCCTGCGCGACTTGTGGTTTACCACAAGATCAACGTGCCGCATACGCTGGTCGTCCGGTTCGCCGACGCCGATGCGCATACCGCCCAGCAGCATCAGAACCAAACTTCGGAAAAGGCCAGTTGCCGGTTGGCCGGAATCGCCGCAGGCATAGTCCGTCTCGAAAAAGATTTGCAGGATCGGCGCGTTTGTCCGCTTGATATGCCGCAGAAGCGCAATCGCAGGAAGCGCACTCATAAATGTGGTCCGGTCATGCAGCAGATATGGATAAATCGGAATGCCGCCGATCTTGACCGGCTGCTTTTTTATAGCAAGCTTCCGACTGCGGTGATGGGAGAACCTCCACATTACTGGACCCCCCATTTTTGAAAAAGTTCGCCGAGCGTGTTTCCGCATTCTGATGCACCCAGCCCGATTTTCTTGAGCAGCGCTTTGATATCATCTGGGACAGGCCCGTAAATCTTTCGCCCGTATGTTCCGTCATATGTGCCGTCATTCTCTGCCGTTGCAGGCGTGACCCCGTTCCGCCGGAGAAATGCGTCAATATCGCTCTCTGCGGCCTCCCGGTGTCTATACTGGACATTGTTGAACGGCGCATAGAGTTCGCTGGGAGCCAGGTTCTTCGCCTTGAGTTCGGCCGTTTTTTTTGCTTCTTCGACGGCCCAATGAAATTCTGGCTCATTCGGGCAAAGCACATTGATCCACAAAATCGTATCAAGGCCGGGGAGTTCGGGGCGCTCGATCATAAATGCCGGACTTGCGCTGAGCGGGTAAGAGGTGCCGCCCTTGACAAAATAGCCGCACATCGACGCGTTGCCGATGTAAGCGCAGGCCCGCGCCTTGTCTGCCTCGTCCTTCCATTTTTCCAGCTCTCTGCTGTGTAATCACTCTGCTTTAATGCCTCCGCTTTCTCGATTACAGCGTTAAGTTTTGTAACATCTGTTTTTGTTTCTTCCTTTGTCTCTGCCTTTACCAGTGCTTTGATTGCAGCATTCAGATGCTCTGTTGCCTCATCTACAGTAGACTGCGTGTGCGGAGCCGCAAGCTCATCTTTTGCCTCTTTCAATTCAACGCAAAGATCAGACCAGCTTGCTGCCGTATAATCACTCTCAGTTAAGTTCTCTGCACTTTTAATTGCAGCTTCAAGTGCCGTCGTATCCACCGTTTCCTCTTCATCCTTAACAATATTTGCATCGGTTACCTTAAATTTTACCGTGTAATCATTGTAACCAAGTGCATATACCGTGATTGTCCAGTATCCGGTTCCGTCTGTTCCCGCCGGCAGTTTACAACGCAGTGAATCTGTAAGACCAAGCTGGATTCCCTGTGCTTTGTGCATCCAGTTATCTGATGCAAACTTGGTTCCATAAGATTGAAGTGGATCGGTATAAGTACTGTCGGATCCATAATAAGTCCACTCTACTGCCTGCATATCAGCACCAAGTGCACCGTAGCCCTCCCCAGTCAGATCGACACGAAGAAATTCTCCGTAAGAACCGTTTGCCTCTTTTACCGTTGTTGTAATATTCTCTGCTGTTTTTAATGCAGCGTCCTTGATTCCGGAATCCGTTCCATTGTTTACTCTCGCAGCAAACGAAAAACTTCCGTCCTCATTTTGGGTAACTGTTTTTAGACCATTGGTGTTTTCTGTTACTTCTGCAACCAGATCCGTATAGTTTTTCAGATTTTCCTCCGAAAATCCACCGGATAAAGTACTGCCATTTTCCACTACGGTATATGCTGCTTTAAAAGCTTCATAATCTTCAGTTTTTACTTTGACTGGAACATATTTAAGTCCTGTTACCACATAGCTTTCAATCTCATTTTTATCATAGGAAAAAGTCTCTCCGTTCGTCAGCACACCGGTGGCTGCTCCTGTATAATATGCCACTTTGAGCTTTGTACCATCTTTTTTTGTAATTTCTGACGTACACTGATAACTTCCCCTGTGCAGTCCGTGATTGGTGGTTGCTCTCGATACGGTATCAAATGCACCCATGTCAAGCTCAGCGCTGCATAAGCATACTGATACTCCTGCGTTTCTCCCGTTTCACTCTTCACCTCGGTTCCAGTGATCTGCTCTGCTTCCACTGCACTTTCTTCTGCGGCAAAAACCGTCATGGACGATGTCCCTGTTGCTGCCACCATGGAAAAAGCCAATACTCCGGTCAGGATCCGGGCAGATACATTTTTTCTTTTCATTTTTTTAATCCTTCATTTTGCTTTATCTATCAAAAGTTAGTCTTTGTTAACTCTCAATCAAAAAATTCACACTATCAGATTCCGATCCACAGGTATAAGAAAAGCAGAAATACCGCCCTTATGGCAGTAAACCACAATTCATTCCCTTTCAATTTTCCAGAGACACCATAGTGGATATTTCCTTTCGGACAGATGCCGGTACATTTCTGACACATAAAACAGTCGCCTCTCGTCTCAATCGCCCCCAGTTCCGGCAGTCCGATATCCGAGGGACATTTTTTCGTGCATACTGCACAGCCAGAGATACAGTTCTCCCTTTCTCTTCTGAGCGCAAAATATGGCAGTACTGGAAGAAGTGAAAATATCGCTCCCATCGGGCACAAAATACGGCAGAAAAAACGCTCCTGCACGCACATGCCTCACAGGATGAGAATGAGCAGGACGACTCCCGCAAAATATCCTTCCAATGCAAAATTTCCTGCATGAAGCATGGAAAAGACATCCCACGGACTGCTGCCGTAAGTTCCATGCCAAGCGTGACCGGTTTCTTTTTTAATTTTTTACAGGCCCAGACATAAGCTGCATGCACCCAGTCCGACAGACTTCCAAATGCACAGGCAAATCCACAGAAAAAACGGCCGAACACTACGGTAGATGCACAGAATATGATAAGTGACAGCACAAATGAAGTGATTTCAATCTGTGCACCCGTTCCCATCTGTCCGGCAATATATTTCACACCGGAAAATGCAGCCGTGAACGCTGACGGAAAAAATACAAAAAACAATAACTGTATTCCCGCAAGGATCCATGCCGGAATCTGCTTTTTATGCTTCTTCCAGAAAACAGCTCCATTTGTCTTTCGTTCCTTTGATATACAATTTTTTTGAATTATTTCAACTATATTTTTTAACTTCGTACTTTCCAAATTTTTCTTCACTCTTACTGTTCTGCCTGTTTCAGTGCCTCGCTGACAGCATCCCTGATCCCGGTAGAACTGAACGTTGCACCGCTTACGGTATCCACATCTGCGGACTGCGCCTCTATGATCTTTGGAATAATATCTTCCGCCATGGATAAATAGGCTTTATCCTCGCCGTCTGCGGAAGTTATCTCAATTTCGCTGATTGTTCCATTTTCCACGGTCACAAGCACGGTGATCATTCCGCCAAAACCTTTTGCCCCGCCTTCCCATCTGCCGTCCGGATAAGTTCCTTTTATATCGACAGTTTTTTCTTTTTCCTGCTGCAGTTTTGTCACCTGCACCTCTAACTTTGTGATCTCTTCATCCTTGCTTCTGTCCTTTAATACCTGATTGTAACCTGCCAGTATCAATATGACCGCAGCCAGACAAAATGACCGGATCAAAAAATCTTTCATCTGCTATTCTCCCTTAATTTTTTGCCTGCTCCAATGCCTTTTGACAGGCTTCAATGATTGCTTTTGAGGAACAGGTTGCAGACGATACCGTATCGATCCCTTCTGTACTGTTCTTTTGTAATATCTGACTGACAACACCTTCTGACGCGGCTTTTATATAGAATGAATTGCTCTTTCCTCCGTCTCCGGAAATATCTTTGATCTCCTTGATCTGATCGTTTTCGATCACAAGCGTGAGCGTCAGTTTATATTCATCAAAATCTTCATCCTCATCCGGAATGCAGACAACACTGACCTTATAATCACCATTTTTATAGATCAGCGTTGTCTCGCCACTATTCTCGGTATTTTCCGTATCATTTTTTTCAGTATCTCCGCCACTCTCAGTATTTTCACCTCTATTTTCCGTATCCTCGCTGTTATTTTCCGTATTTTCGCTGTTCTTTTCCGTATTTTCGCTGTTGTTTTCCGTATCCTCACTGTCTTTTTCCGTGTCTTCGCTGTTCTTTGTATCGTCATCACCGCTCTGGCTGCCAGAGAACGTGTAGTTTCCATCTTTTGCCGCAGCTTTTACCACCACATCCACGGCATGCAGTACTGCCTTTGATGTACAGGTTGCACCGGAGACCGTATCCACCCCGTCAATTCCGTTTTTATTTACGATCTGTGTTACAACCCCCGGATGCTTACTACTGCCGGAAACCGCCTTTGTAATATAAGTATCATTCTGGGAATCTCCATCCCCGTACACATCGGAAACTGCAATGATTTTTCCATTCTGAAACATCACTTTTACATGCAGGTTGTACGCCGTAAAAGCACCGCTCTCATCCGGGTTACAGACAACGACTCCATAATAGGAGCTCGCTTTTGATGTGTCCGGCTTTTCGGTATCATCTTCTGTTTCGGTATCCGTCTCCCCCTTTTTCGCTTTTTTTGCAGCCTCCATCGCATTTGATACTGCCTCAATGATTCCTTTGGAACTGTATGTTGCACCGGAAACCGTATCTACAGACAGGCTCTGCTTTTCTAAAATACTTGCCGTCACGCCCTCCTTTGCACGGTTAAAAAATCCCGCATCATCTGATGTTTTTACAATATAAAGCCCAATGATCGACTTGTCTTTGATCTCGATAAACAATTCGACCGGTCCGGCAAATCCATTTCCAGTTCCTTCATAATAGCCATCATTCAACGCAAAATCTCCCTTTGCCATAACCGTTTGTTCTTCCCCGTCACTGGAAGATAACGCATCTTTTACTGCATTTATGATTCCTCTTGAACTGTATGTTGCACCGGAAACCGTATCCACATCCGTACTCTGCTTTGCAAGGATGCTCGCTGTCACACCTTCTTTTGCACGATTGAAAAAGGCTTCATCATCTGAATTACTCAAAATGTTGATCGACCGGATCGTCTGATTTTTTATCACAACTGAAACTTTGATCTTACCGGAAAATCCGTTCGCACTGCCTTCATAAGTTCCGTCTGCAAGATCAAACGCACCGTCTAAAACAACAGCCGCTTCCGTATTTTCAACTTCCGTCTCTTCTACCGACTCCATACCGGCACTTTCGATAATAGTTTCCGTCTCTGTCAGTTCATCTTCTGACTCTGAACCATAAACCGGTGCTGTATAATCACTCAGGGAAACCACTGCACCAATTCCCACCACCGCTGCCAGAATGACGGGTACAATTCCTGAAATATTTTTCATACTTGTCTCCATACCAAATCATTCGTTTATACTTTTTTTTCAATGATCTTCGTATCCATTTCCGACTCAAAACTGTCTGCGATTCCCTCTGTGACATAGATTTCCCTGTCATCCGTCATCAGAATCATGTCAAATTCATCACTGTGATTTCTCCAATATTCCGTTGCGGCTTCTTTCCCCATAATAAAAACGGATGTAGAAAGTCCGTCCGCAAGCGTTCCATCTGCTGTGACAATGGAAACGGAAATTAACCCGTTCTCCACCGGATAACCGGTTTTGGGATCTATGATATGATGATATGTCCTGCCGTCCTGCTCAAAATAACGTTCATAACCGCCGGAAGTGATCACCGCCTTATCCTGTATGGAAAGCACCCCAAGATACTGATCTGTATCCTGTGGGTCCTGCACTGCCACGCGCCAGCTGCTTCCATCCTTCTTTGTTCCAAGTGCCTGCACATTTCCACCAAGATTGACCAGTCCGCTCTTGATCCCGCAGGCACGAAAAATATCCATGATACGTGCAGAAGTATAACCTTTCGCGATTCCTCCAAAGTCGATCTGCATTCCGTCCTTTTTAAAAGCGATCTGCGATGTCTCTTTATCATAAGAAATATCCGATGCATCTGTCAGCGTGAGCAGATCCTTAAGTTCGTCTGCGTCCGGCACCCTGAAATTGTCATCTGTAAATCCCCATGCTTTCATAACCGGATAAATCGCAATATCAAATGCACCATCTGTAGCTTCATACAGATCCAGTGAGCGTTCCACCAGATATGCTGTCTCCTCCGAGAGTATTCCATCTCCGCTCTGATTGATTTTATATATCTCACTGTCCTCATTTCCCGTAGACAACAATTGATCCAGCCGGCTGATCTCATCTGCCGCCTGATCCACGGCCTCTGTGGCTCCTTTGCCATAAGCAGTTACCGTCATATATGTGTCCATTGCAAAGAGATCTCTGCTCGCCTCGGTATCTCCCCCATCGGTACCACAGCCACCTGCCACAACCATGACTGCTGCAAAAATCAGAAATATAATTTTTCTTTTTACTTTACCTTCGCTCATTTTCCCTCTAACTTTGGTTAGTATTTTCTAACCATTTTAGCTTACAATGCACCAGACGCAAATGTCAATCTGCACTTTTGAGACTTTTTCTCATTTTGATCTCCATTTCCCATGTTACCGCAAAAAAATCCCCTCACATACAGACAACAACCTGCATATAAGAGGATTCCTCAATTATATTATATTTCATTCAATTTAATTATATTTCAATGCCTTTTTGAGAGCTGCTGAAATCGCCGTTCCCACAACAAAGCAGACAATTGCCTCAACTAGTCCGTTGACACCTACAAATGCTAAAATGAACAGCAATGCATTTTTTGCACCAAGAGCTGATACAAATGACTGGATGTATTCCGTATTGTAAAATCCAATCACTAACATTCCCATAAAAAATGTGGTGTTCAGCAGCGGACAACAAAGGTTGCTGATCGTAACAGATACACCTGACGGCAGCTTTGTTTTACGAAGTCCTTTATAGATCAGACCTGTCAGCCATCCCATTAAAATACGGGTAGGTACGCATACTAAAAATGTTAAAAATCCGTTGATTCCAAGCAGTGCAGCACCAAATGGGCTCATGCCGAAGCACTGGATGAAACTTGTAACACCGAACACGCCGCCTAAGATTGCGCCTGCCGCCGGTCCTAACGTAACAGCTCCTACCGCTACCGGAACGACGATCAGCGTGATCTCAAGACCAGCTGTTCTGATATATCCGATCGGGGTAAAAGCCATGATGAGAATGATAGCAACTAAAAGTGCCATCTCCACAAGATACTTTGTGGAAAACTTTTTCTGAGTCATAGTCTCTTCCTCTTTTCTTGTAATATGTAATTTTACAACGTTATTAAGTATAACACTTGCATGCTCATTCCGCAATCCCGCATCCATATTTACTTCGTAATGTCATGTTTTTATTTTCATCCAATTTTTACCATATTCCATCCAATTAACTATATTTCAATGCTTTCTTCAAAGCCGCGGAAATTGCGGTTCCGACGATAAAACATACCACCGCCTCAACCAGTCCGTTGATTCCGACAAATGCTATCACAAACAAAAATGGATTGCTGACACCAAGCATCTGAACAAACGACTGGATGTACTCGGTCTGGTAAAACCCAAATACCAGCATGCTCATAAAAAACGTGGTATTTAAAAGCGGACAGCACAGATTCGCGATTGTGATTGATACATTCGATGGTATTTTTGTTTTGCGGATTCCCTGATAAATCAGTCCTGTCAGCCAGCCCGTCAGGATACGGGTCGGTACATACAGCAAAAATGCCAGAAACGGATTGATGCTAAGAAGCATCGCACCAAATGCATTCAGTCCGAAGCAGCGCAAAAAACTGGCAAGTCCAAATACACCTCCTAAAATTGCACCAGCCGCAGGCCCTAAAGTAACAGCTCCTACCGCCACCGGAACAACGATCAGTGTAATCTCAATACCTGCCGTCTTAATGTATCCGAGTGGGGTAAAAGCCATGATAAGAATGATGGCAACTAAAAGTGCCATTTCCACAAGAAACTTTGTGGAGAACTTTTTCTTGGTCATAGTCCCTTCCTCTTTTCTCGTTTTTATGTAATTTTATACGAAACACAGGACGAGCCATTTGTGGATCAGTATAAATTTCCGGCATCCTGTATCTCTGCAACGTTACTAAGTATAACATCTGGCCGTATTTTCCGCAATCTTAGATTGCGTTAATCCTAAAATTGTGCCATCCTCAGAATTGCACTACCACTTTTTTATATTTTTAATGTTTCCTTAATTATCAATAAATGCCATTGACTTTCTGCTTTTTGCGTGCAAAGCCAACCATATATTTATAAGAAAAGAGTTTTTACCATGATACAGAAAAAAAATGTACTTAACACCGTTCCGGTTATCTGCCTTGGTGCCCTGCTTTTGGGGTCGGCATACGGGCAGCTTCACACGCCAATGACGCCGCCACCGATTACAGCTCTCGCCTCAGATATTCTGCCGACGACAGGCAATGTCCGAGCACTTGTTGTTGTGGTCGATTTTGCGGATGCGAAATATGATACAGACAGACGCCTGTCCGATGAAGAAATTTCCTTCTATCTGTTTGGCACAGACAATACTGAATTTTATCCCTGTGAGAGCCTGACTAGTTATTTTGACCGTGCTTCATACGGATCACTGCATATGACCGGAAATGTATTTCATTACACAGCGAAAGGTACGATCGCATCCTACGAAAAAACGGCAGATGGATCTTAAGACTGGTCAATAACGGAAATGGCTCTTACCGGGACGGTGACGTGATCGGAGGCACTGCCACAGGCTTTGGCTGGTATGACAACAACGGACAGTTGACCATTGATACCGGGTATACGATCACGGTCGACTCCGTATCTGAGGATCAGAAAAACTGTACCATAACGATTTTGACAAACAACTAAGTATATTTTCCCTCAACTCCTGACCAAGAGCCTCAAATTTCCTCCAACTCCAAACAAGAAGCCTCAAATTTTCTCCAGCTCCCAGCAAAAAGCCCGTCCTTCCTGTCAGCTTCCTCACAGAAGCCGCACACGAAAGACGGGCTTTCTATCTTACAGGTTATTCACCTATGTATTATTTGCCTAACTCAGCTTTTAATGCTGTTGTTAAAGCAGGAACGATCTTATTCAGATCACCAACCAGACCGTAATCAGCTACGTCGAAGATTGGAGCATCTTCATCTTTGTTGATTGCGATGATCAGGTCAGAATCTTCCATACCAGCTACGTGCTGGATTGCTCCGGAAATACCGATTGCAAAGTAGATCTGAGGACGAACAGTTTTACCAGTCTGACCTACCTGTAAATCAACTGGTAACCAGCCATTCTCTACAACTGCACGGGAGCAGCTTACAGTACCGCCAAGTACCTCTGCAAGATCTTCCAAAAGTTTGAAGTTCTCTTTGGAACCAACTCCACGACCACCGGAAACAAGGATCTTTGCTTCCATAATGTTTGCTGTGCTCTTAACAGCTTTTACGATGTTTAAGATCTCAACATATCTGTTGTTTGGTGTAAATCCCGGATTGTACTCTACAACGTTTGCTTTTGCACCGCTGATCGGAGCGATCTTCTGCATAACACCTGGACGTACAGTTGCCATCTGAGGACGGTTGTCCGGGCAGGCAATTGTTGCGATGGTGTTACCACCAAATGCAGGACGTGTCATTAATAACTGGTTGTGTTTCTGCTCTGATTCTTTACCAGGTGCAGCAACCAGTGGGAAATCACCGATCTCAAGAGATGTACAGTCTGCTGTCAGACCTGTTTTTACTCTTGCAGAAACAGTAGGTCCTAAGTCACGGCCGATAGCAGTTGCACCAACTAACATGATTTCAGGTTTGAACTCGTTAATTACAGATGCTAATGCATGAGCATACGGCTCTGTTCTGTAGTCTTTTAATTCAGGATCATCTACTACGATAACTTTGTCAGCACCATACTCAGCTAACTGATCTGCTAATCCTTTTACACCAGAACCAATTAATACAGCAGTTACGTCTGTACCTAAATCTTTTGCTAAGTCTTTGCCTTTTCCAAGTAACTCAAATGCAACGCCATCTAATACGTTATCTACCTGCTGTGCAAAGACAAATACTCCTTTATATTCTTCTAATGCCATGTTATTCACCACTTTTCCTTTTTTTATTAGATAATGTGTTTCTCTTTGAATTTACCGATCAAATATGCTACGGATTCTGCCGGATCAAGGTTTACTTTCTCACCAGCACCCTTTGCAACTTTATCAGATGCTTTTGCAATCTTAGTAGGAGATCCCTTTAAACCAAGATCAGAATCGTCAACATCCTTTAAGTCTGCTCTGCCCCAAACGGTTACTTCTTTGTCAAATGCATCGAAGATTCCGCCCGGTGTCATGTAACGCGGCTCATTTAATTCAGAAAGAGCAGTTACCAGACAAGGCATTTTTGCTTTTAACTCATGATATCTGTCTTCGTACTGACGTTTTACAACAACAGAATCACCCTCTACTTTGATGTCTGCTGCGTAAGAGATAACCGGAAGTCCAAGATGCTCAGCGATCTGAGGACCAACCTGTGCAGTATCACCATCGATAGCCTGACGTCCTGTGATGATCAAGTCATAGTCTAAGTTACGAAGTGCACCAGCGATTGTGGTAGATGTTGCCCATGTATCAGCTCCACCTAATACGCGGTCTGTTACAAGAACTGCTTCATCAGCACCCATTGCTAATGCTTCACGAAGAACTGCATCAGCCTTTGGAAGTCCCATGGTAAGAACTGTAACTTTTGCTCCTGTCTCATCTTTGATTCTAAGTGCTGCTTCAAGACCAGCTTTATCATCTGGGTTCATGATAGCAAGCATTGCTGCTCTGTCAAGCGTTCCATCCGGGTTGAACTTAACGCCGCCCTTTGTATCAGGAACCTGTTTAATACATACTACGATATTCATGTATTTTTCACTCCTTATGTTTTATATGTTTAAATTTTACGCGGATTGATTCGAAATTACTTTAACAGTGCACCGGAGATTACCATACGCTGGACTTCGCTTGTACCCTCGTAGATCTCAGTGATCTTAGCATCACGCATCATACGCTCTACATCGTACTCTCTGATATATCCGTATCCACCGAATAACTGAACAACCTCAGTTGTAACAGCCATTGCAGTCTCTGCTGCGAATAATTTCGCTTTTGCAGCTTCTACAGAATATACTTTCTGAGTAGCTTTTGCCATTGCAGCTTTGTAAACTAAAAGCTGTGCAGCTTCGATTCTTGCAGCCATATCAGCAAGTTTGAACTGTGTATTCTGCTGCTGTGCGATTGAACGTCCAAACTGTTTTCTCTCTTTTGTATAAGCGATAGCTCTGTCTAATGCGCCCTCAGCGATACCAAGTGCCTGAGCAGCAATACCGATACGTCCACCATCAAGTGTGTGCATTGCGATCGGGAAACCTTTTCCTTCCGGTCCTAACAGATTCTCTTTCGGGATTCTGCAGTCTTCAAAGATCAGCTCATAAGTAGATGATCCACGGATACCCATCTTCTTCTCTTTTGTTCCGAATGAGAAGCCTGGAGCTCCCTTATCAACGATGAATGCAGAGAAGTTTTTCTTCTTTCTGCCTCTCTTATCCTCTGTGATGCTTGTGATTGCGATTACGATATAAACGTCTGCAACTTTACCGTTGGTAATGAAACATTTAGATCCGTTTAATACCCACTCGTCACCATCTAAAACAGCTTTTGTCTGTGCACCCTGTGCATCAGTACCAGCACCCGGCTCAGTTAATGCGAATGCACCTAACTTCTCGCCTGTTGCAAGTGGTTTTACATATTTCTGTTTCTGCTCTTCTGTACCGTATGTCATGATCGGATCGATGCAGAGAGATGTATGTGCAGATACAACAACACCTGTGGTTGCGCAAACTTTAGATAACTCTTCTACGCACATAACGTATGTAAGAGGATCACAACCCTGTCCGCCGTATTCTTTCGGAACCGGGATTCCCATGAATCCGTATTTCTGCATTTTCTTAACCGTTTCAGCCGGGAAAGCTTCTGTCTCATCTGTTTCCTGTGCAAGCGGTTTTACTTCTGTTTCAGCAAATTCCTTGAATAAGGAACGCGCCATTTCATGTTTCTTGTCTAAAGTGAAATCCATGATCTAATTTTCCTCCATAAATATTTATTTTACTGAGCATCGACCGGAGTCTTTGTACGATCAGCATTGTATACATAAAATCCCTTGCCGCTCTTTGCTCCAAGGTTACCACCACGAACCATTTTACGGATCAGTGGGCATGCACGATACTTGCTGTCGCCTGTCTCTTTGTAAAGTACATCCATGATAGCAAGGCAGATATCAAGACCGATGAAATCACCTAACTCTAACGGTCCCATTGGGTGGTTAGCACCAAGTTTCATAGCTGCATCGATACCAGCGATATCGGAAACACCTTCCATTTTGATGAATGCAGCTTCGTTGATCATTGGGATTAAGATACGGTTTACAACGAAACCAGCAGCCTCATTAACCTGTACCGGAGTTTTTCCGATCTCTTCAGAAATTTTCTTAATAGCGGAAACAGTTTCATCCGGAGTATTCACACCAGCGATAACCTCGATCAGTTTCATACGGTCTGCCGGGTTGAAGAAATGCATACCAACCATTGGACGGTTTAATCCGTTTCCTATCTCTGTGATGGAAAGACTGGATGTGTTAGAAGCGAAGATACAATCTGGTTTTGCGATCTCGTCTAATTCTTTGAAAGTAGTTTTCTTTACTTCCATGTTCTCGAAAGCTGCCTCTACGATCAGATCACAGTCTTTGCAAAGGTCTTCTTTTAAACCTGGAGTGATTTTTGCAAGGATGCCGTCAACAGCTTCCTGTGTCATTTTTCCTTTTTCTACTAATCTTGCATAACCTTTTTTGATTTTCTCTTTTCCGCCTTCAGCCCACTCCTGCTTGATATCGCAAAGTGCTACTTCATATCCTTCTACCTGAGCAAATGCTTTTGCAATGCCCTGTCCCATAGTTCCTGCACCAATAACGCCAACCTTCATTTCGGTTACCTCCTGAAAATAATTATGTTAACTGTATGTTTGAAAAATGCAATCCCCGGGAAGTCATTCCCCGGGAATTACTATAAAAAACTATTATCTCTCAACGATTGTAGAGCATCCCATACCACCGCCGATGCAAAGTGTAGCAAGACCTCTCTTAGCGTCTCTCTTCTGCATCTCATGCAGTAATGTAACAAGGATACGGCATCCGGAAGCACCTACCGGGTGTCCTAATGCGATTGCGCCACCGTTTACGTTTACTTTTGACATATCGAATTTCAGATCTCTTGCTACTGCGATAGACTGAGCTGCGAATGCTTCGTTTGCTTCGATTAAGTCCATATCATCAATAGATAAACCAGTTTTTGCTAATACTTTTCTTGTAGAAGCAACAGGTCCAACACCCATGATTTCAGGCTCAACTCCGCCAAGAGCACCTGCTACCCATGTAGCCATTGGTGTAACACCAAGTTCTTTTGCTTTCTCTTCGCTCATAACAACGATTGCTGCTGCACCATCGTTGATACCGGAAGCGTTACCTGCTGTAACAAGTCCGCCCTCTTTACCGGAGCAGCATTTTAATTTTGCTAAAGACTCAGCAGTTGTACCGGCACGTGGTCCCTCATCTTTCACGAAATCAACGATCTCTTTTTTCACTTTAACAGGAACCGGAACGATCTCATCATCAAATTTGCCTTCAGCGATTGCTTTCTCGCATTTCTGCTGGCTGTTTGCTGAGAACTCGTCAAGTTCTTCTCTTGTAATGCCATATTTATCACATACGTTCTCTGCAGTGATCATCATATGATAGTGGTTGAATGCATCTGTTAATGCATCATTTACCATTGTATCGATGATCGTTGCATTGTTCATACGATATCCAAAACGAGCTTTTGTCATAGCATATGGTGCCATAGACATGTTTTCCATACCACCTGCAACAACGATATCAGCTTCACCTGCCATGATCATGGTAGCTGCATCATTGACACATTTTAAACCAGAACCACAAACAACGTTGATTGTGATTGCCGGAACTTCGATTGGCAGTCCTGCTTTGATTGCTGCCTGACGTGCAACGTTCTGTCCCTGAGCTGCCTGGATTACACAACCCATTTTTACCTCGTCAACCATCTCCGGTTTAACGTTTGCTCTTCTTAAAGCCTCTTTGATAACGATTGCACCTAAGTCTGCTGCTGGAGTATTGCTTAATGCTCCACCCATTTTACCGATTGCGGTACGGCAGGCACCTGCTAAAACTACTTTCTTTGCCATTTTGAATTCTCCTTTCAATTTAACACAAAACTCTGCTTTTGCAGAGAATTTGTTTCTTTCTCTTTAAAGTTGCCAAAAAATGCTGTTAATTTTTTAACAATCTTTTTTAAAAAAATAAATTCAAACTTTCGGTTGAAATTTATCTTTTTTTCTTTCATTTTAAAAAGCTTATTTGCTATGTAATCAGCTACTTTTCTGCATTTCTTGTACTTTCTTATGCTAACATATTTCACAATTAATTGCAATAGCTTTCTTTATTTTTCATCTTTGTAAACAATTTTTTACATCCTTTTTGCTCCATTTTGCGGGGGTTTTTGTTAAATTTTTATCATTTTATCATTTTGTTTAATAAAACACATGATTACCTATAACTGTTCCTTCTATAATGCCGTTATTCACACGAAAATACAGACAATTTGTTGTGCTCGTTCCACCCAGAACCGCCTGTGCCGCACTCATACAATCGGAAGCGACTCCCTGCTCCAGACGGTATGCAAGACGACCGCTGGCAACCGGAGAGAACTGCCCTCCCTGATAAATCACACCGGAAACCGTATTCGGAAAATAGGAGCTTCTGACACGGTTCATGATCACGCTGCCCACCGCAAGTTTTCCATCATATGGCTCGCCCCATGCCTCACACTGGATGATGGCAGCTAACAGATACGCATCGCTCTGTGCCGGTGCGTATGTCACATTCGACCTGTTTTCCTGTTCCTGCTTTTTGATGGTTGCAAGGCGCGCAGCATCCTCTTTTGCCTTCTGTATCTCAAGCTGCTTTTCGTATTCGATCATTTTCTCGATCTTTGCATCGATCGATTCCACATCGGACTGTGCATCTTCAATTTTCTCGCTGGATTCCTGTATCTTCTTCTGCGTATCCTCGATCAGGCTGTTGACTTTTTCCTGCTCTTTCTGTTTTTCCTGCTGTAATACAGTCAGTTCTTCCTTCTGCTCCTCGAGTTCCTTTTTCTGTTTTTTGATCTGCTCCGTGAGCTCCTGATATGCCGTAAGCATATTTCTGTCATACTGATTGATTGCACTTGTATATTCCGCCTGATTTAAAAATTCTGCGATGGAGGACACATGAATAAGCATGTCCCATACAGACTGATTGCCATTTTCATAAATATACTGAATGCGCACTTTCATATCTTCATACTGTTCTGCAGATCGTTCCTCGGAACGTTTCAGATCTTTCGCCGCCGTATTGATCTCGTCCTCTTTCTGCGCTGCCTGCTGCTCTAACTGGTTCATATCGGAAGTGATCGTATTTAACTGTCCGTTCAGTCCGCTAAGGTCGCTCTCCAATCCCTGTTTTTCATTGGTCAGGCTGTCCACCTGATCTTTCGCATCTTCTTTCTGTTTCTTAAGGTCTGTGATCTGGTCTTTTGCCTTATCAATATCTTTCTGTGTCGTTCCTGCATGGACAGTTGCCGTAACAAGTATGCAGCCGGTCAGTATTCCTCCCAGGATTCTTCTCAAAAAATTGTGTCTCATGCTGTTCCTTTCGGCTGGACAGTAAGCTTTCTGCTACTGTTGTATTTTTCGTTCATTGTATTTCTTCTATTAATATGGTATTATAGCATGTAAAGCACAATATGAATATTAATTTTTTCACATACCATTATTGGGGGAATATTCAGGCATCTGATGTCTGGATATGGTATAAAAAGAGCCTGATAATCATCACAGGGGGAGGATTTACCTATGCAATTTGTAAAAACAGCAGATTTAAAACCCGGCATGAGACTTGCAAAACCAATCTACAATA
>ENA-UESH01001189-UESH01001189.1-human-gut-metagenome-genome-assembly--contig:-NODE-1189-length-19380-cov-10.989328_pt1 | contig 19380 bp, 17 predicted proteins | sample MGYA00243001_ERZ508002 | MGnify/ENA primary metagenome ERZ508002 (study PRJEB26167, sample SAMN06115447) | human gut metagenome | host: Homo sapiens | place: China:Anhui | collected 2015-08-07... | reverse complement strand
CCGCCGGGGCCCAGGGCGGACAGACGCCGCTTGTGGGTCAGCTCGGCCAGGGGGTTGGTCTGGTCCATGAACTGGCTCAGGGGGCTGGAGCCGAAGAACTCCTTGATGGCGGCGGTGACGGGCCGGATGTTGATCAGGCTCTGGGGCGTGACGATGTCCAGATCCTGGATGGTCATCCGCTCCCGGATGACCCGCTCCATGCGGGAAAAGCCGATGCGGAACTGGTTTTGCAGCAGCTCGCCCACGCAGCGCAGGCGGCGGTTGCCCAGATGGTCGATATCGTCCTTCTGCACCAGGCCGTGGGCCAGGACGTTCATATAGTTGATGGAGGTGAGGATGTCGTCGATGATGATGTGCTTGGGCACCAGGCGGTCCGCCTGCAGGCGGCACTGCTCGATGAGCTCCTCGCCCTGATACTGACTCAGCAGCTCCTGCAGCACGTCAAAGCGCACCCGCTCCTTGATGCCGCAGGCCGTCTTGGGGTCAAAGTCCACATAGCGGCTCATGTCGCACATGCGGTTGGTGAAAATGCGGATGATGTCGCCGTTTTCCAGCTGGACCTTCACCATACCCACGCCGATGGCGTCCAGGGTGCGGCAGTCGTCGCCGGAGAGGACGTGGCCCTCCTCCAGCAGCAGCTCGCCGGTGGCGGGGTCGGCTACGGGCTCGGCCAGCTTCTGGCCCTTGGCCTGGGTCCACAGGGTCAGCTTCTTGTTGAACTTATACCGGCCCACGGTGCTCAGGTCATACCGCCGGGGATCGAAGAACAGGTTCTGCATCAGGGTCTCGGCGGAGTCCAGCGTGGGCGGCTCGCCGGGGCGCTGCTTGCGATAGATCTCCAGCATGGCCTCCTCATAGGATTTGCAGGTGTCCTTTTCCATGGTGGTCACGATGCGGGGATCGTCGCCGAAGCGGTCCAGGATCTCGCCGTCGGTCTTCAGGCCCAGGGCCCGGATCAGGCAGGTGATGGGCAGCTTGCGGTTCTTGTCGATGCGGACCCAGAACACCTCGCTGCTGTCGGTCTCATACTCCAGCCACGCGCCCCGGTAGGGGATCACCGTGGACGTCAGCAGGGGCAGGTCCGTTTTCAGGTCGATCTCCTTGCCGTAGTAGATGCCGGGGGAGCGGACGATCTGGCTGACCACCACGCGCTCGGCGCCGTTGATGACGAAGGTGCCGCCATGGGTCATCAGGGGGAAATCGCCCATGAAGATCTCCTGCTCCTTGATTTCGCCCGTCTCCTTATTGTGCAGGCGGACGCTGACCTTCATGGGGGCGGCATAGGTGGCGTCCCGGGCCTTGCACTCCTCCACGTCGTACTTGGGCTTCTCGTCCATGCTGTAGTCGATGAAGCTCAGCTCCAGGTTGCCGGCATAGTCGCCGATGGAGGCCACGTCGGCAAAAACCTCCCGCAGGCCGGTGTCCAGGAACCACTGATAGGATTTCTTCTGGATCTCCAGCAGGTTGGGCATCGCCATGACCTCTTCGTGTCTGGCAAAGTTCTTGCGCAGGGTCTTGCCATAATACTTGTCCTTGGCCATCTTCAATACTCACGCCTTTCTTTTCGCATTTTCTCCGTGCTTTTCCTCAGGGAACGGCTCTCCGCCGATTTGACACGCGGGGACGAGTTGTTTGTTTTCGCCCGGGCCCACTTGTAATTTCGGGGGAAAGCTGGTATCATAACAGCAGATTGAAATGGGGCATCAGGCCCCATTTTCTCAATATAGCGTCTTATTGTACCACAGGCGCGGCCCCTTTGTCAACATAAAACCCCGCCGGGAGCCCGATTTTTTCGGATCCCCGGCGGGGTTTTTCGCAGGAGCCGTATTTTTATGCTGCGCAAGGGATTTTTCGAAATTGCGGGCATTTCCCGCGCGATCTGTCGGACGGAGCCGCGGACGGTCCGCAAGTGCATAGCCTTGCAGCGCGCCGGAAAGCTCCATCCCCGGGTGTCTGGCCCGGGGCCGTTTTTTTGACCGGAGAATGCCGGAAAATTTGGAAAATATTTTGGCATTTTATGCCGATATGGCCTATCAGGACAGCGCCACCATCAGCGACGACGAGAACGCCAAGCCCTTCCGCAGCCTGTCCTCCCGGGGCTCCCTGGAGTATGTGGTGGTGCCCAACTACGGCGCCGAGGCCGACTATGAGGGCCTGGATGTTCAGGGCAAGATCGCCCTGGTCCAGCGGGGCGGCGGTATGTACTACGAGCAGAAGGAGCGCGCCGCCGCCAACGCCGGCGCCATCGGTATGCTGGTGTACAACAACGTCCCCGGCATGCTGTATATGTCCATCACCGACTGGAAGATCCCCTGCGCGTTTATCTCCCAGGCTGCCGGCGAATACATGAAGCAGCAGCAGACCAAGACCCTGTCCGTGGCCGCCGCCGACGCCCTGGTGGAGTCTCCCACCTACGGTATGGCCGATTTCTCCAGCTGGGGCGCCACCACCGAGCTGACCCTGAAGCCGGAGCTCACCGCCCCCGGCGCGGGCATCTATGCCGCCGTGCCCGGCGGCTATGAGAGCATGGACGGCACCTCCATGGCTTCCCCCCACGCGGCCGGCGGCATGGCCATCGTCCAGCAGGCCCTGAAGGCCCGCGATGCCTCTATGTCCGGCGCGGACCGCAAGCACATGACCGATACCCTGCTCATGAGCACCGCCCATGTGATCTATGACAACGACGGCGTGCCCTATTCTCCCCGCAAGCAGGGCGCCGGCCTGATGAGCATCAACGACGCCGTGAATACCCGGGGTTATCTGTCCGTGGCGGGCATGGAGCGTCCCAAGCTGGAGCTGAAGGACGATCCCGCTATGAAGGGCGTGTATACCATGACCTTCACCGTTCACAACACCGGCAGTGACACCCTGTATTACGACGTGACCCCCATCGTCCTGACGGACACCACCGAGAGCTACGTCAACGGCAATCAGCAGGAGTTCTCCACCATCAGCGGAAGCTCCCGGCTGCTGCCCCACACCTTCACCACCAACTGCGAGAATAACCGCGTGTCCGTGGCTCCCGGCAAGACCGCCGACGTCACCGTCACCGTCACCGTTACCGGCGAGGGCCGGAAGATGCTGGCCCAGTTCCCCAACGGCAGCTATGTGGAGGGCTTCGTGACCCTGACCCAGGTGGCCGCCGACGGCAGCGCCCTGACCGACCCCATTGATCTGAGCCTGCCGTTCCTGGCCTTCTACGGCGACTGGACCAAGGCCCCCATCATGGACTCCACCGATTACTGGGAGACGCTGGACGGCTCCGCCAGCCAGGCCCAGGCCTATATGAACACCGCCTTCTCCTCCTCCAGCGAGAACACGGTGGACACCTACCTGGGTGACAACAACTACACCAGCGTGCCGTATCTGGCGGACCGCAACGCCATCTCTCCCAACAACGATGACTTTATGGACAGCCTCACCGGCATCTACACCGGTCTGCTGCGCAATACCAAGAGCCTGAAATACACCATCACCGGCGCCAACGGCCAGGTGTACTACAGCAAGGACTGCGAGTATGTGGGCAAGTCCATCTACAGCTATGACTATTACCGCATCGTACCCGCCGGCGTAGACGCCGATTACACCGGTATCGAGCCCTGGTACGGCACCGACGCCCACAACGCCAAGCTGCCCAACAACACCAAGGCCACTGTGACCATCGAGGCTACCCTGCCCTATGGCGACGGCGTGGGGACCAACCAGAAGAGTTCCTGGTCCTTCCCCATCACCATCGACACCGAGGAGCCCCACGCCGACAGCCTGAAGGTCACCGAGTCCGAGGGCCGGTATTACCTGAGCCTGGACGTGTCCGATAACCAGTATGTGGCGGCCGTGGTGTTCTACAACGTGGCCAATACCCAGATGCTGTACGGCATGCAGGGCTTCGGCGAGCTGCAGCCCGGCGTCACCAGCCATGTCAGCGAGTATGACATCACCGGCTTCGGCGAGACCTTCGGCATGATCGTCCATGACTACGCCGGCAACTCCAAGGTGTATACCGTCCGTGCTCCCGGCAACCCCGACGATCACGGCACCATCACGCCCACCAACATCCTCTGGACCGAGAACTTCAACGAGAAGTGGCTCCCCGACGACTGGAGCGTCCAGAGTAAGGGCAGCTCTCTGAACACCTGGTACCGCGACGAGGACTACATGGCCGCCGTGGATCATGACGACGACAACCAGCAGAACGAGTGGCTGATCTCCCGCACCACCGATATCAGCGGCGTGGATACCGAGGTCCACATGGTCTTCGATTTCTACACCACCTATTGGTACACCGTGGAGTATAAGCACTGCAACCTGCAGGTCATGGCCTCCGGCGACGGCGGCGAGAACTGGCAGGAGATCTGGAACCTGCAGCGGGATTCCGGCCTGTTCACCGCCTGGACCAAGACCCAGACCAAGGTGAGCATCCCTGAGAGCCTGCAAAACAGCAAGGACCTGCGCTTCGCCTTTGTCTACACCGGTAAGGGCGGCTCCACCCTGTCTATGGACAACGTCCAGCTGTACGCCGAGGAGCGGGACAACTATGTGGCCGTCACCGCCGCTGCCGGTGAGGGCGGCACCATCACCCCCGCCGGTCAGACCCTGGTGAAGAAGGGTACCAGCAAGACCTTCGACATCACTCCCGCCCAGGGCTATGAGATCGTCAACGTCAACGTGGACGGCACGGATCTCGGCCCCATCAGCTACTATACCTTCCAGCGGGTGGGCGTGGACCACACCATCTCCGCCACCTTCCAGAAGGCCCAGCCGTCCGGCGAGACCGTGACCCTGACCACCACCGCCAATGAGGGCGGCTCCGTGGCCCCCGCCGGTCAGACCAGCTATGCCCCCGGCGCAAGCGCCGAGATCACCTTCACCCCGGACCCCGGCTATCAGCTGGCCTCCGTGAAGGTCAACGGCCGCACCGCCGCCGTTACCAGCGAGATTACCACCCCTGCTTCCTGTGAGAGCACCGGCGTCCGGACCTATACCGCCTCCGTGACCCTGGACGGCAAGAACTATACCGACACCCGCACCGAGACCCTTCCCTCCCTGGGCCACAAGACCCAGCTGGTGGGCGCGAAGGCCGCCACCTGCACCCAGGACGGCTACACCGGTGACGAAGTCTGCACCGTCTGCGGCGAGACCGTCAAGAAGGGCGAGGTGATCCCCGCCACCGGCCACGATTACAAGGACGGCAAGTGCACCAACTGCGGCGAGACCGACCCCAACTACAAGCCCGCTGAGCCCGAGAATCCCGGCGTCAAGACCGGCGACGAGGCTCACACCGCTCTGTGGCTGGCTGCGGCCTCCGTATCCCTGCTGGCTGCCGCCGCCCTGTGGCTGGGCAGGAAAAAGCACCTGAGCTGACCCCCAAAAAGTCAGGTAATAGCAATAGCCCCGGGACGCTATCGCGTCCCGGGGCTATTGCATAGAACCTTTGATTCTCTGCGCTCCATAAAAAATCCGCAAGGCACAGCCCTGCGGATTTTTTTACTTGATTCGGTTACAGATACTTGCGCATGCCCTCGGTGGCCACAGAAGCGTCGGCGGTGAGGGTCACGGTGAACTTCACGGTGTTGGCATCGCTGAACTTGTCCAGCCAGTGCAGGAACTTTTCCACGGCGGCGAAGTCCTCGCTATGTACGATCTTGCAGAGGTTGTCCACATAGACGTGGGAAATATCGTAATTGCCCGCATACAGACCGCTGATGAAGCCCCGCAGGCACTCAAAAGAATCCAAGTGGTATTCACCGGCGTTGACCAGGCGCACAGAGGACTTGATGTCGTAGGTCATGTCCGCGCCGGGCTCGATGCAGACGACACAGCCGCCTTCTTCGGCCACGGAGGCATGAACCAGCTCGATGAGCTGCTTGGTCTTGCCCGCGCCGTTGTCGCCCATAATCAATCTAACCATAAGAGATCACTCCTTTTGCATATATGTATACCATACCATAACTTGACGGAAATGGCAATGGGAAAATATACGGTTTTTTACCGGCCTAGCTTTTCCCGCAGGGCCTGGCCCATGTCCTCATAGCCGGGCTTGCCCAGCAGGGCGAACATATTCTTCTTATACGCCTCCACCCCCGGCTGGTCGAAGGGGTTCACGTCCAGCAGATAGCCCGACAGGCCGCAGGCATATTCAAAGAAATAGATCAGCTGGCCCAGGGTGTCTGCGTTCAGGGCCCCGCAGCGCAGGATGATGTTGGGCACGCCGCCCTCCTCATGGGCCAGCAGGGTGCCGTCCATGGCCTGGGTGCGGATAAAGTCCATGGTCCTGCCCGCCAGGAAGTTCAGCCCGTCGCCGTCGGCGGCGTCAAAGGGCACCGTGCTCTCCTGCTCCTCCGGGTCGAAGCGCACCACCGTTTCAAACAGGTGCCGCTCGCCCTGCTGGATATACTGGCCCATGGAGTGCAGGTCCGCCGTGAACTCCACGCTGGCCGGGAACAGGCCCTTGTTCTCCTTGCCCTCGGACTCGCCGTACAGCTGCTTCCACCACTCGGACATGAACCGGAAGGACGGCTCATAGGAGGCCAGGATCTCGATCTTCTTCCCGGTGCGGTAGAGCTGGTACCGGGCCCCGGCGTACTGCCAGGCGGGGTTCTGCTCCATATCTCCGGCGGTGCAGACCTCCTGCATCCGGGCGGCTCCCTGCATCAGGGCCCGGATGTCGATGCCCGCCACGGCGATGGGCAGCAGGCCCACGGCGGTAAGAACGCTGTAGCGCCCGCCGATGTCGTCAGGCACCACGAAGGTCTCATACCCGGCCTGATCGGCCAGGGACTTCAGGGCTCCCTTCTGCCGGTCGGTGGTGGCGTAAATGCGCCGGGCCGCGCCGTCGGGGCCGTATTTCTTCTCCAGCAGCTCCCGGAAGAACCGGAAGGCCACGGCAGGCTCCGTGGTGGTGCCGGACTTGGAGATGACGTTCACGGAGAAGTCCACCCCCTCCAGCAGCTCCATGGTCTCCCGCAGCTGCCGGTCGGACAGGCCGTTGCCCACAAAATAGATGTTGGGAGTGTCCTTGCGCCTGAGGTTATAGTTGGGGGAGCACAGGCACTCGATGACGCCCCTTGCCCCCAGATAGGAGCCGCCGATGCCGATGACCACCAGGGCCCGGGAATCGCTCTGAATGCGCCGGGCCGCCGCCTGGATGCGGTCGAACTCCTGCCGGTCATACTCCTGGGGCAGGCGCACCCAGCCGGTGAAGTCGCCTCCGGCTCCATCGTTCTTCTGCAAGTGGTTGTGGGCGATGCGCAGGCGGGGCGCCAGCGCCGCCTCATAGGGCAGGGCGATAAATCGCCGCATATGGGTCAGGTCCACCTGGATCATAGGGATTACCTCCTGTGTAAATCGGATTTTTCATCACACCGTATCTTACCGCGTTTTCCCGGAAAATACAAGGGGATTCCCGTCGAAACGGTGAAAATCCTATCCGATCACATGGTCCGCAGCTCTGCCCGGGGCGCGGTCAGGTCCCAGCCGCGCCCATCCCGCAGCAGCAGCTCCGCCGGACCGCCGGGGATGTGCTCCGGGGCCCGGTCCACCCGGGCGTCCACCATCAGGAGCCGGGGCAGCGGCGTGCTTCTCAGCCAGTCCGGCATGGGCGGACGGTCCCGCAGCAGCAGCGGCAGCCGGAACAGCTGATCGTCGTTGCCCCTGAACATCCTATAGGCGGTCGTATCAATAAGATACCGCTGCGCGCCGAAGCGGATAGCCGCCGGACTGTTGGCCCGCGCCCATTCTCCGCACTCCCTCCGGGAGGACGCCATCAGCAGGCTGAGACTGCCGTAATACGCATCCCGGGTAAAGCCGAAGGCGTACCACTCCCGCCCGTCCGGCAGGCACAGAACGCTGCCCAGGGGCCAGACCTCCTGGATATTGCCGCTCTCCCAGGCCAGGATCTCCGGGGTCAGATATCGAAGAATATTTTGCATTATGATTATCCTCCTGAGTTTATATTTTATTGTATCGTTGTTTCCTCTATGCCGCAATATCATTCCTGTTCAGCTTCCGCCAAGGATCACCCGCAGAAGCACATGGTCCGGGCCAGGCGCAGGAACATCTCCCCGAAGGTGAGCTTTTCCACGGTTTCCGCCGCCCGGATGGGCACCTCCAGCAGCGTTTCGCCGTTCTGGGTGACGGTCAGGGTCCCCAGAACGTCCCCCTGACGCACCGGAGCCGCTGCGGACTCCGGCAGGGTCACCGTCTGCTCCAGCCCCTGGAGCCGGGCCTTTTCCGCCAGCAGCAGGCCCTCCGCCGGGTCCACCATAGACTGCACCGCATCCCGGGTCCCCAAGGTCACCGGCACCGGCGGCAGCGGCTCCTCCGGGGCGGCATGGACCAGGCCATAGGTGGAGAACCCATAGTTGAGCAAAGTCTTGGCGTCCTCGAACCGCTGCTGGCCGGTGGGGGATTTCAGCACCACGGCGATCAGCTCCATGCCCTCCCGCTCCGCCGTGGCGGAAATGCAGTATCTGGCGGAGTCCGTGGACCCGGTTTTCAGCCCCGTGGCCCCCTCATAAAAGCGGATGAGCTTGTTGGTGTTGGACAGCTGGAACTGTCCGTCCCGCAGGGTGTCCATCCAGATGGTGGTAAACCGCCGGATGTCCGGGTGACGGCGGATCAGCTCCCGGGACATCACCGCGATGTCCCAGGCGCTGGTGACGTGGCCCTCCGCCGGAAGGCCCGTGCAGTTGACGAAATGGGTGTCCTGCATTCCCAGCTCCCGGGCCCGGTTGTTCATCTGCTCCACAAACAGCTCCGTGACCCCCGCCGTTTTTTCCGCCAGGGCCACGGCGGCGTCGTTGCCGCTGGACACGTACACCCCCTTCAGCAGGTCCTCCACGGTGATCTGCTCCCCGGGGGACAGAAAAATCTGGCTGCCGCCCATGGAGGCGGCATAGTCGCTGACGGTGACCACGTCGTCATAGGCCAGGGTTCCCCGGTCGATGGCCTCCATCACCAGCAGCAGGGTCATGACCTTGGTGACGCTGGCCGGTTCCAGGGCCTGGTGCTCGTTTTTGGCGTAGAGCACCTGTCCCGTCTCCTTCTCCATCAGCAGCGCCGCCTCCGCCTGCACCGGCAGCTCCACCCCCCAGGCCGGACACAGTGTCAGCAGCAGCACCAGCACCGGCAGTGCCCCCAGCAGCTTTTTCATGGCAAACCCCTCCCCGTTTTTTCTTCACCGTATGCGCCCGGGGACAAAAAAAGAACGCCCCCGGCAGGGCGTTCTCTTTTTCAGGTTCACGCGTTGAGGATTTCCATGAACTCCTCGCCGGTGATGGTCTCCTTTTCGTGCAGGAACCTGGCCAGCTCATCCAGCTTCTGCCGATCGTCCCGCAGGATCTGCAATGCCTTCTGGTGCTGCCGCTCCACCAGCTCCACCACCAGCCGGTCGATTTTGGTCTGGGTCTCCGGCGAGCAGGCCAGGGAGGCGTCGCCGCCCAGATACTGGTTGGTAACGGTCTCCAGGGCCACCATGCCGAATTCGTCGCTCATGCCGTACCGGGTCAGCATGGCCCTGGCCAGCTTGGTGGCCTGCTCAATGTCGTTGGAAGCGCCGGTGGTGACGGAGCCGAACACCACTTCCTCGGCGGCCCGGCCGCCGGTGAAGGTGGCGATCTTGTTTTCGATCTCCTCCCGGCTCATGAGGTAGTGGTTGCCCTCCTCCACCTGCATGGTGTAGCCCAGGGCGCCGGAGGTCCGGGGGATGATGGTGATCTTCTGCACCGGGGCGGAGTGGGTCTGGCGGGCCGCCACCAGGGCGTGGCCGATCTCATGATAGGACACGATCCACTTCTCTTTGTCGGTGAGAATGGCGTTCTTCTTCTGATACCCGGCGATAACGGTCTCGATGCTCTCCTCCAGGTCCGCCTGGGTCACCAGCTTCCGGCCGTCCCGCACCGCCCGCAGGGCGGCCTCGTTGACGATGTTGGCCAGCTCCGCGCCGGACGCGCCGGAGGCCATCCGGGCCACGGTGGAAAAGTCCACGTTCTCCGCCAGCCTGATCTTCCGGGCGTGGACCTTTAGAATTTCCTCCCGGCCCTTCAGGTCCGGCAGCTCCACCGGCACCCGGCGGTCAAACCGGCCGGGACGGGTCAGGGCGGGGTCCAGGGACTCCGGCCGGTTGGTAGCCGCCAGGATGATCACGCCGGAATTGTCGTCGAAGCCGTCCATTTCCGTCAGCAGCTGGTTCAGGGTCTGCTCCCGCTCATCGTTGCCGCCGTACTGGCCGCCGCTGCGCTTCTGGCCGATGGCGTCGATCTCGTCGATGAACACGATGCAGGGAGCCTTTTCCTTGGCTTGGCTGAACAGATCGCGGACCTTGGACGCGCCCATGCCCACGAACATCTCCACAAATTCCGAGCCGGAGATGGAGAAGAAGGGCACCTGGGATTCACCGGCCACAGCCTTGGCCAGCATGGTCTTGCCAGTGCCCGGAGGGCCCACCAGCAGGATGCCCTTGGGCATGGATGCGCCGATCTCCTGATACTTACCGGGGTCGTGGAGATAGTTGACGATCTCCTGCAGGTTCTCCTTGGCCTCGTCCTCACCGGCCACGTCGGAGAAGTGGATGCCCTGGGTGGACTGCACATAGATCTTGGCGTTGGATTTTCCCGCGCCGAACATCATGGAGCCGGGGCCTCCGGCCTTGTCCGTCAGCTTCTTGGTCATCAGCTGGCCGATGGCGATGAACAGGACGATGGGCAGCACCCACGTCAGCACGACGCTCAGCAGGGGCGAGGTCTCCTCCACAATGTCCCGGGTAAACTCCGCCCCGGCGTCGTACAGCCGCTGGGTCAGGTCCGGATCGTTCATGGGGCCGGTCTTATAGATCTTGCTGCCGTCCTTGTTGGTGAAGATGATCTGGTTGTCCTCCACCTCCACCTGGCCGATCTCCTTGTTTTCGGTCATGGTCATGAAGGTGCCGTAGTCCACCTCCTGCACCGCGTGCCGGGCCACCAGGGGCACCAGCAGAAAGTTGATCAGCAGCAGCACCACCAGGGCGACGCCGTAATAATAGATCAACGGTTTTTTCGGGGGCTTTACTTCTTTCATATGCCGTCCTCCTGCGTCAGCCGGGTCCGAATCCCCGGAATTTTGGGATATGATACCACGCCTTCCCGCGAAAATCAACAGGATTTTGTGAACAAACCGGGGATTTTTCGAGGAAAAGAGGACGGGGCGCTGCCCCGTCCTCTTTTGGCACTCAGAAGGTCTTGTTCACATAGTCGTTGTACTTCTTCACGTCCATCTGGCCCTGATAGGTGTTCTGGAACCGCTTCACCGTCAGGCTGTTGAACTGGACGATCTGGCGGTATTTCAGGAAGCCCACCACCAGGGGCAGGCCGCCGGACAGATAGCTGATGGGGGCCTGCCGCCACACGCCGTAGCCAAAGGCCGCCACCACCACCAGGGAGATGATGACCCCGGCGATCTCCTTTTTGGGGTGGAGCTTGTGCACCACGTCCGCCTGCACCACGCCCAGGTCGATCATGGTCTTAGCGAAGCGCTTCTGCACCGTGAACAGGCTGACGGCATTGAGCACGCAGGGGGCCACCACGAAAAACGCAAACAGCGCAATGATGGCCTGGAAAATGAAAATCATCAATCCTTCGTTATCCAAAAATCTATCCTCCTATTATAATTAGTCCACAAATTTCACGGCCACGTCCTCCCGGGCGCTGGCATACAGCATGGTCAGGTAGATTACGTCGAAATCCACGATATCTCCCACCTGCGGGCAGGGGTCGCAGTCCTCCACGTCCAGGATGCAGTGGTCCGACGAGCCGCCCACCACCGTCATACCCGGCGTCCGGGGATGCAGCATCATGATATCCCCCACGTCGGCCCGGCCGATGCCGGCAATGGCCCGGCGGCGGATGCCCCGGTCCTCATAGGTGGGCCGGTTGCAGAAGCAGTCCACCATAATGGGTCCCACCGGGTGTGTGGGCTTGTTCTTCACCTCCACGATCTGGGCCCGCAGGGTCATGCAGTCCATCCGCAGATAGTCCATGTCGTGAATGCCCCAGTCCACCTGTAAATCCTTGGCCACTAAGATACCCTCGCCGATGCGCAGGTGGTTGATGCCCTCCGGCATGGTGCCCCAGTGGACCAGGGTGAAGGAGCTGGTGGCTCCGCCGGACACGATCTCCAGCTTCCGGCCGATGGTGTCCTCCACCCGCCGGGCGATATGTACCAGCTGGCCCAGATTCTCCGGCGTGGGCTGGATGGAGCCGTAGCACCCCAGGTTCACGCCTACGCCTGCCAGCTCCACATGGGGCAGGTCCCGCTCCACATGGACGCACACCCGCACCATCTCGTCCTGGTCCCAGAAGCCCTCCCGCAGGTCCCCCAGGTCCGCCATGACCACGGCCTTGTGGACAGCTCCCTGCCGGGCGCAGGCCTCCTCCAGGGCGTCCAGCGTGGCCCGCTCGCTCTCCAGAGAATAGTCGCACCACCGGGCCACGTCCTCCAGCTCGCTTTCCATGGGGATCCGCAGCAGCATATACGGCCCCGGCACCCCGGCCCGGCGGCAGCGGACGATCTGCTCCAGGCGGCTGCTGGCCAGCTGGGTGGCCCCGCAGTCCCGGAACATACGGCCCACCTCCGGCAGGCCGCTGCACCCCTTGATGACGCCGCACACCTGGATGCCCCGGGCGGTGCAGCGGGAGATGACCTCCTCCATATTGTGCCGCAGGCGGCTGCGGCTGATTTCCAGACAGGGATATTGCCGGTTCATATGCGAAAGCCTCGATTCTGGCAGATACATAATATATGAATTATAGCATACTCTTTCCCATCTGGCTACCAATTTTCCACATTTTCCAGCTTGTCAAAAAAGATTTTTTTGACAAGCTGAGTGCGGTCAGAAATAGATGGTCACGTCCGGGTGCTGCTGCAGCTCCCAGCGCAGGTCCTCCAGAAACAGGGCCGCCTCCCGGGGCAGCTCCACCGCCCGGGGGGCGATGAGATAGCTGATGCGGTCCGGCGGCGGGGCGGTGAAGCGGCAGATCTTGGCCCGCCCGGCCCGGCGCATATGCTCAGCGGCAATGGCCGGGGCCGCCGCCCACACCCGGCGGGTAGGGGGCCACGCATCCGCCAGCTGCATGGTGTCGGTGTTCAGCAGGGGTCGGGCGTCGGACCCGAACCAATAGTCGTTCCACACCTGCACCTCCCGCCGCTGGGACACGTTGATCTCCTGGGACATATCCAGGTCGTGGGGGTTCACCAACTCCGGATAGTCGCTGCCCTCGGAGCAGATCATATAGAACGACTCCCGGAACAGGGGCGTCACCTGCAGCTCCGGGTTGAAGCCCACGTCGTCCTCCACAATGGCCATGTCCAGCTCCCGGCGGGTAACGGCCTCCTGGGCCTGCTGGCTGGACAGGGTCTCCACCCGCAGAGCCACCGGCAGGTCCCGCTCCAGAAACCGCTTGTATACCGGCGGCAGCACATATTGGTTGGCGGTGTAGGCAGCGCCGATGCGAAAGTGGGTCCGGGCCTCGGCGGCGGCAATGCCGTGCATCTCGGCCATCAGCCGCTGCCACCGCTGGGCCAGGGGCAGAAACCGGGTTCCCGCCTCCGTCAGCTCCAGCCGCCGCAGGCCCTTGCCCCGGACAAACAGCGGCGTCCCCACCTCGTCCTCCAGGGTCTGGAGCCGGGCGGAAAGGGTGGGCTGGGTGATATAAAGCGCCTGGGCGGCGGCGGTCATGGACCCGCTGCGCAGCACCGTCAGAAAGGTTTCGATCTCCATATCCGTCATGTCGGAGCCCTCCCGGAATTATAGATTGCGACCTATATTATAAGGGAAAAGAACCGATTTTACAAATCCCTTTTTTCGTGTTATCTTATCACTCGCCCGAAGGGGAACCGCACCGGACGCGGCGCGGGAACAGCAGAAAGGAGTGTTCTCAAATGACTAAGACGAATCGCACCGGTATGGTAGTTGCAGCCGTTGTTGCTTCTGTATTGATGGCACTCACGCTGGTGAGCACGGCCACCGGCCACTTCTATGGCCTGACGGTGGTGCTGGCGTTTCTGATGCCGGTTCTGGCTTTCGTGGAGCTGGACCTGCTGTGCAAGCTGCTGTAACGCAAATTCGCTTTTCCATCCTTTTCCATTCCGCATATACCCTCCAAGTTTTTCTCTCTTACAAATGGTCCGCCGCTGCCGGGCGGCGGACCGCAAAAAACACCGCAGGGCTGCCGGGTCCTGCGTTTTTTGCGCCCAGCTTGTCAAAAGGTCTTTTTGACAAGCTGGGTGCGGTTTTCAGAACTTTTCAAGTTCTGAAAGCCTATGATTGCAAACGAAAGACACCCCTGATGGGTTTCTTTCGTAACTATCTTCCTTTCCGATGGCGGAAGATTTCCAATTTTTTTTGGAAACGGTGCTCCGTGTCCGAATTATGAACAAATTGTAAACTTTAAAAATCATCTTTCCTTGCGAGTTCTAATATGGTATATTAGATGTCGAGAAAACGCGAAAAATATACCTTCCAAGGAGGTTTTTCCCATGCGCGAATATGTTCTCATGACCGACAGCTGCTGCGACCTGCCGGACCAGATGGCAAAGGACCTGCAGCTGGAGGTGCTGCCCCTGACCATGCACATGGACGGGCAGGACTATCCCAACACCCTGGATGGCGCGGCCATCAGCAACGAGGAGTTTTACCGGCGGATCCGGGCGGGCAAAATGGCCACCACCTCCGCCGTCAACGTGGGCCAGTTTGAGGACGCCATGTCCGCTATTCTGGAGCAGGGGAAGGATATCCTGTGCATCAGCTTCTCCTCGGCCCTGTCCACCACCTACCAGTCCGCCTGCATCGCGGCGGAAAGCGTCCAGGCCAAGTATCCGGAGGGGCGCATCCGGGTCATCGACTCCCTCAGCGCCTCCCTGGGCCAGGGCCTGCTGATGTACCTGACCGCCCACAAGAAGCTGGAGGAGAACCTGACCCTGGACCAGCTGGGGGACTGGGTGGAGGAAAACAAGCTCCACGTCTGCCACTGGTTCACGGTGGACGACCTGAACTATCTGAAAAAGGGCGGTCGCGTGTCCGCCGCCACGGCGCTGGTGGGCACCATGCTGTCCATCAAGCCCATCATGCACACCTCCGACGAGGGTAAGCTGACGGTGGTAGGCAAGGCCCGGGGCCGCAAGAGCAGTCTGAACACCCTCATCGACACCGTGGGCCGTCTGGGCATCAACCTGCAGGATCAGGTGATGTTCATCTGCCAGGCGGACTGCCAGGCGGAGGCGGAGACCGTGGCCGCCCAGCTCAAGCAGCGCTACGGCGTCAAAGAGGTGTATATCAACTACATCGGCCCTGTCATCGGCAGCCATACCGGCCCCAACACCATGGGCCTGTTCTTTGTGGGAACGGAGCGCTGAACATGAAGTGGCTGGAGCTGAAGATCGACGCCGCCCCCGCCGGGCTGGAGCCCGTCAGCGCACTGCTGGAGGACCTGGGCATCACCGGCCTGGTCATTGACGACGAGGGGGATTTCCAGGACTTTCTGGAGCACAACCACGCCTATTGGGACTATGTGGACGACCAGCTGATGCAGGAGAAAAAGGGCCTGTGCCGCATCACCTTCTATCTGGAGGACAGTCCCGACGGATACAACACCCTGGCTCAGGTCCGCATGGCACTGTCCCGGGTGAAGCAGGAGCACCCCGAATACGGCCGGCTGCTGCTGACCATGGAGAACATGGAGGACGCCGACTGGGAGAACAACTGGAAGCAGTTTTACAAGCCCATGGAGATCGGCGACCGGCTGACCGTCATCCCGGAGTGGGAGAGCACCGGCGTGCCGGAGGGCCGGGTGGCCCTGCGGCTGAATCCGGGCCTCACCTTCGGCACCGGCAGCCACGCCACCACCCGCCTGTGCCTGACGGCCCTGGAAAAGCATATCACCGGCGGCCAGACGGTGCTGGACCTGGGCTGCGGCAGCGGCATTCTGTCCATTGCCGCCCTGCTGCTGGGGGCGGAGCGGGCCGTGGCCTGCGACATCGACGAAAAGTGCATGGACGTGGCCTATGAAAACGCCGCCCTCAACGGCGTGGGCCGGGACCGCTACACCGTCCGCTGGGGCGATGTGGTAACGGATCAGGCCCTGCGGCAGGAGCTGGGCGGCCCCTATGACGTGGTGGTGGCCAACATCGTGGCCGACGTCATCAAGGCCCTGGCCTCCACCGTGCGGCCCCTGGTAAAGGAGGGGGGCATCTTCCTGTGCTCCGGCATCATCGACGAACGGGCGGAGGAGGTGGCCCAGTGCCTGCGGGATAACGGCTGGACCATTGCCGAGACCCGCAGCAGCGAGGGCTGGTTCTCCTATCTGTGCCGATAAAATCAAAACCTCCGGCATAGCCGGAGGTTTTGATTTATGGCGCGCAGGAGTCCTGATCCAGGCCGCTGCGGTATTCGTTGGGGGACACGCCGATGACGTCCCGGAAGGCCCGGGCGAATTTGCTGGCGTTGTCATAGCCGAACTGTCCGGCGATGTCCAGCACCGTCCGGTCCGTGGACCGCAGCAGCTCCGCCGCGCCGTGCATCTTCTGCAGACGCAGCCAGGCGGCGGGACTGCGGCCATAGACCCCCCGGAAGCTGGCCTGGATCTGGGCGGCGGAGGCCCCGAAATGCCGGGACAGCTCCTGCACCGTCACCTTGCTTTCGGTGTTGGCCAGCAGATAGTCCGCCGTCTTTCTGGCCAGGGACACCTGCCCCCGGGAAAGGCCCGGCGCAGCCGCCTGGGGCTGGGCGGGCACCTCTAAGGCGCTGAGGAACAGCAGCAGCTCCAGGATCTTCACCTTCAGATACCCCCGGCGCAGGTCCTCCGGCACCTGATACAGCTCTGAAAATACGTGCTCCACCCGCCGGGAGGACCGGGCGGCAAAATACCCCCCGGCGGCGCAGAATTTCTCCGCCAGGGCGGCGGGCTGCACCTCCACGTCCTCCAGAAAGCAGGACAGACACCGGGGCGCCAGCCCCGGGTCCACGGTAACGGTGATGCCGTGGTAATGGCCGGTGGGAAAGGCGGCCAGGGTGGGCAGCACGTCCTGCCGGGCCACGGATAGGTCCCCCGGGGCCAGATAGAAATACCGGCTCCCCAAGCGGTACTCCATGCGCCCCTCCCGGCAGTGGCTGATCTCCAGCACCCCCGGGGCGGCGGGCTCCAAGGGACAGGAGGCGGCGTGGACGTCGTGATAGTGGATGTCGATGCCGGGAAACACCGGATAAAGCGTCACCGCCGCCTGGCCCCCGTCCGGGGTCTCCAGGCGGACGGTGTGCTCCGGCAGCGGCAAGGGCTCATGCAGACACGCAGATTCCATGGTCACTTTTTCAGGTGGCCCAACAGGCCCCGCTTTTCCAGAGGACGGGACACCACCTCCCCGGCCTGATAGCCGGTGTCGTTGATGACCCGGACCAGCTGCTCCCGGTCCAGGGGCTCCTGGGACTGGATCACGGTCTGGCCCTTGGTGTGGGAGGAGGACACCTTCTTCACCTGGAAATGGCTGCGGATAGCGTCGTTGATGTGGCTTTCGCACATGCCGCACATCATGCCGTCCACCCGGACAATGGTTTCGATCATAGCGTTATACCTCCTTGAGGAAATGGGTTGTTTTTCCTGCGGGGCTATTGCTCCGCCGACAGCAGGCGGTCCCGGAGCTGGGGCAGACGGTCCTGGGACTGGGCCAGGATGGCGCAGACCGCCGTCTGACAGGCGTCCTCCTCCAGGCCCAGGGCCTGCTGCATCCGGCGGCACAGGGGGCCGAAGCACGCGGCGTATTCCGCGGCGGCCCGGCGGCCCTCCGGCGTCAGGAACACCGTGCCATAGCGCTCCTTTTCCACCAGGCCCGCCTGACAGAGATTCTGGAGCATGGAGTGGGCGCTGGGCTTGGATACGTTCATCCGGGCGGCGATCTCCACCGAGCGGACGCCCCTGCCCTCCCGGCACAGATCGTCCAGCACCAGCAGATATCGGATGGAGGCCGGGGTCATGGCCTGTGGGCAATTAGACATATCTAACCTCCTGGGTGAAAGGGCGGGGGAGACGCGGAGCTGCCCACGTCTCCCCCGGGGATCAGGTCACGGCTGGCTGCGGTGGCACTGGCCATGCATGGCGCAGTGGGCGCACCCCGCGCCGCAGGAGGACTTTCCCTGCTTTTTCTGGCGGATCAGACTGCGGATGATAAGGACTACAATGGCAATAAGGACCAGGGTGATGAGAATGGTGGAGAGATTGGCGCTGATCCAATGCAGCATGGAATTTCACTCCTTTTCGGAAAATGTCGTAAGATGGGATAGAACAGGTCAGACCTTGGCGTTGAGCCTGGTGGCCTCCTTATAGGGGCGCACCAGCATATAGACCATCAGGGCCAGGGCCGCCAGGGCGAAGATCAGGCCGATGACATTGACGCTGCCGGTGAACAGGCCGCCGAACTGGTTGATCATCAGGCTGATGAGATAGGCAAAGCCGCACTGATAGCCGATGGCGAACCAGGTCCACTTGCGGTTGTTCATCTCCCGCTTGATGGCGCCGATGGCGGCGAAGCAGGGAGCGCACAGCAGGTTGAACACCAGGAAGCTGAAGCCGCTGATGCCGGTGAAGGCCGCGCCGATGTTCTGATACACGGTGCCGTCGCCGCCGCCATACAGGATGCCCAGGGTGCCCACGATGTTCTCCTTGGCCACAAGGCCGGTGATGGAGGCCACGGCGGCCTGCCAGTTGCCCCAGCCCAGGGGCTTGAAGATCCAGGCGATGACGCCGCCGATGGCAGCCAGGATGGAGCTCTGGATCTCGCTCTCGTCCAGCATACGGAAGGTGCCGTCCACCCAGCCGAAGTAGGTGGTGAACCACACGAAGATGGTGGAAAGCAGGATGATGGTGCCGGCCTTCTTGATGAAGGACCAGCCGCGCTCCCACATGCTGCGCAGCACGTTGCCCAGAGTGGGCCAGTGATAGGCGGGCAGCTCCATGACGAAGGGAGCGGGATCACCGGCGAACATCTTGGTCTTCTTCAGCATGATGCCGGAGACGATGATGGCGGCCATGCCGATGAAGTAAGCGGAGGTGGAGACCCATGCGCTGCCGCCGAAGATGGCGCCTGCGATCATGGCGATGAAGGGGACCTTGGCGCCGCAGGGGATGAAGGTGGTGGTCATAACGGTCATCCGGCGGTCGCGTTCATTTTCGATGGTACGGGAAGCCATGATACCGGGCACGCCGCAGCCCACGCCGATGAGCATGGGGATGAAGGACTTGCCGGACAGGCCGAACTTGCGGAACACGCGGTCCAGCACGAAGGCGATACGGGCCATGTAGCCGCAGGCCTCCAGGAAGGCCAGCATCAGGAACAGCACCAGCATCTGGGGCACGAAGCCCA
>ENA-UESH01001184-UESH01001184.1-human-gut-metagenome-genome-assembly--contig:-NODE-1184-length-19406-cov-3.761395_pt1 | contig 19406 bp, 22 predicted proteins | sample MGYA00243001_ERZ508002 | MGnify/ENA primary metagenome ERZ508002 (study PRJEB26167, sample SAMN06115447) | human gut metagenome | host: Homo sapiens | place: China:Anhui | collected 2015-08-07... | reverse complement strand
ATCATGGATTATTCTATTTTTGATGCCGTGCGTGGTGGCTTCGGGAAAGTTGTTTTTGTAATCAGACATTCTTTTGAAGAAGATTTCAGAACAAAAATTTTAAAGAAATATGAGAATATAATACCTGTTGAGGTAGTATTTCAAGAATTAGATTATTTACCTGATGGGTTCTCTCTTCCTGAAGGCCGGGAGAAGCCGTGGGGAACTAATCATGCTGTATTAATGGGGAAAGATGTGATTAAAGAGCCATTTGCTGTCATTAATGCAGATGATTTTTATGGCCGTGAAAGTTTTGCCATTCTTGCAGATTATTTGTCTAAATTGGATGGAAAACAGAATGAATATTGTATGGTAGGATATCGTGTCGGAAATACTCTGTCCGAAAGTGGCTCTGTTGCTCGGGGAGTTTGCGAAATGAATGATAAAAATGAGCTGACCTCTGTTGTAGAGCGGACTCAAATAGAACGGCGTGACGGAAAGGTAATGTTTAAAGAGGGAGATGTCTGGACAGAAGTTGACGAGAATGCTCCCGTATCAATGAATATGTGGGGATTTACGCCCGATTACTTTAAATATTCAGAAGATTATTTTGTTCAGTTCTTAAAAGAAAATGCAGAAAATCTTAAGGCTGAATACTTTATTCCGTTGATGGTAAATCATTTGATTCAAAATAAAATCGCAACAGTTAAAGTTTTGGATACACCTTCTAAATGGTTTGGTGTAACTTATGCTTTAGATCGTCCGGTTGTTGTAGATAAGATCAATGCTTTGGTTGCTGCCGGAGAGTACCCTGCTAAGTTATTTTAAAATATTTATGATGATAAAGAAAATGCACTTGAAATTTCAAGTGCATTTTCTTTATCATCATAATTTATCTTTTAAGTACTTCCCGGTGTAAGATTTTTCACAAGACGCAATATCTTCTGGAGTTCCTGCACAAACAAGAAAACCGCCTTTGTCTCCTCCTTCAGGACCCATGTCTATGACATAATCAGCACATTTAATTACGTCCATATTGTGTTCGATAATTACGACCGTATGCCCTTTTTCTATTAAAGAATCGAATGCTTTTAGTAATGTTTTTATATCATGAAAATGTAATCCTGTTGTCGGTTCGTCAAAAACGAATATCGTAGGCTCTTGCTTTTCATTGCTCAAAAAATAAGCGAGCTTTACCCGTTGATTTTCTCCACCCGAAAGGGTCGAAGAAGCCTGTCCGAGCTTAATATATCCTAATCCTACATCTTGTAGAGGTTTCAGTCTTTTGATGATTTTTTTCTCGGCACTTCCTTGCTGTTCCGAAAAAAATTCGATAGCCTGATTGATAGTCATTTCCAATACATCATTGATATTCTTTCCTCGATATTCGATTTCAAGTATATCTTGTTTAAATCTTTTCCCGTGGCAACTTTCACATGTAAGAGTAATATCTGCCATAAATTGCATTTCAACAGTGATAGTTCCGTCGCCTTTACACTCTTCACAGCGTCCGCCTTCTACGTTGAACGAAAAGTATGCCGGGGTAAATCCCATTTGTTTAGCAGCCTGCTGGTCGGCATATAATTTTCTGATTTCATCAAAAGCTTTCAGGTATGTTGCCGGATTAGATCTTGATGATTTACCGATCGGATTTTGATCGACAAATTCGATATGTTTTACCAAATGCATGTCTCCGGAAAGTCGGTTGAATATACCGGGTTGTTCTCCGTCTTCTTCATAAAATCTGGAAAGAGATTTAAAAAATACGTCTCTGACCAGTGATGATTTTCCTGAACCGCTGACTCCGGTAACTACTGTCATTATATGTAAAGGAAATATGACATCTATCCCTTTGAGATTATTATGTGCAGCTCCTTCTATTTTTATATAGTTATTCCATTTCCTTCGGTGGGCGGGCGTTTCGATTTTTTCTTCACCGGTAAGATACCGAACCGTATAGCTTTTTGTAGCTTTTTCAAGTTTCGACAGGTCTCCTTGATAAACGACCTCTCCGCCGAGACGTCCTGCTTTAGGTCCTATGTCGATGATATAATCTGCTGCACGAATTATTTCTTCGTCATGTTCTACGACTATTACGGTATTTCCCAAAGCTTGCAGTTCTCTTAATACTTTTATAAGTAAAGTTGTATCACGGGAATGTAATCCGATACTGGGTTCATCCAGAATATATAGAGATCCGACAAGACTGCTACCTAAAGATGTTGCAAGATTGATCCGTTGACTTTCTCCTCCTGAAAGAGTAGAAGATAGTCGATTCAATGTCAGATAACCCAGTCCGACATTTACAAGAAAACCTATTCTGTTCTTTATTTCTGTCAGCAATCTTTTGGCGACAATGCTATCATGTTCATCTAATGCCAAAGTGTCGAAAAAGATTTTTAGATCTGTGATTGGTAAAGCTACCAATTCCGAAATAGATTTTCCTCCGATTTTTACATATTGTGCTTGAGGTTTTAGTCGACCCCCTTTGCAATCGGGACAAACAGTTTTACCTCGATATCGAGCGAGCATGACTCTGTATTGGATTTTGTATTGATTTTCTTCAAGCATTTTGAAAAAATCGTGAATTCCCCCGAAAAGATGATTCCCGTTCCACAAAAGTTCCTTTTCTCGTTCGGTAAGTTGATAATAAGGGCGATGTATGGGAAAATGAGAAGCTTCGGCTACACGAATCAAATTCTTTTTCCATTCACTCATTTTTTCTCCTTTCCAACACATGACGGCATCGTCAAATACCGATAACGCTTTATTGGGAATAACTAAATTTTCGTCGATGCCGATAACCTTACCGAAGCCTTCACAAGTCGGGCATGCTCCTACAGGGCTGTTGAAACTGAACATGAGATCGTTCGGCTCTTCAAAAGTGATACCGTCGGCTTCAAATCGTTTTGAGAATGTATGTTCTTCTATACCTTTTTCAGTATAAAATTTAAGAATACATTCACCTCCTCCTTCAAAAAATGCGGTTTCTGCAGAGTCTGTCAATCGGCTTATTGTATTTTTTTCAGAGGAAACAGTCATTCTGTCTATTATTAAGAAAAGAGATGACGTGTCTATGTTAGATGTATGTTCTAATTCTTCTATCCGAATGGTTTTTCCCTTATATTCAACACGATTATATCCCTCTTTTAATAAAATCTCAAGTTGCGTTTCCAAGGTTCGGCCTTTGGGAATATGCAATGTTGTGAGAACGGAGAACCGTGTTCCTTCCGAATAATTAGACATACATCTGATTATATCTTCTGTCTGATGTTTTTTGACCTCTTTCCCAGATATTGGAGAAATTGTTTTTCCTATACGAGCATATAATAGCCGTAGGTAATCGTAAATTTCGGTGGAAGTGCCTACCGTGGAACGGGGATTTCGAGTATTGACTTTTTGTTCTATTGCGATTGCCGGAGGGATTCCTTTTATGAAATCACACTCAGGTTTGCTCATGCGTCCTAAAAATTGCCGTGCATAGGCAGAAAGGCTTTCGACATACCGGCGTTGTCCTTCTGCATATAAAGTATCGAATGCCAAAGACGACTTTCCTGAACCGGAGAGTCCTGTTATTACGATCAGTTTATCCCGGGGTATCTCGATGTCGATGTTTTTGAGATTATTCACCCGAGCTCCTTTTATAAATATTGAGTTATCGGTCATATTGGCTGGTCAAATCAAAATTAACTTACAAAGATACGAATAAGTCAAGCGCAAAAACAAATAAAATTTGATTTTGTCGAGCGGGAGTATCTAAGACACAGTCGAAGATAATATATTAAAGTGGATATAAAAAAGGTTCGTCTCTTTCAGATACATTATATATAATTTTTTCTCTTTGGGGATTTAATAAGGAAAAAATAAAATAATCTCAAAAAAGTGGAATATTTTATGTGGAAAAAAATAAAACCCATCTGATTTTTGTTAACTTTGTAATAGCACTAAAAAATAAATGATTATGAAAAATTTATCAGCATTATTTGCCTTTTTGGGTGGTGCAGCCGTTGGTGCCGCACTGGGAGTCCTGTTCGCTCCGGAAAAAGGAGAGGATACTCGTAAACGAATTTGCCAGCTCCTTCGTGAAAAAGGAATTAAATTGAACCATCATGAGATGGATGAATTGGTAGATCAGATCACTTCAGAATTAAGTTCGGATAAAGAGTAGAAGATTCTTAGGACAAGTATGGCTATTTGTGTTATACTTGTCCTTTAAGTTTATGTGTTTTATGATAAATAATGATCCAAAACCTGTATCTGTGCATCAATTGATTGCTGAAATAAAAGAGTATCTTGAATTACAACGAGATTTATTGAAAGTTGAAGGAGTTGAGAAACTTACAATTCTTATTTCCGCTTTTCTTGTTTTGATGATAAGTATTATTCTTGGGGGAGGAGCTCTTTTTTATTTGCTTTTTGCTTTGGCCTATTTATTGGAGCCGGCTATTGGTTTGATAGGAGCTTTCGGTATTATAGGTTGCGTTTGCCTATCGATATTAGTTGTCGTTGTTTTGTTGAGGAAGCAACTCATAATTAATCCGATAGTTCGGTTTCTATACAAATTATTTTTAAAAGATATGTGATGAATGTCCGGGAAAAAAAGGTAACATTAGAGGATTTATTAGTTCAAAAGCAAGAGCTGAAGAAACAAATTGAAAGTCAGCAGCAGAAGCTTGTTGAATCTTATTATTTATTGACAGAGCCGTTTTCTTTTAATCCGATGCATTCGTCATTGATGAAGAAATTAACGACGGGATTTGCCATATTTGACGGTTTTATGATAGGGCTAAAAATTATCCGTAAAATAAAAAATCTGTTTCGATAATTTTTAAATAGAGCATGGATGTTGTAAATAAATAAGAATTTCCTTGGAAATATAGTTTAATTCCTCTATTTTTGTGTTCAGATTTTAAAATCAAATTAATCGAGAAGAGTAAAAAGTAAAAAAAGTAAGTATGAAAAAGAATTTATTCTATTTGTTTATAGCATTGTTTGCTGTTACATCTATGACTGCATGTGGTGATGACGATGATGATAAAGATACAGGTATTAATGTTGCCGGATCATATACCGGTACGATTATTGTTAATATTACCGATGAAGAATCTGAGAATCCGATAAAATTAGAAAATCAGGAATTCACCGTAACTCAGAATGGACAAGAATCTATTAATTTGTCTATTTCTGGACTTGTATTAGCAGAAGGTACTGCCCCTATGGATATTAGTGCACCTAATGTGCCTTTTTCTGTAGATGGTGAAAAAGTTATTTTGAATTCGACAGATCTTAATATTCCCTTGAAAGTATTAGGCGGTTTAGATGCATATATAAAGTCTATGGTAGGAAATTTTCAAGGGAATGAAGTTGCTTTTAAAATTGTTGCAGAACAAGAGTTGGTAGAAAAAGTCTATATAACTGTTACTGGGACGAAAAAGTAAGAATTTTATTCAATAAATCAGGATAAAATAAGGGTGAAGATATGACCAAATCTTCACCCTTTATTATTTTTGAAGAAGTTAATTTGCAGCATCATGAGAACTTTACCTTGAAATCTATTGTTTTTTATACATAATGTATAAAAATATTGTTATGTATAAGAAATTATTATTTTTTGTCGGAGTTTTATTGCTCCTGTCTTCGTGTACTAATAACTATACAATCGAGGGAACTGTGGATAAGATGGCAGATGGAGCAAAAGTACTACTCCGAAAACAAGTAAATGAATCGTTTGTCGACTTGGACAGTACTTTTGTAAAAAATGGAAAGTTTGCATTTCGAGGAAAGCAAGATACTGCGACTATGGCGTTATTGACAGTCGAGAGTAGAGAGAAATTGCCTTATATGCCGGTTCTGTTTATTTTGGAAAATGGAAATCTGAAAGTTAAAGTAGATACAGTTTCATCAGTTTCAGGTACGAAGTTGAATGATGTATTTCAAAGTTATATGGAATCTCGATTTAGTACGGATAAAAAAATGGAACAACTAAGTCGGGAATATGTGACGGATTACTTTACGGGGACATTGACGGATAGCATTTTGACAAAATTGAAAAAACAATTTTCAGATGAAGAAGTGAATTTGAAAATCTTGACTCAAAAATATATACAAAATAATACCGACAACGTTTCAGGAATTTACGTATTTCTCCAAAACAGTTATTTATTCTCACCTGAGGAGCAAGCTGCGATAATCCAGGATGCAAAGCCGTTTTTTAAAGAAGATCGTATGATACAGACGTTTTCGGATATTTTAGAACATACCCGAAATATTGCTGTCGGAATGCCATATGTTGATTTAAAAATGCAAGATCCGAAGGGAAAAGAGGTCTCATTATCTGATTACGTCGGAAAAGGGAAATATGTGTTGGTCGATTTTTGGGCTTCATGGTGCGCTCCTTGCCGAAAACAGATGCCGACATTAATCAGTTTATATGATCGGTTTAAAAATAAGAACTTTGAAATTATCGGTGTTTCGTTTGACAATAATAAAAATGAGTGGATTCAATACATTCAGAATGCAAAACTTCCGTGGCCTCAGATGAGTGATTTGAACGGATGGGAGTCTGAAGCAGTATTACTTTATGCGATACAAGGCATACCGCATACGATATTAGTAGATCCGCAAGGAAAAATTGTAGCAAAAGATTTGAAAGGATCAGCTTTGGTGAAGAAATTAGAAGAAGTCCTGAAATAATTTGAATAATAAGACTATCTTTGCATTGTCATACAAAAGAGAGGTGTAGGCCTCTCTTTTGGCATTAATTAAGAAGAAATGAAACGAATATTTATTTTTACTATTTTGTCTTTGTGTATAGTGTCGGGGGGTAAAGCCCAGCAGATTGATTATAAAGCTACAGCATTTAACTTATTTTTGAATGGAAAAATTTCCCAGTGGCCGTGGGTCATTAATAAGATGGTTGCTGATCCTAAATTGCAAGATACAGAAGGACAGTTGGAAATTTTAACATATTATTATGGCTTGGTCGGTCATTTGATGGATGTCGGACAGAAAAAACAGGCATCGGAGAATTTGCGGAAGGCTAATGAGCTTGCGATGAAGCTGTATAAAACAAATCCGGACAATCCTCTTTTACTTGGTCTCATGTCTAATTTGACAGGTTTTCAAATAGCCCTATCCCCTTTGAAAGCTACAACCTTAGCTAAAGGTATGATGAATAAAGCTAAAAAATCTATTGCTAAAGGGCCGAATGATCCGCATGTAAATATTTTATATTCGAATATCTTGTTCTATATGCCGGGAATCTTTGGAGGAGATACGGAGAAAGCGTTACAAGGTTATAAAAAAGCTTTACAAACAATGGAAGCTGATCCCGAGTTGAAAAAAAATAATTGGATGTACATTCAATTAATGGTAACAATCGGGGTCGTAGAAGAAAAACGAGAGAATTATGTGGAAGCTCAGAAAATGTATCGTAAAGTTTTAGAGTTATATCCGGAATATGCACATGTGAAAAATGTTTCTTATCCTCGTTTATTGGAAAAAATGAAAGGTTGATACGATTTTAGTTTATCTCATTAGCTTATAAAAGGATGAATTATATTGAAGTTAAAATACAAATAACCCCCTGTTCCGAAGTAAGTACAGATTTGCTTTCTGCATTTTTAGGGGAAATCGGATTCGATAGTTTTGTTTCTTTTGAAGAAGGACTTTTTGCGTATATTCCGTCATCTTTATTCGATGAAGATCGTATGAAACGATCGTTCGTTTTAGTTCCGGTCGATTGTGCAATCGATTATTCTGTAATCGAAATTCCAGACCGTAATTGGAATGAAGAGTGGGAAAAAAACTATTTTACACCTATTGTAATTGGAAATGAATGTGTGGTTCACAGCTCTTTTCATACCGATATACCCGAGGTAAAATATGACATTTTGATAGATCCGAAAATGTCGTTTGGTACGGGACATCATGAGACAACAAGTACTATGATGGAAATGATGCTTAAAACTTCATTTGAGAACAAGGTTGTGTTGGATATGGGATGCGGAACGGCCATATTGTCTATTTTGGCGAGTATGAGAGGTGCGAAATCTGTCACGGGAGTTGATATCGATGAGTGGGCCTATGAAAATGCTCTTGAAAACATTCAGTTGAATCATATTTCGAATATAGATATTTTGTTAGGAGGATCGGAACAAATTGCCGGTAAAAAATATGATATTATATTGGCGAATATAAACCGGAATGTTTTGTTGGAGAATATGAAAATTTATAGTGCTTGCATGAATGAAAATTCTGAACTTTATATGAGTGGATTTTACAAAGAGGATATTCCTGTGATATGCGAAGAGGCAAATCATTGCGGGTTAGTATTGGAAACTTATACCGAGAAAAACCGATGGGTGGGTACTAAATTCGTAAAGAAAGGTAATATATGAAACCATTGCAAAAGGTCACGATATATGATTTAGCCAAAGAACTGAATACCTCGGCTTCAACCGTTTCACGAGCTTTGCAAAATCATCCGAGAATTAGTGAAAAGATGAAAAAAGCGGTGTCGGAGCTCGCAGAGAAGATGAATTATCATCCCGATCCGGTAGCCCATCATTTAAGAACGGGAAAAGGATCGGTTATCGGAGTTATTGTTCCGAGGATCGACCGTCATTTTTTCGCTTCGGTCATCGGAGGAATCGAGAGTGTTGCTCATGCTGCTGGTTATAGTGTTTTAGTTTCTCAGTCGAACGAACGTTGGGAAGAAGAAAAGAATATCGTGAAAACTATGCTTGCGAAGAAAATCGATGGTTTAGCAATATCTTTAGCTTCAGAAACTACAGATTATAAACATTTTGATGCTGTTATTAGCAGAGGAGTACCGGTCGTTTTTTTTGATAGAGTTCCGTTAGACAAGAGGAGCAGTTGTGTGAGAATAGATAATCGAACAGCGGCCTATAATGCAGTAATGCATTTAATAAAGCAGGGGTGTACTCGCATAGTTCATTTATCAGGACCTCAGGCTATTAGTGTTTATAAAGACCGACAAGACGGATATGTTCAAGCTTTGATGGATTCGGATATTCGGGTAGATTCATCTTTAATTTTTGAAAACAGTATCACTTTAGCGACAGGTGAAGAAGCTGGAAAAAAGATACTTGCAATGCCTGTTCTTCCGGATGCGATTTTTTCCGCCGGAGATTATTCGGCAATGGGGGTTATGCATGTTTTGAAAAAAAATGGCGTGAAAGTTCCTGAAGACATTGCTATTGTCGGATTTGCTAATGAACCTTTTGATTCTTTTGTAGAGCCTCCTTTAAGTTCTGTTGATCAGGTAAATAAAAAAATGGGTGAGACAGTAGCTGAAGTTTTATTAGAAGAAATGTCTGTTGATCCGGAAAACCGAAAATGGGTCGATAAGGTATTGGACTCCTCTTTGATTATAAGAGAATCATCGATTAAAAAAGATAATTTATCAAAAAAAGATATTTAAGGTATTGTTTGAAGATTATTTTTTTATACATTTGTGCAATCGATTACACAATCTAAATGTAAAGTTTGAGTTGAGGGTATTGGTAATTGAATATAACAATTTAATAATCAAGCATATAAATTAGATAGTTATGAAAACAAATTATGAACTTCGCTATGCGAGCAATCCTCGAGATGCGAAAAGCTATGATACGACTCGTTTGCGTGAAGATTTCTTGATTCAGAACCTGTTTGTAAATAATGAAGTAAATATGGTTTACTCTATGTATGATCGTTTGATTGTAGGAGGAGCTAAACCAGTAGGTGAAGTACTTACATTAGAAGCAATAGATCCGTTAAAAGCGACACATTTTCTTTCTCGTCGTGAATTGGGAATATTCAATGTCGGAGGCCCGGGCTGTGTAAAGGTGGGAGATACGGCTTTTGATTTGAATTACAAAGAGGCATTATATCTCGGAGCAGGTGAACGGACTGTTACATTTGAAAGTTTGGATGATAAGAATCCTGCAAAATTTTATTTCAATTCTGCTCCGGCACATAAAACTTATCCAGATAAAAAAGTAACGAAAGCTGATGCCGTAGTTGCGGAAATGGGCTCATTAGAAGGGTCTAATCATCGTAACATCAATAAGATGCTGGTATCTCAAGTATTGGAAACATGCCAGTTGCAAATGGGTATGACAGAATTGCAACCGGGTAGTGTCTGGAATACTATGCCTGCACATACTCATAGTCGCCGGATGGAAGCATATTTCTATTTTGAAGTTCCTGAAGGAAATGCGGTTTGCCATTTTATGGGAGAACCGACCGAAACTCGTCATATTTGGATGAAAGGAGATGAAGCTGTATTGTCGCCCGAATGGTCGATACACTCTGCTGCTGCGACTAGTAATTATACTTTCATTTGGGGTATGGGTGGTGAAAATCTGGATTATGGTGATCAGGATTTCTATAAAAATACAGATCTTAGATAAAACTTAAACACACTAACTTTATTAAATATGGTAAATTTCTCATTGGAAGGTAAGGTTGCACTTGTAACAGGCGCTTCTTACGGTATAGGTTTCGCTTTGGCTACTGCATTTGCACAAGCCGGTGCAAAAATCGTTTTTAACGATATTAAACCTGAGTTGGTTGAAAAAGGATTGGCAGCTTATGAAGCTGAAGGAATTAAAGCACATGGTTATGTTTGTGATGTAACAAATGAAGATCAGGTTAATGCTTTGGTTGCTCAAATAGAAAAAGAAGTCGGGGTTATCGATATCTTGGTAAATAATGCCGGTATTATCAAACGTATTCCTATGCACGAAATGTCTGCAGCGGATTTTCGCCAGGTGATTGATATCGACTTGAATGGTCCGTTTATCGTATCTAAAGCAGTGATTCCTTCTATGATAAAGAAAGGACATGGTAAAATTATCAATATTTGTTCGATGATGAGCGAATTGGGACGCGAAACCGTATCTGCTTATGCTGCAGCAAAAGGTGGTCTCAAAATGTTGACGAAGAATATTGCCTCAGAATACGGTGAATATAATATTCAGTGCAACGGCATAGGTCCGGGATATATTGCAACTCCCCAAACAGCTCCGTTACGGGAAAAACAGCCTGATGGTTCAAGACATCCGTTTGATTCTTTCATTGTCGCAAAAACACCAGCTGCCCGTTGGGGTACTCCGGAAGATTTGATGGGTCCGGCTGTATTTTTAGCTTCTGATGCATCTAATTTCGTTAATGGCCATATCCTTTATGTAGATGGTGGTATTTTGGCTTATATCGGAAAGCAACCCCAATAAAAAGCGGGGAATAAGATTATACCCTCTATCTCTATTTTGAGACAGAGGGTTGCTTTGTATATATAATAACCAATAAATTAAGATATGAAAAAGATTATTTTATTACTGTTTATTGCAATTATCGGCTTCTCTTGCAGTGGAGGTAAGAGTGTCAAAATTTCTGTAAAGAATGACTCGGCGATAGATCGGGAAAATGAAATAGCTGAAATTTCTATGAGTAGCGTGACTGAGATGCTCGGATTATCCGATACGGCACAGTTCGTTATTTTGGATGCACAAGGAAAGCAACTACCTTACCAATTGACTTATGACGGTAAATTGATCTTTCCGGTTACGGTAAAAGCTAATTCATCTGTTGAATATACTGTACAAGCCGGAATCCCTGAAAAATTTGATACTATAACTTGCGGAAGACAGTATCCCGAACGTGTAGATGATATTGCTTGGGAAAATGATAAAATCGCTTTCCGTACTTACGGACCGGCTCTTCAAGCTACTGGAGAAAGAGCATTCGGTTATGACATTTGGGTAAAATCGGTTGCAGAACCGGTTGTTGAAAAACGATATGAAGGAGAATTGAATCCTGAAACAAAAGCCCGTATCTCGGAATTGAAGAAAACAGATCCCAAAGCTGCTGATGAATTGTATAAATCTGTATCATATCATGTAGATCATGGAAACGGATTGGATTGTTATAAAGTAGGTCCTACTTTGGGAGGTGGAACTGCTGCGTTGATGGTAAACGATACGATTGTGTATCCGTATTGCTATAAAACGTTTGAAGTATTAGATAACGGTCCTTTGCGTTTTACGGTAAAACTGACATATAATCCATTGATCGTAAATGGAGATTCAGTAGTAGAAACTCGTCTAATTTCATTGGATGCCGGCTCTCAGTTAAACAAAACTGTAGTGACTTATGATAATCTGAAAGAAACTACTCCCGTAGTCGCCGGAATAGTATTGCATGATCCTGAATCTTCGGCTCAATATAAAGTCTCGGCAGAAAAAGGATATGTTACTTATGCTGATCCGACCGATAATCCGAATAATAATAACGGAACAATATTTGTCGGAGTTATTTTGCCAACGGCCAAAGATGCAAAAGCCGTCTATTTTGAAGAAAAAGAGAAAAACAATTTGAGAGGCGGAGCTGATGGTCACGTGCTTGCTATTGCAGATTATACTCCTGGTTCGGAATTAGTCTATTATTGGGGAGCAGGATGGAGCAAGTCTGGATTCGATACAATTGAAGATTGGAATGCATACATTGATGAAGAGGCTTCACTAAAGAGTGAACCGTTGACAGTATCTATCATAAAGTAAAATGCTAGTCGAGAATAGAAATAGCGACTATGTTCGATTCTCTATTCTAATAGAATTTAAGCAGATGCGAAATTAGTATATATCTATACTTTGCGAGAGCCGGCCAATATTTACGTTATTGGGCCGGCTTTTTATTCAGATAGGCTCTAAGAACCAATCCGAATTTTGCTCGGGTCAGATTTTAGAGTTTCGTTTGAGGATATTTTCCTGTTTTTACGAGGATAATAGTGAGCTATCTGACGAGGGAAAACGAGAAAAAAGACCGGAATAAAACGCAAAAATGACCTGATAATATTTTTTGTTGGAAAATTTGGACTGGCTCTTATTTAGTCAAAAAATATTTTTACGTTTGCAGCTATATTTAAACAATGTAATATATGAAGCGTGTCCGGCGTATTATAAGAAATATTATCGCATTCTTTTTTATTTCGACGATTCTTTCGGTTCTTTTATACCGTTTTGTTCCAGTATATATAACGCCTCTTATGTTGATCCGTTATGCACAAGGTATTATGGCCGGAGAAAAACCCCGTTTATACCATCGATGGGTTTCTTTAGAGGATATGAGCAGATGGTTGCCTCAAGCGGTAGTCGCCTCAGAAGATAATCTTTTTTTAGAACATTCAGGGTTTGATTTTCAGCAGATAAAGAAGGCGATAGAAGAAAATAAAACTCGAAAAAGAGCCAGAGGGGCAAGTACGATATCTCAACAAACCGCTAAAAATGTGTTTTTATGGCCGGGACATTCTTTTATTCGCAAAGGATTGGAGGCTTATTTTACATTTTTGATAGAACAGTTATGGGGAAAGAAACGGATTATGGAAGTGTATCTGAATTCTATCGAAATGGGCAAAAATATATATGGTGCGGAAGCTGTAGCAAAATATCATTTTGGAATTACAGCCCGAAAATTGACCCGATCACAGTGTGCTCTTATTGCGGCATCATTACCTAATCCGTTACATTTTAACTCATCTGCTCCATCTTTATATATGCAGAAAAGAAAACGTAAAATCTTGTGGCTAATGGATCAAATAGGTCCTGTGAAATTCTGATGTAAATTTTTATTTCTTGCAAATAGCTATTTTGTAAGATTATTTTTGTTCAAATTTGTAGAATAATAGGATTGTTCGCTTTTATTTTGTTATATTTGCGCTTCAAAATAGATGAGATATGTCAAAACAAAAAAATAACAGTACAAATGCAATATTACTGATGCATTGTCCAGACCAGCCGGGTATATTAGCGGTTGTAACAGATTTTATTAATGTAAACGGAGGAAATATTTTGTATCTCGACCAATATGTAGATCGGGAAAATCATGCATTTTTTATGCGGGTGGAATGGGATCTGACAAACTTTATTATTCCACAGAATAAAATAGAAGATTATTTCAATACATTATACGGACAAAAATATGATATGAGCTTTAATCTCTATTTTAGTGATCGCAAGCCGCGTATGGCTATATTCGTATCGAAGATGTCCCATTGTCTATATGATATATTGGCGCGATATACAGCCGGAGAGTGGAATGTAGAGATTCCTGTTATTATCAGTAACCATCCTGATTTGGAAAGTGTAGCTAAAAGGTTCGATATAGATTATCATGTATTTCCAATCAATAAGGACAATAAAGCGGAGCAAGAAGCTAAGGAGTTGGAATTATTGGAAAAATATGATATAGATTTTATCGTATTGGCACGATATATGCAGGTCGTTTCTTCTGATTTTATAATGCATTATCCCGATAAGATCATAAATATTCATCATTCGTTTCTTCCTGCATTTATGGGAGCTAAACCCTATCATGCGGCTTTTGAACGAGGAGTAAAGTTGATCGGGGCTACAAGCCATTACGTGACGACCGATCTTGATGCGGGACCTATTATAGAACAAGACATAGTTCGTATTTCTCATAAGGATTCTATTGCCGATTTGGTTTATAAAGGTCAGGATCTCGAAAAAATAGTATTATCCAGAGCTGTGGAAAAGCATATTGATCGGAAAATATTGACTTATCGCAACAAAACCGTTGTTTTCAATTAAGGGAAAATGAAAGTTGCAATTGTAAAATATAATGCCGGTAATATTTATTCGGTAGATTGTGCTTTAAGAAGGGTCGGGGTAGAAGCAGAAATTACTGATAATATTTCCGGGAGTAGGAGAGGCGGCGTCAACGATGCATTATTTGAAAAAAAATAATCTGGATTCTTTAATTAAAGATCTGAAGCAGCCGGTATTAGGCATTTGTATAGGAATGCAATTGATGTGTCGGCATTCGGAAGAAGGAGATGTCGACTGCCTGAATATATTTGATGTTGAAGTAAAGCGTTTTCATACTGAAAGCACAGAATATAAAATACCACACATGGGCTGGAATACGGTGAGAAACGTTGATATGCATATGTTTCCGCAACATATTGAAAACCAATATGTATATTTTGTTCATAGCTATTATGTTCCAGTATGTGAATATACCACTGCCGAGACAGAATATATTTTGCCTTTTAGTGCGGCTTTGCATAAAGATAATTTTTATGCTTCTCAGTTTCATATAGAAAAAAGCGGAGCTGTCGGAGAGGATATATTTAATCATTTTTTGTCATTATAAATTATAGAATGATATGATTGAATTAATACCGGCCATAGATATAATAGATGGTAAGTGCGTACGCTTGTCGCAAGGTGATTATGAGCGTATGACCACATATAATCATGATCCGTTGGAGGTTGCAAAAGAATTTCAGGATCATGGAATAAGACGATTGCATGTCGTCGATTTAGATGGAGCTAAGGCCCATCATATCGTGAATTATAAAGCTTTAGAACGCATTGCTTCTCGTACGTCGTTGATAATTGATTTTGGTGGTGGTATTAAATCTGACGGAGACTTGGAAATCGCTTTCGAATCAGGTGCTCAGATGGTAACCGGAGGCAGTATTGCTGTAAAAAGTCCGGAGGTATTTTTGTCATGGCTTGAGAAATTCGGCTCGGATAAGATAATTCTTGGAGCTGATGCTAAAAATGGGAAAATTGCAGTCGGAGGATGGAAGGAATCGTCAGATAAAGAACTTATCCCGTTTGTAAAAACGTATGTAGAATCCGGAGTAAAAAAAGTAATTACTACGGATATTTGTAAAGATGGAATGCTGAACGGGCCGTCTATCGATTTATATAAAAAGATGATGTCTGTAATTCCTGAGATTTATTTGATAGCAAGTGGTGGAGTTGCCTCTATCGAAGATATTGAGAAATTAGAGTTGGCCGGAGTTCCTTCCGTTATATTCGGGAAAGCCCTTTATGAAGGCCGTATAACGTTGAAGGAACTGTTACGTTTTTTATAAAAATAGATATGTTAGCAAAGCGAATAATTCCATGTTTGGATGTAAAAGACGGTAAAACTGTAAAGGGGGTAAATTTTATAAATTTCAGAGATGCAGGAGATCCGGTTGAATTGGGACACGCATATAGCCGACAAGGTGCAGACGAGTTGGTTTATTTAGATATAACCGCTTCTTATGAAGGACGCAAGACATTTACGGAAATTGTCAAGAAGGTTGCAGCTAAGGTATCTATTCCTTTCACTGTTGGAGGCGGGATAAATGAAATAAATGATGTTGACTGTTTACTGAGTGCCGGTGCAGATAAAGTTTCAATAAACTCTTCTGCATTGAAGAATCCGAAATTAATTGAAGAAATTGCAAAAAATTTCGGTTCGCAAGTTTGTGTTGTTGCTATAGATGCTAACTTTGACGATAATTTATGGCGTTGTTATTTAAATGGAGGAAGAGTTCCGACAGATAAAGAGCTTTTTTCTTGGGCAAGAGAAGCACAGGAAAGAGGTGCAGGAGAGATACTGTTTACCAGTATGACTCATGATGGTGTAAAAGAGGGATATGCAAACGATGCGTTAGCCATGTTGAATTCGGTATTGAGTATCCCGGTGATAGCTTCAGGTGGGGCAGGGAAGAAAGAGCACTTTAAGGATGTTTTTCAGATAGGAAAGGCCGATGCTGCTCTTGCAGCAAGTGTGTTTCATTTCGGAGAGATTTCTATTTCTGAACTTAAAGATTATTTAGATCGAGAAAATATTTGTGTAAGAAAATAACGTATTGAAATGAATATAGATTTTGCAAAAATGGGAGGTCTGGTTCCTGCAATTATACAGGATAGTTATACTTCTAAAGTTCTAATGCTGGGCTTTATGAATGAGGAAGCGTTAGCAAAGACCAAGGAATTAGGTAAAGTGACATTTTTCAGTCGTACTAAGAACCGTTTGTGGACAAAAGGGGAAGAAAGCGGTAATTTTTTATTAGTCGATTCGATAAAAGAAGATTGCGATAAAGACACGCTTCTTATCAAAGTCCGTCCGGTAGGTCCGGTCTGTCATACTGGTAGCGATACATGTTTTGATGAAAAAAACGAGGAAGATATTATGTTTATTAAGTATCTTCAGGATTTTATAGATCGCCGTAAAAAAGAGATGCCGGAAGGTTCGTATACGACGTCTCTGTTTAACAAAGGACTAAACAGAATGGCGCAAAAAGTCGGAGAAGAGGCCGTGGAGACAGTAATCGAGGCAACGAACGGAACAGATGACCGACTTATTTATGAGGCTTCCGATCTAATTTATCATTTGATTGTATTATTGACTTCAAAAGGATATAGGATAGAAGATCTTGCCAGAGAATTGAAAAAACGGCATAAAGAATAGAACTATATGGAAGATGGATTATTGATACAATATGATCATGTCGAAATTTGTCGTAAGGAGCTTGTTGTTCTGAAAGATGTAAATTTTAAATTGTATTCAGGTGAGTTTGTCTATTTCATCGGTCGGGTAGGTACAGGGAAAAGTAGCTTACTGAAAACGATGTATGCTGAAATTCCGGTGGTTGAAGGAGAAGCTTCTGTCCTCGGATTTAATATGAAGTCTCTCCGAAAGAAGGATATACCTCAGTTAAGAAGAAAAATAGGTATTGTATTTCAGGATTTTCAGTTATTGACGGACAGGCCGGTAAAAGATAATCTTAATTTTGTCCTTCAAGCGACAGGCTGGAAAGATAAAGCAGAGATAACAGAGAGAGTCGAGCAAGTTTTGGTACAGGTCGGCATGCAAAATAAAGCGTACAAAATGCCGCATGAACTATCCGGAGGGGAACAACAGAGAATTGTTATAGCCAGAGCATTGTTGAATTCTCCGCAGATTATTTTGGCGGATGAACCGACAGGAAACCTTGATCCTCAGACCGGGCAACAAATTGTATCGTTATTGCATTCTATTTGTGAGACAGGTACGGCTGTTATTATGACGACCCATAATCATCGATTGGTAGAAGAATTTCCCGGACGTTTATTGAAATGTGAGAATAAATGTTTATCCGAAGTCTCTCTTTAAGTATAGAATTGCTTATTATAGATAATATCTTATCTTTGCATTTCAGAAACTATATATATTGAAAATACAGGTATTTAAATATACGAACTATTAATTGAAAGAATAAAAAATGAAAGTCTTAAAGTTTGGTGGAACTTCTGTGGGCTCAGCACAAAGAATGAAAGATGTTGCCAAATTGATTTGTGACGGAGAGCAAAAGATTGTTGTTTTGTCAGCTATGTCCGGTACAACAAATACGCTTGTAGAGATTTCGGATTATTTATACAAAAAAAATCCGGACGGTGCTAACGAAATTATTAATGGCCTTGAGCATAAATATATGCAGGTAATTGATGAGTTGTATAGCACAGACGAGTATAAACAGAGGGCTACTGAAATTGTAAAATCTCACTTCGATTATATCCGTTCTTTTACAAAAGATCTTTTTACTCTTTTTGAAGAAAAAGTGATTTTGGCTCAAGGTGAGCTGATGTCAACGGCTATGGTGAATTTATACTTGAATGAGACTGGTGTAAAATCTGTACTGATTCCTGCTTTGGATTATATGCGGACAGATAAAAATGCTGAACCGGATCCCGTATATATTAAGACAAAACTGAAAGATTTATTATCTGTAAATCCTGATGCACCTATTTATATAACACAAGGCTATATTTGTCGGAACGCTTATGGTGAAATAGATAATTTACAACGGGGAGGAAGCGACTATTCCGCTTCATTGATCGGTGCTGCTATTCAGGCTGACGAAATACAAATATGGACGGATATTGATGGCATGCACAATAATGATCCTCGATTCGTTAAAAATACTTCTCCGGTAAGATATTTACATTTTGAGGAAGCTGCGGAATTAGCATATTTCGGGGCGAAGATATTGCATCCTACATGTATTCTTCCAGCTAAGCTTAATAACATTCCTGTTCGTCTGTTGAATACGATGGAACCTGAAGCTCCGGGAACTTTGATTTATAATCAATCAGAGCCGGGGAAAATAAAAGCTGTAGCGGCAAAAGACGGTATTACAGCCATTAAGATCAAATCGGGGCGTATGCTTTTAGCTTACGGATTTTTACGTAAAGTCTTTGAAATTTTCGAAAGTTATCAGACGGCCATAGATATGGTGACTACTTCAGAGGTAGGTGTTTCTGTGACTATCGATAATACAAAACATTTAACCGAAATTCTGGATGATCTTAAAAAATTCGGGACTGTCACAGTTGATGAAGATATGGTCATTATTTGTGTAGTCGGAGATTTGGAATGGAATAATATCGGTTTCGAGTCAAATACGATGCAGGCAATGAAAGATATTCCGGTAAGAATGGTATCTTATGGAGGCAGCAATTACAATATTTCGTTTTTGATAAAATCAAAAGATAAGACCGCTGCATTGCAATCTTTAAGTAAATATTTGTTTGATAAATAATAAGAGAAGAACACGGACTATTTATAAAAAGTAG
>ENA-UESH01001179-UESH01001179.1-human-gut-metagenome-genome-assembly--contig:-NODE-1179-length-19527-cov-294.533625_pt1 | contig 19527 bp, 20 predicted proteins | sample MGYA00243001_ERZ508002 | MGnify/ENA primary metagenome ERZ508002 (study PRJEB26167, sample SAMN06115447) | human gut metagenome | host: Homo sapiens | place: China:Anhui | collected 2015-08-07... | reverse complement strand
GTAGAAGTAGTGAACCCACTCGTAAAGGGTGACAAGGTCATCGTCTTCAAGATGAAGCGCCGCAAGGACTATCGCAAGAAGAACGGTCACCGTGCACAGTTCACTGAGGTAACAATCAAATCTGTAATCGCTTAAAATTAGGAGGAATTAGAAATGGCACATAAAAAAGGTGTTGGTAGTTCTAAGAACGGCCGTGAATCAGCTTCACAAAGATTAGGCGTTAAGATCTGGGGTGGTCAGTCAATCATCGCAGGTAACATCATCGTTCGCCAGCGTGGCAACAAGCACTTCCCAGGTGAGAACGTAGCTCAGGGTAAGGACGACACATTGTATGCTTTGGCAGACGGTATCGTTTACTTCCACAAGGGCCGCAAGGACAAGAGCACAGTATCTGTTCTCTCTCCAGAGGTTTACGCTGAGAAGACTAAAAAAGCTGACGCTTAATTAAAAAGTAAACAAACTATTCCAAACAAACATATGAAGCCTGTTCTCTTATCGAGAGCAGGCTTTCTGCTTTTTTAACGAAAAACACGTTTAATTCCACCCAAACATTCACTTTTTCTCGCCTTTTATTGTGCTATAAGAAATATTTTTTGTAATTTTGCCTTCAAATAGTAAATCAATTTATAAATAGTTATCTTATGCTTACACTTAAACTTATCAGCGAAGAGACTGAACGTGTAATTAAAGGTCTTGAGAAAAAGCATTTTCCTAATGCCCGCGAGGCCGTAGAGAAAGTTTTGGAGTACGACAAGATCCGTCGTGAAGCCCAGCAGAAACTGGACACCAACAAACAGCAGGCCAACCAGTTTGCCAAGCAGATTGGTGCTCTGATGAAGGAAGGAAAGAAAGAGGAAGCCGAAGCCGCCAAGGCACAGGTTGCCAATCTGAAAGCAGACGGCAAGGCCTTGGAGGAAATCATGGAGAAGGCTCAGCAAGATATGACCAATGTACTGCTCGAAATCCCTAACATACCTTGCGACGAGGTACCTGAGGGTAAGGATGCGGCAGACAACGTAGTGGTAAAGGAAGGCGGCGAGAAGCCTAACCTGAGTCCTGACGCACTCTGCCACTGGGACTTGCTGAAGAAGTACAACCTGGTAGACTTCGACCTGGGTGTGAAGATTACCGGTGCAGGCTTCCCTGTATATATCGGCAAGATGGCCCGCTTCCAGCGCGCTTTGGAGGCTTTCTTCCTCGACGAGGCACGCAAGAGCGGATACTTGGAGATACAGCCTCCTTACGTTGTCAACGAGGCTTCGGGTCTGGGTACAGGTCAGCTGCCTGACAAGGAAGGCCAGATGTATCATGCCAACCTCGACAACCTGTTCCTCATCCCTACTGCTGAGGTTCCAGTCACCAACATTTTCCGCGATGTGATCCTCGACGAGAAGGATCTGCCTATCAAGCGTTGCGCTTACTCTGCTTGTTTCCGCCGCGAGGCTGGCAGCTACGGTAAGGATGTTCGTGGTCTGAACCGTCTGCATCAGTTTGACAAGGTGGAGATTGTACGCATCGACAAGCCTGGTCACTCTTACGAGTCATTGAAGGAAATGCTCGACCACGTAGAGGGCTTGCTCAAGAAGCTGGAGTTGCCTTATCACATCCTCCGTCTCTGCGGTGGCGATATGAGCTTCACCTCTTCTATCTGCTACGACTTCGAGACATGGAGTGCCGCCCAGCAGCGATGGTTGGAGGTTTCTTCAGTTTCCAACTTCGAGAGCTATCAGGCCAACCGTCTGCACTGCCGTTACCGCCATGCTGACGACAAGAAGATAGAGCTCTGCCACACCCTGAACGGTTCGGCTCTGGCTCTGCCACGCATCGTAGCCTCTATCCTGGAGAACAACCAGACTCCTGAGGGCATCCGCGTACCAAAGGTATTGGTACCATACTGCGGATTCGAGATGCTCGACGACAAGAACTTTGAATAAAAAGTTTCGTCATATTTCACAGACTCTCTGACCGGCAACGCTGCTGGTCAACAATATGAAGTACGAGGATAACATTGGTTGCAGAAATGCTGCCAACGTTATCCTTTTGCTTTTAAAATGAGTTGTCCCTTTCGAAAATTATTAGAGAAGTAAAGGGAAGTTAGAACTTGATAAAGCTCAACAGTCGAATACAAAAACATAAATAATAACCCAAACCAACTAAAAAACCCAAAGAAACAGAATGAACAAGATTATCAGAAAAATACAATATTCCGAGAAGGTTTATCGTTTCGACGTAGAGGCACCTCTGATCGCCAAAAGCCGTAAGGCTGGCAACTTTGTCATCATCCGAGTAGATGCCAACAGTGAGCGAATGCCACTGACCATCGCAGATGCCGACACAGAGAAAGGCACCATCACACTGGTAGTACAGAAAGTGGGACTCTCCTCCACCAAGCTCTGCAACCTGAACGAGGGAGATGAGATCCACGACGTGGTAGGCCCCTTGGGCAACCCTACCCACATAGAGAACTTCGGAACTGTACTCTGCGCCGGAGGCGGTGTGGGCGTGGCTCCTATGCTGCCTATCATCAAAGCCCTGAAAGCTGCCGGCAACCGTGTTCTCTCGGTGATAGCCGGACGAAGCAAGGACCTTGTCATCATGGAAGATGAGGTACGCGCATCAAGCGACGAGCTGATCATCATGACCGACGACGGCAGCTATGGCGAGAAGGGTGTGGTAACTGTAGGAATGGAGAAACTCATCCAGCAGGAACACATCGACAAGGCTTTCGCCATCGGTCCTCCTATCATGATGAAATTCTGCTGTCTGCTGACACAGAAGTACAACCTGCCTACAGATGTATCGCTCAACACCATTATGGTGGACGGAACTGGTATGTGCGGTGCCTGCCGACTCACCATCGGTGGCAAGACCAAGTTTGTCTGCATCGATGGTCCTGAGTTTGACGGTGCCCTGGTAGACTGGGACGAGATGTTCAAACGCATGGGAACCTTCAAGGATGTGGAACGCGAGGAGATGGAACACTTCGAGGAACATCTCGCCACAGTGGAAGCAGCCAAGAAGAAAGAAAGCACAGACGTGACAATGGATGTGGAGCCTACCAACGAGAGCGTGGCAGAGCTGACCAACCGTGACGCTGAGTGGCGCAAGGCACTGCGTGCCTCAATGAAACCCAAGGAGCGTACAGCCATAGAGCGTGTGAAGATGCCTGAGCTCGACCCCGTATACCGTGCCACTACCCGTACTGAGGAGGTGAACATCGGTCTTACCAAGGAGATGGCTCTCACCGAGGCCAAGCGCTGTCTGGACTGTCCTAAACCTTCCTGTATGGAGGGATGCCCTGTAAACATCAACATTCCTTCGTTTGTCAAGAACATAGAGCGCGGTCAGTTCCTGGCTGCCGCCAAGGTACTGAAGAACACCTCTGCCCTGCCTGCTGTCTGCGGACGTGTATGTCCACAGGAGAAACAGTGCGAGAGCCGTTGCGTGCACCTGAAGATGAACAAGCCAGCCGTAGCCATCGGTTATCTGGAGCGCTTTGCTGCAGACTATGAGCGCCAGAGCGGAAACATATCCATCCCTGAGAAGGATCCTGCCAACGGCATCAAGGTGGCTGTAGTGGGCTCGGGTCCTGCGGGTCTGAGCTTTGCTGGAGACATGGCTAAGAAGGGATTCGACGTCACTGTGTTCGAGGCACTGCACGAGATTGGCGGTGTGCTGAAATATGGTATTCCTGAGTTCCGTCTGCCCAACGCCATCGTGGATGTAGAGATAGAGAACCTGCAGAAGATGGGTGTGAAGTTTGTTGCCGACTGTATCGTTGGCAAGACCATCGGTGTGAAAGAACTGGAGAAGCAGGGCTTCAAGGGCATCTTCGTTGCTTCGGGAGCTGGTCTGCCCAACTTTATGAACATTCCTGGCGAAAATGCGCTCAACATCATGTCGTCCAACGAGTATCTCACCCGTGTCAACCTGATGGACGCTGCCAATCCTCATACAGATACCCCTATCAACTTAGGCAAGAATGTTGTTGTGGTAGGTGGCGGAAATACAGCCATGGACAGCTGCCGCACAGCCAAGCGCTTAGGTGCCAACGTAACATTGGTTTACCGTCGTTCGGAGGCAGAGATGCCGGCACGTCTGGAAGAGGTGAAGCATGCCAAGGAAGAGGGTATCACCTTCCTCACACTGCATAATCCAAAGGAGTATGAGGCCGACGAGAAGGGAGCCGTGAAGTCTGTCATCCTCGACGTGATGCAGCTTGGCGAACCTGACGCCAGCGGACGTCGCCGTCCTGAGGCTACAGGCGAGACCATCAAGCTGGAGTGCGACCAGGTGATTGTGGCAGTGGGTGTGAGTCCTAACCCTCTCGTGCCTCAGAGCATTGAAGGTCTGGAGTTAGGCCGCAAGAATATCATTGCCGTCAACGAGCAGATGCAGAGCTCACAGCCAGCCATCTATGCCGGCGGTGACATTGTGCGCGGTGGTGCTACTGTTATCCTCGCCATGGGCGATGGCCGCAAGGCTGCTCTCAATATGGCACAGCAGCTGAAGCCAGAAGCATAACAGCAGGAAGAAAATACAACAGCTGAAACGAAAGTACAACAACTGATAAAAGAATAAAAAAGGGCGATTGCCATTTCCTTTACGGATAATGAGCAATCGCCCTTTAACTTTTTCAACTTCCCCATTTGCGAAAGTTGAAACCTAAATTATTTCCAAGGATTCTCTGTTGGGTAAGGCAAGCTTGCTGGCTGGTTGTAAGCGATGTCCTTAATGCCCAAGAACTTGAAGGCCTCGAAGAGTGTCTTGCCTACATGAGAGAAGGCTACGGCACCATGATGAGGATAACCCTTCTGGATCAATACGTGACGATAGAAGCGACCCATCTCTGGAATAGCGAAGATACCGATACCACCGAAAGAACGTGTAGGAACATCGAGCACCTCGCCCTCAGCGATGTAAGAACGCAAGTTGCCCTCAGAGTCGCACTGCAGACGATAGAATGTGATGTCGCTGGCAGCAATGTCACCCTCCAAAGTACCACGTGTGAAGTCTGGCTTGCCACCATTCTCCAACAGACGGTTCTGGATGAGCTGATACTTGATGGCACGTGTAGAGCACATCTTGCACTGAGGTGTGTTACCACAGTGGAAGCCCATGAAGGTATCTGTCAACTTATAGTCGTACTTGCCAACAATATCCTCATCGTAGATATACTGAGGAACAGAATTGTTGATGTCGAGCAATGTCACTGTATCATCAGAAGCACACATACCGATGTACTCAGAAAGAGCACCATAGATGTCGACCTCGCAGGCTACAGGGATGCCACGGCTTGCCAGACGGCTGTTGACATAGCATGGCTCGAAACCAAACTGGCTTGGGAATGCAGGCCAGCACTTGTCGGCAAAAGCTACATACTGGCGAGAGCCCTTGTGATTCTCAGCCCAGTCGAGCAATGTGAGCTCAAACTGTGCCATACGACGGCTCAGGTCAGGATAGTACTTACCCTCGCCCATCTCGGCTGCCATATCCTTGCAAACGTCGTCGATACGTGGATCGTTCTCGTGCTCTTTGTAAGATACGAGCAAGTCAAGCTCTGAGTTCTCCTCTATCTCTACACCCAATTCGTACAAGCCCTTGATAGGAGCGTTGCAAGCGAAGAAGTCCTGAGGACGTGGACCGAAGGTGATGATCTTCAAGCCCTTCAGACCGAGGATGACACGAGCTACAGGAACGAAGTCGGCAATCATCTTAGCCACTTCGGCTGCTGTACCTACTGGATACTCTGGGATATAACCCTTGAGATGACGCATACCCAGGTTGTAAGAGCAGTTGAGCATACCGCAGTAAGCATCACCACGACCATTGATCATGTCGCCATCACCCTCGGCAGCAGCAACAAACATGCAAGGACCATCAAAGTTCTTGGCAATGAGTGTCTCTGGTGTCTCAGGACCGAAGTTGCCAAGGAAGACCACCAAGGCGTTGCAGCCCTGTTCCTTTACCTCAGCGATAGCCTTGAGCATATCTTTCTCATTCTCAACTGTAGTCTGGCAGTTGAAGATTTCTCCTTTGTATTCTTTTACGATGTTTTCACGGCGCTGAGTAGAAAGCGCAATAGGGAAACAGTCACGGCTTACGGCGATAATACCCAGCTTAACCTGTGGAATGTTAGAACTTACCATAATAGTATTGTTTTTGTATATTTATAAATTAGATTTGTTTGTTTAGTACATTCAATTAGTGTTCACAAAAATACAATATTTTTTTGTACCATGCAAATGTTTTAAGATTATTTATTCAAGTTTCTTCAAATACTCAGCGCACATCTCGGCACAGCGTTCTCCGTCGACTCCTGCCGACACGATGCCTCCTGCATATCCTGCGCCTTCACCACAGGGGAAGAGTCCCTGCAGACGTACATGCTGCAAGGTGTCGCGGTCGCGAAGAATACGGACGGGCGAAGAGGTACGGGTCTCCATGGCGATGAGCGTGGCCTCGTTGGTGAGGAAGCCATGCGCATTCTTGCCGAAGGTCTTGAAACCTTCCTGCAGACGCTTGCTCACAAAAGAGGGCATCCAGAAATGGAGCGGACTGCTGATAAGGCCTGGGGCATAACTGCTCTTGGGAAGGTCGTAGCTCAAACGGTTGTTCACAAAGTCGGCCATGCGCTGGGCTGGTGCCGTCTGCTTCATATTGCCCTGCTGCCAGCACTGCTTCTCCACGATTTGCTGGAAATGCATCATCGTGAGAGGTGAATCGGGACTCAGGACTTCCTCTTCTGACGAGGATGAGAGAGAGGCATCCGACTGTAATATAGCCTGGTGTTCCTGGACAAAAGATGCCACATCCTCAGGATGGGTCTCTACCACCATGCCCGAATTGCTCCATGCCGTACCTCGGTTGCTTGGACTCATACCGTTGACCACAAGCTGCTGAGGTCCGGTAGCGGCAGGGATGACAAATCCACCTGGACACATACAGAAACTGTACACGCCACGTCCGTCTACCTGAGTTACGAAACTGTATTCTGCGGCAGGAAGATACTTGCCTCGTCCATTCTTGTTATGATACTGTATCTGGTCGATGAGATGAGCGGGATGCTCCAGACGCACACCCACAGCGATGCCTTTGGCCTCGATCTCAATCCTGGAGGCTGCGAGATAGCGATACACATCACGTGCACTGTGGCCTGTGGCCAAGATGACTGGCCCCCGATAGGTTTCCTCGGCCCCCGTCTGCAGGTTGACAGCCTCGACACCTATCACCTTGTCGCCATCGATGATGAAGGAGGTCATCTTGGTTTGGAAATGCACCTCGCCCCCACACTGAAGGATGGTGTTGCGCATGTTTTCTATCACACGCGGCAGTTTGTCGGTTCCTATATGGGGATGGGCATCAGCCAGAATGTTTGTATTGGCTCCATGCTGGCAGAAGACATTCAGTATCTTGTCCACACTGCCGCGTTTCTTGCTGCGGGTATACAGCTTTCCATCGCTGTAGGCACCTGCTCCACCCTCACCAAAACAATAGTTGCTTTCGGCATCCACCTTCTGGGTCTTGGTAATATTGGAGAGGTCCTTCTTGCGTTCGCGTACGTCCTTGCCTCGTTCGAGCACCACAGGACGATAGCCCAACTCGATAAGTCGCAGGGAAGCAAAAAGACCGCCAGGTCCCTCGCCCACCACTACCACACGAGGGCGTGAGCTCACATTAGGATATTCGGTATGTATGTATTGGTCGTCCTGTACAAACTCATTGATATAGGCACGCACCTTCAAATTCACGTAGATGGTACGCTGCCTGGCGTCGATGCTTCGCTTGAGCACCCTCACCTGGTTCAATGTCCGCACGTCTATTCCTTTCTCCTTGGACAGGTAACGCTTGATACCTTCCTCACTGGCTGCCTGTTCTGGCAGAATCCGGATTTGATATTCCTCTATCATTATTGTATTATTGATTGAACTTTCTATGCCTCCAACATGTCAAAAGAGCCTATGACCTCAAGGGTATCAAGGTTGTACATAGTAAACTTGCCATCCTCGAGAGTGGCAAGTGTAGGGGGATTGCCTCCCTTGGGGAAGGTGATGCTGCCCGTATTGCAGATGGTCTTACCCTCGGCATTGCGCGAGAGCTCCCAGAGATGGCTGTGACCATAGATGATGGCATCATAAGGACCCTTGGGCATGTTCTCCTTATTATATATATGACCATGGGTGAGCAGATAGCGCTTTCCGCCATCCACCAAAAGGGCATAAGTCTCCATGATGGGGAAATCGAGCAACATCTGGTCTACCTCTGCATCACAGTTGCCTCGCACTGCAATGATCTTGTCTGCCAGGTTGTTGAGTCGCTCCACAATGCCCTTGGGGTCTATGCCCTCAGGTATGCGGTTGCGGGGTCCGTAGTTGATGATGTCGCCCAAGATGCACATCATGTCACACTTCTGCGCCTCGAAAAAGTCGAGAGCACGTTGCAAGGCTGGCAAACAGCCATGAATATCAGAGAATAATAGGTATTTCATCGTAGTCTATTTTTTATTTTGATTGCAAAGTTAATGATATTTTTCCAATTCTTTTTCTTTCCCCCTCATTTTTTTATCGCATCGTAGTCTTTTTTTTCAGGGAAAAGACTGTAAGGATGAAAGGCTACGAGGATGAAAGAGACTGAGGAAGAATGAACTGACAAGGAAGGATAAAAAGCAAAAGTCCATAGCCTAAGGGAAAAACCTTGAGCTATGGACTACTATATAAAACATCAGAATGCAACTATACTATACCAGTTCGGCATAGAGGTCGAACTCGTCGCTGGAGGTGATACGCACCTGATAGAACTGTCCCACACGCAGACGCTTGTCGGCTTTGATCAGCACCTCGGGGTCTACCTCGGGCGAGCAGAACTCGGAACGGGCAATATAGTAATCGCCTTCCTTCCTGTCTACGATGACCTTCATCTCCTGTCCTACCTTCTCTGCCTCGATCTCAGCACTGATGTCCTGCTGGAGAGCCATGAGCTGGTCGAGCCGTTTCTGCTTCTCCTCCTGAGGCACATCGTCCTCATAATGATTGGCGCTGTAGGTTCCCTCTTCCTCAGAATAGGCGAAGGCACCCATACGCTCGAAGCGCGCCCAACGTACAAACTCCATCAGTTCGGCAAAATCTTCATCGGTCTCGCCAGGGAAGCCTACCATCAGTGTGGTGCGGATATGTATGCCCGGCACACGCTCCCGCAACTGCTTGATAAGCTCAATCGTCTCCTGCTTGCTGACATGGCGGCGCATACGGGTAAGCATATGGTCACTGATATGCTGAAGGGCGATGTCAAGATAACTGCATACATTCTCCTTCTCGCACATCACATCGAGCAAGTCCATGGGGAACTGGTTGGGATAAGCATAATGCAGACGAATCCACTTCACTCCAGGAATATCAGCCATATCACTGATCAGGTCGGTGATGTGATGCTTTCCGTCGAGGTCGATACCATAATAAGTCAGCTCCTGTGCTATGATCTGGAACTCCTTGACGCCCTCTGCCACCATATCACGAACCTCCTGAAGGATCTCAGCCTTAGGACGGCTTACATGTTTGCCGGTGATGATAGGGATGGCACAATAGGCACAATGACGGTCGCAGCCCTCGGCTATCTTGACATAAGCATAATGACGGGGAGTGGTGAGATGGCGATGACCGTCACAGGAAGGAACATCAGCCTTGCCCAACTCGCCCAACAACTGTTTGTAGTTGAACTTGCCGTAAAACTTATCGACCTCAGGAATCTCTTTCTCCAGCTCTTTCTGATAACGCTGCGAAAGACAGCCCATCACATAGAGCTTCTTCAACCGTCCCTCCTGCTTGCGCTGTACAAACTCAAGGATGGTATCGATGCTCTCCTGCTTGGCATCCTCAATAAAACCACAAGTGTTGATGACAGCTATCTCGCCCTGCGGACGCTTAGAGTCGTGCACGCAATGATAGCCGTTGGCTTCAAATTGTTTCATCAGCAATTCGCTGTCCACCAAATTCTTGGAACAGCCCATGGTGATGATGTCTATCGTATTCTTCTTCATCTATATATAATACTCTTGCTTTCTGTTAGTTACTCATCTTTAAGATTTACTCCGACAACAAATCGGTTCGTAAAAGGCAATAAAAAACTCAATGTGATATATCAGACTATACTTTTTGAATACCAAGCTTACTTTCCCGTAATTGACACTCACTTTCTCGTTTTATTAGTTCAAGTTCTTTTAAGTTGAGTCTTCTTTCCATTTCGTTCAGTTCTTTTTCCTTTTTGCTAAGTTCATCTAGTTTATCGAAAATCTTCTTTTGAAGTTCCACAACATTATCCAATGAACCGGCAAATTTAGAGACACGTTCTGTTTCAGAAGGAACCTCATCTTTTAGTACTTCACCGTCACCAGTATATAGGTATTCCAAATTAAGTCGTGGGAAAGCCTTGACCATTGGGTCAGCGATAGCTGGCCTGAACTTCTTCGTCCTACCACTTTGCAAATTATAAACCACGGTATATGGAAGACCTATGGCTTTGGCAAATCCAGGTCCGTTCATTCCAACCGCTTGCAGCACGTTAGCGATTATCTCACGCACGTTATACTTATTAGTTCCTTCGTTCATAATTCTATATATAATAATGTGAATACCAACAAGAACCACTTATCAGCGTTCCGTTTTACAACTTTTTTATCAAAAATACAAAATTTTCTCCTTAAAAACTTGCACAAATGATAACTTTTTCTTATCTTTGCAATGTCAAATAATAACAACAACAACAAAATTACAAAATTATTCGTTCTTATGCAAATTTTTAACGTACCTAAAAGTAACAAAAAGATGATTTAGGTTAGATTATTACAAGTCGGCCCCCTTCAGGGGGCAAAGTTTAACAAAAAATATTAGAGAAATGGAAGAGCTTATCAAAAAACCAATCACAGCGGAACTCCGAGAATTGAGAATCGGTGACCGACTGACATTCCCGATGGAACGCTACAGCTCCATTACAACGGTTATCAGCCGTCTGAAAAGAGAATTGATGCGTGAAAAATGGAATGTCAAAAAGATAGTTAATAAGAAGGATTGTAGCATCACTATTCTTCGGGTCAGCTAAAGCTATCGAGTTAAGCATGGTAGAACATAAAGTAGCTGAACTTTACTGCCATGGGTTTATAGACAAGGAGGTGGCAGAAAGATTGAGCAAACCGATTTGGACTATACGGACACACAAGAAACACATATACAAGAAGTTAGGAATATCCTCCCAACAAGAGTTGGTTCTTTATATGGTCGCCAAATTCGTAGGTTCCGTGTTCGATTTAGAAAACATCAGAGAGCTTGGCTTGAAAGCTATCTTAAAATGATTAGATGATGGAAGATTTGAAAACAGCAATCATGGCTCAAAAATATCTTCAAATACTGACACAGATGAATGGAATCAACCTTTCATGGAAAATCGCCCAGAAGGTCGTTGGAGGCAAGAAGAGGCTTGAACGTCTGATGTTGGAAGAGAAAGTCAGATATAACAAACCAGCAGGAGCACCAAACACGAAATGGCAGTTCAATGCAAGTGATATTTTTGAGAACGTGAAGCCAAACCCACGAAGGGTTAAATTAGCTTAAAACGACTAAAACGTCAAGTTTGAGCCATCGGAAAGCTATCTCTTACGAGATTTAAGGGCGATTTTGTTCGCCTAAAAAGATTGCAAATAATAAATTTCAAAACGACAATTAAATTACAAGATTATGAGCATGTTTAAGAAGCCTTCGGAGTTGGCTTATAACTCCACAATTAAGGCATTGGTGTATGGTCAACCAGGCTTGGGCAAGAGCACCCTTGCACTTAGCACCCCGAATCCGGTACTTTTTGACTTTGACGGAGGCATCCAACGAGTAAATGGAGCATTTCAATGTCCAACGCTTCAAGTACAGAATTGGAACGAGGTGTTACAGGCCTTACAAGAGTTGGAAACACAATCAAACGATTTCATGACTATCGTTATTGATACAGCCGGAAAGATGCTTGACTACATGAGCACATACATCATTCAGCAAGACAATCGTCTTGGCAAGCGTGACGGTTCTTTAACCTTGCAGGGATTCGGAGCAAGAAAGATTATGTTCATCAACTTTTTAAAGCGAGTTTCGATGATGGGCAAACACGTAATATTCGTTGCCCATGAGCGTGAAGAAAAGGATGGAGACATTCGCATTGTTCGTCCCGAGATTGGTGGTTCATCTGCAGGCGACCTCATCAAAGAGCTGGATTTGGTAGGCTACATGCAAGCTATTGGCAACAAGAGAACTATCTCATGGACACCACAAGAAAAGTTCTACGCAAAGAATACTTGCAATTTGCCACCTATGCAAGAGATTCCAGTAATTATCGATGCCCAAGGCAAGATTATCGGCCATAATGATTTTATGTCGAATATCTTTGAGAATTACGACAGCTACTTGAAGCAAGAGTCAAACACTCGTAAGGAATACGATGAGCTGATTTCAGAGATTGAGGGCGAGGTGGCTTGTATCAGCGATGCTGAGCAGGCAAACTCTTACGTATTGTCAATGAAAGACAAGAAGCAGATATGGGATTCCAACGCTCATGCGAAGTCGCTCATCACAGACAGATGCAAGGAGCTTGGCTTGAAGTTCAACAAAAATACAAAGAAGTATGAAGCAGCCTAGTTATTTCTTCTCCCCTACATTGCTCGACCAATTTTGCAACCTTTGCAACAGCGATGCTATTTGGGAAAAGTACTACGGCAAGAGTGAAACCCCTCAGTACACAACTGAGGAGTTTCACGAAATGAAGTATCAAGAGTTGATAGACCGTATCAATAACGTCAAGACTCCTACGACGGAATCACAAGCAAAGGGTACTTGTTTCAATGAAATCATCGACTGCATAATCAAGAAGAAGGCTGAACCAAGTAATGGTGTTTTCATTAAGACCATTCGCTGCATGGAAGACTTCTTGGAAATTGCATTTGCGAAAGCCAAGCCGGAAACAGAAGAGGAACAAAAGAAAATAGCCAAACAATCACAAGAGTTGCTATCGAAAATCGGGAAAGCTTTCATATATGCAAGCCTTGAAGATTTCGAATTTTTCTTTGACATTGATTTTTGCAAGTCTGTAGCAGAGTATTTTCACGACTGCATCTGCCAATTCTATACGTCAGCAAACTTGGAATTATCGAACGGCATCATCGTAGAACTGCATGGGTTCCTGGACTATTTCCGAATGAAGTCTATTTTAGACTTGAAGACTTGCAAGAACTATACCTTTGGAGATTATGCCCATTACAACCAGCGTTTTGCATATCCTTACTGCATGATTACGTCAGGTATGATGGCTGAGGTGCAAGACGTAGAATTTACGGCTTACAGGCTGACAGGTGGAAACTCTCGTAATCTTCTGATAAGCGGAGTACAGAACAGAGAGGTCTACACGTTTGACATGAAGCAGAGTGTGGAAATTCTTAGACAGAACTGTGAAAGTTTCATAGACTTCATCAATAACAACATAGAGAATATAGACAGAAGTACAACAAGAATTTTTGGAGAAAACAGAAATGAGTAACGTAAAATTAATCGGTTCCGTGAACCTCGCTAAGTTGAAGAACGTAGGTATCATGGGAGTCACCGGAAAGAGTGGCGTAAAAAAGAAATGTATCGTTATACCTATTGAGGATAATGATATTTTCGTTAAGGTATCAACAAAGACACGTACAGACGGGCAGCAATACGAATCCCGTATCTTCGGGTTAGGTGTTGAAGTTTACGAAAAAATGAACGTAGACCAATACGGCAACAGCCATTATCTGAAACGTGCGGTCAGCAAGGAGTATGTCAACTGTCATAGTCCGGAAGAAGTAGAGGCTATGAACAAGACATATCTTGGCGACTTGAAGCCTGTGGAGATACCTTCCAGCAATCAGGCTGCTACTATTCAGCCTGAAGCAGCAACAGCCGCAGAACAAGATGATGATCTCCCCTTTTAGCATACCTTAATCATGGTGGAGAAAATTGAACTCAGAAAATCTTCTTGGGGGATGAAGACAGACAAGTCCCTCAAGGAGGTTGTCGCCGGCCTTCCAATAGGAACGTACAATATCTACGTGACGGAGGTCGGCTACATAACCACGTCATCGCAAAGAAAGCTCTTTTGGATGTGGATGACTCAACTCGAATACTGGTCTGGGCAGTCAAGGATTGATTGGCATGACTATTACGTAGATAGGTTCATACCACCATACAAGCATGGAATTAGCGACATCAGCACAAGGGCTATGACACACTTTATGCGTCAAGTCCAAGCAGATGCTACTGCAGAGTATGGTGTAATCCTTCCCCTGCCAGAAGATAAGGGTTACAACGAGTTCATTTTAGAGTTCAAGAATTTATGAGGCAAGCGGTCATTTATCCTAGTACGCAAGCACACCTTATAATAAAAGGTGGAAAAGAAAAGTGCCGATCGTTATCTACTGAGCACATCGTAAGTATAGGAAAACGTGGTGACAAAGCCGCCATTTTACAAATATTTGAGAATATGCGTAATGAAGAAGAAATAGCATCACAAGCCATCAGAAACATTCGGAAAAGACAGCTTGAAGAGATAAGGAAACGTATGCCGGAGGACAAGCAAGGCTATGAGATTAAAATAAACGGCCACACCTTTGTTTCTTTCATACGTAGACTGACACCATCAGAATGTGCGGAGTTGCAGACAATTCCACACGACTATGAGTTTGTTTCTTCCGAAACACAACAGTACCATGGTATTGGTAACGGATGGAACATAGAGACTATCAAGCACATCTTTCAGTTTATCCCCGAAGAGATTAAGAAAGACATGAAAGTATTGTCGTTGTTTGATGGAATATCCGGCGGTCAGATGGCTCTCAATGGTATTGGTGCCAATGTGTCTACCTACCTTGCGTCAGAGATAGACAAGCATGCTATCGCAAATACAATGCACAATTTCCCGAATACTATTCAGATAGGTAGTGTTAAAGAGTTAAATGTGGACGAAATGGTACGGCAATATGGTATTCCTGACATTCTTATCGGTGGTTCACCATGCCAGGGCTTTTCTATGAGCGGTAAGCTGAAAGGCGCAGCAACAAGTCATGGAGAGGAGATTTACACTCTTGACCGGTACTTGGAACTAAAAGCACAAGGTTTTGATTTTGAAGGCCAGTCGTATCTATTTTGGGAGTATATGCGTGTTCTCACAGAATTACGCAAGTATAACCAAAATATACTCTTCTTCCTCGAAAACGTAGAAATGCTTGACAAATGGGAGCGTTGTCTGTCTCATGCAATCGGCATTCGTGGTGTTCACATCAATTCAGCTTTGGTATCTGCCCAGCAGCGCAAGCGTATCTATTGGACACGAACATCAGAGTAAAAGACACCGGTAAGACGAACTTGTTTGATTTTGACGACGATCCTTTTGAACCGCCAACCAAGAAGTCGGATATTCCTCAACCTAAAGATAGAGGAATCGTTATTGACGATATTCTTCAAAATGAAGCTGGAGATAAATACTATCTGAAAGATGATATTGTCGGCAAACTCCTTGATAGGACAGAGAAAGCGAAACTCAAAGACTACATAGTGAAACCGCAAATGACTCTTGACGAATTGAGTGAAGAAATTCATCGGCTTGAGCCTCAGCTGTTAAAAGAAGAAATCGATGAGATAGCAAAGAATGGCCTTAAACAAGAAGTTGAACGGTTAAAGGATATTTGGCGTGGTACATAAGTTGTTAGTTGGTGTAGCCTACAAAGAAAGCATGAGCAATCTTGGCAAGAAATGCCCTTGTTTGGTATCAGGACTGTCACATCTACAATCTCAACATCAGAGATACCCTCATGTAATGGTAATATATGAAAAAGAACAAGAAACAAATTTGCCCTAATTGCGGTAAAGAAATGGTTCTAGCGGAATCTCACGAAAGAGAGTGTGACGAAAGGCTATGGAGTATAACTACCAATGTACTTCATGCGGTTATCAGGTCAACGTAATAGAACCTACCGAAGAAGAAAAGAAAGAGGCATTCAAAGATTTTTGGAACAATGAAACGTAGACTAGTATTTTACCCTACACTTTTCAAGGATATAGTGATTCCTCCCACAACAAAAAGTAAGGTCGGCACACTTACCGCCTTTTATTCACATGGTGTGGGAGGATTTGACTTGCGGCCTTTTGTGTTAGAGATTTTAGAAAAATGATAGCAGAACATCAATTAGACCTCATATATAGACAGATTAGGGGGGGGTAGGGAAAAATCCATTTGCATTTGTGCTTCTATAGCAAAAGGTGGTGGTAATAATTCAGTAACTTACATTGTAGAACTTTATAATAAAGATTAAAATGAGAGCAAGATCAGGAATATGGTACGCTACCAAGGTGCGTTACCAAAAGACCATGGAAGATGGTTGTGAGAAAGTCGTAACAGAGCAGTATTTGATTGATGCATTGAGCTTTACAGAAGCCGAGAATGCTATCATAGAAGAAATGTCTGTTTACGTAAGTGGCGAACTAAAGGTAAGCAACCTTGGTCAAGCCAATTTTAAGGAAGTCTTCTTCAGTGATGTAGATGATGACGACAAGTGGTATAAGGCTAAACTCCAGTTCTTTACCATTGACGAAAAGACAGAACGTGAGAAGCGCAGCAACGTGAATTATCTTGTTCAGGCTAAGTCTCTCGCCCGTGCTCTCCGTTATGTTGATGAGGTGATGGGCAAGACCATGATAGATTATGATGTGGTTGGTTTGAATGAAACCAAACTCCATGATGTCTTCGAACATCATGCACCTTCCGACAAAAACGAAGAGAAGAATGATGACAAAGAAGAAGCCAAGTAAACAGAAATGTGGTTTTGGTACTTCTACTTAACTCTAATTAGTATTGCAGTAGTGCTTGTATTAGCACTATTTGCAATACTGCTTTACTATTCAAGAAACGATAGATATGAATGAAATCATTATCATAATCGGATATTTGATATTGGCATTGATAGCATTTAGTGTTGTAGCGTCTATCTTTATGATAGTGTTAATCATCGTATATCGCAAAGATATGCCACCATATCCATATAAAAAAGATAAAATATGAATGAAATCATTATCTATGGAGTAATCGGTATACTAGCTTGTATCATGTTACTCCTACTCTTCTGCGTTGCCGTGGTAATCATAAAAGTTATCGCTAATGGTATTGAGATAGAAGAGGAAACAAAAATGAAGTAATATGAAATATGAACTAAGACCATACCAGAAAGAAGCATCAGACGCTGCAGTAAGGTTCTTCCAATCCAAAGAAAAGAAGAACTCCATCATCGTGGTTCCAACCGGTGGAGGAAAGAGCATCATTCTTGCAGACATTGCCCGACAGCTTGATGAAAACGTATTGGTTCTCCAACCATCAAAAGAGATACTAGAGCAAAATTTCTCCAAGCTACTAAGTTATGGAGTAACCGACTGCGCCATCTACTCTGCAAGTCTCAAAAGCAAAGACATCGACAGAATAACGTTTGCAACTATCGGTAGTATCATCAATCACAAGGAAGAGTTCGATAAGTTCAAGGCGATCATCGTAGATGAATGCCATGTTATCAATGCTACAGGTGGAATGTACAAGGATTTTCTGACCCATGTAAAACGTAAGGTGTTGGGGTTCACCGCTACCCCATATCGTCTCTATACACAGCAAGGCATCATTGCAAAAGGTAAGTTCTTGCCTAATGGGTCGTACAAGGAAAGCGATTATTTTAAGAATGAATACGAGCCAAAGCCTGGTGTTATTCTCGCCAACAAGTGCATCGAAAAGTTCCTTACTCGCACAAGACCGAGAATGTTCAACGATGTTATCTACCAAGTTAGCATACAAGAATTGCTGACAAAGGGCTTTTTAGCTCGTCTAACGTACTTTTCGCAACTAAAGTTAGTAGATGTTAGCCGAGTTAAAATAAACAGCACAGGTCGAGATTATGACGAGCAATCGTTAAGTGATGAGTTTGAGCGATGTAACCTCACCGAGAGATTGGCTGAAATCGTTAATCGCTTACTTCATCCAAAGAACGGCATACAACGAAAGGGTATCTTGGTGTTCACAAAGTTTGTGGAAGAGAGTATAGCCTTATGTAAGGCTATCCCAAATAGTGCTTATCTCACTGGCGAGACCAAGAAGAAAGACAGAGAGAAAACAATCGGAGATTTCAAGAGCGGAAAAATTAAAGTATTGGCAAATGTTGGTATTCTGACAACCGGCTTCGACTACCCCGAACTTGATACAATCGTCTTGGCTCGTCCTACAATGTCGTTATCTCTGTACTATCAAATGGTCGGTCGAATTATTCGCCCATATCCAAGCAAACAAGGTTGGGTAGTAGACCTCTGCGGAAACGTAGAGAGATTTGGGGAAGTTGAGAACTTTCATCTTGTCGAAAATAAGCCAGGAGAGTATGCCTACATTGGGTATATAGAAGGTCAATGGAAATACTTGACAAACGCATATTATTAATTAAAATATTCTGTTTAATATAACATGGCTAACAATTCATATAACAAGCAGTTACTATCAGCAATAGCAAAAGGAGAAAAGTTTATCAAGACACCATCAACAAGAACGGTTACACAGACTGAATCGGAGATACAGCAATCATGCTTTAGATGGTTCAAGTTGCAGTACCCGAAACTTGCCGAGGAAGGCATGCTCTTCCACATAGCTAATGAAGGCATCAGAATTGGCAGAATGGGCGGCAGAGCAAAGCGTGAGGGTGTCGTGAGGGGTGTTGCCGACATTTGCTTGGCAATACCTAATCATGGTTATGGTGCGCTCTATATTGAAATGAAGCGTCCTAAGACTTTCGACCATAATGCTACTTACCAATCACCAGAGCAAAAGGCTTGGCAAGCAGCTTGTGAGAAATATGGAAACAAATACGTGGTTTGTCGTAGCGTTGAAGAATTCAAGGCTATTATCACCCGATACCTCAGCAGGTAAATTTATGAGCCATGAAGCAATCTGATTATATTAAAATCGAGTATTCATGCTTGGAGTCAAAATTGTTTTTGGATGATAAGTACGATAAATTTCATGCGTGGATAGACTTGATTAATCTTGCAGAAAACGCAAGTAAGTCATTACGCTTGAATGGTATTGACATTGACTTAGAACAAGGAGAATTAGCAACATCAGTACGTGTATTGGCTAAACGTTGGGGATGGGGCAAAACTAAAGTATGCTCTTTCCTCAACGACTTAGAGCAAAGTGGCAAAATTTCTGTGAGAACCACAAAGGCAGCTTCTATCATTCGCATTGCAGATTATCAATCATATTTACTTACCGAGACGCCTCAGAGGACACCTCAAAGGACACGTAAGTATACTGATAACCAAGATGTTAACAATACCCCCGAGACACCTCAGAGGACACCTCAAAGGACACCACAATTCTACGAGACACCTCAAAGGACACGTAAGTATACTGATAACCAAGATGTTAACAATACCCCCGAGACACCTCAGAGGACACCTC
>ENA-UESH01001166-UESH01001166.1-human-gut-metagenome-genome-assembly--contig:-NODE-1166-length-19638-cov-4.120546_pt1 | contig 19638 bp, 15 predicted proteins | sample MGYA00243001_ERZ508002 | MGnify/ENA primary metagenome ERZ508002 (study PRJEB26167, sample SAMN06115447) | human gut metagenome | host: Homo sapiens | place: China:Anhui | collected 2015-08-07... | reverse complement strand
TTGCCGCCCAGATGCACCCTGCGGCCTGCGGCCTCGTAGAACTTGGAGATAAGGGTGGTGGTGGTGGTCTTGCCGTCGGAGCCGGTCACGGCTACGATCTCGCAGGGGCAGAAGTCGAAGAACAACTCCACCTCACTGGTGACCATGGTGCCTGCGGCCATGGCATCCTGCAGGGGCTTTTCAAAGTAGCCCACAAAGCCCGGGGTGCGCATGATGATATCTTGACCCTTGAAGCCATCCAGATAGTTTTCGCCCAGGCTCAGGTCGATGCCCAGCTCCTTGATGGTTGCAGCGTAATTGCCAAAGTCCTCCACGCTCTTTTTCTGGTCGCACAGGGTCACATGGGCACCCAGCTCCACAAACTCCTTGATCAGGGTCTTGTGGCTGACACCGGCACCAATGAAGGCCACTTTTTTGCCTTTGATGAGTTCCATCAGTTTCTGCTGATCCTTCTGCATAAAAACAGTTCCTCCTCCATAATATCGTATTCAGAACGCACCTCAAAACGGGTGCAGAGATGTTTCGCTGTACCATTATAGTCCATTTAGCCGCAATTGGCAACGGAAAAACACCCTTTTTGCCCCAAAAAGCAAGGTAAATTCACAATTCTGCAATTGTATTTTGCCGCTGTTTCTGCTACACTTGTCGAAGTAGAGTTCTTTTTGTATACAAGAAGCCTTTTTTCGCAAATACCATAGAACGAGGTCATCCCCTTGAAACAGTTCTTCCGTATTACCGCAGCAGTGCTTGCTGCTGCGGTCCTGCTTGCGCTCACCGGCTGCGGCAGCAGTTCCAGTGCGCCAAGCTTTACATGGTTCGTGGATACCATTCCCGCAAACCTCGACCCGCAGGTGGCTTCTGCTGCCCCGGACGTGATCGCCTGCGAGAACCTTTACAGCGGGCTTGTCCGCAAAAAAGCGGATGGCGAGATCGTGCCCGATCTGTCCGAGAGCTGGACGATCTCCTCCGATGGCAAGACCTACACCTTCCAGATCAAGGACGGCCTGACCTACAAGGCCGTCAAGGGCGCTTCCACGGATCACACCATCACTGCCGAGGACTTTGTGTTTGCATTCCGACGCATATTCCAGCCGCAGACAAATTCCCCTTATGCCGTGGAGTTTGCCGCCCTTGAGAACAGTGCTGCCGTGCTGGCTGGCACAGCCGATGCCAGCACGCTGGGCGTTTCGGCCGCCGGCCCGCTGACGCTGGTGTTCCGCCTGAGTGAAAGGGACGACAACTTCCTTGCCAAGCTCACCCTGCCCGGTGCCATGCCCTGCGATGAAGCATTTTTTGAGAGCACCCGCGGCACCTACGGCCTGACCGCCAAGACCACCCTTTCCAGCGGCAGCTTCTATCTTTACAACTGGACGGCCAGCGGCCTGTTCCTGCGCCGGGATGTCTCCTCCCCCATGATCGGCAGTCTGCGTCTGGTGCAGAACACCGGCAGCACCGGCAAGAGCGCCGCCCAGCTCATTGCAGACGAAAAATGCTCTGCCGCGCTGGACGACACCGGCGAGGATACCTCGCTGCAGTCGGTGGATTACTCCGACACCACCTGGGCACTGCTGTTCAACAGCGCCGAAGATTCTGTGTTTGCCGATCAGGAACTGCGGCAGGCGCTTGCCGGCATCGCCCGGGAGAATGTGGATGTGCCCTCTTCCGGTCTGTACACCGCTGCCGAGGGTCTTGTGCCCACCGGCCTTTCCGTGGACGGCATCGATTACCGCAAGTCTGCCGGGAACCCGCTGCCCACCATCACCGACCCCCGTACATTGTACCTGAATGCACGGCAGGGCATGGCCAGCTCGGATTTTTCCGGCGTGACCATCCTGCTGCCGAAGGAAGCCGGCCTGACCGAACTGGCCGAGCAGATCAACGGCGCATGGCAGAAGGACTGCTCCCTTTTCTTCTCGGTGGAAGAGGTTCCGCAGGAGGAGTTCGACAAACGCCTTGCAGCGGGCAGTTACACCATTGCGCTGGCTCCCATCCGCGCCGAAGGCGGCAGCGTATACCAGATGCTGCAGCAGTTCACGGCCGAGGGCGGCGGCCTGACCGGCTGGTCCGACCCCATCTACTCTCAGCGTCTGGCCGAGAGTGCCCAGCAGACCGGCAGCGCCCGCTGTGCCCTGCTGGCCGATTGTGAGCGCCAGCTGCTGGAAGGCTGCGCCGTGGTGCCGCTGCTGGGCCAGAACAGACGTCTGCTGGTGGCGGACGGCATCACCGGCCTTGTGTTCGACCCCTTCACGCCAGTGCTGGACCTGACCGATGCCCAGAAAAACTGACATTCTCCGGCCCTTGACAATCCCGTCCCTCTTTGCTACAATAAATGAGCAACTTGCAGGGTTAGCTCATCCGGTAGAGCGGCTGCTTCCCAAGCAGCAGGCGGCGGGTTCGGGTCCCGTACCCTGCTCCAAAAACAAACGGCAAACCGTGGAATATCGGTTTGCCGTTTTTGCTTACAGCCGCTCCCTGCAAAATACGAAAGGACTCTGCCATGATCTTTGTTCCCCTGCTGCATTACTTCAAATGCAAAAATTCCTACAGCGGCAACGAATACGGCCTGCGATACCGGATGATCCCCGGCAAGCGCACCGTGCCGGACCCGGACGGCGGCGAGGGTGCCGCAAAGGAGGAAAGCATCCTCACCGTGGACTACTGGCCGGACCCCTGGACCATTGAAAAGACCGACCCTGCCCTGCGGGTGCAGAAGGTGTTTCCGCTCACCGACGAGGGCCGGGAGGCCACAGCCGCTTTTTTACAGGACGCGTTCAATGCCGATCCTGACCGCTGGAAAAACTGCCCCAGCATGATGGACAGCGACCCGTGGGAGCCGCCTGCTGCCGAAGCCGAGCCGGACAAGCCGAAGGAATAAAACATGATCTATCGTTTAAAAGAACTCAAGGGCGATACCATTGCAGTGCCGCAGCTGGTGTTTTCCAAACTGGGCATCGCCGAAGAATACAATGTGCGCGTGGCTCTGTATGTGCTGGCGACCGGCATCACCGACCCGGACAAGATCTGTGCTGACCTCAAGCTGCGCAGCCGCATCAGCGCCGAGAGCGCCCTCTCCTTCTGGGCAGGCGCTGGCCTGCTGGAGCGGTACGAAGAGAACGCCGCACCGGGCGAGGAACCCAGCGCCCCCGCACCCATGACCTGGGCCGAGATCGCTGCGGCCAGCCGCACCGACCCCATGATCTCCAGCCTGATCGACTGCGCACAGACCGGCTTTGCCCGTCCGCTGACCCACAGGGAGATGGAAAAGCTGGTCAACCTTTATATGCAGGAGGGCTTTGCGCCGGAGACCGTGATGCTGTGCACCGCCTACGTTGCCAGCACCGGCCGCAGCACCATGGCCGCCGTAGTGCATGAGCTGAAGGTGTGGCGCACCGAGGGCGTGGAGACCGGTGAGCAGGCCGATGCCCACCTCAAACTGCTGGCACTGCGCCAGAGCCGCGAGCAGTATGTCAGCGGCCTTCTGAACATCCCGGAAAGCGAACTGACCCTTGGCGGGCGCAAGGCCATTGCACGCTGGTACGAGGTTTACGGCTACGACGATGCCATGGTGCAGGAAGCTGCCGTGCAGGCCGGGGCCAAGCGCGACCTGTGGTACTGGAACAGTATCCTCAAAACATGGAACGCCAAGGGCCTGCGCACCGTACACGATGTGCGCAGCCCGGTGGCTGCTGCAGGCGCAAGCCGGAACCTCCGGGTAGACCGCGAAGCCCCCAGCGGCAACGATTTCCTCAAGAACGCTGCCCGCCGCCGTCCGTTGAAAAAGAAGCCGGAATAAGGAGGAGCCATGCGTACCAAAAACGAACTGTATCAGGAAGCCATGCGCACCGTGGCCGCCCGGCGGCAGATGGCCAGAGCCAGAGCCGAGGATGCCCGCGCCGAAGCCGAAGCCGCCATTCCCGCCCTGCGCCATGCAGAAGAAGAGGTGCGGGTGCGGGGCATCCGCTGCGCACTGGCCGGTGCTGCGGGCAAGGACCGCACCGAAGCTGCCGCCGCCCTTGCCGATGCAAAGCAGAAGCTGACCGCCCTGCTGGCACAAAGCGGACGGCCCGCTGATGCACTGGAGCCGCGCTTTGTCTGCCCCAAATGTCAGGACACCGGCAGCGTGAATGGCCGCACCTGTGAGTGCGTGCACAAGGTGATGCAGCAGCTGCGCCGCAAGGAGATCGAAGCGCTGTCCAGCCTGTCCATTGCAAGCTTTGACACCATGGAGCTGCGCTATTACCCGAACCGTGCCGATGAAAAGGTGGGCGGTTCCATCCGCCCTTACATGGCCGATATGCTGGCAGACCTGCGCAGCTACGCGGAAGAGTTTGACCACCACAGCGAGAGCCTGATGCTGTTTGGCAATGCGGGCCTTGGCAAGACCCATGCGGCCCTTGCCATTGCGGGCATCGTGCTGGAAAAGGGCTACGATGTGATCTATGTTTCCAGCCCGGACTTTTTCTCCAAGCTGGAAGGGCTGCACTTTGGTGCAGACCCGGCAGGCGAGGAGGAAACGCTGATGCAGACCGCTGCCGGGGCCGATCTGCTCATTCTGGATGATCTTGGCTCGGAGTTCAACTCCGCCTTCCTCATCAGCAGCCTGTACAGTCTGCTCAACAACCGGCTGGGTGCAAAGCTGCCCACCATCGTCACCACCAACATCACTGACGGTGCTCTGCTGGAAAAGCTGTATACCGAAAAAATTTCCAGCCGCCTTTCTGCCTTTGTCCCCTGCCTTTTTGCAGGCGATGACATCCGCACACAGAAAGCAGCTGAATAAAACAAACGGCAATGCAAATGCATTGCCGTTTGTTTTATTCAAAACTCTAATACAGGGCTCATTTCGTTGCGGCGCTGTGCCTGCACGATGCAGTCCTTCTCCGGCACAACGCCCGCCGCGCCCAGCGTGTTGAACACGGTCTGCAGGGCAAGCGCAGGCGTGTTGTTCTCCTGCGAAAGATGGCACAGCGCAAACTTTTTGCACCCTTCCTGAATGAGTTCCAGCAGCTTTGCCGAGCACTCGTCGTTGGAAAGGTGGCCCCGGGTGCTTTCAATGCGTGCCCGTAAGTAATAGGGGTACGGCCCGCTGCGCAGCATGTGCAGGTCGTAGTTGCTCTCCAGTGCCACAAGGTCACAGCCGGAAAGCGCCTCGTGCACCGGCGGCGTGAGCACGCCAAGGTCGGTTGCAATGGTCATGGTCTTGCCGTCCGGGGTGTGGATGCGGTAGCCCACACAGGGCACATCGTGGCTGGTGGGAAAGCTCTGCACGCCAAACGCGCCCACGTCCTCTTCCCTGCCTTCCAGCTCGTGCAGCTCACAGCTGGCCGGTACGATGCCGTTGCTGTCCAGAAAATCCAGCGTTTCCGCTGCACCGTACACCGGCAGCGTGTTCTTTTTGAGGAAGGTGGAAAGCCCCTTCACATGGTCGCTGTGCTCGTGGGTGACAAGGATGCCGTCGCAGTCACTGGCGGCAAGGCCCAGCGCCTTGAGCGCCGCTGAGGTAGTGCGCACGCCCTTGCCCATATCCACAATGAGATACCGCTGCCCGCAGCGCACCACACTGCTGTTGCCGGAGGAACCCGAATATAACGAGATGAATTCTGCCATGAAAAACCTCTGATACACTCAAAAACAGCCCGCCGCATATGCAGCAGGCTGTTTGCTTTTTATAAGTTACAGTGCCTGATCCAGTGCAGCGGGCATACGCTCCACCTTGCTGATGTCTGCACCCAGACCGCGCAGCTTTTCCACGATATTCTCGTAGCCGCGCTCGATGTGGCCGATCTCCTCGATCTCACTGGTGCCGTCTGCTATCAGCGCAGCCACCACCATGGCAGCGCCTGCACGCAGATCCAGTGCGCGCAGCGGTGCAGGGGTGAGCTTATCCACGCCCTCAAACACAGCCACCTGACCGTCCACCTGCACGTTGGCACCCATCTTGCGCAGCTCGTCCACATAGCGGAAGCGGTTGTCCCACACGCTCTCGGTCACGGTGCTGGTGCCCTTGGCCACGCTCAGCAGCACGCCCATCAGGGGCTGCATGTCGGTGGGAAAGCCGGGATGCGGCATCGTGTTGATCTTCAGCGGCAGAATATCGCCGGTGCGGCGCACACGCACAGCATCGTCAAATTCTTCCACCTCCACGCCTGCACGGCGCAGTTTTTCGGTAATGGGTTCCAGATGCTTGGGGGTGACGTTCTTCACCAGAACATCGCCGCCGGTGGCAGCAGCAGCCACCATGTAGCTGCCAGCCTCGATCTGATCCGGGATGATGCTGTAGGTGCAGCCGTGCATCTTTTCCACGCCGCGCACCTTGATCACATCGGTGCCTGCGCCGCGGATGTTCGCACCGCACATATTCAGGAAGTTTGCCAGATCCACCACATGGGGTTCCTTGGCACAGTTTTCCAGAATGGTCTGGCCCTTGGCCATTACAGCGGAGAGCATACCGTTCATGGTAGCGCCCACGCTGACCTTATCAAAGAAGATGTGTGCACCGTTCATCTCCTTGGCGCGCACGGTGATCATGCCGTAGTCCACACTGTCCTCTGCGCCCAGAGCGCTGAACACCTTCAGGTGCTGGTCAATGGGGCGGGGACCGAGGTTGCAGCCGCCGGGCATGGCCACCTGAGCCTTGCCAAAACGGGACAGCAGTGCGCCCAGAAAGTAGTAGCTGGCGCGCATCTGGCGGGACAGGTCGTCGGGGACGTTGGTGCCGTTCAGATGAGTGGTGTCGATCGCGTAGGTGTTGCGGTTGATCAGTTTGATCTGTGCGCCCAGAACGCTGAGGATCTTCAGGCTCACCGCCACATCACTGATATCCGGCAGATTCTCGATCACACAGACATCCGCTGCCAGAATGGTTGCAGGCAGGATGCCCACCGCCGCATTTTTGGCACCCGAAATGGTAACTTCGCCGTGCAGGGGCTTGCCGCCCGTAATAACAAATTTCTCCAATTTTATGATCTCCTTGTCGGAGGCCCGCAGCCGCAGGCCTGTTAAGGTTCCTGAAAGCATTTTCCATAAAAGCTGCCTGATGTGCATGGGCCATAAGGCCGTACATGTACAGCTATCTTATTATACACAACTTTCACAAAAAAGCAAAGCCCCGTTTGGTGTTGTTTTATTATTTTCTGTTTTGCCCATTTTCGCGCAGGATATTCCAAAATTTTGATTTCTTTTTCAGGTATTTTACAAAAACCAGATACATTGCTGTTGCGCTTTCTTTACCAGATGTGGTCTTCGCACCGAGTCTCAGTGATCCAGCCCAGCTGGTAGGCAGCCACCAGCTGCTTGAGGTCGTGCACACGCTCCCGCAGCACCTCGCCCTCGTCGGTGTCCTCCACGAGAATGCGATGATTTTCGGTCTCCAGAATGTTTTTCTGGGAAATGATATCCAGATTATCCTTCACCGCTTTCTCGGCACTTTCAAAGGGCTGATGGGTGCGCAGGGACATGGTGCGGCTGGAATACACCAGCGTGTAGCCCGCAATACCGGTCTTTTCGTGGTAGGCACGGCAGAAACCGCCGTCGATCACCACCAGCCGTCCGCCGCCCTTGATGGGGCTTTCGCCGTTCTTTTCCCGCACCGGCACGTGGCCGTTGACGATGTGGCTGGCACCGGGCAGGCCAAACTCGGCCAGAATGCGGCGGCAGACGGCCTCATCGTTATACCATGTATAATAGGGGTCCTTCACCTCGGTGTGGGTGGAAGCGTCCTCTACATAGAGCCGCTCGAAGGTGGTCATGGCACTGCGGCCAAACAGCGGCGAAAGCTTGCCGCACCACAGATACCACAAAAAATCCTGTCCGCTCTGGCGGGCAACGCTGCCTTCCGGTGCATAGTAGCCCCGGCGGGCGCGGGCATCGCAGTAGTCCATCAGTGCGCGGCCGGAGTAGCGGTGGCCCTCAAAGCGCTCCATGGCAAAGGTGCCGCGGCTGGTCATGGGCACAGCGCCATGGTAGAGCAGATTGCCGTTCTCAATGTGGTACACGCTGCCCTTTGCATAGAGAAATTCCACATGCTGCTGCAGTTTTTCGCTCTGGCGGAAGGACTGCACCAGCTTGCGCAGCACCAGCTGTTCATCCGGGTGCAGTGCGGCCGGGTCGGCGGGGTCCACCGTGGGGAACGAGGTATCCCGCAGAGGATACTCCTTTTCGCCGATCTTTACCGTGTGCTTTTCCCAGTCGATGCGGCGCAGATAATCTCGCTCCTGCATCTGGAAGTCCGGGTTGCGGTCGATGACATGGCATTCCAGCTTGAACATCAGAATACTGATGGCCTTGTGCATCACGGCACAGCGGTGCAGCATTCCCCTGGTGTAGGGGCCGCGGGCCGCATCGGTATGAGGCATCCAGATGGAAAGATCATCATTGCCGTAGAACTGCTCGGCCATGCGCTGCAGATGGCGCAGGTTGATGCCGTAGCAGTCCTCCAGCATTCCGTGGTTATGATAAGCCAGCGTGGTCTTGAGCACCGTGCAGATGCAGATGGGGCTGCCCGCAGCGGCACCCATCCATACTACATCGTGGTTGCCCCACTGGATATCCACATTGTGGTGGCGCATAAGCAGATCGAGGATGATATCCGGGCGTGGGCCGCGGTCGAACAGGTCGCCCACGATGTGCAGCTTGTCCACTGCCAGATGCTTGATCAGCTCACACAGCCGCACGATAAAGCGGTCGGCGCGGCCATTTTCAATGATGCTGCCCACGATCTGGCCGTAGTACAGATCCTTGTCGTGATCCTCAAAATGGGCGTGGAGCAGCTCGTCCAGAATGTAGCCGCAGCTGGCAGGCAGGCATCTGCGCACATGGTCGCGGGTATGCTTGGAGGACACCAGACGGCAGATATCAATGAGCCTCAGCAGCGTTTCGGTGTACCACTGATCCAGCGCTTCCTCGCTGGTACAGCGTGCCTTGAGCTGGGGCAGCTTTTCGTTGGGGTAATAGATCAGCGTTGCAAGCTCGGCGCGGGTATGCTTCGGCACGGTATCGCCCAGCACCTGATCCACTTTTTCGCGAATGACACCGGAAGCGGAATTCAGAATATGCACAAAAGCTTCATTCTCGCCGTGCAGGTCGCTCATGAAGTGCTCGGTACCCTTGGGCAGCTTGAGCAATGCCTGCGTGCTGATGATCTCGCTGGCTGCCGCCGCCTGCGAAGGATAATCCCGCGAGAGCAGGGTCAGGTACTTGAGATTATCGCGGATCTCATCGGTTTCGGTGCGCATGGTCTCCTCCATCACAGCGTTCTCTCCGCCGCAGTCCGCCACACGGACCTTGCAAAGATGTTGCTTTCCATATGTATTATTTTTTCCTTATTTTATAGTATAGCACGTCCGGGGCGAAAAGTGGTATACTGGGGCTGACAAACTTTCAGCAAAGGACTTTGGATATTATGCCGAAAAGCGATTTCGTCTCCGTTCCCTCTTCCTGCACCCTCTGCCCGCGCCGGTGCGGGGCCGACCGTGCTGCCGGGCGCACCGGTTTCTGCGGCGCGGGCGGCACCTTAAAAGCAGCCCGCGCTGCCCTGCACTACTGGGAGGAGCCATGCATCAGCGGCACAAAGGGCAGCGGCACGGTGTTCTTTTCCGGCTGCACCCTCAAATGCTGCTTCTGCCAGAACTATCCCATCAGCGCCGAGGGCCTTGGCAAGGAGATCAGCGTGGAACATCTGGCAGAGATTTTCCTGAATCTGCAGGAGCAGGGTGCCAACAACATCAATCTGGTCACGCCCGGCCAGTGGCGGCCCTGGATCATTGCCGCGCTGGATATTGCCCGGGCTAAGGGCCTGCATCTGCCCATCGTATGCAACACCGGCGGCTACGAAACGGTGGAAAGCGTGGAAGCATGGCGCGGATACATCGACATCTGGCTGGCCGACCTGAAATACGTCTCCTCCGCCCTCTCGGCAGAGCTTTCCTCTGCACCGGACTATTTTGCGCAGGCAAAGCCCGCCATTGAAGCCATGATGGCACAGGCCGGGCACCCGGTGTTCAATGCAGAGGGCATCCTGCAAAAGGGGGTCATTCTGCGGCACCTTGCCCTGCCCGGCCATGTTGACGACAGCTTTGCGGTGCTTGACCAGATGGCCGCGTGGAACGATGCAGACCCCGAGTGCTTCATCCCCAGCGTCATGAGCCAGTACACACCGTTTTACAAAGCCACAGAGCACGGCATCGGACGGCGCATTACCACCTATGAATACCGCCGGGTGGTCAACTATGCCATGGACAAGGGACTGGCGCAGGGCTACATGCAGCAGAAGAGCAGCGCAAAGGAAGAGTATACGCCTTCTTTCGATTTGACAGGGGTATGAATTCGTCAAATCTCCCAAAAAAGGCCGATTATTTTCTCTTGCATCCCCGCGGAAGTGCTTGCAATCCTATCCGGGCCGGATTATAATGGATACAACGATGTGTTAACAGAACTCTGATGAGCTGTAAATATCAGGAGGAGCGTTATGGAACATTTCAACCCGATCCTTGGCAACGATACCACCGGCCAGAAATTCATCACCTGCGGTGAGATCATGCTGCGCCTGACCCCGCCGAACTACGAGAAGATCCGTATGGCATCCGGCTTTGAGGCCAGCTACGGCGGCAGCGAGGCCAACATTGCACTGGCACTGGCGAACCTTGGTGTGGACAGCACCTTCTTCAGCGTGGTGCCCAACAACAGTCTGGGCAAGAGCGCCGTGCGCTGGCTGCGTTCCAACGACGTGCACTGCACCCCTATGATCCTGACCGAGCCGAACGAGACTCCTTCCAACCGTCTGGGTACTTATTATCTGGAGACCGGCTACGGCATCCGCCCGTCCAAGGTCATCTATGACCGCAAGCACAGTGCCATTACCGAGTACGATTTCTCGCAGGTGGATCTGGATGCTTTGCTGGACGGCTACGACTGGCTGCACCTGAGCGGCATCACCCCGGCACTGGCACCCAACTGCCGCACCCTCATTCTGGATATGCTCAAGGTCGCCAAAAACAAGGGCCTGACCGTCAGCTTCGACGGCAATTTCCGCTCCACCCTGTGGAGCTGGGAAGAAGCCCGCGATTTCTGCACCGAGTGCCTGCCCTATGTGGATGTGCTGCTTGGCATTGAGCCGTACCACCTGTGGAAGGATGAGAACGACCATTCCAAGGGCGACTGGAAGGACGGCGTGCCTCTGCAGCCCAGCTATGAGCAGCAGGATGAGATTTTCCAGCACTTCATCGAGCGGTATCCCAACCTCAAGTGCATTGCCCGCCATGTGCGTTATGCGCACAGCGGCAGCGAGAACAGCCTGAAGGCCTTCATGTGGTACGACGGCCACACCTTCGAGAGCAAGCTGTTCACCTTTAATATCCTTGACCGCGTGGGCGGCGGCGATGCCTTTGCCAGCGGCCTGATCTACGCCATGCTGCACAACTACAGAGCCATGGATATGATCAACTTTGCGGTGGCAAGCAGTGCCATCAAGCACACCATCCACGGCGATGCCAACATCACCGATGATGTGAGCACTATCCGCAACCTGATGAACATGAACTACGATATCAAGCGGTAAGTTTTATCGCCGTACAGAGAACGCCCGCCGGGTCTCCCCGGCGGGCGTTGCTTTTTCTATCAGATATACCGCCCGGTGATGCTCTCCGGGTTCTGTCTTACCTGTTCCGGCGTACCTGCCGCCACGATGCGTCCGCCGGCATCGCCGCCGCCCGGCCCCATATCCACAAGGTAATCCGCATTGCGGATCACATCCAGATCATGCTCAATGACCACCACGGTGGCACCGTTCCCGATCAGCTTCTGGAACACGCCCAGCAGGGTCTGTACATCCAGCGGATGCAGGCCGATGGTGGGTTCATCGAACACGAACACACTGTCTGCCTGCCCCTTGCCCATCTCGCTGGCAAGCTTCAGCCGCTGGGCTTCGCCGCCGGAAAGGCTGGGTGTCTCCTCGCCAAGGGTCAGGTAGCCAAGGCCCAATTCTTTCAGTACCTGCAGGCGCTGGCGCACAAGCTTGCAGTCCGCACAGGCTTCCAATGCAGTGGACACATCCATGTCCATCAGGTCGGCCATGGAGGCTGGTTCGCCGTTCGCCGTGGGCAGCTTCACTGCCGCCGCTTCCCGGCTGTAACGCGAACCGCCGCAGTCCGGGCAGGGCACTTCTACGTCCGGCAAAAACTGCACATCCAAACTGATGACGCCGGTGCCGTCACAGGTGGGGCACCGCAGCTTACCGGTGTTGTAGGAGAAATCGCCCGCCTTATAGCCGTGGTCTTTGGCATCCTGCGTTTTGGCAAACAGCTTGCGCAGCTCATCGTGCACATTGGCATAGGTGGCCACGGTGGAGCGCACATTGATGCCGATGGGCGTTGCATCGATCAGCTTCACCTGCGCGATTTCCTCGGCCTCCACGCTTTTCACATGCGCTGGCAGGGCTGTGCCGTTCACCTTTGCCTGCAAGGCCGGGACCAGGCTTTCCAAAATCAGGGTGGTCTTGCCGCTGCCTGACACACCCGTAACCACGGTCAGCCGCCCCTTGGGCAGTTCCAGTTCCAGCGGCTTCACAGTATGGATGGCCGAGGTTGCCAGATGGATGCGGCCCTGTGCAAACAGCTCATTTTCCGGCACATGAGGCCGGGCGTTCACCCCCGCCCTGCCTGCAAGAAACGGGCCGATCTGAGAAGCCGCGTTCTGTTCAATTTCCGGAATGCTGCCCTGCGCGATCACATGTCCACCCTTTGCACCGGCTTCCGGCCCCATCTCGATCAGCCAGTCAGCTTCCTTTAAAATTTGGGTATCGTGATCCACCAGCACCACCGAGTTGCCGTCGGCCACAAGGTCGTGCATCACATTGGTCAGGCCTTCAATGTTAGAAGGATGCAGGCCGATGGACGGCTCGTCCAGCACATAGAGCACACCGGTGGTACGGTTGCGCACCGCACGGGCCAGCTGCATCCGCTGGCGCTCACCGGTGGAAAGAGTGGAAGCGGAGCGGTCCAGCGTCAGGTAGCCAAGGCCCAGCGAGAGCAGCCGTGCCGCTGCCGTCTGGAAGGATTCGCAGATATTGCGGGCCATGGGCCGCATCTCTTCCGGCAGACTGTCCGGCACACCCGCCACCCAATCGGTAAGCTGCACAAGAGTCATCTGACAAGCCTTGTCCAGCGTGATGCCCCGCAGCTTTGGGGTACGAGCCGCATTACACAGCCGGGTGCCGCCGCAGTCCGGGCAGATGCCTTGCCGCAGGAACTTTTCCACCCGCTTCATGCCCTTTTCATCCTTGACCTTGGAGAGGGCGTTCTCCACGGTATAGGTGGCATTGAAATAGGTAAAATCCAGCTCCCCGGCCTGATTGGAATTTTTGTTATGATAAAAAATGTGCTTTTTCTCCGCCGGGCCATGGAAAGCGATATGCTTGGCCCGGTCGGTCAGGTCGCGGAAGGGCACATCGGTGCGCACGCCCATCTCCCGGCAGATATCCACCATCAGCGACCACATCAGGCTCTTCCACGGGGCCACGGCACCTTCGTCGATCGTAAGAGAATCGTCCGGCACAAGGGTGCTCTCGTCCACGGTCATCACCATGCCGGTACCGCTGCAGGTGCGGCAGGCACCCTGACTGTTGAAGGCAAATTCTTCAGCGGAAAGCGCGCGCACGCTGGCACCGCACTGCGGGCAGAGCAGCGGCTTTTCTGCCGCCACGGCAAGGCTGGGTTCCAGCCAGCGGCCGCACTGCGGGCAGGGATAGCTGGAAAGACGGGAGAACATCAGGCGCAGACTGTTCAGCAGTTCCGTGCCGGTACCAAAGGTGCTGCGGATGCCCGGCACAGCGGGCCGCTGATGCAGTGCCAGTGCAGCCGGAACATACAGCACTTCGTCCACCGATGCCTTTGCCGCCTGCGTCATGCGGCGGCGCGTATAGGTGGAAAGTGCGTCCAGATACCGGCGGGAGCCTTCGGCGTAAAGCACGCCCAGCGCAAGGCTGGACTTGCCCGAACCGGACACGCCCGCCACACCCACGATTTTGCCCAGCGGCACATCCACATTCACGTTTTTCAGGTTGTGCACCCGCGCGCCGCGGATCCTGATATGGTCGACCATCTTCTTTCCCCCCTGCCGTTACCGCTTCTTTTTTAAATAGTACCCAATGCCAATGGCATCTGCCAGCGCCCAGCCGATGGGCACGCTGAGCCAGATGCCGGTAACACCCAGCGGCGTGGCCGAAAGCAGATAGGCCAGCGCCACGCGGGTGCCCAGCGATGCAATGGTGAGCACCACCGACATCTGCGGCTGGTTGACGGCGCGGTAATAGCCGTACAGCAGAAACAGAATGCCGATGCCAGTGTAGCATGCGCCCTCAATACGCAGGTAGTGCACACCGGCTGCAATAATGGCCCCTTCGCCCGGGTCGATGAAGATGCTCATGAGCGGAGCCGCAAAGGCGCACACCAGCACGCTGATGCACACGCAGAACACTGCGCTGCACAGGCCCGCACTGCGGATGCCCTTTTTGATGCGGTCGGTCTGGCCCGCGCCGTAGTTCTGGGCCACATAGGTGGAAAACGCATTGCCGAAGTCCTGCACCGGCATGTAGGCGAAGGAATCGATCTTGACTGCCGCCGCAAACGCCGCCATGATCACGGTGCCAAAGCTGTTCACAAGACCCTGCACCATCAGGATGCCAAAGTTCATGATGGACTGCTGGACACTGGTCATGACGGACAGATTAAGGATGGTATCCAGATTCTTTTTATCCCAGCGGCAGTCGGCCTTTTTGGGGCACAACTGCGGGAATTTTTTGAGAGTGTACAGCCCGATGCCAACGCCGGAAACAAACTGCGAGAACACTGTTGCGCCCGCTGCGCCCTTCACTCCCCAGTTCAGCACCAGCACGCACATAAGGTCCAGAACGACGTTCAGCACCGCCGAAACAGCCAGAAACAGCAGCGGCACCACCGAGTTGCCAATGGCGCGCAGCAGGTTTGCAAAGTAGTTATACAAAAAAGTAGCCGTAATGCCCAAAAAGATGATGAGCAGGTATTCCTTCATCAGGGGGCGCAGCTCCTCCGGCACCCGCAGCACCCACAGGATCCCGTCCAGTCCCAGATACACCAGCACGTTCAGCACCAGCGAGATGCCTGCAATGAGCGTGAACGAGAGGAACACGCTCTGCCGCATCCGGTCCTGCTCACCGCTGCCATACTGCATGGAAATGGCCGCGCCGCTGCCCATGCACAGGCCCAGCAAAATAGAGGTGAGGAAGGTCATGAGGGTATAGGACGAGCCCACTGCCGCCAGCGCGTCTGCGCCGAGAAAGCGGCCCACTACCCATGTATCCGCAATGTTGTACATCTGCTGCAGCAGATTGCCCAGCATCAGCGGCAGAGCAAACAGCAAAATGCTGCCGGTGATGGGGCCTTTAGTCAAACTACGCTGCATTGTTTCCGATTCTCCTTTTTATAACGCTGTTTCAGCCGGTGCACTGGCTCTGCCGCCGTCCCGCCTTGAAAGAGACTGCTCTCTTCCTGCAAACTTCTGACGGTACTCTCTGGGCGTGCAGTGCTTGATCTCCCGGAAGGTCTTTGTAAAGTAGCTGGTATCCGAAAAGCCGCAGTCGGCACCGATCTCGCCGATCTTCATGCTGGTGGAAAGCAGCAGCTCGGCGGCCTTTTCAATGCGGTACTGCTTGACATACTGGATGGGTGTGATCCCCAGCAGCTGCCGGAAGCTGCGCAGGCAGGCGCTCTCACTCAGGGCCACGCAGTCGGAAATGCGCTCCACGTTCAGTTCCTCAGCATAATGCTCTTCCACAAAACGCAGCATCTGTTTCATGCGCTGGGCCGCGATCTGCTCCTGCTGAGAGACCTTTGTTTTTCCACCCTCGCACTGCATTCCCAGCAGATGCACCGCCGCCGAAAGATGGTACCGCGCCTGATTCTCATAGTCAAAGACCTCTTGGGCCACTGCGTCCCAGACTTCCCGCAAATGGCAGAGCACGGCCTTCTGCCCGTCGTCTGCCTCGTCCAGCAGAAAAAACGCCGGTGCTCCCGGCTGAAGCAGCGGGTGTACGAGCTTTTGCCAGAAGATGGTATCCATACCGCCGATCAGGCGCGGATGGAATACCCCGGAATGCAGCAGGGCATCCCCGGTCTCAGCCTGCTCCACCGCATGGAACACTCCGGAATTGACAAACACGCCCTGCCCGGTCTGCAAAACCAGACGGGCTTTGCTCACGTCCACCGCCAGCGGGCCTTTTACGGCAAGGATGTATTCAAACTCTTCATGCCAATGCCATGCTACCGAGTAGCTTTTGAGGTTCTCTTCATAGCAGGCAATCGGAAACAGTGCGCTGCCGTGCTGCACCAGTTCCCTGCCCTCGTCATCCGCCACAACATCCGGCAGGCAGTTGAGCCCGCCCGCTGCTGCACAGCTGGTGTGAAATGCCACGGTCCGCCATCTCCTTTCCGTCAAGGGGCGCATCCGCATCCGCGCCGGTTTTGTTGTATCAATCGGGCGTTTTTATCCTAATATTCCGCTCCGATGTGTGATATTATTACATCAGCAAAGTATAAGATGCATTGCAAGTATAACACGCTTCCCGGAGGAACTCAAGATTTATGGTACAGCTTCTGCTTCCGATCATTTACATCTCGTTCATCAGTCTGGGCCTGCCGGATTCCCTGCTGGGGTCGGCGTGGCCCTCCATGTATCCGGCGCTCGGTGTGCCGGTGTCCTATGCGGGGCTGATCTCCATGATCATCTCCTTTGGCACCATTGTTTCCAGCCTGAACAGCGACCGGCTCACCCGTGCGCTGGGTACCGGAAAAGTGACCGCCCTCAGTGTGGCCATGACAGCTGCCGCGCTGTTCGGCTTTTCGGTCTCCACACAGTTCTGGATGCTCTGCCTGTGGGCCGTGCCCTATGGGCTGGGTGCAGGCAGCGTGGACGCGGCCCTGAACAACTATGTTGCCTTACATTATAAAAGCCGCCATATGAGCTGGCTGCACTGCATGTGGGGCATCGGCACCATGATCAGCCCCATGGTCATGGGCCGGGTGCTGGCAGGCGGCGGGCCGTGGACATCCGGCTACCGGTACATTGCCCTGTTCCAGATCCTGCTGAGCGCAGTGCTCTTTTTCAGTTTGCCGCTATGGCAGAGCCGTACTGCAGGCACCGACACCGAAACTGCTTCGACGCAGGCGTTGAGCCTTGGACAGGTATTCCGTCTGCCGGGTGCCAGAGAGGTGATGCTGTGCTTCTTCTGCTACTGTGCATTGGAGACCACGGCCGGTCTATGGGCCAGCAGCTACCTCACACTGACGAAAGGCGTTGCCGCCGGCACTGCCGCCAGCTTTGCCAGCCTGTTCTACATCGGCATCACTGCCGGGCGCGCCGCCTGCGGCTTTTTGACCCTGAAATTCAACGATACGCAGATGATCCGCATGGGTCAGTGCATTCTGGCCGCAGGGGTGCTGGCTCTGCTGCTGCCCGGGCCGCAGATCCTTGCCCTGAGCGGTCTTGTTCTTGTGGGGCTGGGCTGTGCGCCCATCTATCCCAGCATCATCCACTCCACGCCGGAACACTTCGGTGCGGACAGATCGCAGGCGGTCATCGGCATCCAGATGGCAAGCGCCTATTTGGGCAATCTGGCCATGCCGCCGCTGTTCGGCCTGCTGGCAAACAACATCACTCCGGCACTGTTCCCTTTTTACCTGCTGGCACTGCTGGTGCTCATGGTATTCATGCACGAACAGCTGGTGCGCAAAACAAGCCGCTGCTAATTCTGCCATTCTCCTATTCTCCTATTTCATATACAGCAAAAGGCTCCCTGTCCGGTCTCGGGCGGGGAGCCTGCTGTTTTAAAGGAGTTATTTACAGGATGCACCGGCTGATGGCGTTGGCGACCGCAAACAGTTCCTGCTGGCCGATAAAGCCGAACTTTGCCTCGTGTGCGTCCGCAAAGCAGACGGTCAGCTGCGATGCCTGCATCGGGTCGCCAAAGCCTGCCGTCTGGATCCCGAAGTGCAGCACCTTGCGGTACGGCAGCACAAAGATCTGCTGCCGGGTTCCGGTAACGCCCTGCATATCCACCATGATGATGCGGTGGGTGGTAAAGATCACCTGATCGCGCACCGTCTTGTAGGCACCCACGATGCTCTCACCGTCCAGCAGCAGCGCGCGGGCATTTTTGCAGATGTCCTTTTCCTGAAGGCGGATGAGGTTTTCCATTGGCTTATCACGGAATTCCATGGTTTTTGTCCCCTTTCCTGCGTGGTTTTCTGCCCTTATTGTAGCATTCCTGCAGGCGGTTTACAAGATGTGCTCTCGCCTTTTGGGCCGGGCTGTACTGTATGCCAAAGAGATTCTTATAAAAACGAGGTAACTCCCATGGAGATCATCATTCATCAGGCCATTCTGCACGTGCTGGACACCACCATGGATGCGCCTGTACTCAGCGGCAGCGGCATGGAAATGACCGCCGAAAAGACCGCCTATTTCCAGTACCACATCGAAAAGCTGCTTGCCAGCGACGATATCCGCCAGTGCCGCCCGCTGCCGGATTCCGCCTTTAAAAACGAGCTGGAGCACAACCACGATTTTGTGGACCTCTCCTGCCGCATCGCGGGCGTTCTGTTCGACTACATGCACGCGCACACCACCATTCCGGGGGCAGACCTTGCCGTGGTGGATTTTACCCGCGATGGTGAGCCGTGGCTGGGCATTCTGAAGCTGAACTACAAAAACGGCTACACCCACTACACCGAGAATGTGGAGGGTGCCCCGGTGAACTCCATCATCCAGCAGCGGGCCTGCCTGCCCAGCCAGAGCGGCAAGGTGGAGGAAGGTGCCCTTGTCAATCTGACCGACTACTCCATGAAGCTGCTGGAAAAAAAGTTCGACATCGACGGCCACAAGGATTTTTACCTTTCCACGGTAGTGTTCCAGTACACCACCGCCCAGCCGGAAAAGAAAAAGCTGCAGGCCATTCAGGAAGCCGCCGTGCAGGCCGTGCAGGAAAACTACGCAGATCAGCCCCACGTAGAGGCTCAGGTCGCGATGCTGATCGCCAATCAGGCCGCAGACAACGACAATCAGGTATCCATCCAGCAGGTGCGCCAGCAGTTGGAAGAGGAATATCCCCTTGCCGCCGTGCCCTTTGATGATTATGTGGAAAAGAGTGATGTGCTGGAAGCGCCTGAGCAGCCCGTGACCGTGACCCCTGCGCGCATCCGCCGCATGGAGAGCCGCAGCATCCACACCGCCAACGGCATTGAGGTGAAGATCCCCACCGAACTGCTCAACTCGGACAACGAGGTGGAATTTCTGCACAGCGACGACGGCAGCATTTCGCTGCTCATTAAAAATGTGATCCTGTAAGAAACGATTTAAAATTGTCTCCGCGCACGGATCGCGCTCCGACAATATCAGCGGAATCATTATTTTCATATTTGCAAAAGCCGAAAAATCTGCGGATTTTCCGGCTTTTCTTTTTTCACAGGAAGGAGCCGTAACAAGAAACAACAAAAAGCCATCGTTTTTGCATTTCTGCATCAACGATGGCTTCGTATTGGAGCGGCCGACGAGGCTCGAACTCGCTACCTCCACCTTGGCAAGGTGGCGCTCTACCAGATGAGCTACGGCCGC
>ENA-UESH01001150-UESH01001150.1-human-gut-metagenome-genome-assembly--contig:-NODE-1150-length-19836-cov-4.918670_pt1 | contig 19836 bp, 28 predicted proteins | sample MGYA00243001_ERZ508002 | MGnify/ENA primary metagenome ERZ508002 (study PRJEB26167, sample SAMN06115447) | human gut metagenome | host: Homo sapiens | place: China:Anhui | collected 2015-08-07... | reverse complement strand
CCCCTCCTTAACTACCGTCTCATCGGCACCCCGATTCATTGCATATGTAGGTGCGCCCATTCCTGGTGTCTTCCCAAACCTCCCCAAGACCATTCCTTCCGACCCTTCTCATGTCAAGGAATGAAGGTGGTGTTTCCTTTTGGATAGGCTCCCTCAACCTGACGGTTCCCCCCTTCCCTGCCCTAAATACATATCCGCTAGGGGAAACATAAACCCCGTTTTTATCAAACTTCCCTTTTCTGGAAGCAGCAGTAGCTTCTCCATGCAGGGGCTTATCCGGCGACGAAATGGAGGCCCTTCTCTCGGGAGAATTCCCACCAGCCGAAACGGCAGGTATTGCCACAAGCAAACCTAACAGCAATACGAAAATCTTTCTCATGCTCCCCTCCATCAGCAGAAACACCTCTGCGTAGGCAGAGAAAAGCTTCTCATTTCATCTTACCGCCCGGGAGGGATCTTAAAAAGAAAAATTAAGTACTCAAAAGTTTCAGGGGCTTCGCGGGGACAAACGCCGGTCTTCGAATGCCGTTACGCTCAACAATTTCAGTATCCCGCGCGGCGTCTCCGTAGTAATCATAAGCCAGCACCAGCGCCGGCATGATCTCCTCGGGGGTGTAGTCAATCAGCCGGGCTTTGTTTTCTGCCCGGACCGTCATGTCATTCCACACGGACGAGTAAGCCAAAGAAAGCGCTGAGTACACGCTGTCATCCGACACCTTCAGCATCTCATTATCAATCGCGGAAAGCAGGCTATCACGTACCGCAATCATGTCGTCATAAGCCATCACCTGGGAAGGCTGAGTTTCATCTACCCGATCAAGACCCGTCCCAATGTTGCCTGCCGCCCCAACGGCGTTACTGATACTGATCAGCCGGATCCCCGTGTTAATAGCCTCAACAGCCTTCGCGGTTTCATAATCAGCCGTCCCGGATGGGTATAGGATCGAATCCCTTACATTGAAATCCGCCCCATATGAAATCCCCTGGGCAAGATAAGCCACCCGCCGCCAGTCCCTCACCGTTTCTACAAAAGAACCAAGACCAAGCGAACTCACAAGCGTACTCGCAAAAGCGCCCGGGTCCGTCGTCAGAACCGTCGCGGCCACCTTTGCCAGTTCATCCAGCTTACCTAACTTAAACATCGTGGCGAGCGATTGTATCCCCTCATTTTTCAGGGCCGACTCAAGCTTTCCCACAATGTTACTGACCACAAAATCCTGAGCCCCTGGCAAGTCAATTGCCGTGCCCACATAATTCTGTGCCGCCTCAGCTATCCCATCCGCTTTAATACAAACATCGTCGTGCGTACTGATTGCGGCCGTTGGGAAGGACAGCTCACCAGATTCCACGAACGTGATTGAAATCTGCGCCAGCCGAAGCCTTGTTGTGTACGTTACCTGGCTGACAGATTGAGGCGTCGCTGTCATCCTCCCTACCCACGGGTCTACCAGTTCGCCCCCGCCCTGCGTCTCGAGCGCCTTAACCAGCGCACTCATACGCTCGGCATAATCCCTCCCGGTCGTGAACGCGTTTACCGTTACAATCCGGGCGGCCCGCCCTAGATCCTCTACAAAAGGTTTGTCTTGCTGAGGGTATTCAAAAAGCACCACTCGCCGTCCCACTTTCAGCTTTGTACTGGTGACATAGAACGGAACTCCGCGGTACGACGCATCCATGAGATTTTTCTGCGCTCCTGTTGCTGCCGATGATACTGTCATTTAGAAAGAATCTCCCGGGTCATAACTCTTCGCGTCCGCCGAAATATTCATATTGCGGGCATCCAGATTATCGATTCTCGCCTTTGCCCCGTTTTCCCCAACCACATGAATCGTCATGCTGCCAACTCCAGCGGCCGGAGATGAGGGAGAACCACCGGTAGCAGGGACTCCTGGGACCGCGGGCGCAGGTGCTGTTCCTCCTCCGCTCCATCCAACAAGATCTTTCAGCCACGACGGCGCCAGATTGGCCAGCGCGTCAAGCTTCGACATAAGCCAGTCAAAAATCGGCTGAAGGATAGGTTTCAAGGCATCCCATGCCGCGCGAAGAGGAAACGTAAGCGCGACAAAAGCATCGCGTACCATCCCCGCCAAAAACACAAGCGCTCCGCCTATCACTCTGATAACCGGAGAAAGCCCACGTATGATCGCGGAAATGGCGTCAATCGTTGTCCCTATGGAAACAGCCAGCACTCCTGCAAAGGCCAGAAATACCGTTTTCAAAACACGGATAACCGGGCCCGCCACCTCATAAAATTTTGCGGCGAGTATGCGCAGTTTCTCCGAAATGACATCCCAGTGCTGATAAATTACAGTCGCCAGATACACAACCGCGGCAACAGCCCCCGCGATAAGAAGCCCCGGGAGCCCGAAAGACGCCATAAAAACGACTCTCACCCCATTCAGCGCGCTGACAAGCCGGGCGACGCTCATGATAAAACGTCCGATGCCCACACCCGCCAATACAGCGAGAATCGTGTTCACTCCGCCGATAGCGTTAAACACCAACCCAAAAGCGCTGATTACCGATGAAATCACTGTAATGACGGTGCCCCAGGGAACGCGCTCCAAGGCGTCAGAAAATGCCTGAACAGCCTCCGCGATCTTCTGGCTGATCAGCTCTTTGTTTCTCCCGATCACATCTTCCAGACGTTCAACCACCCGTTTGATGACAGGGGCAAGCCGCGCGCCAATGGTCGTCTGCAAAGCTGAAAGTGACATATGGAAAATATCCATTGTGTCGCCAAGCTCAGCTGCCGCCTTGACGTCATCAGAACTGACAACAATCCCCAGCTCTTCAGCTTTCTTTGACATTTCGTCAAGCCCGGCCGCCCCGTCCTTCATCAGAGGGATCAGCCTGGCGGCCAGCTTGTCGCCAAAAACGTCCGTAAGAATCTGAAGCCTTGTCGCGGGATTCTCATTAACCTTGATCGCCTCAGAGAGTTCCCGAAATACCGTTGCGGAATCTTTAACGTGGCCCTTTGCGTCTTTCCATGAAACGCCCAAATCAGAAAACAGTTGGGGAAGATTTTTATTTTCCCCACTCGCGGCCTTCCCCATCTCCCCGGAGAGCTTGGAGAGCGCCCGATCCATTTCTTCGGCTTCCATCCCGGAAAGTTTCGCGGCAAACCGAAGCTTCTGCAGCGCTCCGGTTCCTACCCCTGCCCGCTGAGATGCCTTGTCAATTGCGTCTCCCAGCTCGATAAACGTCTGGACAGAAGAAGCCACAGAGAACAGCCCCGCGCCGCCTACTGCCATCAATGGCGCGAAAACCTTTGAGGCAACGTCCCCAGCGGATCGGCTCACTCTGTCAAAAGCCCGATCAAGGCTCCTGAGATTCGTCCTGACTTTCTTCAGTTTCTCGGATATTTCGTCCTGGCAGGCAAGAACAGTTTTCAGCGAGAATACTTTGTTTGTTGCCGCCATCGTTCTTCCTCTTCGTGAATCTCGTTTGCCTGATACAGCAGTTCCTGGATGTCAGACAAAGGCCGTTCTTCAAGTTCAAAGGGGTTGATGCCCCACCAGTGCGCCAGCTGGAACACCCGCCCCCTGAACTCTTTCTCACTTATTCCGGCGCACCACCGAAAAAACCAAGGACCAGCGCCATCAGCCCAATAAAATCAGAAGCCGAAATCTGATCCACAGTAGACGGAGGAATAGCCGCCAGCCGCTCGATATAGTCGTAAACAACTGCCGCGTCGACACGCTTCTCCCCGGTAATCGGGAAGCCAAGCACCTTGATATCCTTAGCGGTCGGCTCGCGCAGCTCCAGTACTTCAATCGTGTCTTCGCCGCGCTTGATCGGCGCCGTAAGTTTGAATTCTGCCGCTCCCATCAGGACCACGCTCCTTTAACGCCGGTAAAAGTCAGCTCAATTGTGCCTTCTCCGGTTTTGTAGCTCACATCACCGGAAACAAAAGCGTCAGAAAGCGTGTAAACCTTCCCTGTCACCAGTTCCGCGGTTACAGTGAACTCCGTCCCATTCATCAGTTTCTTCAGCGGGAAATCCGCCGTAACATTGAATGTCCCCGAAATAGTCGGGGCAACCGCTTCCTCCGAATATCCGGCAAGCCCGGTAGACCCCATAACAGCCTCCCGCTTCACCTCCGCGGACTGAATGGAAATCGAATTGGAACTGACAGAAAGCTGCTCTCCGTCAACCTTCAGGTAACACGTACCCGCAATGCCTTTAGCCATTTTCTAAATCCTCATTCGTTGTACTGAAGACGGAACTGAACCAGTGTCGCGAAAATCCGCAGCTGATTCACAAGATCGGGCGGCAGGAGTACATCTACCCGATTCGGGTCTGACGAGTTTCTCTCAACAATCAGGTTTTCAGCAAATGCTTCCGCGTTCTCGACAATGCCCTCTGTCTCCAGGCGGGAATACATGGCGATAATTTCTGATTTGATTACAGAAGGCGTAACAATCGCCTGGCCGGGGCCGTAATGCGTCCCGTCATCCGCCAGTTTGCAGCGCGGATACTTAGACGTGACAACACTCTTAAGGCGCCGAATGATGTAAGCCAAAGAATGGAGTGTGTTGCTGTCAAGATAACTGGTATCAGCGTCCCCCAGGCTATTTGTCTGATAGGTCGTAATACAGCGCTCAATTCTCACATACCCACCCGCGACATAACTGGTCGCGATTCCCGATGTAAGCAGTGTCTGCTTCTCGGTAAGGGTAAATCTCTTCCCAATTGGAGAAGGCGTAATCCCAACCAGTTCAAGCGTCTGAAGCGGACGCGCCGGATCATTCTGAATAGCCGTGAGGCAGCTCCCGACCAGCGCCCCAAGAACCTCAACCGCGAGACTCGGGCATTTCGGCTCAACGGCCATCACCGTTAAGTGCTGGTCATTAAGCCCTTTCCCAACCGCCTGAAGGTTACTGACGGTATCACGCTTCGCGGTATACACATGCCCATAAATCTGCCGGGTAGGGCTCCACCTGCCGGTTTTGTCATTCATTTCCGTGGTGAAACTCGCAATATGAGCTCCATCCGCGTATGGCATGGCGATGAAATCATACGATTCATCCCCCATGGCTGTTATAACTGCCTCCAGATCGACCTCTCCCGATCCCCCTAACAGAGTGGCAACTTCGCACGCAATGCCTTCAGGCAGTTCCTCCCCCGCCGCATATCCTTGGAAGTTCAACTGCAGAGCAATGTCATTCCCATATGCGCCGGTATTCTTTGCCTGGATCGTGACAACACCTTCTGACGCTTCAGCCGTTACCGGCAAATCGGTTTTGGCGTTAATCCCCGCAGTGACCGCCTTCGCAACTGCGGCAGCGTCTGAGGAGTTCGGGATATTAATAGCTACGCAATCCGCCCCAATGTAAACGTAAACCGTTCCCGCCGCCGTGACCGTCCCGGAAAAAGTGAGGGTTCCTGATGCTTTCTTCCCGCCTTCCGGGTCGGAGACAGCAATAGCCCATACTTCGCCAACGCTGTTATTCTCGCGGAACGCTGAATTCATCCGCGCCAGCATCGACCCATGGCCAAAAAGCTCTTTCCCCTGGCTGTCACCGGTAACCAGAACCGGGACTCCGTCTTCTGCCTTGCCACTGGATACCTTCTGCCCAATCAGAAGCGCTTTCAGGTTGTTTGACCCGATATTCGCCTGGGAATTATCAACCTCAGCATAAAAAAGCGGGACTCTGACCCCGCTGGGAATATTTGAAAACGAAATTGCCATTTAAGACCCCGCTTTTTTGTCTAAATTAACCTTAAAACTTACTGCATCAACCCAGTCCGCCGGGGCTGGATCAATTTTCGAATCAATACCTTTCAAATCAGGCAAGCCATCAAGCTCCCGCCCATGCCCCGTATCTGCGTCAACAACGTCGTAAGAAACAGAGAAAGACAGCTGAAGCGCCAGCCGGGCCCGATTAAGATCCGGATCTGAATAGCCTTCATAGACAATCTCATCCGTCTCGGCGGTTGAGGTTCCTAGAATCGCTTTGAAAATCTCAGCCTTCAGATCTTCAATCGCGTCAAAAGCATCCTGCCCTCGTTCCTGATCAGTTGTAGATACCAAAATAACAACACAAAAGACCTGTTTGACACGCTGTCGGTAATCGGTCCCCATGCTGTCCATGTCTTCCCCGATCTCAGATACCGGCAAAACAAAGGCGCAAGGCATCGGCAGATTGGTAATATCAATGGCCGCGTATTCCGCCGCTCCCCCAACCCGCCTTTCAAAACTCGGGCAGTAGGCTCTAAGAGCTGAAATGATCGTCGCAAGCTTCATCCCGATATGATCCCCGGCTTAAGTGCCTCATCAAGAATTTCCGCCATATCTTTCTGATACGCTTCATTCCCGTATTGATTGGCCGCCTCAACAATCCAATTTTTACGAGGAGCCGCTACCTTTTCCCCGTGCCTCTTTTTGTGCTGCTGCCGTCTGTCCGGCTTACGAAGCGCGTTCCTGTCCGCCCCCGGCGCTCTATGCCCCCAATACACAAAGGCGGGGTAATAAGCTCCCCGCTCCCGAATGCTGTTGGTCATATAGTTGGCAATACCAACCGAAAACCCTGAATGGGACACCCGGTACTTAATCGAGCTTCTGAGTTTCCCCGTACTCATCCCCGGGAATTCGTTCGCCTTCGAAACCCCTCTGGTACTGACGTTCTTCTTGGCCATCCCCTGGACTTTCTGCCCTATCTTTCGGAATGACCGTTTCAGTACCTTGGTGTCAAAATCGACAAAACGGAAGGGCTTCCGGAACCGAACCGAAAACTCAAGCGCAGATGCTTTATCCATGGAGTGCCTCACATTCAAGTGCGGTAAATCTCCCCACCCCATTCATGTCAGTGACGCGCCGGACGCGATACGTAATCCCATCGCAATCAAGCTCAATCATCCGTTTCAGACTTGGAGGGGTCGTCTGCAGTGACTTTGAGTACCGGATAATGAATCGATCTGTCACGGTTTCTTCAACATTCACCGAGTCCCAGTAATTCTGCCCGCCCACTATTTCGTGCTTCGCCCACGCTTCCAGCATCAATACTCGCTTTTCTGAAAGCGCCGAAGCCCCCGAAGAAGAGAACGCAACGTTATAAATCGCAACCCGCCTTCTCATTTCGCCAATCTGAGGCAGTTTCATGGGCTACCTCCATGTGCGATAGGGGTCCAACAGACGGTCGACGAACGGGTTCTCGATCAGGTTTTCAGCCTGGGCGGCCTCTCGATGCTCGTAAAAATGAGCGGCCTGGATCAGAATCCACTCCCGAATACCCGCCGGAACGCCCGAAGGGCCCGTTGCATAGCCTTCGACGCCGTCCCGGGTAATAATCCCGCGCTGAAGCTCGTGCTCGGCCATCTGGGTGCAGGCAAGGCAAAGAGAGGCGATCAGAGAATCGTCCTCCGAGTGGTCCACGCGGAAATGACGCTTCGCTTCTTCAAGCGTGACGCCGCTTTCCGCGGTGCTGGTATCAATTCCAGTGAACCCGGTTTCTTCCATTACGACGCCTTAGCAGTGGTTTTCCGCGTTTTAGCGGCAGTTTTGGCGGTTTCTTTCGTCTCAGTCTTCGGTTTAACAGCCGCGATTTCCGCAGCGCCCGAATTGATCAGAGACTGAGCGACAACGCCAGACACACGAAGCACCGCGCCGGTTTTCACGAATCCAACCGGTGTCAGCGCATCCTTTTTCAAAACAATCTCTTTTTCCATAGAAAAACGCCCCGGAAGTTATTAGCCTCCAGGGCGTTCGTCAGTCAGCTACAGGGATCACTCGGCCGGGACGGTCAGAGCACCGCCGCAGAGAGCGGCCGGACGCTCAATACCAAAGCCCAGACGGCGTTCGGCGCGGATAGTAATCAGGTTCTTCTGGACGTTGTCGCTATCCTGCTCGAAGAGCTCAACCGTGAGACCCTGACGCGCCCAGACGGTGCCGGCGGCCGTAAAGTCACCGACCATGAACTGGTCGACCGCGACGGCCTGAGTCGTGATGACCGGCAGACCCCAGAGTTCAGCCGGAGCCACGGTAGCCGGGTGACCAAGGTAGTAGTCGCCATTGGCGTTCTTCAGCATCTGGAGACGGGACCAGTTCAGCGGATTCAGCAGAATCGCGGACGGACGGTAGTACGCCTGCTCGATCTTGGTCTTCGCGAAGAGGATCAGATCCAGAAGCGACGCATTCTTGGTGCCGAGATCAGCGAGCGTGGCACCGTGAGCGGTGTAATTGCCGGTATTGAAGATACCGGACAGGTTCTGACCGAGGCCGTCACCCTTCGTAATCTGGTCTTCAACAGCAAGATCCACGCCGTAGACAATGCGCTGGTTGATGTACGCCTCAAGAGCCGGCGCGTCTTCCATCAGCTGCTTCGAAATACGGGCAAGGTGAGCAATCGTCTTCACCGTACCGGAAACCAGCTCAAAGCCGGTGGAGCCAAACGGCTTCTGAGTGCCTTCAGCAATGAACGCGGCACCATTCACAAAACCGTCGTCCTTTTCCTTCACGTACTCGTAAGCGTTGCTGGCAACCGGGATGGTCGGGAAAAGAGTCTCAATCGTGAACGGGCGGAAGGCACCGGTCAGAACGCCAGGACGACGATAGGCGGGAACAACACCGCCGGTCGGGGTCGTAATCGGATTCCCAGCAGATTCCTTCACCTCAGCCACTTCCATACGGGCCTTGGTGGCAGAACCTTCAGCAAAAGCCTTCAGAGCGCCGGATTCAGCAACCTGAGCGCCAACAGACTTCGCTTCAGCCTTGGGAGCCATAGCCTTGACGGCGTTCTGCTGCACTTCGATCAGCTGGCGGGAGAGTTTCACCTGCTCGTCGCCCAGACGCTTCAGCTCAGCCTTGTTTGCCTCGGAGGTATCCTTCATCTTGCCTTCGATCCGGTCGAGGGCGTCAGAAATTTCCTTAAGTTCCATGATTTTTCCTTGAGAATTAAAGTGACTGCTCGAAGTTTTTCAGCTTCTTGAGCAGTTCCTGAGCCGCTTTTTCCTCGGCCTCGGCATCCCGCTGAGCCTTAAAAAGCGTTTTGCACCGGGCGATAAGGCCCTGCACTGCCGAGCGCGAGAACCGGCCTGAATCCCTCAGGAAATCCTCAAGCTCGCGAATTGTTTTAATGCCTGCGATGTCCTCGGCCCGGACTTCGGTCACCCGGGCGTAGTTGTCGGCGGGCAGAGCGACAACGGAAATCTCGTAGAGCCGGGAGATGTTCTTGATCGTGCGGCCGTATGCGCTGTCCGTCTTCTCTTCGTAGTCGCCTTTGTCAACCGAAAAGCCGATCGAAAGGCCGGAAACGGAGCCGTCTTTGAGCGCGGCAAGCACTTCGTCCGCCTTGGCGCTCCCCCGGGTGAGCTGGCCGGTCACAAGCAGGCCTTTTTCGTCCTCCTGCATCGTGAGCCACTTGCCGATCGGGATGCTCGACCAGTCGTGTCCGTAAAACATCACGGGCATCTGGCCGCCAGCGATCACGGACTTGTACGCTCCCGGGAGAATCGTGTCCCCGTAGCTGTCCGTGTTGCCGAAAGTCGACGCGTATCCGGTGAAGAGGCGCTTGTCTGCGTCCAGCTTCATCTCGGCCGCTTTGATGTCAAAATCCTTAAATTCCATTTTTACTGGCTCCCGTAGTCGCGTCCGGGTTCTTTCCCAGCTGATCAACCGGGACGTAATTGCTCATGGTCGTGAGCACATCGCAGCCTTTTTCTGGCGGCAGATTCTCCTGCTCGCGGGCCTCGTTTCTCGTCATCAGACCGCCCTCGACCATCGTCGTGTAGTATTTGGCCCGGGATTCGGACGACCCGCGCAGGAAGGCGTCCGTCTTGAATTCGATCTCTGTTTCCTCGTCGCCCGTTGGTATCAGGCGCTTAGAAAAAGCCTGTTCAAGCTGAGTCAGGAGCGGATTGATCGTGAATTTGTGGAATCCGTCCACCAGCTGTTCGATCCCGGAGCCCCAGGTGCTCTGTCCGGACGACCCGACAATCACCGCTGGAACGCCGAACCAGCGACAGATCTCCTCAACCGAGAACCGCCTCGTCTCAAGTAGCTGTGCGTCCGCAGGATTCAGGCTCAGCTGAGCGTACTTAAGGCCGCGATCCGCGATCAGAAGTCCGCCCGTGGGATTCGACATCTGCTCCCCGAAGCGCTGAATCAGCATCGCCATCTGCTCGGGGTTCAGCCTGGAGTCCGTCTGCAGGACGCCGGTTGGCTTCGATCCCTTTCCGAAGAGGTTGTTGGCGTTTTCCTGCGCGTGGATGCTCTCGTTCATGGACGAGCGCATGAAGGCAAGCTTCGCAAGCCCGATATAGCCGTTCCCGAGTCCCTTCCAGTGGATCACGCTTTCAGGAGCGAGAATGGTCCTAACACCGTCCTGCGTGTACACGAAGACCATGCCGCCGGCCACAACGGAAGTCTCCATCTGGTCCGCGGCGAGCGGGATAAGGGCCACAGGCTCGTCTCCCGCGCCCCAGACGATCTGGGCGTAGGCGTTGCCTCGCAGAAGCCGGTTCATGCACATCGTGCTGATGAAGTCGGCTGGCGTCATCCATTTGTTGGGCCTGTCGTGCAGCAGAAACCAGAGCGGAGAAGCCCTGAACGGCTCCCGGCCGCCGGAAGGAAGCCGGCGGTACACGCAGACCGGGAGAGAGCTGATCGTGCTCGAAAGCAGTTCAACGCAGGCGTAGACGGTAGAAATCTGCAGCGCGGCATCGGCCGGCACAGGCTTCGTGTTGTCTATGATCGGGGACGTCGGAAGGGGTATCTGCTGGCCTGAAGCCGTCCCCAGGGGCCCGCCCCACGAGGCAACCCAGTTGATCAATCGCTGTAGAAACATAGATGTAATTACCAGCTCAAAAATGTGCCCGAGGGAGAACCTTCAAAATCCGCATACTCGTCGTCGCCAGACTCCGCGCCAAAAAGCGCGAGGATCAAAGCAACCGGCCCGTCGATCTTCTGCTCGTAGCGCTCCTTACGCGGGAAAATATTGTCTTTTGCGTCTACCCTCGCCACCACGTTGCTCATCATCCAGTCCATGACCGGATTTGCCTCATGCGCGAGCCTGTGGTCGAGCACAAGGGCCTCAAGCGACTTCATCGGGCTCGACACGTTTGCGACGACGACAGAGCACTCCACCAGGGGCGCCCCGGAGTCATCCAGGTCGTTGATCAGCTGCGTGGCGTGCCACGGGTCGTAGACAATGCCGAGAACGTTGTACCGGGAGAGATCGTCCCGGATATCCTCTTCGACCACGTTGTAATCAGTCATGGCCCCTTCGGTCACGTGAATCTGGCCCTGATCGGCCCAGCCCTGATACTGCGAGTTGACCGAATTCTGAACCGCGTTGCGGGGCAGATAGAAGTCCGAAAAAACCGTGTAGCGGGGCTTGCCGTCCTCGCCCTCCTGGGGAAACAACAGCACCTTCGCCGTCATATCGCTTTTCGACCCGAGGTCCAGCCCGATGTAGCAGTCCTTGCCCTCGAAATCCTCTCTCCGCAGCGAGAAATCGCCGCCTTTCTGCCATTCCGGCATGTTCATCCAGGAGGACGCGGCAGAGCACCAGACATCGAGATGCTTCGTCTGAAAGTTACCGGCCGCTGAGGGCAGCGCAACCGCTTTTTTCTGCAAAGAAGTGACCATCTCCGGCATGACAGACACGCCCCAGTTGGGATTGGCCTTCTCAAGCGCTTCGACGCTCTTCCAGTCGTCTCCGGCGTCCAGCCCGTAGATGGTTCCGAACTGCGTTTCGTCGGACACCGTGCCCTCAAGCACCTCCCGAACCATCGTCCGGACCTCGTAGCAGATGCCGGAAGTATCGAAACCGGCGGTCGTAATGACCCACATCAGGCTGTTTTTGCGCTTGCCAAGACTGGTCTCGACAACGTCATAAACGGCTCTGGTCTTGTGGGCGTGGAGCTCGTCGATGATGGCCAAATGGGTATTCAAGCCGTCCAGCGTGCTCCCTTCGGCCGATTTGGCCTGAAAAGTGCTGTTCGTCGACTCGACATAAAGCGAGTGCGCCAGTATTTCAAGGCCAAAATGCTTGCAAAGGGACGGAGTCTGCTGCGCCATGCGCTTAGCGTCGCCGAAAACAATGCCGGCCTGGTCTCTGGTTGTGGCGAAAGAATAAACCTCGGCGCCCGGCTCATGGTCGGCGCAGAGGCAGAACAATCCGATGCCGGAAAGTAGGGTCGAGTTGTGAGTGCGGATAAATCCCCTAGTGACGAGGTAGCAATGATCAGGAGAATCAACTTCTATGCACCTGACCGGGACGGATTGAACAGGATCACAGCGAACGATCTGCCGATAATCCTGCAAGCCCCGTTTAACTGGGCGCTCGCGCAAGCGTTCAAGCTTTCTCTTTAGCTTGAACACAGGAATTTCGCGATAAGCATGAAACATCACGCGATATACGATTCCACAGTCTTTCCCGTTGCAGAACGCTCTTTTTGCGTGAATTGTGGGACGCATCCCGAGAGATGCTGCCAGGGTATACACGCCAAGCGCTATTTCGCGCTTCTTCTGCACAAATTCGCATTGCCCCTGACCCTTGCTTATGAATCCGTCCGTATCCATCAGCCCCTGAAGCAGCTCAAGCCGATCAGAAAACGGCGCGTTCATGTATGCGTTTGGAATGTGCTTATTTCCAAGAACACCAAGTCGCCGAAGTTGAACTTGAAACGAGTTTGTCTTTGAATCTCGATCTTTAAGCCCAGTGGAAATAGACCACGCGCAACTTCCTTTAACCTTATGAACCGGGTAACCAAGAGCCTTTATTCGTTCAATAATCTCAACGTCTTTATCAGAACACGTAAATCGCGAAGAATTTGTCGCGCCATCTCCAAGCCACAGCCCAAGAAGATACGGCGGTATCGGCAATTCATGACAGACACCGTCTACTGGAGCCGCCACCTCAATGCGGTGGTTATGTTCGCCACGGCAGAAAACAGAAGCAGCTATTTCCTCTGTTGTTTTAACGCTGGGCTTCGGACCAATGTGTTTGTTGTTTCGTCCCTTCAGCCTGTCGCGGTCATACCTTGAATCTGTTACCCACTCATGTTTTGCATCAGCGACAATGACTTCGCCCGTGCTGAACTCGACCTCATAGCATGGCCGACCACGCATAACATCTGTCGCGGCGATGACATGGCACGCTTTTCCGTCCGTCCCATAAACAAGATCTCCGACTTTGAGATCCCGCATGAGCTTGAAACCGTCAGGAGTAGGAATTTCTGTGTCTAAGGCAAGAGCCTTCCCGTTTCCCCTGGGGACCTCAATGTAAACACGGCGAAACCGTCTCCCGCCGTCTGCTCTGCGCCTCCAGCCAAAAATTGTGGTCAAAATCCAAACCTGCCACGGCTCGAGCCTGATTTTTTGCCCGGCGAGCTGTCCCTTCGTGTGCGGAAGCAATTCGATGAAACGGCAAACAAGAGAGGCTTCCTTTTCATCGAAGTAGTAGGCCGATTTCACCCCGGAATACCGCTCAAGATCGCGGTTTTGCCGGCGAACAGCCAGCTTTACGAACTCGCAGGCCGGAAGTTCGCCATTCAGCACACGCTCGCCGTAATCCCGGGCAATCGCGCAATATTTACGAGGTGAAGTCCGCAAAATCTCCATCCTTTTCCGGCGCTGCGTCCGCGGGCGCGTGCGCGCGGGCGACCGGCGTGAACCCTAATTCCTTCTCCAGCTTGATCAAGGACGCCAGAAGGGCCTGCATGGCCGTGAACTCCGGGCTCAGCTTCCTGCCGCCAGACTTCTCGTCGACGCCGTAGAGCGCACCGTGCTCAACCGCCTTGGCCATCTTCCGCCACAGGGCGTACGTGCGGCACCATTGCTCCAGCGCTGGCCCGTCAACCACCGACAGGCGGCCTTCCGGGGCGTTTTTGACAGCCAGAGCCCACGCTTCCTTCGCGTCCCCCGGCACTCCCACCGGCGGCTCTTCGCTCAGCCGGTCCTTGGCCACCGGGATCGTCCTGACGTTCATGCGGCATTTCTGCAGCGTGCCCCTGGCGGCCTTCTCAGCATCGGATTTTTTAGGTCTCGGCATAGTTCAAACTTGAAAAGCACGTGCAAAAAATTGGCTAAGGGCGCGGTCTAGAGGCCTTCGCCCGTTACTTTTCGACCCCGGGGGGTGGTTTGGTGCGAGGCCATCGTGGTAGTGTTGGGGTGTCCAGATCCATCCCGCCACGAGGCCCCGCATGGAAACAATCCTTTCATTCATAAAGGCGGTCGCGTCAGCCGCCGTACAACTTGTGAGGCTTGCCATGTCGCTTAGAGCCTGCGGCGTCAAGTTCTATCCGCTCGTATCAAGGAACAAAGACGGAACATATTTAGTTGAAGCGTGGCTCAAACCCGGACGAGATGAAGTCCGCTTCGACACCTTCACAGCCAAAGGCTGCGACATATGGACATCGCCAGACAGCTTTGCTCCCGCATTCAAGGACAAGGCCCCGATCAATGTGATCATCGCTCCGGCTTATAACGGAACCGGAGACTCTTGCTTCACCGTAAGGATCAGGCCTCGCTCGAACATGGATGTCGTCAAGCTCAGCATCAAAGGCGGCTGGCTCAACCAGCTTAACGCTTCACGATATTTGGACAACCCGGACTCTAAGATCCACGCTGCCGTCCTGTAGCGACGGTCTCTTAGTGATTAAAAATGGAGCTGAAGATGCTGGATACAAGTCCGGCCTTTTCATCTTCGAAATCATATTGCTCTGGTTCTTCAGAGAGCTTCTCTCGAACAAACTCGCCATCAAGATACAGCAGAGCACCGCAATGGATGCACCGCAGCGCTATCCGGTTCGCCGTCGCGAGTGAAGAGCTGTCGTACTCCCAGGCGAGCTCGCCGCAAACCGGGCAGGTCAGGTGTCCCTTTTCGGCAAAGGACTGCATATAGTCCCGGAATTTTCGTTCAAGGTCTTCCTGATCCGCGCCTGATGCCATTACCAAAACCTCCATCCTCTCTGGCCGTCTTCTTGCTGTGGCATTCGTGGCACAGGGCCTGCAGATTGTCCCAATCCCAGAAAAGCTCCGGATCGCCTTTGTGCGGCCGGATGTGGTCTACGTCTGTCGCTGGCGTGATACGTCCGCGCTTCCTGCATTCCTCGCACAGCGGATGTTCGCGCAGGAATGCCATCCGTCGTTTCTGCCACGAGTAGCCGTAGCCCCGCTCGGTGGAAGAGCCAGCCCTCTCGGTTCTCCGCTTGTCCCTCGCGGCCTTCAGCCTGGCATCGCGCTTCTCGCCCTTCTCCTCATGCCGCCGGCAGTACCGAACGCCCAGAGGCACCGGCGTATGGCACCCGGGGTAAGCGCAAATATGAAGCATCGGCATGATTAAGCGAATCGATAGAAAAGGTAATCGGTGTACTTGAGTTCGACCACCCCCGCCATCGAGTTTCTGCGGTAGAGAAGGGAAGCGCCGGTGAATTGAAAACTTTGGACATAGGCAAAAAAATACCCGGTGATCTTGCAATCATCGGGTTTACGTTTCTTATGGGTGCAAAAAGGCTGGCCATCGGCCAACCTTAATTACATCTTGCGTCTTTCGCTTACTGGTACCCCCAATTGTATCCCATTATTTTATTTTTTCAAGAGCAATCCCGAGCGTAAAACTCCAGGATATTAGAAAGCATGACCGAAGCGCTGTGAATCTCCTCATCGAACCTTCTTTTGCTTAGCCCCATCGCCCGGCCAATTCTTCCTACCGAGAGAGACGGGCGGAGGTAGAGCGCGCAAACCATAAGCCTGTACTTCTCCGGATAGAGTGGAGAACACAGCGCTCGCTCAACCCTGGCGGCGTCTTTTACATCTACAGGGCTGCAATCTTTCTCACACTCGTTCGCTATGCCCCTGCCTTCCGCTCCGTACAGGGCGATCATCTTCGCAAGCCACGATGCGCGTAAGCATGATCGGTCCCTGTAAACTCTCGCCCAGTTCTCAAGCCTTGCGTTCAGATCCCGGTCTTCGATCACGAATCTCTCCCGTCAGAACTCATCAACATCCCATCCACCGCCGTTCTTTTTGGCGCGCGGATAGACAACCTTCATCACGAAAGGGAAGGAAGTCGCTACCACTTTGACCTTGCACTTCGCGTCGTCAAAGAAGACTCGCGGGCTGCCCTTGACCTCATGCAACTCCAGCCTCCCATCCGGCAGGAGAACCATGAAGTCCGGCGTGTACCAGCAAGTACCATCAGCGACCTTGAGTTTCAAAGACTCAACCCAGTAGTCAGCCACTCTCCCGCTTTGTTTCTCTCCCTCCAGATACTGCGCGTAACTGGACTCTGTGCGGTTAAGCTCTCCCTTCTTCATCCGGCCTTTCGCTCTGAGAGCCGTGAGGCCGTAGTTCTTGTGCTGCGTCTTAAAAAACATCCCTCAGTCCTCCTCCATCTCCACATGTGTATAAAGCTCGAGGACTTTCTTCAGGGTAGCTTTAGCGTCTTGAAGGTCCTGATACTCCTGGAGGTGTGGATACTTTTCGTAAAATTTGTAGTCACCTATGAATTGCTCAAGAGCGTCGATAATCGTCAAGAGATCATCCTGACTCAGCTTTTTTGCCATACCTTCATCCTCTCCCCATCAAAACGGGACATCCTCGTTAGGGGCAGATGCGGCGTTCCGCGGGAGATCTCTCCCCTTCGCCGCGGCGTACTGGGCTGCCGTAGTGGACGCAGCAGGCACCGTTCCCTGAGGCTTTGCCCCCAGCTGCAGGGACTCGCAGATAACCTCTGCCGCGTAACGCTCCACTCCCTGCTTATCGGTGTACTTCCGTGTATGCAGCCGCCCCTCGATATAGACCTCAGAGCCTTTCACGAGATACTGCTGAGCGACTTCCGCCGTTTTCCCAAAAACCACGACGTCATGCCACTCGGTCTCTTCTTTCTTTTCACCATCCCGACCCTTGTATCGGCGGGTAGTGGCAAGCGCGAGGCGGCAGATTGCCAGCCCCTGCGCGTCGCTCGTCTTGGGGTCTCTCCCCAGGCGACCCAGAAGGATCACACGATTTACTGATGCCATGCTGTACTCCTATCCTTACCTTTGATACCGTTTCCCGGGGCAAGAAGGCGCCTTCCTGCCCTCTCTTCTCCATCGCCGCCCTTCTGTACTGAAAATCTCATTTCGAAGCTCCTGGCGCGTTTAAATTAGGATGAGAGAAAGAGGAAGCCTCCCCCTTCATCGCCACCTCCCGTGCGGCTCTCGCCCGGCAGGCTCTCGCCCGGCACTTCTTCTGCTGTTCGTGGCGCTTGGCTCTTTCCTTCTCCAGCTCCTCGACCGCTCCCGAGAGAGTCTCCGCGATAAATCTGTTTGAAATCATTTCTTCATGCCCTCAAAGCCATCCTTCCTCAGCCACATTCAGAGCGTCTGCCTGATGAGATCTGGTGAGATCTGCCCCGCTCAGATTCTTCGGCATCAGCTCCATCAGCTGACGTTCAGGAGAGAGGCAGAACTGACCGCTCGACTTTTCGTACCAAAGCTTCTGCTTCGCTACCGCGCCGGTCTTCCGCTGCTTATCAAGGAGCAGTACCGTGTCAGGCGCCTGATCCCACCCGGCGTTTTTCGTCTCTAGCTCAACCGCTTTCTTTTCCTTCGGGAAATTCCGGAAAACAATCACCACGTTATCGGCAAGATTGCTGATGTCGGCAGACCCGGAGATGGAGTAGCGGTCAGGAAGCTTTTCTTCGTCATGATCAGCGTTCGCTTTTCTGAGATGCGCTACAAGGTGGACATGGACACCAGTCTCAACCGCGATCCGCTTCAGCTGCTCGGTAATGTGGCGCTGAGTCTGAAAGAGCTGATCGCTCGAGTGCCCGCCCGTCAGCATCATGAGGTTATCAACGAAGACATGCCGGCAGTGTTTGACAGCGGCGGCATAAGCCACTGCGTCAAGGGCATACCCGGGATCGATCGCCCCGCGGTTGCGGTATACCCAAAGAAGCCGCTCACACCAGTCGAAGAACTTCTCCACCTTTCCGGACTCCCCGATGGAGAGACCGCGGCCGTAAGCCATACGAACCATCTGCATCACGGTGTCCTTCGGCGCCATCTCGAAGGAGAGAAGGCACACGGCGCGCTTCTTCATCATCATTGAAAGCGCGACCTGGGACATCAAAGCGCTCTTGCCGGCGCCGTTATTTCCCGCCCACACAGTGAGTTCACCTGGTCTCATCTGGAACCTCGGGATCACAGGACAACTAACCCCGCTGTTCCTAAGAGGATGATCCACCTCTTCCATAAGTTCAGCCTGCATCGTTGCGGCAAGGACGATATCTGGTGATGGGTCCTTCCCTGACCAAAAGCCTTTCACGTCTTCTGGCTTCAGAAGGAAATTACCTGCGTTCATAAACTGCCCCTCCATAATTTCTGATGTATCTCTCTGCCTTGGTATCTCCATGAGCCGCAAAGACGACAATAAGAGGAAGTCCCGAAAAGATTCCTTCTCTGGCTTCCAGCATTCTCTTCATCCCCTCTTCACCGTCGTACATAACGTGTACCATGCGTCCTTTAATGAACCTCTGCCAATCAATGACAGGAAGACGGTCTTGAAGAAGGATGTCTACGACACCTTTTATTCCTAAGGACTCGCTTTTCTCTACGGTTTGGAAATCTGGAGTCTCTGAGTGAAAGAAGACAACGACAGAATCCATTGGTTCAGCATCCATTGCCTGACTGATCAGCATTTCAGATTTCCTCAAATAGACGTTCTTCAGCAGTCAGATGCCTCACTTCCCTTCTTTGTGCTTCTTTCTCTCTCCTTACCCATGTCTGCCAGCTTTGCGTCCAGCCTTTATCTGACCTTCTGGTGGAGGAACCTCTGCCGTTCTCCCAGTAGAACCTGAAGTCAGTAAAGACTTTCTTAGGATCCAAATCAGGGCGTACGGCTTCGATGTATTCCTTCCAAGCATCCGGGATCTCGGATAGCGAGAAGAGGTGTGTCTGTGCCTCCCGCTTCGCCGCAGGCGAGGGGGGAGGTAGGGGGTTCTCTCCCCTGATTTGTTCATTGATATGTTCACTGATCTGTTCGTGTCCCAAATTCGGTACTACTGGTTGTCCCGTTTTCGGTACTACTGCCGTACCGTTTTCGGTAGTACCGTTTTCGGTAGTACCGTTTTCGGTAGTACCGTTTTCGGTAGTACCGTTTTCGGTACGACAGAGGGCATAATTAAGCTGGTACCGATTCGCGTTTCTCTCACTTTTTTGAGCTGAAACCACCCCGCTTTGGGAAAGAGCTTTCAGAGCTGAAAAAACTGTCTTGCGATTTAAGTGCGTAATCGCTGTTAGCTTTTCTACAGACGGGAAGCACCGTCCGGCATCGTCCGAAAACTTCGCCAGGGCAAGAATCACCAGGCGTTCAGACGAAGAGGTCACGGGCGCCTCCCAAGCAAAATCGGTCGCTTTGTAGCCGTGCATTTAGAAGCCTCTCGGGAGTCCTTTCCACGCTTGAAGCTTCGGATACTTAAGCCGGAAGTACGGAAGCCGGCTCTCTGGGATGCCGAATTTCTTCCACTTCCAGACTGCAGGCAAAGAAACCCCAAAAGCGCGGCTCATCTCTGTAAGTGAGTTGAATTCCTCTCTTATTTCCCTAAAAGCGAGTTTTCGCCTTTCGTCTAACTCAGTCATATTCTCACCAAAGTGAATTTTCTTCTTTAATAATTTAACTCAAGTTAATAATAAAGTAAAGCACAAAGGGAAAGAAATGGCATAACCTAAGTTAATATTTACAGAGAGGCAAACATGACTAGCTGGAATGATCGCCTAAAGCAAGTGATGCAAGAAAAAGGGGTTTTGGCTGCTGATTTAGTCCGAGCTACTGGGCTATCCCCGGCGGGGATAAAGAAATGGTTAGACGGGGCAACGCTGGCACCCAGATATGATGACGTCATTAAA
>ENA-UESH01001139-UESH01001139.1-human-gut-metagenome-genome-assembly--contig:-NODE-1139-length-19954-cov-4.722946_pt1 | contig 19954 bp, 14 predicted proteins | sample MGYA00243001_ERZ508002 | MGnify/ENA primary metagenome ERZ508002 (study PRJEB26167, sample SAMN06115447) | human gut metagenome | host: Homo sapiens | place: China:Anhui | collected 2015-08-07... | reverse complement strand
TTCCCCAACACCGCACCCGGCAACTTTACATGGTGTGAGGAAATGCACAAGTGGGTGCTGACCACCTTCCACGACTATCAGTGGGACCTGAACTACGCAAACCCGGCGGTGTTCGTAGACATGACCAAGAGCATCCTGCACCTCGCCAACCTCGGCGTAGAGGTGTTCCGCATTGATGCAGTGCCTTATATCTGGAAGCAGCTGGGCACCACCTGCCGCAATCTGCCCCAGGTGCACACCATCGTGCGGATGCTCCGCATGGTGCTGGAATGCGTCTGCCCGGCGGTCATCCTCAAGGGCGAGGTGGTCATGGCTCCCAAGGAGCTGGCCGCTTATTTCGGCACCCCGGAAAAGCCGGAATGCCACATGCTCTACAACGTGTCCACCATGGTCAACCTGTGGGGCGCCCTTGCCAGCCGGGATACCCGGCTGCTGAAGGCGCAGCTGGATGCCCTGCACGCCCTGCCGGACAACTGCTGGTTCGTGAACTATCTGCGCTGCCACGATGACATCGGCTGGGGTCTGGACGAGGCCGTGGAGAAGCGACTGGGCATTGACCCGCAGAAGCATAAAGAATATCTGTATCACTTCTATGAGGGCAATTTCCCCGGCAGCTGGGCAAAGGGTGAGCTGTACAACTACGACCCTGCCACCGGCGATGCCCGGAGCTGCGGCACCACTGCCAGCCTGTGCGGCGTGGAGCAGGCACTGGAAAAGGACGATAAAACCGCACTGGATTATGCCGTGAAGCGTGACCTTCTGCTGCACACTGCTATGGCGTTTTTGCAGGGCTTCCCCATGCTGAACTGCGGGGACGAGATCGCACAACTCAACGGCTGGGATTACAAAAACGACCCTGACCGTGTGGAGGACAGCCGCAATCTGCACCGCAGCAAATTCAACTGGGAGGACGCAAAGCAGCGCACCCGGAAGGGCACGCTGCAAAACAAGTTGTGGCAGGGCATGGAGCAGCTGCGCCAAATGCGTGCAGACCCCTGCTTTGCCCCGGATGCGTGGGTGACCACATGGGACAGCCACAACCCCGGCGTGCTGGCGCTGGTGCGCAAGCGCGGCGAGGAAACGCTGGTGGGGCTGTTCAACTTTACCGAGTACCCGGCAGGGGCCAGTCTGGACGCTCTGGGCGGCGAGTATCACACCCCTGAGGGCACTTCCGTCTGGCTGGCGGATGTGGAACTGGAGCCGTATCAGGCACTGCTGGTAAAAACAAATAAGTAAAGCGGAATACTCCGGTAACTTTCTCTTGGTCAGAAAGTTGCCGGAGTATTTTTGTTTCGCGCAAACTGCAAGGTCACTGGATCATCGAAATGTCGGAGATGATTGCCACCGCCAATGCCACGCGTGCCTGCGCAAAAAATCCCCCCGATACCGGGGCATCCGGTATCGGGGGGATCTGTCATTCTGAGGCTTTACGGAGGAAGCGCTCAGAGGTTACTGTTTGGGGAACGCCTTGTTCCAGATCTCAATGGTCTTGAACTTGGGCATCCAGCCGTCCGATTCAAACTTGCCTTCCCGTGCATCCAGCAGACCCTGCTCCACGCACCACTGAGCGGCCTTGGCCAGCTCGGCATCGGTGATGTCTGCAAAGGCGGGCTGTGCGGCGGGTTCGGGCTTGCCCTTCTCAGTCCAGATGAGCAGGGCCAGCTGGCCGCGGTTTGCCGGGATGGCTGCGCCCTCGGGCAGCAGGTCGTTCAGGATGACGCGGGTGGTGATCTCGTAGCCGCCCCAGACGGCTGCACCGCCCAGCGCTGCACCGGCCACGATCGCACCAGCTGCGCCGGAGCCGTCGCCGCTGGGTGCTTCATCGATCGTGCGCCAGTGTGCGGTCAGCTCCACAGGAGCCATTGGCATGGTAAACGACGTGGTCATGCTGGTGGCATCCTCCAGCTTCACAGTGGCTTTGCCGTCCTCATCCAGAGAGGTGACCTCCCAGTAATCAAAGATCATGTTCGAGTCGGCGTTGGGGTCGGCGATAACAGTGATCCGCTTACCCGGGTCTGCACTGATCTCAGCAGCTGCTGCTTCGCCCTCTGCAAAGGCCGTGCCGCCCTCTACGGTAACCCACTGTGGCATCACATAAGCGGGCATGCTGTAGTTGGCTTTCAGCTCCACTGCGCTGTCGCACATCACAAAGGCAAAGCTGCGCTTCGTCAGACGCGTGCCGTCTGCGTTCAGGATGTAGCCCTCATCGTCCATGGGCAGCGGAGCACCGGAATCATCGTGGATCGTTCCGCTGATCAGGGTCCAGCCCTCGAAGGTCTCGGTGGGGTCCGGCTCGTCTGCGGTAACGGTGACCTTGTCGCCATCTGCGGCAGGAAGCACGATTCTGCCATCGCCATCGGTCGTGGTTTCTGTTTTAACCGTTTTGTTGACAGCAGTGCCATACTTCACAGTCACATCGTTCAGGTCAACGTACACTGCGGTCAGATCGACATCATAGTCCGGCATGGTAAAGGTGCCGGGGTTGACCTCTTTATTAAAGTCATCGGGCAGGTTGCCAAGGTTAACGACCCAGTGAGAGAACCGCTTGCCGTGGATCACAGGTGCGGTCACTGTATAGTCCGTGCCCACTTTGATGCCCTTAAAGGTATCCGTCAAATCCTCGCCGTGCACGGTGACGGTGTGGACGTTCTTGTACACTGCGGTGATCTTCACAGCTTCATCGGGCATCTCGAAGGTGGCAACAGAGCCATCGTCACTGACCCGGGTCAGGGTCACATTGTTACTTGTGACAGCCCAGTGGTCAAAGACCTTGCCCTCAGCAGACTTGTCGTATGCCGTGATGGTGATGCGGTCGCCCGCGATCGCGCCGTGGCCGCCGCCGTTCATGCTGAGCAGGTCATCGTCCAGGTCATCGTCGTTCTTATGGGTTGCAGTGCCGTCATGGACGGTAACTGCGTGCAGCTTTGCATACTGTGCGGTGATCTCTACAGGCTTATCGCTCTGCGGCATGGTAAAGCTGTCCGGGTCATAGTCCAGCGTCACGCCCGTGCCGCCTGTGACTTCCCATTCGGTAAAGACCAGATCTTCCGTCCTGCGGTCTTCCGGCTCAATGTACACGGTCTTGCCGGGGGTAACGGTGATCGTTGCGGCTGGTGTGGTGTTGTCGCCGGTGTACGCAGTGCCATTGACCACCGTGACGGTCTGGTCGTGCACGTAGCTGTAGGTCGCCGTCAGCGTCACTTCGCTGTCCGGCATGCTAAAGGTGATCGACTTATTATTCTTCAACTCGTCCTCGGTCAGGCCGATATTGCCGCCTTCCACCTTCCAGCCGGTGAAGATCTGATCCGGTGTTGGATCGGTAGCGGTGGCGGTGATGCTGTCGCCCTCTGCGGCAGATGCTGCCGGAGCGCCGTACGCGTCGGCAGCGGTGCCGTATTTCACGGTCAGGCCGTACAGCTCGACGTACTCTGCCTGCACCAGCACATTGCCGGCGCCCTTCAGCGTAAGGATGCCAGCGTCACTCACGTCTGCATTGCCGTCGAGAACCTTCCAGCTCTTGAAGCGGTAACCGCGGATCGGTGCAGCTTCAAGGGGAACGGTACCGCCCACCTTGGTCTTTCCGGCTTCGTACACATCACCATCGTTTACGTTGTTGATGATCGTGATGGTATACAGTTTCCGATAGACAGCGGTCAGCTTCACATCGGCATCCTGCATCTTGAATTCTGCAACCCGATTGCTGTAGTCATTAAAGAGGTCTGTAACGGTATGGCCGCCAACCTCGACTTCCCAGTGGTCGAAGATCCAGTCCTCGCCGATCGTGCCGGGCACAGCAACGGAAATGTCCTTGCCCTCGATCTTTTTCTGGCTCAGATCGGTATTCTCGGTCGGCTGCTCGCCTTCCATCTGGCTCCACACAGTAACGGTATGCAGCTTCTTGTAGTTCGCCTCTACCTCAACATTTGCACCGATCATGGTAAAGGTCGTGGATTCAGCGGTGGGGTTATCCAGCTTCACATTGGGTTGGCCGTTCGCGTCCAGAGACGTCACAGTCCAGCCCACAAAGACCTCGCCCAGTGCCGTTCTGTTAGCGGCGTTGATGTTCACGGTTTCGCCGGGGTTCACGGTAGCCTCGCTCTTATCGCGCACGGTGCCGTTGCGCACGGTAACGGTGTACAGCTGCTTCGGCACAGCGGTGATGGTGACATCGCGGTCCGGCATCGTGATGGTGAGCGTGTCATTCGTGGACTGCGAGCCGGTCAGCCCAATGTCATCGCTCGTCCAGCGCAGGAACTGCTGATCCGCAGCAAGTGCGGCATGCACGGTGATGGTGTCACCCGCGATCGCTTGGATGGTGTCGCCGGGAGCGCCGTCGATGGTGCCGCCCACAACCTTCAGGGTGTGGAAGGTCTTGTGCTCAGCGGTCAGGGTGATATCTGTGCTGGGCATAGTGAAGGTGATCTCCTGCTGCGTCAGGTCGATGGACTGGTTGTTAAGGGACAGCGCGGTGTTGTTTTCCACCTTCCAGCCGGTGAACTTTTCGCCTGCCGGGACATTGGCAGTCACGGTGACGGTGTCGCCCGCGATGTGGTTAATCGTATCCGTCGCTGTGCCATTGTTGACCGTAACGGTGTACAGGTTGTTATACACAGCCTCCAGCTCCACCGGCGCATCCGGCATGGTGAAGGTAGCGGTCTTGATGCCGTTCAGCGTTACGTTTTTGGAGTTGATCTCCCAGTGATCGAACAGCCGCTTCTCAGAGAGGCGGTTGTCCGGGGTGATCGTGACGGTGTCGCCTGCAAAAAGCTCCATGCCGTCAGCGACCTGAACAGGTGCGCCGCCGCGGGTGACAGAACGGATGGTTCCGTGCTTCAAGGTAAGGGTCTTGGCTTCCTTATACACAGCGGTCAGGGTGACATCGCCCTGCGGCATCTTAAAGGTAACCGTGCTGTTTTTCTTAGCATTCTCTGTCAGCGGGTTATCGCTTGTATCCGTCAGTTCCGGTGCGCATTCCCAGTGGTCAAACAGCTTGCCGGGGAGTTTCTTGGCGGTAACTTCCACCGTATCACCCGCGAAAATATTATTTGTGCCGTGCGGGGTCAAGCCCTCCACAGTGCCATTGTCATCCGTCACGGTAACAGTGCGCGGGGTCATGTAAGACGCCTTGACGGTGACCTCACCCTCGCCTTTAACGGTAAGGGTCGTCTTTTCCTTGTATGGGTCGAGAATTTCAGCGTCGCCGCTCACAACTTTCCACTGGTCGAAAGCCTTCTTTGCGCTGTCAAAGTTCTTGCCTTCGATTTCTACTACGTCACCCTTTGCAACCTTTGCAGACGTCGTAGTCTGATTCTTCGGATTGGTCGTGCTTGTGCTTCCGGGCACAGTTGTCGTGCCATTCTTTACCGTAAACGCATGCAGCGTCTTGCACACTGCGGTCAGAGTGATCCCAACAGGCGGCATAGTAAAGGTGATTCTGTTGCTCTTCTTCTGGGTGTCATCCAGCACAACATCGGGGCTCTCCCAGCCGTCAAAGCGGGTATCTGCGGGAGCATTGACCGTTGCAGTGACCTGCGTGCCTGTGTAGGCCTTGTTATCCGGCACATTCACGGTTGCATTGGTCAGGGTAATAGCCTTCGCCACATCGGGCGTAATGTACACAGCATTTGTGCTTGCGACGATGGGCGTAATACGCGGGTCGACACGCGGGCCGTTCTCAGCAGCAGAGTAGACGTACTCGCCGGAACAGACGATGCTGTTTGCCATGCCGCCCGTGCCATTGTTCAGGATGGTGACAGGGACATTGCACGCAATCGTAACATCGCCTATCACGATGGGCTTGCCATCTTTCTTACCCGAGATCTCCACCCCGTCGGCTCGATCCACGGTCACGCTGCCGTACACGGCGGTGTTTCTTCCAGAAGTAATTTCCACAATGCCGTCACAGCTGATCTTAACATCGCCGCCGACGGCAATATGGTGTTCGCTCGTGACCTTGACATCCTTTGCATTCGTGACCGTCAGGTCGCCGCTTCTTACAGCCGGCTCACCTGGATTGCTACTGTACAGTTCAATGTTCACACCCGGGGCATCAATGGTCAGGTCACCTGTGATCATTCCACTGAACTTCAGGGTATTGGTGGCCTCCTCGTAGCTCAACTTATTTGCATTTACACCGGTCAGGATGCTGTCTATGTTCGCTTCATTGACCGGCTTTCCATTGACTTTGATGGTCGTCGGAAAACTGTTCTCCTCGCTGAGCAGACTGGAGCTGCGGTAGGAGCCGATGCTCAACTGCATCAGCGCATCCGTGCTTTCGGCCAGCGCCGGAGCCGACAGGGTAAACATCATGCACGCTGCCAGAGCTGCCGATGTCGCCCGCCGGGCAAGATCTTTTCGTTTCATGTACAAATTCCTCCTTTAGGAAATTTTTACGGGGGGTATGCTTCTTGCCTGAGCATAGCACATTTAGCCGGATTTTTGAAGCAAAACTGCGTGAATCGCGATTTAAATGCGTGAATCGCAAAGTCGTGTCAAATCCAGCATCATTTCTTTGTGCAAAACAGCAAAGCCCCCGGCAGGTTTGCGCCTGCCGGGGGCTTTGTTGTGTTATGAAAGATCAATCCTTCTTCTCTGCTGTGCGGGCAAAGAAGTTGGCGAGGATCGCACCGGAAATGTTATGCCACACGGAGAACACAGCGCCGGGGATGGTAGCCAGCGGATACTGTGCAAAGTGTGCGGCGGCCAGACTGGTTGCAAGGCCGGAGTTCTGCATGCCCACCTCGATGGAGATCGCGCGGCACTTGGTGGAGTCCAGCTTGAGCAGCTTGCCCACGCCAAAGCCGGTGAGGTAGCCCAGCACATTGTGCAGGATGACCACCACAAGGATCAGCAGACCGCTGGTCATGATCTTGGCGCTGTTGGCGGAGACCACGGCGCAGATGATCAGCACGATGGCGGTAGTGGAGACCAGAGGCAGCACACGGACGGCTTCCTCGGTGAACTTATGGAAGAAGTGATTGACCACAAAGCCCAGTGCGATGGGCACCAGCACCACCTTGACGATGGACATGAACATGCTCATGGGGTTCACGTCAACACGCTGGCCAGCGTACAGCAGGGTGAGCAGCGGAGTGAGGAGAGGAGCCAGCACGGTGGAAACAGCGGTCATGCCAACGGACAGTGCAACGTCGCCCTTGGAAAGGTAGGTCATCACGTTGGAAGAGGTGCCGCCGGGGCAGGTGCCAACCAGAATCACGCCAATGGCCAGCTCGGTGGGCAGGTGGAACACCTGCGTGAGCGCCCATGCCAGAAACGGCATGAGGGTGAACTGTGCAACGCAGCCCACGATCACATCCTTCGGGCGGCTGAACACCACCTTGAAGTCCTCCGGCTTCAGGGTAAGGCCCATGCCGAACATCACGATGCCCAGCAGGTTATTGACCCACGCCGTCTTTACCACGCTGAACGGGCCGGGGAAGAACAGGGCACCCGCGGCCACCACAATAACGATGGCGGCCATGTACTTGCCCACAAAGTCGCTTACTTTTTCCAGTGTTTTCATAATTGTTTCTCCTTTTCCTTCTGACATGCTTTGGGACAAAAGCATCCGCAAAATAAAACGCCCTTGTCCCTTACGGTCTGTAAGAGACAAAGGCGTGTAATATCCTCTGCGGTACCACTCTTATTGCCAGCACAACGCTGACCACTCAGTGCACGTCCAACAACGCGCGGCCCGTGATAACGGGGGCCTGCCGTTCCTGCTTACTGGGGCGCACACCGTCCATTCAGCCGGAAAGCTCGGAGAGGATCTTCCCACGGACGCCCTGCACTGCCTTGCACCATCCGGCAGCTCTCTGCAGCATTCCTTCCGGGTACTTTTTCTCGTCATAGCCGTAATACTCTTGGTGACATGGAGTATACTCCCCTGCAAAGGCAAAGTCAATAGAATGAGGCCTTCTGATTTTTCATGCAGTTCATTTCAGGAGTGAAAGTGGTTCACGCAGCAGACAAAGCAGAACGGCATCGGCACCGACTGCTCCGGCAGGATGACGCGAAGCCATGGTCTAAAGAGCAGGCCGCAATTAAAATCGATGATCTGCCTTTACAGGAAGTGCGAGGGCTTCTCACGCTGGATGGTCTGGCGAGCGGATGCAGGACGGAGCAGGCGGCCATGGTCTCGCCAAGGGTAACAAGTTGTGCCATAAACAATGCTCCTTTCCGGGTCTTTGGCAAAAAAAGAGAATCAGGCCGCTTCCACCCGGGAGGGATGAAAGCAGCCTGACCTCTGCACGAATGGTTTCTGTTTTGGGAAATCGTTGGGAAGTAATGGAGAATGCAAAGCAAGGGATAGGAGATTTAGGAGAAAATTTAGAAAAAGCTTTTCATGAGCATCTGCTGTCCGGCTGCAGATCAGGCCAGCATGTTGGGGATGGTCAGGCAGATAGCCGGGCAGTAAGCAACTGCGAACAGCACTGCGATGAACAGTGCGATGAATGGCCACATCTCCTTGAGCAGATTGGTGAACTTGATCTTTGCAACAGCGGTTGCGATGTACAGGGTAACGCCAACGGGAGGAGTGATGCCGCCCAGAATGAAGGTGAGCACCATGACCATGCCGAAGTGGATGCCGTCGATGCCGGCAGCTGCGGCGATGGGGTAGAAGATGGGCACCATGATGATGGCGGCAGAGGTGGTATCCATGAACATGCCGATGACGCACATGGCAAGGATCATCAGGAGCATCAGGATGTTGGGGTTGGTGGAGATGCCGGTCAGCAGAGCGGACACCTGCTCGGGGAACTTCTCGATGGCCAGGCAGTAACCAAATGCGGTGGTGCTTGCCACGATGAGCATGGTCATGCCGGAGGTGCGGGCTGCGCTGAGGACCGTCTTGATGGCGCCCTCAAAGGTGAACTCCTTGTAGACGAAGATGCCGATGATCAGACCGTAAGCACCGGCGATTGCGCCGGCCTCGGTTGCGGTGAACACACCGGACAGGATGCCGCCAATGATGATCAGAGGCATGACCAGCGCAGGCAGAGCATTGATGAAGGACTTGACCATGCGCTTGAAGTCGAACTTGACCTTCACATCGCCGTCGTACTTGGCAGGGTTCTTCTTTGCCTTGATGAAAGCGTAGATCATCTGACTGACACCCACCAGAATGCCGGGGATCACGCCTGCCATGAACAGCTTACCAACGGAGATACCGGTGATGGAGCTGTACAGCACCATCAGGATGGAAGGTGGAATGATGGAACCGATGGTTGCGGATGCCGCGGTGACGGCAGTGGCGTAGTCGCGGTCGAAACCGGCTTCGTCCATGGAGCCGATCAGCATGCCGCCGATGGAAGCAACGTCGGCAGAGGTGGAGCCGGAAACGCCTGCAAACAGCATGGATGCCAGAATGTTGACGTGTGCCAGACCGCCGGGGATAAAGCCGACCAGCTCGTTTGCAAAGCCGACGATGCGCTTGGTAACGCCGCAGGCATTCATGATCTCGCCTGCAAAGATGAACAGCGGAATTGCCATCAGGGTGAAGGAGTCACCGCCAGCGAAGATGCGCTGGGTGAGGATGACAAGATCCTTACCATTCAGGGCCAGATACAGCATGGAGGAGATGCCAACACCGAACGCAACAGGCACGCCGATGAGCAGCATCAGAAAGAAGATACCAATGATCATCCACATATTACATGCCACCTCCCATGTCGCCTGCATCTAATTTTTCGCTGCCGCCCTTGCCCAGCAGGAGAAGCAGCTCTTCAATGAACATACCGGCACTGCCAATGACCATGGCCAGATACACAACAGACATGGGCAGATGCATGGTGCTGGAACGGTTGGTCCAGTTCTCCATGACCATGCGGGTGCTCATGCAGAAGAATATGGCCAGATAGGCAAGAACCAGCACGCGGGAGAACTTTTTCACGATGGTGTGCAGCGGCTCCGGAAGAGCATCCACCACGATGTCCAGACCGATGTGGCCGTCGTCGCGCATGACGTAGATGGAACCGAGATAGACCATGCCTGCAAAGGTGTAGCGGCCAAACTCGACTGCAAAGCTCAGCGGCGAGTTAAAGATATAACGCATGATAACGTTCAGGGTGGTAACACCGAACATTGCGATGAAGAGAACCAGAATGCACACATTCAGGATCTTATCCACCGTTTTACGCACATTTTTCATGCGGGGGTTCATCTCCTTTTATTCAATTAAGTGCGGGCAAGCCCTTTGCGGCCTGCCCGCACATTTTTTCAGGGAAAGACGGACGGTCTATCAGAGAGCAACACCCATGGAAGTCAGGATCTGCTTGCCGACATCGGTCTTTGCGCAAGCATATGCGTTGTAGTTGATCTTTGCCTTCAGGCTGTCAACATCGGTGTCCACCACTTCCAGACCGGCACCTTCCAGAGCGGCGAAGTTTGCATCGCTGCCGTCCTTGGTAGCATTCAGGCCAAACTCGCAGGCTTCCTTAGCGGCCTCGGTCAGGATGTTCTGCTGCTCTTCGGTCAGCTTCTGGAACACCTGCTCGGAAACGGAGATGGTGGTGGGTCCAATGATGTGGTTGGAAACGTTGACGTACTTGCACACTTCCTGCATGGAGGCGGACATGATGGACTCGGGGATGTTCTCCACAGCGGACACCAGACCGGTATCCAGTGCGGTGTAGGTCTCGCCCCATGCCACAGGAGTGGGAGCAGCGCCCAGCTGGGTGAAGGTCTCTTTATAAGTAGAGGAGTCCGGGATGCGGATGATCAGGCCGGACATATCGTCCACGGTGTTCAGAGGCTTATCGGTGGTAAAGATCTGACGGAATGCCAGCACGTAGTAGTCCAGAATGCGGACATTGGTCTTGTCCAGGATCATCTGTGCAACGGTGGTGCCAGCCTCACCGGCCAGCTTCTCAGCGCAGTCGTCGTAGCTGCTGTATACGAAGGGCAGGCACAGGCAGCCGGCCTCGTCCACGTAGTTTGCATAGAACTCGGCAGCGATCACGGCCAGATCCAGAGTGCCGTTGGTCAGGGCCTGCAGGTTCTCGGTCTCGGTGCCCAGAGTTGCAGCGGAGTAAACATCCACCTTCATCTTGCCCTCGGACTTCTCAGCGACCAGACGAGCGAACTCCTCAGCAGTCTTGTTGATGGAGTGGCTTGCAGCCATCTGGTGGCTCATGGTCAGGGTGACATCGGCCTTGACATCATCGTACTTGCCGGCAGCGGCGGTGCTGGATGCAGCCGTGCTGGATGCAGTGGCGGTGGAGCCGGAAGTGACACCGCAGCCAGCCAGAGCAGCGGCAGCTGCGGTCACGCCAGCAGCCTTCAGGAAATCGCGGCGGTTGATGTACTGTTTCATCTTGTTGTCCTCCAATTTTCTTAAACATCATGACCGGGCTTGTGTCAGCCGGTCTGCACGTACTTTTCTGGCGCCCACCTGCGTGGGACTTTCTGTTGCCAACATAATAGCATGTAATACAAGCCTTGTCAACATTCTTTTTACAAGTTACATGTTTTTTGTGCAGAGTGCACTTGTTTCAAAATGCAAATCTGTACAATTCAAAGGTAAAACTTAAGATTTTCAGCCACTTTTGTTACACTTTTGACTTTTTTGACGTTTCATCGTTGTCACATCTCTTCATATTCCTGTGCTTTTTGTCCGTTCAAGTTGACGTTTTTCACTTTTTGGTTTCATTTTCTTCTGCCGGCTTCCACCGTCCACCGCCTTTTTCTCCCCTCTTCCGACCCGATCCGGCACCGCTGGCACACCCCAACTTGTTTTTTGGCCGAAACAAGTTCATCTTCCGCAAGAGGCATTTATAATAGGAAATATCCATAAAATGATCCGTCCTGCCGTTTTTTCTGTGATACATGTCCAGTTTCGTCAGAATTCCTGCCCGCAGCTGCTATTCTTTGCCGTATCTTTATTTTTAATGCTCCTTCTATTCCGCTCTTATGCTCTGCTGGGCACTTGTCTTGACATCGGTTTCCGTCTTGTATCACAAAACGGCATGCTCAGAATTGTGCAGTTAGTCGAAAATCATCCTTAAATCCCTGTTTTTTCAAATTTCCTCTTGCTTTTCTTGTATTGGCGTGTATACTAAAGCCAATTAATCTTGTATTACAACAAGATACGACGACGGAACATTTACAAGAAGATCACTGATCACCAACAAGGAGGTCTACTGTTATGAAAGAGTGTTGGGTCACCGAGCCGCTCCACTTTGAGATGCGCGAGACTGAGATCCCTGAACCGAAGGACAACGAAGTCCAGATCAAGATGATGGCTGCTGGTGTCTGCGGCAGCGACATCCATATTTATAAGGGCGAGAACCCCAACTCCCGCTACCCGCTGATCCCCGGCCACGAGAATGTTGGTCTGGTCACCAAGGTTGGCGCAGACTGCAAAAACATCAAGGTGGGCGACCACGTCGTGATTGACTACGTGATCCGCTGCGGCGAGTGCTACCAGTGCAAGCATGGCCGCGGCAATGTCTGCGAGCACGTTCTGGTGCGTGGCAGCGGCACCAATGGCGGCTGGCGTGAATACTGGTGCGTCGAAGAGCCTTACGTCTACAAGATCGACGACAGCATCCCCTGGAAGGATGCCGCTCTGATCGAGCCGCTGACCATCGGCGAACACAGCACCAGCCGTGCAGGCGTGTGCGAGGATGATGTGGTGTTCATTCTGGGCACCGGCACCATCGGTACCATCATTGCACAGGCCTGCAAGCTCAAGGGCGCTAAAACCGTCATCTGCTGCGACATCAGCGACAGCAGTCTGGAGCGCAGCAAGCAGTTCGGTGCCGATTACACCGTGAACAGCAAAACGCAGGACATCGTTGCCGAAGTGCAGAAGATCACCAACGGCCACGGCTGCACCGTCGCATTCGACTCCGCCTGCTTCCCCGGCAGCCTGACCATGATCATGCAGCCCGGCATCGTGTGCAACGCAGGCCGCGTGGTTCCCATGGGCTTCTGCACCGTGCCCGAAAAGATCACCCAGCAGATGATCAATGGCCGTGAGCTGACCATCTGCGGCACCCGCATGAGCCTGAACCAGTGGGTCCCCACTGCACAGAAGATGGCCGAGGGCAAGTACCACATGGAAGGTCTTGCAACCACCTTCGTCAAGTTCAGCGAGATCGAAAAGGTCTTCGACAACATCGTTCATCCCGATCCGGCTGTCAAGAAGACCGTTATCCTGTTCGACGGCGCAGAGGACTGACCCTCTGGCCCTGATATAAACACATACATTATATAATAGAAGGAGATCATTATTATGGCTGCTCTTACTAAGTTTGATATTGCCGGCAAGCATGCGATCGTTACCGGCGGCGCACAGGGTCTGTCCCGCGGCATGGCCGAAGGTCTGCTGGAGGCAGGCTGCAAGGTCGTTATCATCGACGTGCAGAAGGAAAAGGTCGAGAAGGTGTGCGAGGAGTACCGCGCCAAGGGTCTGGAAGCCTACTCCGTCATCGGCAATCTGGCCGACCGTGCTGACCTGAACCGTGCCTTTGACGAAGCACTGCAGATTTTGGACGGCCGTCTGGACGTTCTGGTCCCCGCTGCAGGCATCCAGCGCCGCTATCTGCCCGAGGAGTTCCCCGCAGAGCAGTGGGATCTGGTCATGAAGATCAATCTGGATCACGTCTGGTTCATGATCCAGCGTTCTCTGCAGGTCATGCTCAAGCAGCCCACTGGCGGCAAGATCATCACCATCGGCTCCATGGCTTCCTACTTCGGCTGCACCACCGTGCCTGCCTACACCGCAACCAAGGGCGCTGTTGCTCAGCTGACCAAGAGCGTTGCTGTTGACTGCGCCGGCCGCGGCATCAACATCAACTGCATCTGCCCGGGCTACATGGACACCGAGATGTGCGCCAACATGACGCAGGAGCGCAAGGACGAGTGCACCAAGCGCATCCCCGCTGGCCGCTGGGGCCTGCCCGAGGATATGAAGGGTCCCGTCGTCTTCCTGGCTTCCGCTGCATCCGACTACCTGAACGGTGCCCTGATCCCCGTTGACGGCGGCTATCTGGTCAAGTAATCAACACATAAAAAGGGAGGAACCCTGTCATGGCCCCTACCATACGCGATATTAAAGTGATCTGCACCGCCCCCGAGGGCATCAATCTGGTGGTGGTGAAGGTGGAGACCAGCGAACCGGGCCTGTACGGTCTGGGCTGCGCCACCTTCGCTTACCGCCACCTGACCGTGCAGCATCTCATTGAGACCTATCTGCGTCCGCTGCTGATCGGCAAGGATGTGCGCAACATCTCCGACCTGTGGCAGCTGATGCACCAGAACGCCTACTGGCGCTGCGGCCCCATCGTCAACAATGCCATCTCCGGTGTGGATATGGCCCTGTGGGACATCAAGGGCAAAATGGCCAACATGCCTGTGTACGACCTGTTCGGCGGCAAAATGCGCGCTGGTGTTCCGGTGTACCGCCATGTGGACGGTGCCAATGTGGACGAGATCTGCGAGAACATCGAGAAGTATCGTTCCATCGGTGTCAAGCACATCCGCTGCCAGTGCGGCGGCTACGGCGGCGGCGGCTTTGGCCCTGCTCCGGAGTGGGCAGCCAAGGGCGCAGAGCCGGGCGTGTATCTGGACAGCAAGAAGTATATGCGCGACACCCTGAAGCTGTTCGACGGCATCCGTGCCAAGGAAGGCTTCGACATTGATCTGGTGCATGATGTGCACGAGCGCATCCACCCCACCGAGGCTGTCACCTTCGTCAAGGAGATGGAGCCTTACAAGCTGTTCTTCATGGAGGACGTTGTGCCTCTGGAGCAGGTGGAATGGCTGGATAAGATCAAGCAGACCAGCGTGACCCCGCTGAGCCAGGGCGAGCTGTTCAACAACCCTGCCGAGTACAAGAAGCTGGTGCAGAACCGCAGCATCGACTACATGCGCGTGCATCTGAGCCAGGTGGGCGGCATCACCCCGGCCCGCAAGCTGCAGATGTTCTGCGAGCAGTATGGTGTGCGCATCTGTTGGCACGGCCCCGGCGACATGAGCCCGCTGGCCCATGCAGCCAACATCCACATCGATCTGGCCGCTCAGAATCTGGGCCTGCAGGAGTGGAGCGGCATCGAACCGCCCAACTTCGTCATCCAGAAGCTGAAGGATAACCACGGCGCTCTGCTGGAAGTGTTCCCCGGCATGCCCGAGTACGGCAACGACGGCTTTGTTTACGCCAACGACAAGCCCGGTCTCGGCGTGGATCTGAACGAGAAGGAGGCCGCAAAGTATCCCTGTGAGAATACTGTGACCACCTGGACCCAGACCCGCAACCGCGACGGCAGCCTGCAGACTCCGTAATTTGCAATAATCTTTGACACTGTACGATCCCTGACGGAGAAACACGGCTGGAATCGTACAGTGTTTTTTGTTCTCAAAGGAGCATTGCTATGAAGATCACAAAAATTCAGACATGGCTGGTGCGTCCCCGCTGGGCTTTTATTGAGATCAGCACCGATGCAGGCATTTCCGGCTGGGGCGAGCCGGTGCTGGAAGGCCGCGCCGCCACCGTATGCGAGTGCATCCATGAGATGGAGCCGTACCTCATTGGTGCCGACCCCATGAAGATCGAAGACCTGTGGACTGTGCTGTTCCGCGGCGGCTTCTACCGCGGCGGCGGCATCCTGATGAGCGCCATCTCCGGCATCGATCAGGCCCTGTGGGATATCAAGGGCAAATACTTCAATGTTCCGGTCTGGCAGCTGATGGGCGGCAGCTGCCGCGATAAGATGCGGGTGTACAGCTGGGTGGGCGGCGACCGCCCCGCCGATGTGGGCCGCGCTGCGCTGGAAAAGAAAAAGCAAGGCTTCACCGCCATCAAAATGAACGGCACCGACGAGCTGCAGTTTCTGGACAGCTACGCCAAGATCGATGCTCTGCTGGAGCGCGTAGCCAGCGTGCGTGAGAGCTGCGGCAAGGATTTTGGCATTGCCATTGATTTTCACGGCCGGGTGCACAAGCCCATGGCAAAGATCGTGGCCAAAAAGCTGGAAGAGTTCGACCCCATGTTCATTGAGGAACCCGTTCTCTGCGATAACATGGAGTATTTCTCCGAGATTGCGGCGGCCTGCAACATCCCCATTGCTACCGGTGAACGCCTGTTCACCAAGTACGATTTCAAGCGTCTGCTGGCCATTGGCGGCGTGGACATCGTGCAGCCGGACCTTTCCCATGCCGGCGGCCTGACCGAGTGCAAGAAGATCGCCGCCATGGCCGAAGCCCACGATGTGGCCCTTGCTCCCCACTGCCCGCTTGGCCCGGTGGCCCTTGCCAGCTGCCTGAATCTGGATGCCACCTGCTACAACGCGGCCATTCAGGAGCAAAGCATCGGCATCCACTACAACGAGGGCCGCAGCGTGCTGGACTATGCGCTGAACCCCGAGGATTTCAAGTTCGTGAACGGCTTTGTCAGCCTGCCCCAGAAGCCCGGCCTTGGTGTAGAGGTGAACAAGGCTCTGGTGGAGGAAGAGGGCCAAACCCCGCACAGCTGGAAGAACCCGGTTTGGAGGCATGAGGACGGGAGCGTGGCAGAATGGTAAATACCGCAAAAATGGTGCCATGGCCCAGTACATCGCCGTAAAGGCCCGCACTCTGTATGCCCTGCCGCCCACCGTCAGCTTTGAGCAGGGCTGCCTTGTGGAGCTGTTTGCCGTGGGAATGCACGCCCGGACCATCGACTTCCCGCTGCAGCGCTGCATCACCGAGCAGATCGATGTGCAGTTCAGCTATTCCTCCGCCGGGGAGTACCCGGTCTGCCTGCAGGCCATTGCCGAGGGCCGCGCCGGCCTGACCGGCCTGTGGCAGAGCTTTCCGCTGGCCGAGGGTGCGCAGGTGTTCGACCGCCTTGTGCACCGGGACGAAAGCCTGACCAAAGCCGTCCTGATTCCGTGAGAAGTTGTCTGCATACAAGTTTTTTCTTCCAGTTTTCGCTGATTTTGATTTACTTTTGCAATATCCTATGATATAGTTAGAAAAAGTTGTAATACAAAGAGGTGTTCCACTATGGCCGATAAGGGCAGCGTCACCGGAAAGATTGCCCACTATATCCGCAAAAATATCCGCAACGGCAACTGGACCGTGGGCGAAAAGATTCCCAGTGAAAACCAGCTGTGCGAAGAGCTGGGGGTCAGCCGTGTGTCCGTGCGCAGCGCCCTGCAGCAGTTCATTGCGCTGGGCATTCTGGAAAGCGTGCACGGCAAGGGCACCTTCCTGATCTCGGACGATCTTTCGGCCTTCTATTCCAATGTGGAGGAACCGGCTCCCACCATCGATGCTACCGAGACCATGAAGCAGATCTTGGAGTTCCGCAGCATCGTAGAACCTGCGATCTGTGCACAGGTGGCCCAGACCGCCTCGCCGGAGCTGATCGCCAAACTGGAGGGCTACCTCAAAACCATGAAGGCCTCTGTGGGCAAGTGTGAAGAGTTCATCAATGCGGACGTGGCGTTCCACATGGAGATCATCAACGCCTGCGGCAATGCCTACACCATTGCCATTATGAACGAGACCTTCCAGCGCCGGGCCAATCTGGGCAAGATGCTGATTCTTTCCACGGGCTATTATGGCGGCATCTACTACCACGGCATTCTGCTGGATGCTTTCCGCAAGCACGATGTCAAGCGCGCCCGGGTCATGATGGAAGAGCACCTGCAGCACGGCCTGTACGATCTGGAATCCGATAATCTGGGGCAGGAGAAAAACGACCTCTGAGCCGCTTTTTCCTGTCTGATACGCAAAAAAGATCCCGTTCACCCAGAAGTGGACGGGATCTTTTATTGCTTATGAGGCTTTACTGCAGCCGATCAGGCTTTGACGAAGGCAGCCGCTTACTTTGCAGCCAGGTATTTGCCCAGTTCGCGGCCCAGCGTCAGGCACATACCAATGCTCACACCGGGGATTGGGGTGATATACTCGGGGCCGAAGCGCATACCGCAGGTGTTGCCGGAAGCGTACAGGCCCTCGATGGGCTGATAATCCTCGTTCAGCACCTGCTGGTCATTGGTGGTCACAAAGCCGCCGGTGGTCACCAGTGCAAAGCCCAGACTCGGGGTGGTGACATGGGCGTAGAAGGGAGCCTTTGCAACTGCATTCAGGAAGTGCGGGTCCTTGGCAAAGTCGCTGTCGTAGCCCTCGGCGCAAACCTTATTGTACTGCTCCACAGTAGCGGAAAGGGCTGCAGGCTCCACTCCGATGTACTCAGCCAGCTGTTCGATGGTGTCGGCGCAGTACCAGCCGTTGGCGCCCTCGGCACCAGCAGCCTTTGCGGCCTCAAAGTTGCCCTTCATGGCTTCCACCACAGCGGGCATGTCGTACTCGAATGCCTGATGGCCGGGGAAGCCGCGCAGGATCTGGGTCTCATAGGTGCTGTCGTAGATGGAGGTGATATTGCCGCGCTTTGCACGTGCCATGAAGAAGCCGTTGATCTCCGGGCCGGCAAAGGCTTCGTTCTGGAAGCGCTGGCCATTCTCGTCCACCCACAGGGGGCCGGGCAGATAGTCGGGCACGGTCATGGAGTCGAAGTTCATGGTGGAGATGTCGCCCTCCAGACGGCCACCTGCCCACACACCCATCTGGATGGTGGAGCCGTCGCGGCCAAAGGGAGCAAAGAAGTCCTCTTCCTTGGTGAACAGACGCTTGATGTCCGGCAGCAGATCGTCCATCATTTCCTTGTTGCCGCCAAAGCCGCCGCCTGCCAGCACAACGCCATTCTTCGCGTTGATCTTAAGGTAATTGCCGTCGCTGTCCTGTGCGATCACGCCGGTGACCTTTGCACCGTCCATTACCAGCTGCACACCCTTGGTGCCAAACAGAGCGGTGGCATTGTCAGAGAAATTCTCCTCCACATAATTGTAGTTGTCCCAGCTCAGGTCCTTCAGCTCCAGCTGACCGGCGGTGTTGTTGTTCTTCTCGCCGCTGGCGGGGTTCTCCCAGTAGTTCTCCCACCATTCCAGCGTGCCGGTGTAGTAGTGCATGCCGTTGTTCAGCTGGTGCACGGTGTACTCGTTATCCGGCCAGAACTGGATGCGGGTCTTGGCCAGCGTGTCCGGGTTGATCTTGTCCAGCCACCAGTCCACAGTGCTGCCGCTGTTCTTGGCAAACTTCATCACCAGTGCGGTGTTTGCCTTGCCGTGGGTCTGCATCATCCAGTTGTTCACAAACTCCACTTCGTCCACCTTGGGCACACCGTGGCTCAGCAGGTAGTCCGAGTTGATGTGGCCGATATCGTGGCCGACCGTCCACCAGCTCTCGCGGGGCATGGCTTCCAGCACCAGAACGTTCTTGCCCTCTTCGGCCAGCTCACGGTAACAGCTCAGGCCGGCATAGCCCATACCGATGATGGCAACGTCAACATCGTAGGTCTTGGTGATCTCACTGTCCGGGATGGCTTCCGGGGCGGTGCGCCAGCTGGCAGCCTGCTCAGAAGCTTCCGGGGCAGACACTGCAGTACCGCCCATGGCCTGTGTGATGCAGTCGTTCATGCACTGCTTCACAGCATCGCTGGTAATGGTTGCACCGGACACGCCGTCGATGGTGCTGTTCTGGGCTTCCAGCAGCTGCTTGATCAGATCATCCTTTGCGGCCTGACCAATAGAGTCGGTCTCACCGGACAGATCCAGCTGGATGTCGGTAATGGCCGTCTCGCTGAAGGTGGCGGTCATGGTGATATCGCTCATGCCCTTGGCCGTGGCAGTGTAGGTGCCCGGGGTGTACTTTGCAGCGGCAGAAGATGCAGCCGTGCTGCCGGAAGCAGCATTGCAGGCAGCCAGTGCACCGGCGGTGATGCCGCTCATGGCAGCAGCAGAAGCCAGCTTCAGAAAGCTTTTGCGCGAGATCTTTTTCATCTTGGTGGTTCCTTTCGTTTTTCCCTTTCTTCTCAATGTGCGGGGTCGTGTTCCCCTTTCGGTTGTTAATTCTATCACAATATCTCGCACTTGAAAAATATTGCTTTCTTCTTATAATTAGAAGTAAA
>ENA-UESH01001137-UESH01001137.1-human-gut-metagenome-genome-assembly--contig:-NODE-1137-length-19958-cov-72.013631_pt1 | contig 19958 bp, 22 predicted proteins | sample MGYA00243001_ERZ508002 | MGnify/ENA primary metagenome ERZ508002 (study PRJEB26167, sample SAMN06115447) | human gut metagenome | host: Homo sapiens | place: China:Anhui | collected 2015-08-07... | reverse complement strand
ATTATAATATATATATAATAATATATAATAAAAAATTGACAAAATGAAAAAATCTCAACCCTCAAAAAATTAATTGAAACAACTGAAACTGAAACAGCAGGCAACTTAGCTTCTTCTCTAAAAGGCTAATAATCAACCATTTATACTCTCACAGGCATCAAAATCCATGCACGAACCTATCGTTCCGATGATTTTTCCTGTTCTCGGAGTGCACGTAAGTGGAGCCAAATTCATGCATCCTGACCTCATTTGGAAGGAATTATGCGGCAAGAAGGGCAATCTCCCATCGAACTCTTGCCTATTTGAGATGTCATAACGATGCATTGCGACTCAAAAAGGTGTAGAAATCACTTCCCTAACTGGAGAAAAATAATTCTCCAGTTGGGAAAATAAAATGACTTTACTCAACTTTCGCATGTTCTGAAGTTAGAGAAGTTAAAGCCGTATGCCTTTACAGCAAAATATTCAACACAAAAAACTGTTGGCTATAACTTCTAACAACCGAAGGGAGTGATAACTTCTATAACTTCTGAACTTGCAAAACTTATATGCAAACTGCAACAAAAAACTGTTATTATCTCATAAAAAACATGTAAAATGCCTTAAAATAAAGAAAAAAGAAATCGCATATCCATATTTTTACTATATTTGTAGGCAGTTTTTTCGGAAACTCCCCTGATCAAAGAGAATTAACTATCCAGTAATAACAACTTAAAATTAGAGATTATGAAAAAATTACTTTTCATCGCCCTTGTGGCATTATCATCAATTGGTGCTTTCGCACAGAGCAGAACAGGTTCGACTACTATTCAGCCTAAAATCGGTTTGAATGTATCTACCGTAGGTGACTTAGACTGGAAGGCTGGCTTCGTATTCGGTGCTGAGATCCAGCATCAGTTTACAAGCAAGATGGGTCTGGCCGGTGGACTTCTCTATTCTTTCCAGGGTGGCAAACACGACGACTACTCGTGGAACCCGGGCTATCTGAACATTCCTGTAACACTCAACTATTATGTGGCCAAGAACTTTGCCCTCAAGGCAGGTCTTCAGCCAGCATTCATGGTCAGCAAGGACGACATGAAAGACGTAAACACTTTCGACCTCGCTGTGCCTGTAGGAATGTCTTACGAGTTTGACAGATTCGTAGTAGACGCTCGCTACAACATCGGTGTTACCAAGGTGCCAAAGCATGGTGACGGCTACACAAATGTTCTGCAGTTGACTATAGGTTACAAGTTCAACCTCTAAGCAGGCAAGGCCTTCTCATGAAGGTTCCACATCATAGAAAACTCGTAGTTTCTTTCCTCCATAAGCTAAGACTTATCGGACAAGATACTACGAGTTTTTGTTTTTATTACTGATTGAACTTTCGCATGTGGCTCAAGTACGGGCTGAAGGCCCAAAAGCTCTTAGCCCAGGGCAGCGCCCTGGGTATAGTAACAGTCAGCAATGCGCCCTGTAAGGGCAAAAGCTTTATAAATTTCCGTGTGAGTTTTAAAGCTTTTGCCCTTACAGGGCGTCAAGTTTGCGTCCGTAATAACCCAGGGCGTTGCCCTGGGCTAAGAGCTTCTGCCCTTTCAGGGCGTGCTGCTTATCAGAGCTTTGACACTTCAGGCGTGTGGGGCAAACATGCGGAAGTTCTATAATATATAAAGGTACGCGCGCGCAAAGATACGAAATGCAGACAAGGAAGATGTCGAAGAGTGTCGCAGAGTGTCGTTTATCACATGACCTAACGAAGCGCTTCGTTACACCTTAATGAAGCGCTTCGTCAGCAGCTAAAAAAGCGCTTCGTTAAATCGCCATGAAGTGCTTCTTGAAATTGATTAGCGGATTGTTTACCCACTTTTGTCTCGTTTTTGTCCCTCGCTGTATTATCTTTGTATCGCAAGTTAAACACTTGATAATCAGTGATAAAAGAATATATTAACATCAGAAAAGAAAGGAAATAAAATGGGACGAAAAAGAAAGAAATCCGTTTGAAGGAGCCTGTGCGCAATTGGAACGTGATAATATCTCATTCCGATTGCAGTCAGGAAGGAAGCGGTATATAGAGAGGGGGAAGCTCGGACGGAAGGTAGGCTCTGTAAAAACGGAAGAACAGATGAAAGCCGAATATAGGGAAGTAATAAGTCTGCTCCGCAAGGGATATTCCATTCGGGATGTGGCAAAGTTGAGTGGTAAAGGGGTAAGTACCGTACAACGAGTGAAGCGATTACTAAAAATACAATCATCGCAATAATACTATTGATTTTACGTTCTTTTCAAAGAAAGGGGGTGTGTGACAGTAGTTTAAAGGCTAAAAGCATTACCTTTGAATGCTGTTAAATATGGTAATGTTCAAAGTCACAATTTGTGATATTGGAAAAATGAATATAAATATGACAGATAAAATAGAAAAAAAGGAGAGCAGCGAACTGTGTATATCACATAGGAGCATCCATTAAGGACTTGGGCAAGAAGTGGTTTGGTTTCTCCAAGATGGCAACAAAATAGTCCAAAGAGCGAATCGCCCCACTTTGGGGCTATATTTAGGCTACAGGAGGCATTTTACGTTGCATAAACAACTCGTTCGCCAACTGGTTGTCAGAGTTAGTTAACGCCGAGGATTGCATACAGGCTTTCCAAGGCATATGTTTAATTCAAATTTAATCCACTTTTTAAAGTGGAGTCATAGATAAAATCATATAGAATAAAGATGAAAGAATTAGTGGGTATTATATTATTGACAGTTTTGGTAGTATTTGGTTCATGCAACTCCAATACTAATGTGTCTCTTGTGGGAACATCTCCGCAACTATTTGATGTATGCCAAGTAAGCACAGGTAATCCTGACTATAGAAATAAAGAGTTGTTTATAAACGAATTGAAAAGAAAATGTAAATATCCTATTGAGTTTCAAAAAAATAATTTGGAGGCATACGTTGCTATTGAGTACAAGACAGACCAACGAGGATATATTGTAAAAAAAAGAGTGGTTATTTGCGACAATAAAAAATTCAAAAAGATAACAATGGAAATATTCAATCAAGTTAAAACTCTCAAAATAGCCACAACAGAGAAAATAGATACAATCTACTTCCAATACAAGATACAAGGTTCACCAACTTTAATCCATTCAAAAGTAGATGTCAAGATTATCGGCTATGGCTACAATAATAAATCAATTTTAATGAAGTAACTCGATTTATCATAATTCACTACTGTCCAATAAAAAAGGCAATTCAAATACACGTTCTTCTTCAAGTGGGAATGGTTTTGGTTCTTTTGGAAGTGGAAGCAATAGTAGTAGTCAGAATTTTAATCGATGATTGTTTATGAAGAAACTGTTAATAATTTACTTGATTATATCATTTCTAATGGTTTTTGTTTATGCTATCTTTGTGGTAAATGCGTATGTTAGTATAAAATACGAGGTAGAAACTATAGATAATGATGCTATCATAAATATGGTTTACCAAATATTCGATACTGGTGTTACTATAAATTTTATTTGGTTTGCCATAAATACGATAATAATTTTGGGCTTGTATATAAAGCTTCGTCGTAAGTGAAAAATAATATGATTATGCAAAAGATTGCATAATGTTAAGTATTGAACTTGGAACAGAAATCCTAAAGCAAGGAACTAAATTAAAATTATCTGGAGCAGAAAGGATTACAGATATGATAATTGAAAAGAAACAAGAAGAAGTCAAAAACATCACATACAAAGACAGGCGTACTTTCCCACCGAGTTTTACAATAGACTATATTAATTATCTTAAAGGATATGTTGTTGGTTTTGGGTCTATAATGTATGGTTTGTTTAGAATTTTTGAATAGTAAGAAGAATGGAAATATTAAAGATTTATTGAAGCGGAATCTCTCCTAATCCGCTTTTCAATAAAGTATTTGTCTTGTATTATAAAAACTCAACAGCACAATTATTAATTGCAGTTCGACCTCCATATTTTCATTCGATTGTTCAAAGTATTGCATATTTCCTTACCCCTCATTGTCAGATTTTGCACGAGGATACTTTCTATTGCTCCTGATACAGACACATTAAATTTCATCATACGTTGGGTTAGACATGAAGCATTTTCCATCTTACGCATCAAAGGTATTGTACAATAATCAATGGCTATGTAGTTGTTAGAATATATACTAATTAGGCGAAATTGCTCCACATCTTTAAAATAGATTGTTCGATATGTTCTCTTGCGCTGTTCGTAAATGTCAAGTCTATCGTCATGGATTATCAAAAATGGTATATGAGTAGTTATGTTATACAAAATCATCATAAACATAAGCATTCCGCCACAACCAAAAAACACCATGCTTCCTATACCGCCAAATACTTTTGTTGGCCATGAGGTATTAGCGTCATGGAGTATGAAATATCCACCTGCAGCAAAAGCGAAACAACCAACAGTCAGAAGAATATTCTTCCAAAGGCTATGGTATATTCGTATCTCTTTTATATTTTTATCGGTTTGTTTCATCTTTTTATATCGCTTTATTGTGATTACATAAAGTACATTATTTAAGCAACAAAGTTTGTACTTTCTTACTATAATAACGAGTGTAGATTAGAATTATTGCAATGCTTGCATTAATTCGTAACGAGTACAAAGTAGCCAAATTAAACAGAAAGTATATTTTGTATTGAAGCGGAATCCCTCCTAATCCGCTTTTCCAGATAAAGCCTTTGTCTTGCGCCCAACCAACGTAGGACAATGGCTTTTCCTTTGTGGGCAGCAGCCATCGGCTTCACCTCCTGTTACGCTTCGCTTCATCTGCACCTTTTGGGGTGAAAACAACCTGAGTCCGAAGAAGACCTTCTCGAACATCGAACCAACGGCACCGATGCCTTCGATACGCTCTATATCGGCTGCGAGAAGTTCCCACAGCACGATTTATATCCAATTGCGATTGGTGGAGTAAGATAATTGCTCATTTTTGCAGAAAATAAGAAGAAACTCTGTATCTTTGTTGCAATAAAAATAAAAAGAAGTATGAAAAAGGCAGTTTTTATTCTACTCATTTTTTGTAGTTTTCTTGTAGTATGGGGATGCAATAAGAATAAAACGAAATGTGTTCCACAGAAAGAAGCAACTTCTGATTCTTCTATGAGAAGTAATGACGACACTCTAAGCCTTATGATAGAGCATGAGGTTGACGATGTTGATTATGGAGTGATTATAAAACGTGGCGACAAGACAATTCATCGCTTCGGATACAAATATCCTGAAGATGAAGATCTTGTACCAAATGAAGAACGTATTGATAGTTGTCTGTTGACTGACTTGAATTTTGACGGTATAAAAGAAGACGTATTGTTTTATTTGGGCAGCTTTGGAGCTTCTGGCACAGAATATTTTGATGCCTGCGTGTGGAATCCTAAAACTGAGCATTATGACAAAATTGAAGAATTCAAAGATATTCCAAACCCCAAAATCAGCGACAAATACAAGTGTATTCTTTCAAGAGTGTATGTTTCTTCCGCAGAGAACGAATATGCAAAATATGTATGCACCAATGGACATCTCATTAAGGTTGCCGAATTGAGACAATATTGGAAGGGGAACATTTATCCAGAGCGAGACAGGGCTGTTTATGAAGAGCATTTTATTAAAGCTAATGTTTGGAAGAGAAACTTGAAACTTAATCAAATCAGCGATTTTTGGAAACCGGTCGTACCGTTTTGATTATATCCAATTGGAGTTGGTGAGGTCATATAAAAATAAAAGGAATTATGGGCAAATATCGCTTTCCATAATTCCTTTCTAATATTTTTTCTTTTTAATGAGTTATAGATGTATGCCTGTAAAGGTAAAAGAAAAGAGCAAAATATAAACTCAATAATAAATGTTGTTAGTGAACTTATCAGAAAGGTCAATATGTAGTTTTCATTAAAGTTTTCAATATGAAGTATATTATAACATTTGCAATGTGTTTGTTCTTGATGTGCTCTTGTGACAATCATGATTTTGAACTATCTGAAAAAGAACAAGTTTTTTACATCAACCAAATGCTGTATTTTTCCATTGAGCCATGGGACAGCCTTAGCAAAGCATATTCTTATGACTTTTTCCTACGAAACCCGAAACCATGCAAGGAAGTTGACACCATTTATTTAGAAAGGAAGATTCCAAATAAATTTGAAGTAATTGAATCCTCTTCATACACACGAGAATATAATCGCGACCCTTCATTCATAAAATTATTGCCAAATACACAATATATAGTAGCACATACTGGAATGGGCGCCAGAGTAAATATTTTCAAATATTATTATACTGACCCTTTTGGTAAATTACATGCTAATGATTCACTGAATGAACATATTAACGTGGACTCCATCCGAATCCACCTTAATAGATAAAGCATTTGTCTTGCGCCCAACCAACGTAGGACAAGGGCTTTTCCTTTGTGGGCAGCAGCCGTCGGCATCATCTCCTGTTACGCTTCGCTTCATCTGCACCTTTTTTGGTGAAAACAACCTGAATCAGAAGAAGACCTTCTCGAACACCGTACCGACGGCACCGATGCCTTCGAAACACTCTATATCGGCTGCGAGAAGTTTCCACAGCATGATTTATACCCAATTTGCGTGGGAGGGGTGAGATAATGCAATAAAACGAGGGAATTGCCGTTTTTATGGTGTAACTTTGTGAGGTTAAATTTAGTAATATTATGGATAGGGGTAGAAAAATTTGCGACGTACTGAAAGCTGTCAGAAAAAAGATTGCTGACATGAATGGCATTGCATACGAGCCAAGAGTTTGCCACTTCAAAGGACATTGCAGTGGAACATGTCCAGCATGCGAGACTGAAAGAAAATATATAGAGTCGGAATTGTCTTTACGCAAACGCATGGGAGAGGCTGTTTGTGTTACAGGTGTTGCCATTGGCATTTTGGCGACCCCATACAATGTATATGCCCAAACTTCGTCACCGTCTGTACCTATTGGTAATGAAGTAATCGCAGCAGACTCTCTGCCAACAAGAGCACAAGTTACAATCAATGGATGTGTGAAAGATGCTGACGGAACTCCTATTGTTGGTGTAATTATTGTTGTAGGAAACAAACGATCCGGCAGCATTACAGACATTGACGGAAACTTTTCTGTTACCTTTCCAAGGGATTCCACGCTACGATTGGAATATATTGGTTATAAAAACAAGGTCTATTCATTCAGCGAACTGGACTTGAAAGGCTTTAACACGCTTTGCCTAACGGAAGAAGACTATAATATTTTAGGAGAAATGGTTGTAGTTGTACCACAAAAGCCTAAAACAAAGAAGCGTCGCAAGAAAAAACAGGAAGGAAAAATGGTTGTTGAAAATAAAGATTTTGACACAGGGCCATTCTATCCTGGCGGCAACAGTGCCCTACTACATTTTGTAGAACAAAATTTATGTGTACCTGAAACTTTACAAGGAGCATATCAGCAGCGCATAAATGTTTCTTTCTATGTGTTGGGGGATGGCAGTCTTGCCGATGTTAAAGTCATAACAATTTGTCCTCAAGAGATGAAAGAGGAAGTGTTACGACTTGTAAAAGCGATGCCTAAATGGAAGCCAGCCTTAAAAGACGGCAAGCCGACATGTGCGAAAATTATGATACCAATAGATATTATGCTAAAGTAACTTATGCCACCATTAGAAGCACCATTGATAGGAATTGACCGTCACCGCTTGGCTACAGACGGTGACGGCATCACTACTCTCGTTGCATTTCATGAATGTCCACTTAGATGTGCATATTGCATAAACGCCCAATGCTTCAAAGAATCTCCAAAATGTAAGCTTACTGTTGATAAACTGATAGAACGCTTGATGCCTGACAATATTTATTTTTTGGCTACGGGTGGAGGAGTTACTTTTGGTGGTGGTGAGCCACTGCTGTACGCTGATTTTATAAGTGAGTTTACTCGAAAAATGCCAGAGGAATGGAAAATCACCATAGAATCTTCATTGAATGTACCGAACAAAAATATCTTTAAAGTTGCTCAATTTGCTGACCTTTTAGTGATTGACATCAAAGATATGGACGAGTTTATTTACAAGCAATACACAGGCAAGGACAACTCTTTTGTATTAGCCAATCTCAAATGGCTTGTAGACAATGGGTATGCAGATAAGACCATTATCAGAATTCCTCTCATAAAAAACTACAACAATAAAAGCAATCAAATCAAAAGTAGGGAAATTCTCGAAAGCATTGGCTTTTCTCGCTTTGACATCTTCCGTTATGTTATAAAATAATCTTGGCTTTTCCCCCATACAAATGCTTCCGTACTTTCGCAGTATGGAAGAATTTTCACACTTTGATTTTTCATTATATAACGAGATTGAATCTTCTAAAAAAACGACCTCAAACATTTGCTTGTTAAGAAAAAAAGTATTAAATTTGGCGCATTAAAAACCATAAAATTATTCGCTTATGAAGAAACTATTTTTCATCATCTTCCTAATGGTATTCTCGTTTGCGATAACAGCAAACGCCAAGAAACCCAAAGTCGTATGGCCTAAGGCCGTACTGACGCTCAAAGACGGCACTGTGCTCAACGGCTATTTGCAGAACGACATCCACTTCATGAAAAAAAACATCTATTTCAGTGAAACACAAAATGGTAAGGATGTAAAATACAAAATCGTAGACATTAAATCCCTTGAGGTGGATAATGCTCTCCAAGACGGCAAGAAACGCATTTTCATTCTTATAGATGACGACCCTAAATTTCCATTTTTGGCAACTGAAGTTTTCAAGGGAAAGCATGTCATTGGCTATATGGAACCGTATGCTTTTGAAAACACCATCACAAGTAGAACTTTTACAGGCATCCCGTATGCTGCCGGTACCACTTATTCAGGTTGTAGATCATATCACTATATGGTTGATAGCGGCAAGCATGTTTACTATTGGAACTTATTTGAAAGTAAAAAAATTAATTCCAAAAGAGAAAAATACTCTCAAAAGAAACTGTTGAAAAAGATAAAGGATAAATTCAAAGACTATCCTGCCGTCGCTGAAGAAGTGGAAAAGAGAGGACTCACTGCTGAGCAAATCCACGAGGACCCTACCATTCTTCTTGAAATCCTTGACAAGAGTCTGCAATAATCTTTTGTCTTTTCCCCCATACAAATGCTTCCGTACTTTCGCAGTATGGAAGCATTTTTCAATTTATCCCTACCCACTGATTGGCACTCACTCTCTGACAGCCAACTCTTGTATTTCTTCACACAGCTCTCGCATGATCTGCCAATGGAAGAAATACTCACTCTCTGTCTGTTCAAATGGGCAGACATAAGGGTATTGTGCAAGACGCATGACGGCAGCTATCTCGTGAAGCAGCGACATACGCCCAAGCAGGAGGCTACGCTCACCATCAAACAAGTGCAAGCAGCCACGGCATCTTTGGAATTCTTACGGCAATTCGCTCCATTGCCGGTTCGCATCTTCAAAATCGGAAGAGCCACTGCCATCGAAGCTGACTTCCAGAGCGTGCCGTTCTCGACGTTCATCTCTGCCGACAACTACTATCAGGGTTTTCTCCACACCAAGAACGAGGCTTTATTGAAAGACCTCGCCACGCTTCTGTACCCAATGGTCAAGTCGCGCCACCTGACAACACCGCTTTTGCTCAACGCCTTTTATTGGTTCTCGTCGCTGAAGCATTACTTCGCCCGACTATTTCCGCACTTCCTGCAACCGATGTCCAGTTCTTCTGAAGACCTCCTTGGCTATGCACCGCCCATTGGCGAGGTGCTACGGACTGCCATGAACGCACAGATCCGTGCGCTCACTGGTGGAGACATCACCAAAGAGGAAGCGGTGCTCTCGATGGACACATGGCGAGCACTCACAGAACTCGATGCCAAAGCGAAAGAAGTAGAAGACATCAAACGACAAACGAAATGACAGACAAGAACATCAATTGGGATGCCACAGCCTTCTTCGCATCCCTCACAGAAACAAACAAGTTCGCCAAGGCCCATGACTTTGTATTCGCAAAGGTCAGCGGACTCGACGGCTTCGAGGAAGCCTTGCAGCAGCTGCAATCCGCCACGGCTATCATCGCTGTCAGCGACATCAGTCAGGGTTATATCGAGATGAACAACAGTCCGCACACTCGAAGAGTGAAGACGGTCTTCCTCGCCATGCGCCACGCCATTGATGACATGGCAGCACGCCAGCAGTGCATGGACACCATGCGCGAGCTGTTCCGTCAGTTTATGAGCAAGCTCATCCTTGAAAAGACGAAGCAGGAGCAGCATAATATCTATCTCGACTCTCGCATCTCCTTTCAGGAAATCGACCAATACTTTTTCTCTGGCTGTGCCTGTGCTTTCTTCCAAATAGCCGTTGACACTTATACCGATTTACGTTATGACCCTACAGAATGGCAATGACCCACAACTGCAAGAACGTGAGAAGTTCGTTCTTGCCTTCAACGATACGATGCTCAAAATATGGCGTGAGCAAATGACTCTCCTCGGTGTAATCGACACCGGACGTTTGCTTCACAGCCCCAAGTCCCTCCCTGTCCGTGCGGATGGTCGTTTCATTGAGTTAGGACTAAGCCAGTCCTTCATCGAATATGGCCTTTGGCAGAACTTCGGTACGGGCAAGGAGATTCCTCGTGGAAACAAGGGCGACATCGGCCGTGAACGCAAGCGCAAGAAGAAGCCCTGGTTCAGCCGTAAGTACTACGCTTCCGTCATGAACCTCCGTGACTTCCTCTCCGACAACATCGCTCATGAGTTCGTCGGTGTCGTCGCTCAGGCACTCGACGACAAGTATGTACGCTACAATCACTAACAATGTCTTTTCTCCATCTAAAAGTCAGCCATACCTTTGCTGAAAACAAGCAAAAGTATGGCTGACATTTCATCTATCATATCTCTCATTACCTCATTTCGCAGCGAGACGCGCGAAGAGGCTATAACGCCCGAAGTTCTGGGCGCACTGTTGCAGAAAATCGCAGACCTTTTGGGCAAAGCTGCTCTGCAGACGGACATGGGTCGCCTTGATAATTGGCGCTCGGATCTTGCACGCATCGGCTATGTGCTGACATCGCTCACCATCGGTTCTGACGACCGCAACAACGTGTACTTCACGTTGGGAAAGGCGAACCTCTCTACTGGAATCAATCAAATTGCAAACAATTCCATTCTCATACGCCAAGCCACTACCGAGCGTGCCGGTGTCATGCGTGCGCAGCAGGTGCAGGACTTGAACAAATGCAAGTCCGAGCTATCTTCATGCATCGCTTCTATGAAAAAGGTGCAGGAGGCTCTTGTGAATTTTCAAAAGGCTACTCAGAGTCTGAGCCTGCGCATTTCAAAGAACAACAATGAAATCGGAAACAACGCTGAAAGCATACAAGTTCTTCAATCTGACCTCAAATCACTTGCTTCGCAGATAAAATCGTTGCAAACTGACATTCTGAAGTTTGCCACGATGAAGCAAGCTACGCAGATGCACATTGAATGTATCATCACTGACAGTACTCTCGTGATACAGGATGCCCATCATTATATCCGGCAAGGGCTTACACCAGTCATTTTCCGACACTCGGTGCGCACAAGTCGCAAGCAGGAGGATGAAAACGGTGTGCGTGAGTATCTTCCACGGCGACGTGGCTGGAACCGCTTTTATGACGACCGAAAGATTAGTGTGAATAATGGCGACGAGATTTCTTTCCGTCTGGATAAGGAGGGCGACCCGAACATTGGCAAGTATTTTACGAAACCTAATGTGTTGTTCAGCGACTGCCGTGCTATAATCGACCCCGAAACGCAACAGCTTTTGGAGGTCCGCATTTACTTTGGCAAACGCTCCTATAACATTCTCGGCATCAACCGCTATTTCCGCTTCGCCATCGGATTTTACAAGAAGTCTAAAGATTACGGTCCGTTCCAGTTCGGAGAACTCCGAACTAACCTCGCTGAGTTCAAGGTTGTCGCAAGGGCTGATAAGTTTGATGATAGCAACAATTACGAACTCACCTTCATTTTCAGTATGTAAACGAAAAGAGCCATGGTTTCTCCGCAAGGAGGCCACCACAGCTCGGATGCAAAATGGTGTTCGCGACACCACGCTGCCAAAGAGCAATGGTCCAATCGACCACAACTCAATCGCAAAGATAACCACATCATATTAACTATCAAAAGACAATTCATCATGACTAAAGAAACTAAGGAAAACGTGCAGATTGTATCTGCCATAGCTATGCTCATCGGTGGATTCCTACTCGCTGTCGCAGGATTCATCGTACCGCCCACCGGACAGATTCACGAGTCTGTCCTGGGTGTATTCGCAGAGTGTCTAATCTATGCCGGTTCAATCTTCGGTGTCACTATCTACATACAGACTAAGTATGCAGAACTACGCTCGTACCTCGACGACAAGCTGAAACGGAAGGAGGAGAAGGATGCGCAAGATTGATCTCATCATCGTCCATTGCTCTGCCACACCTGAAGGCAAGGACTTCACCACGGCAGATATCGACCGCTGGCATCGGCAGCGAGGCTTTGCCTCCATCGGATATCACTTCGTCATCTACCGCGACGGCTCTGTGCATCATGGCAGACCGCTCGCACAAGTGGGAGCGCACTGCCAAGGGCACAACGCCCATTCCATAGGCATCTGCTATATCGGTGGTTTGACCGCCGACGGCAAACACCCTAAGGACTCTCGCACGGAAGAGCAAAAGTCCGCATTGGTGGCACTTCTTCGTAAACTCAGAGTGCAGTTCCCTAATGCCAAAATCCGAGGACATCGCGACTTCGCTGCCAAAGCGTGTCCATCATTCGATGCCACGGCAGAGTATGCCATCATCTAAACCCTACGATATGAAACATATCCTAATCCTTATTCTTTGTGCATTTGTACTGTCATGCAAGAGCACAAAGACAGCATCGTCCTCCAATGAAAGTGAGCGAAACGCCGTTTCGCAAGCTCAATGGCGATCCGCTCAGAATCTTTCATTCAGTTCCCTACAGAGGCTTACCGCCCTTTCATTCGATAGCTGCGTCTTCACATTCGGGGGTGTCGACACGTCGGCAACCCCTCAATGTTCCGACCAAAGCTATCCATCGGGCAAGCCCCTGTCCAATGATAAGGCAAAGCCTCCATCTTATCACGGCAAGCCGTCATCTCTCAGGCTCTACGGACTTCACCTTTCCCAAGAGGAAAAGGAGGAGTCCGCAGCTGCACAGCAGGTGGAAGACAGCATCGCAATAGCGAAGCAGTCTTTATCCGACAAGTCGCAGGAAATTATCAAGTCAAGGTCTTCAGTTCCCTTCACGGCAAAGCTCGCTATTGCCGTCCTGATGATGATAACGGCAGTAGCCGTCATCTTCTTTATCCGTCGCTATCTCGCCGGCAGACGACGACATTTCGGTCACAGGCTCCCGAATTCATTACCTGGCAGCTCCGGCGGTGCATTGTTCGGTGGCGAGGACAAGCCATTGCATGGCTAAGTGAAATTGTGGGGTGTTCCATTGCGTTCCGTCGCTTTGGGCTTCTGTTGCAAAATAAGTATGCCACTTCCCTGATCCGTACCATGTCTCTTTTTCTCGGATGTGAGGAGGACAAATCGCCTGAAGTCGAATAGTCCTCCATACATTCGAGAAAAGTGCAAGCACACGAGTCACGGTACGGGGTAAGCAACATACACATTTCTCCACGGCAGCCCAAAGCCCCTCCACTTCATTACACGCCCCACAATTTCACGGCTGCGCCAGTCCTCGCCACCGAACAATGTACCACCTACGCACATGATTGACGCATCACCCAGCCAAGCAACGCTTGCAGCGAGCTTGTCTGACCTCCTCGTCAATCATCAACACGCAAGCGTCATCCGTCTTCCACGTCATTTCATTCCGTCATTTTTCTCCACATCTGCGATGTCATTCTGTTTTAGCACATCAAAGATGTCTATCTATCATCATCAAAGGTGAAAAGTGTTGCACACCCTTCACCTTTCTTAATAGGTACGGACACACGCTCCATTGCATTGCGCATAAGTCCGTGCAGCTGCGCTCAATCCCTTTCATTCGCTTCGCTCAATCTTCTCTTCTTCAGCCGAAAGGCAGTGGCTCTCCACTCCCGTAGCCGTCCGTTATGCGCCACCTCCTTTCGTCCACTGTTGCGAAAGGATATTGCGCTACATTCCATTACGTTATCATTCCGGAGTTTCTCTATGACTCTGCGAGCCATGGAGAAGTCCTACATTACCACTTCATTACATTCCACTTCATACCCATTCGCTTCGGGTAAGGCAGAGCCTTCTGTTTCCTATAAGGCTGCGCCTTCATGGTTTGGTAAAGCTGCGCTTTCTATTGTCTATCAATGCGAGAAAGCCGTCTGACTAATGGCAATCAAAATTGCTATAAGTCTGACAGCACTCTCGCTTATTCAAATAGGTATGGCAGAGGTATGGGATAGAAAAGGTAGTGCGCCTAATGTCGGGCAAGACCGACAGGCGCATTACCTTTTTATCCCTCACCACTGCCGCATTACCGCCCGATGGGTCGGGCGTGGCGTGGTGGCTCGCTTGGTGTGGTGGGCGGTGGTTCAGTAGCACGAAAGAGCGCAGTATGAAGCCGAAACCTTCGCTTTTTCTCGCATATATTACAACATCCGCAAGCCATTGATGCCCATCCGATACCCAATAGCCTTTCGTGGTACGGCAAGACCCTCGGTTTGCTCGGCTTGGAGGCTTAAAGTGCCGAAAATAGAGCATTTGACGCATCCGAAACCCTATATCGTGCCGAAACTCGGTGTTTTTCCGAAACCTTTTGCTTGTTTCTGCCTTATTTGCTCAAGGCGAAACCCAATATTGTATCGAAACCCGATGCTTTGCCGAAACCTTTTGCTTGTTTTAGCCTTATTTGTTCAAATCGAAACCCTCGTTTCTTGTGGAACTTGGAGCGGTTGTGCATCAGCGTAAAACCTCGGTTCGCTTTCGTCATCAGCGAAACTTGCAAGCCTTTTTCGTCACTTTCTGCCTTTTCGCTTTTTGGCGCAACTAAGGCGGTTTTGCGTGTGCGAGAAACCAAATATTAACATTTGTTTACATATTCCGCAAAGGTCGGGCGGTCGTAGTCGTCAGCAAGGACAGGGCGGTCGGGGGGTCTTTATCAAGACGGGTTAAGGGAAAATCCCTTAACAATCCCTTAACGGCTTGATACACAAGCCTTTCGTTTTTCTATCGCTTAAATTTCGTCGGTTTTTGTCGGCGCCAGCGTGCCTAAATCGGGCGAAACTGCCTTATTTCTCGTCTTTTGAGTGGTGTTTGAGCGGTGTTATTTTTGCGTATCATTAAACCATTAAAATTGAAAGACGTATGTCGAATATAAACACCAATGCGACCGTTACGCTCACTGTAAACGGAAAACAGGCGGAAGATATGCTCCTGAAACTGAAATCTCAGGCTGCAAACCTCGAAAAAGCCATTGAGAAAGCGGCAGCAGCAGGAAACAAACAGCAGCTCACGAAGCTAAAGCGTGAACTGAAGGAAACCAATCGCCAAATCTCGCAGATTGAAAATGCTGCAAAAGGGGTCGAGCATGTTCTGCAACAACTCGATGAAACTTCGCCAAAGGAACTGAACCGCACGTTGGCACAGCTGAAGCGTAACCTTAATGGGCTTGAACGGGGAAGCGAAGAGTGGAACAGACAATGTGAGGCGATTAAGCGTGTAAAGGCGGAGATTGCCAAAGTGAACTCGCAGTTGCGAGAGAATGAGAGTCTGTGGGAACGGATGAACCGAAAGTTGAACGACTGGCAGACTGCTCTTGCCGGCATCGCTGCTGCCATCACGGGTATCATCATGGCTGGACGCTCGGCGGTGAACGCTTTTGCGGATATGGACCAGGAGATGGCGAATGTGCGCAAGTTTACGGGAATGAACGCTTCGGAGGTGGAGCAGCTGAATGAGGACTTCCAGAAGATTGACACCAGAACGGGGCGTGAGGAGTTGAATAAGTTGGCGCAGGAAGCTGGACGATTGGGCAAAACATCGCAGGAGGATGTCTTGGGCTTCGTGAAAGCTGCCGACCAAATCAATGTGGCTTTGGACGACCTCGGTGATGGGGCTACGCTTACATTGAGTAAACTTACAAACATCTTCGGTGACGAGGAACGCCTCGGCACGGAGAAGGCTCTGCTTGCCGTGGGTTCCGTTATCAATGAGTTGTCGCAGAACTGCACGGCTTCGGCTCCTTATCTCGCAAACTTTACACAGCGCATGGCTGGCGTGGGTGCCCAGGCGAAGATGACTATCCCGGAAATCATGGGCTTCGCTGCGGTGCTGGATAGCCAGGGACAGGCGGTGGAGATGTCGGCAACGGCGGTTTCCAAAGTCATTATGGATATGTTCAAGGAGAACGACAAAATCATCAAGGCTACGGGACTTAATGCTAAGGAGTTCAACGAAACGCTGAAGAAGAGTACTAACGAGGGACTGCTTATGTTGCTGGATCGTCTTCACGAACTCGGCAACATCGACGTACTGGCACCAGTCTTCAAGGATATGGGCGAGAATGGTGCTCGAGCTGCGCAGGTGATTTCAGCTCTTGCTGGCAACCTCGATATGGTGCGTTGGGAGCAGGAGGAAGCTACTAAGGCGTTTGCGGAGGGTACATCGGTCACAAATGAGTTCAATGTGCAGAACAGTACGGTGCAAGCAGGACTTGACAAGGCTCGCAAGGGTGTGACGGAGATGGCGGTGGCACTCGGTGAGCAGCTGCAGCCGATAATGAAGCATGTCATCTCTTCCACCACTTTGTTGTTGAAGTTCATGTCTACTTCTATCACGTTCATAAAGGAGAACGCTTTTACTTTGGCTTCGCTGACTGCTGCTTTCATTGCCTATAAGATTGCGGTGAACGCTTCAAACATTGCCTTCAAGGCGCATTATGCGTGGCTTGTTATTTCCAAGGCTGCGACTACGGCATACAAGACTACGGTCGCCACATTGCACGCTGCACACCTTTTGTTGCAGATGGGTCTCGCCAAATTGCAGGGCAACTGGGTACGTCAGTCATGGCTGATGTCGGACCTCAAAAAGCAGGGTGCCCTTCTCGCATCGGGCTATGGTGCGATAGCAGCCGGAGCCATTGCTCTCGGTGCGGTTCTTTATAAGCTATACAAGAAGATGACGGAGGTGTCGCAAGCAGAAAAGGATTTGCAGGAGATACGCAAGCGTGGGCAGGAGGGCATCATCGACGAGAAGAACAAGATTGATGCGCTCATTGCGGTGGCTCGCGATGAAACGCAGTCGCTGAAGGACAGACACACGGCGATTGATGCGCTCAACAAGATTATCCCGAACTATAATGCCCAGTTGGATGATACTACGGGCAAGTATAAGGAGAACAAGAAGGCTCTTGATGATTACTTGAAGTCGTTGACTCGCAAGTATGAGATTGAGGGTGCCAAGGATAAGTTGCGTGATATCGGAAAGCAGCGTGTCGACCTTAATTTGGAAAAGCAGAGGCAGGAGCGTGTCGTTGCCATGGATGAGATGGAGGCAAGGACGGAAACGGTTATGCTGGGTCAGGAGGGAAAGGTGGTGCAGTTGGGTGTCAACTCGTTGCGTGCCTCGAACAGACGTGCGCTTGCAAAGACAAAGGAGGACCTGGCGGAGCTTGACCAGCGTGAGGCGAACATCTTAGGCATATATGGCGAAGACATCAAGAAGGAGGCACTCAATGACGCGAAGAAAGAACAGAAGCAGGAACAGCAGATGCAGAACCCTCCATACACGCCTCCTAAGACGGACAAGAAAACGAAGACTGAGGATGTGCTGAAACCACAGAAGGACTGGAAGACCAGGGAGCAGGCTCTCAACCGCATTGCGTATGCCAAAGGTGAGAAGGACTTCGAGGAGTACACGAACCGCATGACGGAAATTGATATCGAGTATAATCAGAAGGTCATGGCGAACAAAAAGGCATCGACGGAGCAGAAGATGGAGGCTGAAGCATCGTACTATGAGGCGAAGAAGAAGCTCGTTGATGACAAGAATGTTCAGTCGGCTAAGCAGGAGAACGACTATTACAATGAGCTTGTTGCTACGGAGAAACAGCGGTACATTGATGGAAAGGTAGACCAAAAGACGTTTGATGATGCGCTTGAACTCATGGAGTTGGAGCATCTGCGCCGTCTGACTAAGGTCTACACGGATGGTTCTAAGGAACAGCTGCAAGCGCAGAAGAATTATCAGAATAAGCTCGTTGAAAACCAAAAGCGTAATCAGAAGACCATAGAGGACAACGAGAAGAACCACCAGCAGGAGTTTGCCAAAATCAAAGAGGACTACTTCGGGGATAACAAGTCGGAGAAGAAGGATAAGTATGATAAGGACTCTTCCGCTTTGGATGAAGTGTACGCCCAGGAGATAAAGGCTGCTGGCGACGATGCTAAGGAGAAGCTGCGTATCGAGGAAGCGTATCAAAAGGCAAAGGTGGCACTGGCGAAGAAGTACGGCCAGGAGTATAACGACACGAGTAAGAACTTCCTCGAAAACATGACGGAGGACATCACGGAGTGGCTGAACTCAGACCTCGGACAGGCGGTGCAGGGTTCTTTCGACACGCTAACGTCGGGTATGTCGTCGATATTTTCGGGCATGACTCCGCTCATTCAGGCAGAGCTGGAGATACAGACTGCTGCCATCGAGAAGCGGTATGACAAGGAGATATCGCAAGCGGAGGGCAACAACTACAAGGTGAAAAAGCTCGAGGAGCAGAAGCAGAAGGAGTTGGCAAAGAAAAAGAACGAGGCGAACAAAAAGATGTTTGCCATGCAGGTAATTCAAGCGGTGGCGCAGACGGCACAGAACGCCATATCGGCGTATGGCTCGGCAGCGGCAATTCCGCTTGTGGGTTATATCCTGGCACCGGTGGCTGCTGCAATGGCGGTGGCAGCTGGAGCAATTCAGATTGCTGCAATCAAAAAGCAACAGCAAGCGAGTGAAAGCCAGGGCTATGCAAAGGGTGGCTTCACACCTAATGGCAGTAAATATGAGGAGGTGGGCGTGGTTCATGCCGGGGAATGGGTGGCGTCGCAGGAGATGCTTGCCAACCCGGTTGCGCGTCCTATCATCAACGCTCTGGACTATGCGCAGCGGACTAACACCATCGGATCCTTACGAGCCGATGATGTGAGTCGGACTATTGCGCCAGTAGCATATAGCACGCCACAACAGCAACAGCCTATCATCGTGCAGCAGCAGTCGGACGGACTGGCTACGGCTGCAATCGTGCAGAACACAAAGGCTATACAGAGTTATGCTGATACGATGAAGCAGTTGCAACAGAGGTTGAGCGAGCCGTTTGTCACGGTGAACACGGTCACGGGTGACACTGGCATCAAGCAAGCGCAGGACGAGTATGACACACTAATCCGTAACAAGACACCAAAGAGTAGGAGAAAGTGAGTAACCTCTGGTTAATGGTGAGCCTCGCCAATTGTCATTACATACATAGCAATAAATAAGAATATTAGGAGCAAAATCCATGTGGCAAGCGATATGTATGATAAAGTGGCAAGTGTTCGTCTTGCAGACTTACCTTTCACATATCTACTTAAAATATACAGTACGACACTACTTGCAATAAGAAATATGAGCAAGTGTGGAAAATCGAAATTCCAATAGTCAATAAAGACAAGACTTGCAACAAAAAGTGTCAAACTTGCGAATATTATAATTAGTGTATGTTTCATTTTGCAAAAGTAATAAAAATGGAAATAATAATCAATGGCAAACAAGCTTTTTTGAAGAAGAACACTTCGTTTGACTTCATCTAACATAAGGTTCTAAAGCAGCCAAAGGAGAATAAGAGAGGTTGGAACGTAAACAGTTGGGAATGAGCAGATTTGCACAAAGTTGCCAAATCGGCATAAAGCAAGCGAGTGAGGAATATTGAAGTAGTTCAGTTACTAAATCGTG
>ENA-UESH01001132-UESH01001132.1-human-gut-metagenome-genome-assembly--contig:-NODE-1132-length-20076-cov-4.884194_pt1 | contig 20076 bp, 19 predicted proteins | sample MGYA00243001_ERZ508002 | MGnify/ENA primary metagenome ERZ508002 (study PRJEB26167, sample SAMN06115447) | human gut metagenome | host: Homo sapiens | place: China:Anhui | collected 2015-08-07... | reverse complement strand
AATAAATGCGACTTTCTTATTTTCAATTTCTTCCTTTATCAGACTTCCTACACTTGAAAAGTGCGAACATAAAAATAGTTTCATCAATATTCTCCTTTATAAATTCCGAGTTGTTGCGTTGAGTATAGCATATTGCGAACAAAAGGAAAAGGCTTGGATGTGAATGCATGATGTTATCCCGCATTGACAAAACTGCGCAGAATCAGTACAATAAAACATAGCTATCCGCAAATTTTTTGCATGAGAATAAAGGAGCGTTTTTCTATGCCGAGCAATAAAGTCCGCACCCGTTTTGCGCCGTCGCCCACGGGTTATATGCACGTTGGCAACCTGCGCACTGCCCTGTACACCTACCTGATGGCCAAGCACGAGGATGGCACCTTCATCCTGCGCATCGAGGATACCGATCAGGGCCGCTATGTCGAGGGTGCGGTGGATGTTATCTACAACACCCTGCGGGAGACCGGCCTGCTGTGGGACGAAGGCCCGGACATCGGCGGCCCCGTGGGCCCCTATGTGCAGAGCGAGCGCATGGGCATGTTCAAGCAGTATGCCGAGCAGCTGGTGGCAGAGGGCAAGGCATACTATTGCTTCTGCACCGAGGAGCGTCTGGAGGCCCTGCACGCCGAGCAGCGCGCCAACGGTGAGATGACCCACTATGACGGATGCTGCCGCGACCTGCCCAAGGACGAAGTGGAAAAGCGTCTTGCTGCCGGGGAACCCTATGTTATCCGCCAGAAGATCCCCCGCGAGGGCGTGACCGGCTTCGACGATGTGGTGTACGGCCACATCGAGGTGAACAACAGCGAGATGGACGACCAGATCCTCATCAAGACCGACGGCATGCCCACCTACAACTTTGCAAATGTGGTGGACGATCACCTGATGGGCATCACCCACGTCATCCGCGGCAGCGAGTATCTGTCCTCTACCCCTAAGTACAACCTGCTGTATCAGGCGTTCGGCTGGGAAATCCCCACCTACATCCACTGCCCGCCGGTCATGAAGGATGCACAGAATAAGCTGTCCAAGCGCAACGGCGATGCCAGCTATCAGGATCTGGTGGCAAAGGGCTACCTGACCGAGGCCGTGCTGAACTACATCTGCCTGCTGGGCTGGAGCCCCAAGGGCGAGTATGCCGAGCAGGAGATCTTCTCCCTGCCGGAGCTGGTCAAGATCTGGTCTCCGGACGGCATCTCCAAGTCTCCGGCCATCTTCGATCCCCTCAAGCTGCGGGCCATCAACGCGGAATATATCCGCCGCCTGTCCCCGGAAGAGTTCCAGAAGAAGGCGGAGCCGTGGATCGACAAGGCCGTGCACACCTCCATCGACAAAAAGCTGCTGTGCGCAAACCTGCAGCCCCGCTGCGAAGTGCTGGGCGAGATCCCGGAGCAGCTGGATTTCTTTGATGCGATGCCCGAGTACGATGTGAGTATGTACGCCAACAAGAAGCAGAAGACCACCCCGGAGACCGCCAAGGAGGCACTGGAAGCCCTGCTGCCTGTGCTCAGCGACGAAGCACTGGATTTTGGCAATCGCGATGCCGTCTTCGATGCCTGCAAGGCCAAGGCTGAGGAGCTGGGCAAGAAGAACGGCTGGCTGCTGTACCCGCTGGGCATTGCCCTTTCTGGCAAGCAGCGCACCCCCGGCGGCGGCACCGACCTTGCCTGCATGATGGGCCGCGAAACCACCCTTGCCCGCGTAAAAGCGGCAATTGAAAAGCTGAACGGCTGATTTTTGCCATAAAACCACAAAGCTCTGCAGCATTTTTGAACGCTGCAGGGCTTTTTTGCGTCTTTGGGCCGGTTTGCGGCAGAACACTGCACCGCGCCAAAAATCGCCGCGCGCCCGCGCTACAGTATATGCAGAAAGCGCGGGGAACAGAACCAAAACGCCCCGCCGGAAAGCGGGGAGTTTTTATGACAGAGCGGATGGGTCTGGCAGCGGTCGGGCGGCAGAATGCACAGCGGGCAGCGCTGGCACGGCGGGCGGAGCTGCGCCCGGCAGCGCGCAGGCTGGCGGCTGTGGCAGTGGGATTTGCAGGCGGCTGGGCCGTTGTGTACGGTGCACTGATGCCTTTTGGTCTGGGCTTTGTGCTGGGCTTTGCAGAGGACTGCTTTGCCCCCTGTGCGGCGGGTGCGGCGCTGGGTGTGCTGCTGCACGGGTTTGGCGCGCTCTCGCTGCGCAGTGTCTGTATGCTGTGCGCACTGGGTGCTGCAGTGGCAGCGCGGTGGATGGGTGCCAGAACACTGACCCCGGCGGCACTGGCGGGCTGCGGCACGCTGGTGGGCGTGGCGCTGTGCTTTGCCTTTGGCGGCGGCGGGGCAGAGCTGGTGCTTTACAGTGCGGCAGATGCCCTGCTGGCCGCAGCCATGGGCTTTTGTCTGCGGCAGTTCGCGCCCGAAAAGCCGGGTGCCGGGATGCTTCTGGTGGGTGCGGCCGCAGCGGCGGCGCTGGGCAGTGTGCAGCTGTGGAAGCTGCTGCCGGGCGTGATCGTCTGCGCGGCGCTGGAACTGTATTTATGCAGCAAAGGGCAGGCCAAAGCCGCGCTTGCGGCCTGCGCGGTGCTGGGCGCTGCGCTGTGCGCGGCAGACCCGGCCCTCAGCTTTGCGGCATCCGGCCTTGCCTGTGCCACGGCGGCAGCGGCAGTGCTGGCACCCGGACGGCGCATGGAAACGGTAGCTGCCTACGCGGGCGGCTGCGTGACCGGTGCACTCTGTGTGCAGCCGCCCGGGAGCGCGTTTCAATATCTGCTGAACGTCTGCATCGGCATCACGGCCGTAGCGGCCATGCCCGCAGCATGGCTTGTGCCGGAGCCGGAAGAAAAGCCGCAGGCAGGGCAGGCCCAGCCGCAGCAGTACAGTGCAGCGGCCACCCGGCTGGAACAGGTGTCCCAGAGCCTTGCATCGCTGGCAGAGACCGTGAACGATGTCTACGAAACGCTGCCGCACCGGTGTGAGGATTTCCATTGGGTAATTGACAACACACATGATACCCTTTGTTTTAACTGCGGACGGCGGGATACCTGCTGGAAGCAGGAGTATGCCGCCACGCTGGAGGGCATGGAAGCACTGCGCCCTCTGCTGGAAAGCAGCGGCGGGCTGGAAACGGCTCAATTGCCCGGGCAATTATCCCGGTGCATCCACCCGGCAGCGCTGTGCGCAGCGGCAAACCGTTCCTTTGCGCTGTACCGCAGCCGCAAGGAGGCCCGCCTTCATGCCGAAGCCATGCGCACTGCCCTGACCGAGCAGTACAGCGCCGTGGCCGAAGCGCTGGGCGTGTTGGGAGAACAGCTGGGCCGTCCGGGCGACCCGGAACCCTATAAATCCGGCCGGGTGGCGGACTTTTTTGCGCAGCTTGGCACTCCGCCGCAGGAGTGTGCCGTCACGCTGGATGATCTGGGCCGCACCCATGCGGCGGTCACGCTGCCGCGCACCCGCTTCTCGGCGCAGGAGCTGGCCGCGCTGGCCGGGGAGGTGGGCCGCATCTGCCGCCGCACGCTGGAAGTGCCGCAGGTGCTTTCCTGCAAGGGAATGACCACCCTGCTGTTCAGCGAAAAGCCCGTGCTGCGGGCCGTGTTCGGCATGGCGGGCGCGGCGGCGCGGGGCAGTATTTCCGGCGATGCGGTGCAGCAGTTCTGCAGCCCGGCGGCAGCGCAGATGATCCTGTGCGACGGCATGGGCACCGGCAGGCCTGCAGCCGTGGATGGCAACCTTGCCGCCGAGCTGACGGCCCGGCTGCTCAAGGCGGGCTTTACCGCAGAGCTGGCGGCAAGGCTGGTCAACGTGGCCCTTGCCCTGAAAAGTGAGGATGAGAGCGGTGCCACGCTGGACCTCATCAGCGTGGATCTTTACACCGGCACGGCAAGGCTGTTCAAGGCCGGTGCGGCACCGGGCTTCCTTGTGCACGGCGGGCGGGTGCGTGCTGTGGGCGACACCAGCCTGCCGGTGGGCATTCTGGGCGGAGTGAACGGCCAGAGCCGGGTGGTGCATTTGACGGTGGGCGATTATGCGGTGCTGGTCTCGGACGGGCTGCTGGTGGACGGTCCGGGCTGGGTGGCAAAGCAGCTGGAGCTTTCCGCTGCGGCAGGAGATGCGCCGGAAAAAGTTGCAAAGACGCTGGTGGAAACGGCCCGCGTGCGCGCCCAGAAGACCGGCAGGCCGGACGACATTACGGCGGCGGTGCTGCGGCTGGAAAAATGCGTTTGATGTTCATACAAACTTCGTTGATTTTCGACGGAGGAGAAGGTATACTATGGAAGCATAGAAACAAAACGGGAGGACAGAAACATGCTTACCATAACCGTAGCGCAGGATGGCAGCGGCGATTTTGCTTCGGTGTCCGAAGCGGTGCTGGCCGTGCCTTATGCCTGCGCAGCAGAGATCCGCATTGGCCCGGGCGTTTACCGCGAAAAGCTGGTGTGCGAAAAACAGGATATCACCCTGATCGGCGCAGGCATGGAAAGCACCCGCATCGTGTGGGGCGACGGCGGCAGGCTGCCGCACCCAGACGGCAGGCCCACCCACACCTTCCGCAGCTATACCGCGTTTTTCCGGGGGATAGAACTGCGGGTGCGGGACCTGACCATTGAAAACGATGCCGGCCCCGGGGCAAAGGTGGGGCAGGCCGTGGCGGCTTATGTGGACTGCTCTCACACCCTCTTTGAGAATGTGCGGCTGCTAGGCAATCAGGATACGCTGTTCTGCGCCCCTCTGCCGGAGAAGGAGCGGGAGAAGGATGGCTTCCTTGGCCCGGGCCGCTTTGCGCCCCGCCGCCCGACGGCCCAGTATTACCGGCACTGCGAGATCGCGGGAGATATCGATTTTATTTTTGGCGGCGCGGACGCTCTGTTTGAGCAGTGCACCATCCGCACCGTGAACAACCACCTGTCTGCAAGCTACGTCACGGCTCCCTCGGGCCGTGCCGATGGCCTCGGGTTTGTGTTCTGGGACTGCGATTTTGTCTCGGACGACTGCCCGGCGGGCACGGTGTTTCTGGGCAGGCCGTGGCGGCCCACCGGAAAGACTGCCGTGCTGGACTGCCGCCTTGGCGCACACATCGCGCCGGAGGGCTTTTCCGCATGGCAGAGCCGCACCGACTCCGACCTTGCCAGCTTTGCGGAAGCGGGCAGCACCGGCAAGGGCGCAGCAGCGCGCGGTGCATGGGTGAAGCAGCTGGACAGCCAGCAGGCCGAAGAGCTGCTCAGATGTGCACGGAAGCTTTGCAGACCGGAATAAAAGTGGAAAATATAAAATAAAGTATAAAACGGATTTGAAGGATCTTCTATGAAAAAACTGCCGAATTTTGTCAAATGGATCATCATTCTGGCGGCACTGGCTGCAATGGGCTGGATGATGTGGGCTGTGAATGATCGTGCCTCCCGGGTGGAAATGCCCGCACCGGATAATACATTTGGGATTTATCGCACAGCAGATTCCAGCCAGTAAATCATTTGGAATGGCCGCAGCATTGCGGGCAGAAACGATGCTCTATAGAAAAAGCAAAAGCCGGGACGACCACACGGTCATCCCGGCTTTAAAATTATTCCTGATTATTCCTGCCCGGCCATCTCGGCTGCATTGGCGGGCAGGTCGTTCATGATGAACCAGAACGTAGTGCCCATGCCGATGGCACTCTGCACACCAAAGCGGAAGCCGTGCTGCTGGAAGATGGCCTTGGTGATGGAAAGGCCCAGACCGGTGCCCTGCTTGCCGGCATCCGAACGGGAGCGGTAGTACCGATCAAAGATATAGGGCAGGTCGTCGGCAGAGATGCCGGGGCCGTGGTCCTCCACCTCGATCCGCACGCCCTCGGTGCAGCGCTGGGCCCGCAGGATGAAGATGCCGTCTTTGCCGATGTGGTGCATGGCGTTGCCCAGCAGGTTATGCAGTGCGCGCTGCATCATGTTGGGGTCTGCGTAAACGGGCAGTTCCTCGTCCGGCAGCTCCAGCTGGAGCTGCCAGCCGTTCTGGGCGCAGATGGCATCGTACCGTTCGCTCACCTCGTCGCACAGCTGGCCCATATCAAAGTGCACGCGCTCGCATTTGTCGGCACCGCTGGTCACCTTGCTGAGCTCCATCACGCTGGAGACCAGTGCGGTCAGGCGGTCGGTCTCGTCCACGATAATGTTCATCTGCTCATCGCGGTGGGCCTTGTCGTCGCCGGTAATGTCGCGCACCGTCTCGGCATAGCCCTTGATAAGGGTCAGCGGGGTGCGCAGGTCGTGGGAGACGTTGGCCAGCAGGTCGCGCTGCATCTGCGAAGAATGCTGCACCTCGCTTGCCATGTGATTGAAGTCCCGGGCCAGATCGCCCAGCTCATCGCTGCGGCGGGTATCCACCTGCACAGCATAGTTGCCCATGGCCATCTGGCGGGCAGCGCTGGAAAGCTGGCGCAGCGGCTTTGTGAACCACTCACTGAACAGCCATGCCGCCGTCATGGCAAAGGCAAAGATCAGCGCCGCTGCCATGGGCAGCACGGTGCTCAGCACCCTGCCGGCTTCGGCCACATGCACAAGGCTGGTAGTGACCAGAACGGTGTACTCGCCGCCGGAGGTGTTGCGCCCTACCAGCAGCTGTGCCGAGCCGGAGAGCCGCGGCGGATTCAGGGTCTGCACAAAGCCGCCGGTGGTGCGGCATTTCTTGCGCATGGCCACAGCGGTGGAAACGATCATATCGTTGTTGGCGGAATCCGAGAGCAGCGTTTCGTGCAGGTTGCAGTAGGACTGGTTCTCGATCTTATAGATCGTGCGCATGGTGGTATCGGAAATATCCACACAGAAGCTGTTCAGCGAACCGCTGGCGTACAGCTGGGTGGCAAGCCGGTCAAAGAAGGCGGTGTTGACCGTAAGATGGCCAAAAGACCATGCCGAAAGAGCTTCGCCGTTTGCAATAGCCTTGTCCAGCTCGGCGGTGATGCTTTCTGCCTGAGTGGTCAGCTGTTTTTCAATGTGCTTGGTGTACAGCGGTTCCAGCAGCTGGGTGGACAGAAACCACACCAGTGCCAGCAGGAACAGACAGATACAACACAAAAACCACATCAGCTGGCCGCGGATGCCGGGGGAGTGATGGTGCCGCATGAATCCTCCGCTCCTTTATCAGCGCGTTGCGTCGGGGTCGAATTTATAGCCGATGCCCCACACGGTAGCAATGTAGCTGCGGCACTTGCCCAGATGGCCCCGCAGCATTTTGACATGGGTATCCACGGTGCGGTCCTCGCCAAAGTAGTCGTAGTTCCACACTTTCTGCAGGATCTTTTCACGGCTGAGGGCGATGCCCTTGTTGGAAGCAAGGAACACCAGCAGGTCGAACTCCTTGGGGGTCAGGGCCACCTCCTCGCCGGAAACGCGCACCGTGTGGCTGGCCGTGTCGATGGTCAGCTCACCAAAGGTCATGGTGTCGGAGGCAGCGGCGGGCTTGGGCATGGTGCGGTTCAGCACGGCCTTGACGCGGGCTACCAGCTCACGGGGAGAGAAGGGCTTGACAACGTAGTCGTCGGCACCGCTCTCCAGGCCGGCCAGCTTGTCGTATTCCTCGCCGCGGGCGGTCAGGATGATGACCGGCGTGTTGATGTGGCGGGCGCGCATCTCCCGCAGGCAGGTCATACCGTCCATGAACGGCATCATCAGGTCCAGAATGACCAGATCGAAGGCTCCGCCGGAAAGCTGGGTCAGCGCAGCTGTTCCGTCGGCGGCTTCTTCACAGATATAACCGGAATATTGTAAATGTTCGCGGATCAGCTCGCGGATACGCGGCTCATCGTCAACGATCAGGATCTTAGCCATAATACAGACACCTTCCTCAATAATAGACTTCTTGACCAGAATATCATACAGCAAGAATAAAAAAAAGCTGTGAAGTTTGCGTGAATGCTTTTCAAAAAAGTGCCCGCAGCGGCGGGCTGCTTCCAGTACCAGTATACCACAGAAAAACGGCCCTGCACAGCCGGAGTTTGCAGGGCAGACCGCAGGCCCAGCCGGATGGTGGTGCTTTCCGACCTGCACAATTCCGAGTTTGGCGCATATAATAGTGAGCTTGTGGATAAGGTGCGGCGTTTGGCCGCGGGATGTGCTGTGCGGCTTTGCAAAGCCGCTGCTGTCCACAGCGCCCTGCAGGGCGGTTTTTACGCTGTCCGTTACCCCAGCGGCATGATGTTCTGCGGTGCAGTGCCCAGAAACGCCGGTGCCTCCGGCGACGCAGCGGTCAGGTTCGTCTTGCTCACCTTCCACCACAGGCGGGTGGTGCCGTCCGGCGCGGTAAAGATCAGGTTCCAGTCAAAGGGATTCTCGCTGGTGGAGTTCAGCTGCACCGGCAGAGCGTTCGGCGCAGCTGGTGCGCAGGGGGCAAAGTCGTGGGCGCGGATGCCCACGGCGGTGCAGGTTTCCGGCACCTCGGCGGCAAGGTGAAGGGGCGCATCCCAGCCGGTCAGGCGCACGGTGTGGGCATCCACGCGGGTGCAGGACAGAATGTTCTTGCAGCCTGTCAGCCGTGCAGCGGTGGTGCTCTGCGGGTCTGCAAACACCTCTTTGGTGCCGCCGGTGCGCAGCACCTGCCCGCCATCCATCACGATCATATCCCGGCACAGGCGGTAGGCTTCGTCACGGTTGTGGGTGACCAGCAGCGCCGTGCCGCCAAACCCGGCCAGCAGGCTGCCCACTTCGCCCTCCACTTCCTCGCGCAGGTAGCTGTCCAGCGCACTGAACGGCTCGTCCAGCATCAGAATTTTGGGCCTGCCCACAAGGATGCGTGCCAGCGCGGTGCGCTGCTGCTGTCCGCCGGAAAGCTGGGCCGGGTAGCGTTTGGCAAGGGATTCCAACCGCATGGCCTGCAGCATTTCGGCGCAGCGGGCCTTGCGGGCGGCCTTGTCTTTTTCCGCTTTCAGGCCGCAGAGCACGTTCTGCTCCACGGTCATGTTGGGGAACAATGCGTAGTTCTGGAACAGCAGGCCCACGCCGCGCTGCTGCGGCGGCAGGTCGATGTGCTGGGCGCTGTCAAACAGCACCCGGCCGTCCAGTACGATGCGGCCCGCATCCGGCTTTACGATACCGGCAATGCAGCGCAGGGTCATGCTTTTGCCGCAGCCGGACGCGCCCAGAATGGCTGTGGCGGTGCTGCGCGCGGCAAAGTTGGCGTGAAGGGTAAAGCCATCCAGCTTTTTGGTAATGTTCACTTCAAGACTCATGTGCGGCCACCTGCTTTCTGTTTTTTCTCCAGCAGATTCACGGCCAGCAGCACCACTGCCGAGATCACGATATCCACCAGCACCCAGCGCATGGTACCGGCTTCGTCGTTGGTGCGCCACAGCTGGTACACGGTGGTGGCAATGGTGGCGGTCTTGCCGGGGGTGTAGCCTGCGATCATGCTGGTGGCACCGTACTCGCCCAGCGCGCGGGCAAAGGCCAGCACCGTGCCGGCCAGAATGCCCTGACGGCAGCAGGGCATCCGCACCCGCCAGAAGATCCACACGCCCGACTGGCCCAGCGTTTGCGCCGACCATGCCAGCGTTTCGTCAAAGCTTTCAAACGCGCCGCGCGCCGTGCGGTACATCAGCGGAAAGGCCACCACGATGGATGCAAAGATGGCACTGTACCAGTTCATGACCAGCTTGACGCCGAAATGCTCCATGAAAAAGGCACCCAGCGGCCGCTTTGCGCCGAACAAAAGCAGCAGAAAATAGCCCACCACCGTGGGCGGCAGCACCATGGGCAGGGTGAGCACCATGTCCAGCGCACCTTTGACAGTGCGCGGCAGCTTGGCAATATAGTAGGCGGCAAAAATGCCAAGGAAGAACACCGCTGCGCAGCTGACGAGGGCGATGCGCAGGCTGTTCCAAAGGGGATACCAGTCCATAAATGATACCTCCGAATAAAAAGGCTTCCCCCGGAGGGGAAGCTCTGAAAAACAACGGATTTACAGTGCGGTGAAGCCAACGCTCTCGAACACGGTGGCGGCGCGGTCGGTCTGCAGATAGGCCAGAAACTCCCTGGCAGCCTCGGCGTTGGGAGCGGCCTTCAGCACGGCGGCAGGATAGATGACCTGACCGCACATCTCCTTGGTGGCCTCATCCACGGGAGTCAGGCCTGCGCTGTAGGCATCGGTGCAGTACACGACACCGGCATCCACGCTGGCTTCGGTGATCTGGGTGGTGACCTCCTTGACGTTGGAGCCGTAGGTGATGACACCGGCTGCGGCCAGTGCTTCCTCGTCCAGAGCGTAGTAGGCAAGGATCTTCTGGGTGTACTGGCCCACGGGCACATCGCTGTTGCCCATGCAGAACAGAATGTCCCCGGCCTTGAGGTACTCGGCCAGAGAATCGAAGCTGTCGATGCCCTTATCACCATTCTCGGGCACGCACAGAACGACCTTGTTCTCCAGCAGGTCCACGCGGGAATCGCTGTCCACGAAGTCCAGTCCTTCGGTGTTCACATCGGCGGAAGCGGTGCTGTCCAGCTGGTTCATCTGCTTCTGACCGGCGGAGATGAACAGGTCGCAGTCCGCGCCTTCCTGGATCTGGGTCTTGAGGGTGCCGGAGGAGTCGAAGTTGAAGCGGAAGGTCACCTCCGGGTGTTCTGCCGAGTAGATCTCGCCGATGGCTGTGAGGGTCTCGGTGAGGGATGCGGCGGCAAACACGATCAGCTCCACAGATCCACCGGCAGATTCAGAAGAAGCAGCGGCAGAGCCTGCCGCGGAAGATGCAGTGCTGGAAGCGGAGGAGCCGCAGGCGGTCAGGGCCGCAGCGGCACCGGCGATACCGGCAGCAGCCAGAAAGCAGCGGCGGGAAATTTTAGTGTTGTTCATGATAAGCGCTCCTGTTTTTAAAATGAATCTTTGCATTTGATACGGTACAGGATGCGGTGCCGCCCACCGGGATACTTTTTTACTTCCGGGCACATTCGCCGTCCAGCCCGGCGGCAAGGCGGATGCCGTGCGCAAGGCTTGGCAGGATGTACTCGAGGTTCTCTTTTACGGCCTTAGGGCTGCCCGGCAGGTTCACGATCAGGGTCTTGCCGCGCAGCACGCTGACGGCACGGCTCAGCATCCCGCGCGGTGTGATGGTAAGGCTATGGTACCGCATGGCCTCGGCAATGCCGGGCGCGTTGCGTTCAGCTACGCTCAAAGTCACCTCTGGGGTGATATCCCGGGGTGCAAAGCCGGTGCCGCCGGTGGTGAGGATCAGGTTCACCTGACGGGCATCCGCAAGGCGCAGCAGCTGGGTTTTGAGCTGGGCGGCATCGTCCGGCAGAAGCAGTGCTTCCTCCACCTTGTAGCCTGTGGCGGTGAGCATTTCCACAATGAGCGGGCCGCTTTTGTCCTCCCGTTCGCCGCGGCTGCCCTTATCGGAAAGGGTGATCACCGCCGCGCGCAGGGGCAGATCTGCCGGGGTGGGCAGCAGCTTCATCTCGTCGCCGGTGTGGATGGTGCCGCCTTTTACCACCCGTGCGAACACGCCCTCCCGCGGCATGATGCAGTCGCCGGTCTGCCGGCGGATGGCGCAGTCGCTGTGGCACTCCTTGCCGATCTGGGTCATTTCCAGCACGGCATCCCCAATGGCAAAAAAGCTGGGCACCGGCAGGGTGGCAAGATCGAACCCTTCCACCACCAGATTTTCGCCAAAGGCACCGTAGTCCACCCAGAGCTTTTGACGGAAAGCTTCAATTTTTTCCGCGCTCAGCAGGCTGACCTGCCGGTGCCAGCTGCCGCCGTGGGCATCGCCCACAATACCCCACTCCGGGGTGAGAACAGCGGACGGCACCGGCGTTTTCAAGGTGCCGCGCCGGGGGCTTGTGCAGATAGCCAGAATTTTACCCATAAATTTGTGTTATCCTCCGATCCGGTACATCCCTCGTGTGGCGGGCATGGAGCCTTGGCCGAAGTGATGTTCCCGGGGTTTTGCCAGAATCGTGTTTTGAATGGCCTGCAAAAGGGCCGCGTCGTCCGCGCCGCTGCGCAGCAGAGCACGCAGGTCGGTGCCGGATTCGCTGGCAAGGCACGGACGCAGAAAGCCCTGACTTGTCAGCCGCACCCGGTTGCAGGAAGCGCAGAATTTGCCGTGCACGGCAGCGATGAACCCGATGCTGCCGTGCCAGCCGGGCGCAGAATAATACACCGCCGGCCCATTGCCAAAGGCCGCACCGGTCACCGGCTGCAGCTGCGGCCAGCGGCGGTAAAAGCGCTCCAGCAGTTCCGGGCCGGAAAGGCCGGGCAGCCCGGCACCAAAGCCAATGGGCATCATCTCAATAAAGCGCACCTGCAGCGGATGTTCCTGTGCGAAGGCAGCAAGGCTTTCCAGCTCGCCCTCGTTCACGCCGGGCTGCGGCACACAGTTCAGCTTGACCGGAATGCCGCTGGCAAGGGCCGCCCGGATGCCGTTTTGCACGGCGGCAAGCTCGTCTTTGCCGGTGATGCGCCGGAAGGTCTCCGGGTGCAAGGTGTCAAGGCTGATGTTCACGCTGTCAAGGCCCGCCGCCAGCAGGGCGGGCAGCTTCTGGGCCAGCAGCACGCCGTTGGTGGTAAGGGCAACGCGGCGGATGCCGGGAATGGCTTTCAGGCCCGCCGTCAGTTGTTCCACGCCCCGGCGCACCAGCGGTTCACCGCCGGTGATGCGCACCGTGTCGATGCCGCACTGGGCGAACAGCGCAGCCAGCCGCAGAAATTCCTCATAGGTCAGAATATCTTCGTGGGCCAGCTTTGGCACGCCGTCCGGCATACAGTAGCGGCAGCGCAGGTTGCACAGGTCGGTGACCGAAAGGCGCAGATAGTGGATATTGCGGCCGTATGCATCAAACATAGCCGCCCTCGGCCCGCACATAGTGCCCGCTCTTGCCGCCGGTCTTCTCGACCAAGTGGATCTCGCCCAGCTCCATGCCCTTATCCACGGCCTTGCACATATCGTAGATGGTGAGCAGCGCGGCAGAAACGCCGGTCAGCGCTTCCATTTCTACGCCGGTCACGCCGATGGTCCTGGCGGTGCACACGGCCTCTACGGCCTGCTGTTCGGGCAGAAGGTGAAAATCCACAGTCAGCTTGCTCAGCGGCAGCGGATGGCACAGGGGGATCAGCTCGCTGGTGCGCTTGGCCGCCATGATGCCTGCAATGCGGGCCACGCCCAGCACGTCGCCCTTCTGGGCGGTGCCGTCCCGAACAGCGGCAAAGGCTGCCGCATTCATAGTGATGATGCCGCGGGCCACAGCCTGCCGTGCAGTGACGGGCTTTTCGCTCACATCCACCATCACGGCGCTGCCGGACGCATCAAAATGAGAAAGTTTTGTTTCGCTCATAATTTTTTCCTTGATAAAGCTCTCCCCCTTTGGGAGAGCTGGCAAAGCCGTAAGGCTTTGACTGAGAGGGTTTCAGCAATGCCCGAAGCCGCAGTTGGGCCAGTGGCATTCGGCGCAGCCTAAGCACAGCCCGCCCTCGCCCAGCCGGGCAATGTCCTCGGCAGTGATGGGGTCGTCGGCCAGCAGGCGCGGCAGCAGCAGGTCAAAAATGGTGCGCTTGGCGTACATCACGCAGCCGGGCAGGCCGCACACCGGCACACCGTCCAGATAGCTCACAAGGAACATGGCACCCGGCAGCACCGGTGCGCCATAGGTAATGATCTCGGCACCGGTGTTCTTGATGGCAAGCGGCGTGCGGTCGTCGGGGTCTACGCTCATGCCGCCGGTGGTAAAGATCATCTCGCAGCCTGCGGCCTTTGCTTCCAGAATGGCGGCGGTGATCCCGGCGGGGTCATCGTCGCAGGTTTTGTGATAGGTCATCTCGCAGCCGTATTCGGCCAGCTTGCCCACCAGAATGGGGGTGAATTTGTCCTCGATGCGTCCCTTGAACACCTCGCTGCCGGTGGTGATGACCGCAAACTTTTTCGGGTGGAAAGGCAGCACGTTCAGGATGGGCTCGCTGCCTGCCGCAGCCTGCATGGCATCCATCTTCTCCTGCTCGATCACCAGCGGGATGATGCGGGTGCCGGCCAGCTTCTGGCCCTTTTTCACGGGCAGGTCGCCGTGGATGGCAGCGATCATCATTTGGGGCGTGCGGTTCACGGCCAGCAGAGCGGCGCGGTCGATCTTCAAAAGACCGTCGCAGTCGGCAACCAGTTCGATCTTGCCTTCCTTCGGCTCAGTGCCGTGGATGTTGCGGCCCGCCGCTGCCTTGTACAAAAGGGCAGCGGCTTCGTCCTCGTGCAGGATGCCGGGGCGCTTCTCCCAGACATAGAGATTTTCTTTGCCAATGGAGAGCAGCACGGGGATATCCTCCGGCTGGACGATGTGCCCTTTGCGGAAGCGTGCTCCCTTGAACTGGCCGGGAATGATCTGTGTAATGTCGTGGCAGAGCACCTGCCCGACAGCGTCTTCGGTACGGATGAGTTTCATGCAGAACCTCCGTTACAGGGACGGCATCTGGTTCTCGATCCAGTCTGCCAGAGCAGCAGGATCGTCCAGTGCAAAATCAGCGCCCGGCACATCGCCCACGATGGCCATGGGCTGGAACGCGTTGCCCACCGGGCTGACCGAGCTGCGCACCACCTCGATCTTGGCCCAGCCGCTGTCGCCAAAGCCTTCCAGCAGTACAAGGTCGTAGCCGTGGCGCTCGAACAAAGCCAGCAGGTCCTGCTCGTTCAGGCGGAACTGCTCGGTGAGCAGATAGCGCCCGGCAGTAAACACGGCCACACCCTCGGCACCGGCCTCATGCAGGCGGTCGGTCTCGGCGGGCAGGCGCAGATCGTCGGCCTCGCGGATCACGCCCACCTTCAGCCCGCGGCTTTTGAGCACCGGCAGCAGCGCGGCCAGCAGAGCGGTCTTGCCGCTGCCTGCGGAACCGCTGACAGCCAGCACTGCCGGATGCTTGAAGCTCAGTTCGGCGGCAAGCGCCTGTTTTTGTTCACTGTACAAAAGTATCACCCTCCGTTTTATCCCATCGGCAAAAACTGCCGGTTCACTCCTCAATGCGCACAAAGCGCGGCTGCACTTTGCCGTCCCGCTCCACGGTCTCGCACCACATGGCGGCAGGACGCACCCAAAGCCCGCGTTCCCCGTACAGGGCGCGGTACACCACCATTTCCTCTTCGGTCTCGCTGTGGCGGGCCATGCCCAGCACTTCGTATTCGTTGCCCTTGAAATGCCGGTAGCGGCCCGGCTGCACATGATATTTGAATGCTTCCATGTTATCCTCTTTTACACTGACACGCGGCATTCCGGTGCAGAATGCCATATTTATAATCAGTATAGCATATTTCAGCACGGCAAAAAAGGCTTTGGCAGGAAAGATGGAGAAAAAGGCGGCAGGCGGCGGCAAAAGCCGGGAGACAGAGTTGGGTGCTTGAACTGCCGCGCCACAGATGCTATACTGAAACGATAAGGGGATATCCCCCCTGAAAAAGCTCTGAAGATAAAGGAAAAAGCCCTATGAGGATCGGACTTGTTGAATTTCTGCTCATCCTTGCCATTGCGTCGCTCACCATCGGGCCGCAGGTGGCATTGTTCGTGGATCGCTGGATGCGCCGGGCAAACCGCGCCAATGCCCGCGCCGCCCGCCGCCGTGCCGAGTATGCGGCCCAGATGGCGGTGGAGCGGGACGCGCTGCTCAAGCGGTTCCGCACGGCCAGCACGGTATTTGGCGTATGCATCCTGCTGGCGCTGGTGTATGCACTGGTGTTCCGGCCCATCGATACGCCGCCACAAGGCTACACCGCGCCGGATGTCCGGCAGGACACCGGTGCAGCACAGACGGCCCTTGCCGCCGATCATAAGGGAACGCTGGATCTGGGCGAATATCAGGGTGTGGACTGCATCCGCACACAGGACGGCCTTGTGTATGCCGCAGCATACGACGGCGCAGCCTTAAAAAAGCGCACGAGCGACCTTGTGCGCACCGACGGCGGACACGATGCGGCCATCCTTTCCGTGGACGGTGAGCTGACCGGTTTTGCCTTTGACGGCAGCGGGGACCTGTGGCTGAGCATCCTCACGCCCGGCGGCGGCAGCCTGTGCCGCGCCGCCCACGACAGCTGGGGCACAGCGGTGGAGCAGGTGGTGACCCAGATCGACGGTGCACCGCTGGGGGATGTCTCAGCGGTGGAAGCCGCGCCGGACGGCAGGATCTACTTTGCGGTTGCTGCCAGTGCCAGTGCCGCGGACGGGCTGGAGAGCACTCTGCGCACCGAACTGCTGGCCCACACCGGCACGGGCTGCGTGTATGTATACGACCCGGCAGCACGCACGGTGCAGAAGGTGCTGGGCGGTGTGGCCGGTGCTTCCGGGCTGGCCCTGAGCCGGGACGGCAGCACGCTGTTCGTGGCTGACCTTGGGAACCGCTGTGTGTGGAGCGCTGCCGCCGATGCCCGCGACCTGACGGCGGGCGGTAAAAACTGCCAGAGCTTTGTTTCCGGCCTGCCGGGGTATCCCGGTGCGCTTGCTATGGATGCAGACGGCACCCTGTACATCGGCTACCGGTGGGCGCGCAGCAGCTGGCTGGAAAAGAACGCCGACAGCACCCTGCTGCGGGGCATTGCCCTGCGTGCAGGCCGGAATCTGCAGGAAAAGCTGTTCAGCCTGCCTGCCGATGCGCCCTGCGCGGAAGCTGTGGATACGGCAGACGGCAGCTGGAAGCGGACGGTCTCCAGCAAGGGTGCAGGCGGTGTGACAGCGCTGTGCCCGGTGGAGAGCAGGCTGTATCTCGGCCTTGCAGTCAGCGAAAAGGTGCGCAGTGCAAATCTTTGATCTTTTATAAAAACCGAGGTGTTTTTTATGACAGAAGAATTCAAAAAACAGATCGAGACCGAGGCCCGGCAGGCAGTGACCGAGCTGCTGGCCGAAGCAAAGCTGAAAAAAGGCGATGTGTTCGTGGTGGGCTGCTCGTCCAGCGAGATCGTGGGCGGGCACATTGGCAAGGATTCCAGTCTGGAAGCCGCGCAGGCCGTGTACGCGGGCATTGCCCCAGTGCTGGCCGAAAACGGCATCTGGCTGGCCGCGCAGTGCTGTGAGCATCTGAACCGTGCTATTATCATCGAGCGCGAAGCCGCCGAAAAATACGGCTGGGAAGAGGTGTGCGTGGTGCCCCGCCCCCACGCAGGCGGCAGCTGGGCCACTACCTGCTGGAAGAAGTTCCGGGAGCCGGTGGCCGTGGAAGAGATCCGTGCCCATGCAGGCATTGATATCGGCGGTACCCTGATCGGGATGCACCTGAAGCGGGTGGCGGTGCCGGTGCGGCTGAGCCTTTCCAAAATTGGTGAAGCGAACATCCTGTGCGCCCGCACCCGCCCGAAGCTCATCGGCGGCGAACGTGCCAAGTATACCGAGGAGGACTGAGCATCATGGCAGAAAAGAATCTGGAACAGATGCAGGAGGCCGTGGCAGAGATCCGGGAAAAGATGGCAGCCGCGGCCCGTGAAGCAGGCCGCGACCCGGCAGCGGTGCAGCTGTGCGCCGCCTGCAAGACCCGCACGGCACAGACCGTGGCTGCAAGCGCAGCCCTGCCCATTGACGTGTTCGGTGAGAACCATGTACAGGAGCTGTGCGCAAACTTTGACGCAGGTGCTTACTGCGGCAAGCCCAGCCACTTTATCGGCCATCTGCAGACGAACAAAATTAAAAAAGTGCTGGGCCGTGCCAGTCTCATCCAAAGCGTGGACAGCGAGCATCTGCTGAACGCCATCGAGAAGGAAGCAGCCAAGGCCGGCATCGTGCAGAACGTGCTGCTGGAGGTGAACATCGGCGGCGAGGAGAGCAAGACCGGCGTGGCACCGGAAGCGCTCTGGCCGCTGCTGGATGCTGCTGCCGCACAGGAGCACATCCGGGTCAAGGGCCTGATGGCCATTCCGCCCGTGAACGACGACGATGCCCGCAACCGCCGCTATCTGGCCGAGGTGTACAAGCTGTTTGTGCAGGCCGGAGAGCGCGGCTATTCCAACGTGTCCATGGAGACCCTCTCCATGGGCATGAGCGGCGACTTTGAAAACGCCATCCGGGAGGGTGCCACCCTTGTGCGCATCGGCACCGCCATCTACGGCGAACGGGATTACAATAAAAAGTAAGAGAACGAACCCTCTCCGTCATTGCTGCGCAATGCCACCTCCCCCGAAAGGGGGAGGTGTCGAACGAAGTGAGCCTGAGAGGGTTTTACAACAGGAGGAACCATGTCAAAAACCAAGATCAACGACCCCGGGGCGCACCACACAGGCAGCGGTGCACTGATCCGGCGGTTTCTGCCCTATCTGGCAAAGTACAAAAAGACCCTGTTTCTGGATCTGTTCTGTGCAGCGCTGACCACCCTGTGTGATATCGTGCTGCCCAAAATCATGAGCACTATCACCAACGCCGCCATGGGCGTGGGCATCACCCTGACGGCGGGCATCGTGCTGCGGCTGGCGGCACTCTATTTTGTGCTTCGCATCATCGACGGTGCAGCCAGCTATTACATGTCCAGCATCGGTCATATCATGGGCGTGCACATCGAGACGGATATGCGCCGCGATGCCTTTGACCACCTGCTCAAGCTGGACCACACCTACTACAACAACACCAAGGTAGGCACCATCATGGGCCGCATCACCAACGACCTGTTCGATGTGACCGAGTTCGCCCACCACTGCCCGGAGGAATTCTTCATTGCGGCCATCAAGATCGTGGTGTCCTTTATTATCCTGTGCCGGGCCAGTGTGCCGCTGACGCTGGCGGTGTTCGCCTGCGTGCCGCTGATGGGCGTGGTGTCCGTTTACCTGAACGGACGGCTGCGGGCGCGGTTCCGCCAGCAGCGCGTGCAGATCGGCGAGCTGAACTCCACCATCGAGGACAGCCTGCTGGGGCAGGGTGTCGTGAAGGCCTTTGCCGCCGAGGATGAGGAACGCGAGAAGTTTGCAAAGGGCAACAGGGATTTTGAGCAGATCAAGACCCTCGGCTACTACGCCATGGGCGCCTTCAACACCTCCACCCGCCTGTTCGACGGCCTGATGTATCTGGTGGTCATTCTGGCAGGCGGCCTCTCGCTGGTGTACGGCAGGATCACCGCCGGTGACATGGTGGCCTATATGCTGTACGTCACCACCCTTATTGCCACCATCCGCCGCATCGTGGAGTTTGCCGAGCAGTTCCAGCGCGGCATGACCGGCATCGAGCGCTTTGCGGAGATCATGGACACCCCTGTGACCATCGGCGATGTCCCGGATGCGGTACCGCTGCAGCCCGGCCCCGGTGACATCCGGTTTGAAAACGTCAGCTTTGAGTACCCGGATGACCACAACAAGGTGCTGCACAACGTCAGTCTGGATATCCGGCCGGGCGAACGGCTGGCGCTGGTCGGCCCCTCGGGCGGCGGCAAGACCACCCTGTGCAACCTCATCCCCCGCTTCTACGAAGTGACCAGCGGCCGCATCCTGATCGATGGGCAGGACATCCGCCATGTCACCCTGAAGAGCCTGCGGCAGGATATCGGCATCGTGCAGCAGGACGTGTATCTGTTCAGCGGCACGGTGGCCCAGAACATCGCCTACGGCAAGCCCGGTGCCACCCGCGAAGAGATCATGGAAGCGGCGCGTCTGGCCGGGGCGGAAAAGTTCATTCTGGCCCTGAAGGATGGCTTTGATACCTATGTGGGTGAGCGCGGTGTCAAGCTCTCCGGCGGACAGAAGCAGCGCATCGCCATTGCGCGGGTGTTCCTGAAGAACCCGCCCATCCTCATTCTGGACGAGGCCACCAGCGCACTGGACAACGAAAGCGAGATCCTGGTGGGCCAGAGCCTTGAAAAGCTGGCCCATGGCCGCACCACCCTGACCATCGCCCACCGCCTGACCACTATCAAGGACTACGACCGCATCCTTGTGCTGGGCGAAGAGGGCATCGTGGAATCCGGCACCCATGACCAGCTGCTGGCAAAGCAGGGCATCTACTACCGCCTGTGGAACCAGCTGCCGGGGGAAGATACGCTGTAACTGGAAAATGAACACAGAACACATCACGCTGAGCAACTCCGGCAGTTCAGTTCTGAAAAGACAGCATTGAGTAAAAAAAGAGAACCTGCTGAGCAGGTTCGCACAAAATACCGCTGGGTTCAGCGGTATTTCTTTTTTGAGCAGAGGCAGGAGTAC